>Ga0137390_10001033_pt1 | contig 20160 bp, 27 predicted proteins | sample 15con2h24AmetaG_FD_104937 | JGI IMG/M metagenome (GOLD analysis project Ga0137390, IMG submission 104937) | Vadose zone soil microbial communities from Angelo Coast Range Reserve, California, USA - 15con2h2.4A metaG | ecosystem: Environmental > Terrestrial > Soil > Vadose zone > Saprolite... | reverse complement strand
TCGGCGCCGTTCACCCAGGCGTCGTGATGGTTGCCGCGGATCACCCACTCGTCGGGCGCGGTCGCGCCGGGAATGCGCGCGATCACGTCGTACAGCGTCTTCAAGCTCCAGTCGGACTTCACGCGCAGGTGCACCTTGGCGGGTCCAGGGCCCACGTGATAGGTGATGCCGAGCCCGCCGCGCCAGTCCGCCGGCGCCGTGGGGCCGCGCAGGGCCGCGAGCAGCGGCTGCGCGTCGCCGTACGAGACGGGCAATACCGGGATCTTGGTGATGGTGGGCGCCTCGCTCACCGCGAGCCGCTTCGCGTCCTTGGTGGCTCCCACGCCGGGCGTGAGCGGGTCGCCTGGATAAAGCGGCATGTCCATGACGCTGCCGCGCTGCACTCCGTCCCTGGGACGCCAGGGACCTTGCGGATAAACGTCGCCCTTGGTGTAGCCATCCTCCCGGGGATCCGAGTAGATGATACAGCCGACGGCACCGTGCTCCGCGGCCACCTTGGGCTTGATGCCGCGCCACGACCCGAAGTAGCGCGCGATCACAATCGCGCCTTTGACCGACACGCCCAGCCGCTCGAGCCGCTCGTAGTCCGCCGGCACGCCGTAGTTCACGTACACAAGCGGGGCGGTGACGTCGCCGTCGACCGAATACGCGTTATAGGTCGGCAGCTGTTCCGCTTTCTGCCCGGAGGTCGGGTCGCCCGGCACCACCGGCTCCTGCAGCTTCGCCACGAACTTCGTGGGCGCGACGAGCTCCACCACCCGCTCGGTGGGGGTGGGGAAGAGCACGTCGAACGTCTCGATGTGCGCGTCGAGCCCAAAGCTCTTGAACTTGGCGAGGAGCCATTCGGCGTTGTCCTTGTCGTACGGCGAGCCGACGTGGTGCGGGCGAGCCGAGAGGCGTCGCATGTACTCGCGCAGGGAATCGGGGGAGGGGATCGCGCGGAACTTGGCCTCCCACTCCCGTTGGGCCTTCGAGGACTCAGCGGTGAAGCCGCGGAGGTCCCCGGCGGGGGACGGGGCGAAGGTGATGAACAAGAAACCGGCAGCGAGCGCGGGCAGCGGACGGGCGTTCAGGCGCATGTGAGAACAGCCTCGTTCCAAGAGGAAAAGGGTGGACTCAGTACTGGAGCTCGTGGCGCGTGTAAATCTCGCCCCGCCGGACGACAAGCGCGATCTGCCTGATGTTGCGGACATCGGCGAGGGGATCGGCATCGAGGACCAGGAGGTCGGCCACTGCGCCCGACGTCACCGTGCCGGTGCTGTCGAGCGCGAGTGCCTGGGCGGCGGTACGGGTCGCGGCGACCAACACGTCGCTTGGCGTCAGTCCCGACGCTTGCATCGCCTCGAGCTCCATGAACACGGACGCGCCGTGCAGCGTGAGCGGGTTGCCGGCATCGGTTCCGAGGGCGACGGGAATGCCGGCATCGTGCACCCGCTTGAGGTTCGCCTGGGCCTGTGCGAGCGATCGGGCGGTCCGTGCCGTTCGCGCCTCGAGCAGGGAGTCGCTGGGGCGCTGCGCGAGCGCCACCGTGTCCGTGGCCAGTGCCTTAGCTCGCGTCGTGGGGTCGACGCAGGCCAGCGGCTGCCGCTCGCGCGCAAAGCGCCGGGCCGCCACCTGGCGGTAGCCGTCGGGCACGGTCAGGGTCGGGACGTAGATCGTTCCCTGCCGCCGCGCGATGGTCAGGAACTCGTCGTCCACTGGAGCCGACCAGACCGAGTGCACCAGCACGCGGGCCCCGGCGCGCAGCGCGTCCTTTGCCTCCCACAGACCGGTGGCGTGGAGGATCAGCGGCAACCCGACCTTGCGCGCCTCGTCGCCGGCGGCGTGCACCAGCGCCGAGATGCGAGCGGTGTCAGGCGGCTGTGGCGGCATGATGTACCACACCTTGATAGCCGCGGCCCCCCAGGTCTTGTGCGCGCGTACCGCCTGCCGCACCGTGGCCTCGTCCGCCATATAAATGAACTGGCGCTGGTCGGGCAGGTTCAGCCAGAAATCGATGGTCGAGAGCAGCGACCCGGCGGCCAGCACGCGTGGTGCCGTGGTGCTCCGAGCCGTGCGCGCCTGGAGCTCCAGCGTCCACGGGTAGCCTCCCACGTCGAAGACCGAGGTGACGCCGCTGCACAAGTACGAGCGGAAAAACCGTTCAGGTCTCGCGTGCAGGTCCGCCTCGACGGTCTCGTAGGGGTAGCGATCCCGCAGGTCCAGCGCGTCGGGTCGTCCGTCGACCCAGCCCGTCTGAGAGAAGTGCACGTGGGTGTCGATCAATCCCGGGATGAGCCATTTGCCGACGGCGCTCACCGTATCGGCGTCGGCGGGCACCTGGCAGGTGGCCCGCGGCCCCGCGCAGGCGATCCGGCCCTCGCGCACCACGACCACCGCGTTCTTTACCGGCGTCGCGCCGGTGCCGTCCACCAGCGTGGCGCCGACGATCGCGATCGGCGGGGGCAAGGCGTCGGGCGTGGGGAAGGCGGTCGTCACCGCGATCTTCCACCCGGCGGGCGTCCGGACGAGCACGCGCTCGCTCACGCCGCGCACGCTGCCGCTCGAGTCCACCACGCGGTAGCGGTACACGCCGTAGGCCACGTCCGGCGTCACCGGCACGACGCGGAAATGCGTCGCGACCAGCGTGTCGGGCCAGGACGCGCCCACTCCGGCGGCAAAGGAGTCGTAGCCCTCGCGGAGCCCGTCGGGACCGACGCGCGCCAGGGTCGGTGTGTGCAAGTAGTGCGACAGGTAGGCGGCGCGATTGCGCGCGTGAATGGCCGCGATGTTGCCGTGGAAGGCGTCGAGCGCCGTGCCCTGAGCCGCGAGCGGCGCGACGTCAGCGAGCAGGCCGAGCGCGGCCGCGACCATGGTCAACCGCACGTGGAGAATCTCAGAGCTTCGCAGCGCGGCGCCACCGCTCCGCGATGACGCCATGTCCCGCGGGCGTGGGATGGACCCCGTCAGCGGCCCAGTACTGCGGCGAGCTCTTGTGCGCCAAGTCGTCGAACATCTGCTGGAGCGGGACGAAGGTCGCTCCCGCACGGCGGGCGACGCGCTCGGCTGCGGCCCGACGCTGGTCGAATTCAGGGAACCAGCGATTGTCCACCGCGCCGCAGTGCAGCACGAACGGCTCGAGCACGATGATCCGGGTGCGCGGCAGGGCGCCCCGGGTATCCTCGAGCAGGGCCGTGTATTGGTGCTCGTAGTCCTCGACGGTGCCGGTGTAGCCGCTGCTCAGCTTGTGCCAGAAGTCGTTCACGCCGATCAGGATGCTCAGCACGTCCGGCGCTAGGGCCAGGGTTTCGGTGGCCCAGCGGGCTGCGAGGTCCGGGACCTTGTTGCCGCTGACGCCGCGATTGTAGAACCGCAGCGCGCGATCGGGATGAGCCGCGAGCGCGGCCGCGGCGACAAGCAGTGGGTACCCCGAGCCGAGGGCGCTGGCCGCGTTCGGGTCTGACAGTTTGCGATCGCGCCCGCAATCGGTGATCGAGTCTCCCTGGAACAGCACGCCAGTGCCGTCGGCGGTGCGCGCGGGAGCCCGGTCGGCGGTGCGCCCGGCGGGCCAGAGGGCAACACCGGCCACGGCGCTCGCGGCGGTCACGAAGTCACGTCGGGTGAGAGTGTCGGTCATGGTGTGAGAATTGGTCACAGTGGAATCAGGGCGGCCTGCGCTGCGCGAAGAGCCAACTCACGAGCGCCGGCGACCCGTATGCCGCGTCCCACACGTTGTGATTCGTGCCAAGCACCTCGAAATACTGCACGCGAGCGCCGACGGCCTTCAAGGCCGCCGCGGCCTGACGCGACTGTTCGACCGGAACCGCCCCGTCGACCTCACCGTGGACAATCCAGGTCGGGACGCGCCGCAGCTGCCGAGCGAGAGCGTCGAAGGGTGGGCCGCTATCTGCGGGAACGACCGGTGTGAACGGGCGGGCCGTAGGAAAGAACGGCGTCACGAAACCGCAGATCGGGACGAGGGCCGCAAAGCGCGACGGATAGCGATACGCGAGGTACCACACGCCATTGCCGCCCATCGAGAGGCCCGTGAGATACACGCGGTCCGAATCGACTTGGAACTCTCGGCTCACTTGCTCGAGCGCAGCCATGGCGACTTGCGCGGGCACTCCCGCCCAGAGCGATTCCGCCGGCAGCTGGGGGAAGACAATGATCGCGGGGAACCGGGCGGCATTCTGCCGAACGGCGGCGCCCAAGCCCACTTGGGTCGGAAGGAGACCGTCGTCGCCGCGCTCACCGGCGCCGTGCAAGAAGAGAATGACGGGCCAGCGCTGTGATGCTGTGTAGGTGAAGGGGACGAACACCTGGTAGTGGTGAGGCTGACCCGCCACGGACACACGGCGGTCCAGGAACCCCGTCTGCGGAGTCTGGCCGTCCAGCGCGCGCGTCAGGAGCGCCAGGAGCGCGGTCGTCCGGATCACTTGCAAATCCATCGGTGCACCTCGAGCGGGTGAAGGCGGTGCAGAGAGGGGGAATTGGCCCCGGTGGATTCGAACCACCATACCCAGATCCAAAGTCTGGTGTCCTGCCGTTGGACGAGGGGCCAGTGATGTTGCTGCGCCTCAACTTAGCGCCGGCGAGGACCCGGTAGAAGGGGCTTTCTGTCCCGTAACTGTCTCGTTCGCGCCGAACCGCTTGGCCACCGCGGCGGCGAGATCGGCCTCGTCGATGATGTTGTAGCGGTCGAACATGCTCCGCGTCTCCCAGCCGCAGAGTTGCATGATCTCCCCCTCTGAGACGCCAGCGCGGCGGAAGTCCCGGGCGGCGCTCCGGCGCAGATCGTGGACGAGGCGACCGGGCACGCCCGCCCGGGTGGTCGCGCGCTTCCAAGCCGACCGCACGGCGCCGAGGCCCAGCGGCTGGCCATCGCGGTGAAACACGTAGAGCCCGTCGCGCGACGCCCAACGCGCGTCGAGGAGCGTCTTGAGCGAGGGCGCGAGCCCGAAAGGGAACACGCGGGGCCGGCCGCTCTTGGAGCGCGCCTCCTCGAGCCGGATCGTGCCGCCGTCTCGATCCACGGCCGCCCACGTGAGCAGCCGCCCTTCATCGCGCCGCCAGCCGGTCGCCCGCAGGAACTGCACGAGGTCTCCGACGTCTGGGGGCAACTCGAGCAAGAGGGCCGCGAACTCGCCCTCCTCGAGGAACCCAGATCGGGCGTTCTTCGGCTTGGGCAACTTGAACACCGGCATCACGGCCAGGAGTCCGGTCTCGATGGCCAACCGGAACCCTCGGCGGAGTTGCGCCAGCTCGTTGTTGATCGTAGCGCGCGCGACGGGCTTGATCTTGTTGGCGGCATCACCGGCCAGCCGGTCCTCGGCGTAGGCGTCGACGTGGGCGCGGGTAATCTCCATCACCCGCGCTTCGGCGCCGAAGAACTTCTCGAGGTGCGTGAACGCCTCGTGGACCCGCTCGACGGACTTCCGGCCGTCCAGCGCGTACTGCCGCTCGACGAGGGCTCGGAGGCCGCCGACCAGCTTGTTCTTGCCATCTTCGCCCTTCACGTACTCGGCCAGCACCACACGGTCGGGCCGACCGACGAGCTTCCCCACTTTGCGATCGCCCAGGCGCTTGGCGAGGAGATCGAGTGCGCCTCTCCGGCTCGCCGTGCCGCTCGACTCCATGTGCCGCGTGCCCCGGATCGAGTAGTCGAGCCACCAGTTCTCGGTGTTCTTCCGTCGATACAGCCTGCCTTGTCCTCGACTCATCATGCCTCCCGTGTTGGGGGCGGCGGCCAGATCCCGGCCCGCGCCCGTTCGAGTTCCTCCCGAATGGCGGCGAGCGCGACGAGCGCGTGGCTCAGCGCACCCTCGGCTTCGAGGCGCACGGTACACAGCTCGCAGACGTCCGTGTCCGCCCCGCCGACCCTGGGGCCGATCCCGAGCGCTCGCCCGCACCAGCCGCACCGACGCGCCGCCATGCAGAGAAGCTATGCTCAAAAGCATAGGCGAGCAAGAGCTTGCTCGTCGGATCGGCTGTGCTAGCTTGCAGAGTCATGACGCCCATCACGTTGCGGATCGCGGCGCTGCGGAAGCGCCGAGGCTGGTCGCAGGCCGAACTCGGCCGGCGGGCGGGCGTCGCGTCCTCGGTCATTAGTCGGGCCGAGCGCGGCGAGACCGATCTCACGCTCGCCACCCTCGAAAAGCTCGCTCGGGCGCTCGGCGTCCGTCCCCGGTCGCTCATCGGGTAGGCGCGATGCGCGGCCTGCTGCTCCTCGTCGTCGCCCTGCTCGGTCTCGCCGCTCCCCTGGCCGCGCAGCATCACGGCGGTGGACACGGACGCAGCAAGGCAAGCGCCCCACGCGCCTCGACGCCCCGCGGCCCGCGCGTTTCGGCACCGCACGCCGCGTCGCCCCGGTCCCCGGCCGTGCGCCATCCACGAGCGACGACGCCCGCTGTGCCCCGTGCGCGTACTAGTCGCGGGCGGATCCAACGCAGCGAGAAGTCGAAAGAGGATTTCATGCGTCAGACGGGTCACCCGCGCGGTTGGCCCGGGCACGTTGTCGATCACAAGGTGCCGCTCGCGTGCGGCGGGGCGGACGCGCCATCGAACATGCAGTGGCAAACGACCGAGGACGCGAAGGCGAAGGACAAGGTCGAGCGCCAGGGCTGCGCCCGGCACCGCTGATCCCGTCTCACGGCCCCACCCCGGCGAGCACGTCGGCCATAATCTGCTTCACCTCTTCGCCGCTCAACGTGCGCTTCTCAAGCAGGGCCTCGGCGACCGCCTCGATCTGCCGCCAGGTCTCCGGGTCGTGCACCCACTCGCGCGCCGCCTCCCCCGCGGCCTCAAGGAGCGCCGATGTCTTCACCGGGTCGCCGCCCGTTAGCGCCTCCGCGAGCCCTTTGGCGAGTTCCACATCATGCTCACTCGGGAGCGGTCCCACGCCCAGTCGGAAGTCCACCGCCCGCGCGGCGAGCGTCGCCACCAGATGGCCGCCGCCGTGGCTGACCGCCGGATCGAAGTGCATTTCTCCTCGCACGTGCGCGCCGGGCGTCGGTGGCACGGGGTTCAGGAGGACCTCGCGAACAGGGGCCAGCATCAAGGTCGCGACAACGCAGTGCGCGCCCTCATGCAGCGAAATTTCTTGATCCTCACTGAGCCGCGGCACCGGGCCGTAGTCGCAGGGCGTGCGCTCGGCACGGTCGACGATCCTCCCGTAAAACTCCTCGCGCGCGAGCCATTGCGCCGCGGCGGGTGGCGGCATCCAACGGTAGGCGGTGTGCTCGTCCGAGATCCGCGGGACGCCCGCGCCGGGCGGCAACGTGACCACCCAGCAGCGCCCGTAGACTTGGCGCCACGTCAACGAGTCGCCGCCGTAGCCCGTCTCCTCGTCCAGCTCTCGCTCGGCAGCTCGCCGTGGTGTCTCGCCGGATTCGATCGCGCCCTGGACGACTTCCCACTGTGTCGGGCGGTCGGCGCGCTGAAGCAGCAGCAAGCGACCGGTCGCGTCGATGAGAACAACGCGCACGTGATCATGACCCAGGTGCGGCCAGTCGGTCAGCGGCAGTTCCGCGAGGTGCTTTGCGACCTGAGTCTGCGCCCGCCAATAGTCGCAGGTGTCCTTGGCTTTGATCTTGCCGCGCACGAGCGTGCAGGCGCGCTCCGCCGCCAGGAACATCGAGCACGTGCCGCAGGAGCGCGCGGGATCGTCCGCAGGCCGATAGAGAGCGTCCGTCTTGCTGATGGTGGGCCCGCGCAGCGTGGCGGTCATGGCGTGAGTCCGCAGCTGGGACACACGGGCGGCGGCGTCCCGACCGTCGGGTGTCCGCAGCGCGAGCACGTGTGCAAGTGCTGGGGCACGATGGGCACCGCGTAGGGGTCTGCCGACAGCAGCTGGCCCAGGTGGGCCGACACCGGCGCCGGAGCCGCCGGGGCGTCAGCCACCGGTTCGAGGATGCGGGCGACCGTCCGCTGTCCCGCGGCGTCGCGGTCGGCCGCGCTCGCGCTCGCGGGCAGCGGCGCGCCGGTGCGGAGGACCTCCTGCTTCATGAACTCGATCCAGCCGCGGCCCGCGTCCCATCCACCACCGATCGCCGCCCACACCGCGAGCACGACAGCGTCGGCACGGTCAGGCGACCGTCCAAGCCGCGCGCGGACGTCGTCCTTCGACTCCAGAGCGATGCGCCCCCGCTGATCGAACGCGTAGCGAATGGCTGACAAGTCTGCTACTAGCTCGTCGTCGTCCGGCAGCGCCAGTGTCCCCTTCTCAAGGCCCTCACGCACCCCCCAATACAACTCGCTCCGCCGATTCACGAACCGCGTCGGATCCGTCGCCGCGCTCCCGAACGCCACGCCGTCCACGGTGCGCCCGAGCTGGCGCAGCCGATCCACCACGCCGCCCCCCGGGCCGCCCACGTCGACCGCGAGCTGCTGGGCGCCCGTCTCCGCCACCACGGCCAGCACCCGCTGCACCGTTTGCATCGTATCCGGCGAGCGCCACAGCACAAGCCGCTCTAGCCGCCCGCCGCGCATCACGGCGATCGCGTTCTGGTCGCCCGCGACCGAGCGCGCCACATCCACCCCGAGCGCCAGCGACGCGTCCTCCGGCACCACGAGCACCCGGCTGGTCGCCGCCTCAAGGAGCGGCAGCGGGAAGAGGACGCCCTCCCCCGCGTCGGCAAACCGGCCCAACACGCGGCACTCATAGAGGGGGCTGCCTTCGCCCCAATCCTTCGCGCGATCCGCCACCCACTGGGACGACACCAGCGAGCTGTCGGTGCTCGGCAGGTGATGGACGACCCAGCGGCCAGCGTCCTCGCACGCCTTCCAGAACGGCCCGGCGCCCGCGCCGCCCGGCACGCTCGTAACGAGCAGCCGCGAGTCTTCGAGCCCCGAGAGTGCGCCCTGCACAGCGTCGAAGCTCTCCTGCGGGATCCCCTTCGTCTCGTCGCAGATCAGCAGCACGCCGCCCGGGGCATGGAACCCCTCCAGGCGATCGCTCTCGCCCGCGGCGCTCATGCCCGTGGCACTCCACTCCTCACCATGCCCCGCGACGAGGACGCGATTCGCGAGCACCTCGACTGGCAGTGCGACGCGCGAGCGTCGCGCCCAGCGCCGGATCTCTGAGAACACGATTGCGCGGACCTGCCGCGCAAACTCGGGCGCGAGGACGAGCACGCGGCTAAACGGCCGGGTGAGGAGCCACCAGAGCGCTGCCCACGCGTCGATCGCGGTCTTGCCGACGCCGTGGCCCGAGCGCACCGCCACGCGGGGATGTTCGACGAGATCGCCCAACACGCTGAATTGGTACGGCTCGCCGTTCGAGCGCCGGGTCGCGCTCTCCGCACCCAGCACGTCACCCACGAAGCCGACCGGGTTGTCGCGGTAGGGACCAAAGCGGTCCTGCACGGCCTGCGGGACCGTCTGTCGTTGCTGCCGTGCCTCCAGCGCCTCCAGCCGCCGGTCGAGATCACTCACGGCCCCCTCCGCATGGCGGCCTGCAGCTCGCGCTCAAGCTGGGCGTTACGTGCCTCCGCGGCCTTGAGCCGGACGAGCAGCTCGGCCGAGGCGTGCTGCTCGCGCCACTCCCGGTGGACGCGCTCTTGGGCGCCGACCATCGACGCACTCAACATTCCGGCAAGGCCCCAGTTCGAGATCATGGCGAGCCGCGCCTGGGCGTGGTCGGCCGAATCGAGCGGCGGCACATCGCGCTCGATCTCCTCAAGCGTGACCTTGCGCCTACGGGACGCCGACCGGGCGGCCAGTTCGCGGGCCGCCCCGCTGTCACCAGGCTCGATCGCCATGCTCACCGCGCGCTCGGCTCATGCTTGCCGAGGGAGACAGTTCGGATACAGACGAGCCAGGAGCGCGTTGCGGCGTAAGCGGTTGCCCGGGAGCGTGGGAGTGCTAATCCGGTGCGCTCCCACGCGCGCTGAGCCGCCAGCCGGGGCCGGAGGGCAGGGCGGTGCGGCCGGGTGCGAGCGTCCTGCGAGCATGCGAGCGTCATTTGAGGCCATTTCAGGTTTGTTCTTAAGCGCGCGCTCATGAAGAAGAATCTGAAACAGGGGGTTTTCATGCTCGCTAACGCTCGCAACGCTCGCATCTAGGCGCACGAAGCCACCTCCTGCAGCACGTAGCCGCTGCCGCTGGCACCGTCGGCGCAGTGGGAAAGCCGGTGGCCGTTGCCCGCGCCGAAGGCGTTTCCCACGGCGCCGTGCGCGTGCGTCAGTCCGCAGTACGGGCAGGTGATGACGAGCTGCACGCCGTCCGGGCTGCGGTGCGCCGCGAGGATGGGCGTGCCGTCGGCCTCGTGGCCGAGGATCTCAGGCACGGTGTCAGAACGGAAGATCATCGTCCTCCTCGCCCTGGACGCCCAGCGGGAGTAGATCGCCGTCGACGAGGCGCACGCCGCCCCAGCCGCGGACGTTTGCGTGCCCGCGCGGCTCCGCTCGGAGATCGGCGCGCTCCCCGAGCGCGCGGCCGAACCAGCGGGAGGTGAGGGGCGGCTCGTGCTTCCCGTGTGACTTCTCCCACCACGCCGTGAACGCGAGATACAGCGCGCTCGTCGCGGTCCACGCGTTCGGATCGAGGGCGCAGCGCGCGTCGAGGAACTCCCCGAGGACGTCGTTCTCCTCGCGGTATGTCTCGGTGGCCTGCCGGACTGCCGCGGGTTCGCCCAGGCCATGGCGCTGCCAGTCGAGGCAACCGCGCACCGCCCAAGCGAGGATCCCGGCGCGTTCGGCCAGGAGCTTGCCACCGAGATCCCGATCGCGCCGCTCCTCGGGGATCGTGACCCCGAAGGGGACGAGCCGCATGCGGCGCCAGAACGCGACCGTCTGCTCGCGCACCGGCGGTCGGTGATTGGCACGGAGCCATAGCTTGAACGCGGGCCGGAACTCGAATGGGTTCTCATGCAGGAAGCGGGCGGGCACGGTGTCGCTCCCGGTCAATTCCTTGACGAGCGACTCATCGAACGGGCGCGTGCCGGGGGCCTCGCTCGCCGTCACGAACCGGGCGCCCCGCAGCCGGGCCACGTCGGGGCTGGGGGCAGCACCGTCCCGGCGCTGGGTGAGGAACGTGCTGAACGCGGCGGCGGCGGCGTAGTCGGGCCCGACGACGTCGGCGAGCGTCTCGAGGAACACGGTCTTGCCGTTCTGGCCCGAGCCGTGACAGAAGAACAACACCTGCTCCCGCGTGTCCCCCGTGAGCGAGTACCCGACGGCCCGCGCGAGGAAGGCCATCAGGTCGGCGTCGCCCCCCATGATCTCCGAGAGGAATCGCTCCCATTGGGGGCACGGGGCATTCGGCTCATAGACCGTTGGCGTGAGCGCCATGAGGTAGTCCGCGGCCTGGTGCGACCGAAGCGTGCCGCTCCGCAGGTCGATCGTGCCGTTCGCCACGTTCAAAAGCCACGGGTCGGCGTCAAAGCGGTCGGGCGTCAGGGCGATCTCGGTCTCGCTGCGGGCGAGCGACAGGATGGCGCGAACGCCGCGGTCGCTTGAGGACGCGAGGGCGTGGCGGATCAACGCCTCGCGCTCCTTCTCGTCGCCGAGGTCGGCGGCCTGCGCGATCAGGTCGCGCAAGGTGTCTTTCGCTTGGCGCTCGGCCGTGCCCGTCGCGTCTCGGGCCCACCGCCGGTCGTCATAGATGACGTAGGCCTTCCAGGCGTAGATGTACTTGGTCCTGGCCGAGTATCGGGTGGCGAACCGCTCCGCATTTGCCATGTCCGTGAGGGCCTTGCCCTGCGGCGACTGGAGGCGGTCAGCCACGGGAGACGTTCTCGCCCGCGACCCGCGCCAACGCTGCGCGATACCGAGCCGTGGGACTGGTGACGTACTTCGCCTCCAGGGCGCTGACCTTCGCCTCGATGCGATCGAACTCCGTGTACGTCTCGCGCACGATCTCCCGGCGGAGATCGGTGCCGCTGGCGAAGGCGGCGAGCGCGGTGAAGTACGGGTCATCAAGCCGCGGGCCATACGCCGCGCGTTGCCGTGGGGTCATCGCCGACCAGGCGGGACCAAGGAGGTCGAGCACTTCCTCGTCGGACTTCTCGTCAAGCGGATGCCGCACGGGGTCGCTCACGCGGCCCCCCGCACCCGCGCGGCGATCCACGCCCTGACGTCGCCGACCCTGAACCGCTTGACGCGCGTTGTGATCTCCACCCACGGGATCCCGCTGCGCCAGATGGTTCGCTCGCTGCACCCGATCCACTTGGCGACTTGGTGCACATCGACGAGGTCGTCGTCGCGCAGCTCGGCGAGCGAGGGGGTGGCCGCTCGGAGCGTCACTGGCGTGCGACCACGCGCCATTGCCCGCAGCGTTCGCACCGCTGATGCGACGCCGAGCCGCTGCGCCGGTGCTCGCGCCAGACGATGCCACCGCAGCGACGGCACGGGCTCGGCGGCCGCACGCCCGCGAGTCCGCCCGGGACCGCGAGGTCGCGCAGAGGGTGCTCGGGCCCGACGCGGAACACTTTCACGCGGCCCCCCGCCCGCGACGGAGATCCTGATCATAGACACCTCGCCAGTCCTCGTAGCAGCGGTCCTGATCGTGCCGTCGGCGTAGATGCCGAGGTAGAGGTAGATGCCGGTCAGGCTGGGGTGTCGTGACCACGGGGTTTTCGGCGGTGCGCACCCCGCCGCTGTTGCCCCCGGGAGTGGCCTGCGCTATCGTGAGTGTGCGACGCTGCATCGTCGTGCTCCTCGGTTGTCGACTGGCCCCGCTCGTCCGGCGGGGCTTCGTCTTTCAGCTATTCGTGGAACCGGGACAGCCGGGGCGGCCCATGAAAACCCTCGAGGGTGTGACGTCTCGAGCGGGACGCGCCCCGAAGCGCGGAGCCCGACCCCGGCCACGAATCATTCGGGCGCCCGCGTGCCCGCGCCCGGCACCATCGCGCCCGTCCCCGAATCGGACGGCGACTCGGTCACCATCGCGCCCGTGGAGCCCGCGATCGTCTCGTTCGGCTGCACCGCGCTTGGAGCCAGTGGCCCGCTCGGCGATTTCATCGCCTGTGCCGGATCGACCGGCGCCGTGAACGCGGCGTTCATCGCGACGGGATCGATGTCGGGGTTTACGTAGCCAGCGACGGTCTGGACGTACGTCTTGGCCATCACCGGCTTGCCGTCACCGATGCCCTCGCCCGGATGCCCGCCACCTGCTGGCGCGGGAATGCCCGACGTTGGTACCGGCGCAGCCTGCGCCTGCTGCGCAGCGATCAGCGGCGACGCGTCACGCACTGCGCCCTGGGGGGCGGCGCCGTCATAGCTCCTCTTGAGATCTTCGATCAACAACGGCTTGGTCGGATCTTCGGGCATACGTCACTCCTCGTTGGCCGCGCAGCGCGCGGCGTGAACTCACACCGTCCAGGCGCTGTGCTCGAGACGACGCGCCAGTTCGCTAATGCGCTGGCGAAGCGCCGCGAGACATGAATCCCGTTTCGCCGCCGCTAAGCGCCCCGACTGCAGCTCCTCGAGTGACCCGAGCTTCGCCGCCAGCACTTTCGTGTCGCGCAAGTCCTGCTCGAGGCGTTCTCCGCCTGCGAGACACGCGGCCACTTTGGCGGCGAGCGCGGCGTCCGTGATGTTGATTTCCTGCGCCCGCTCCCGCGTCGGTTGGCCGACGCGGAAGGACGGCCCGATCCCCGACATCGTCGCGGCGGACCCGCCCCAGCCGCACGCCGGGTGACGCTGAGACCCAATCGGGATTACCACGGCGCATCTCGGGCAGCGGTCCTGAAATCCGCAACGCGAGCACACGAGGTGCCCAGCGAATCCCGTGTGCGAGCAGGTCGCGACAGGCGCGGTCATGGCCGCCAGCCCCCTGCGCCAGCCTGCGGCCGGGCGAGCGCGGCGCGGATCGCGTCGATCGCCGACTGCGCGGCCGCGGGATCAGGCTGATGCGGCAGCACGCTTTTTAGGAGTATGCCGTCGGCACCGGCCGTCGCTGGCATGGGTGTGGACGCGGGACGTGTGAGGCCGAACCGCTTGAGCAGCTTCTCGGCGGCCTTTCGGCTTCCCTTTTCAGCTCGGGCCAAGAGTCGGAGGTCGCGGCGCTGCGATTTCGAGAGCAGCGCCCAGTTCATGCCAGCGGCCGCCGCAGCGCGCTTCGCTGCCCTCGAGCCGCGCTTCCGTTTCCGTTTCGGCTGTTCTAGCGTGTTCACAGGCCCTCCCGATTTGTTTTTCCGCAACGCTGGCAGCCGCGCGAATTGATGATCCAGCGTGACGGGCCCTGGCGGAGCATCCTCCGACCCTTCCCGAACTGAGATCTCGTCGACTTCGCCGCGCCAGAACTTTCGGAGCGCCTTTTTCCAGCCGCTCATGTGGCCGGCTCCGCGACACGGTCGAACCTCCGGACGAGGTCCGCCGCAGCTTCGCGCGGCAGTCGAACGTCCACATGTCCTGCGAGCCGATCCGCCTCCTCCAGCGCGGCCTCGATGGCTTGGCGCACCAACACGCCAATGCTCATGCCGCGCTCGCTGGCCAGAGTGTGGAGCCGCCCGTAATCGCGCTGACTGATGCGGATGGTGAGATTGGTGTCGAGGCGCACGCATCCAAGGTCTTGCAAAAGCCTTGCGGGGGAAATACCGTTGATCGGACTCTAATCGGACGCGCGAAATGGACATGGCGGCGATGGATTGGGCAGGCATGGTTTCGCGCGGTATGCTGGGTCGGCAGCTACCGCTGCCGGAGGGATCGTGGCTGGTCGACAGCGACGTGCAGCTGGCGAAGGACAAGAGCGGCCTTCCGGCTCTGCGCTGGGTGTCGCGTTCAGCCGACGAAGTGCTGAGAGAGCCTGCACGCACCAGGCGATGGCTCGAGCACACGCAGGACGTGAATACGCCGATCGTTCTCGACAAGTTCGTGGCGCTTGCCGACGCGCCTCCGGAGCGGGTGTTGACGTTCGTCCGGCGGTACGGACGGCTCGAGCTGTGCGAGAAGCATCGACTCCCGCACCTCCACCTGAGCGCACCTCACAATTTGGTCCTGTGCAAGCAAGTCAATCCAGAGCCGGTCGCGTACTACACGCACTACGGGCGCGTCGCGAGAGCGCTCCTCTGGCTCGCCGCGGCGGCGCACCGCGGATCCGTCGATCGCCACGAGGACTGGGACGACTGGAACGAAGCGTGGGATTTAGTTGGCGGTCAGGCGGCAACTCCGAACCTGCGCACCCTCGGCCACGTGCCCACGGTAGTCACGCTGGCCCTTCGATGGTGGCTCACGGTGGGAAACGTCCGAGCCGAGTTCTGGTGGGTTCGTTCGCAGCCGCCGGAGGTCCGTTTAGGCGGCCATGGCCTCTGGGCAGCCATCGCCCGGCAGCTCGCGTTTGCCGTGAGCCGAGTGGACCGGATGGTCGCGTGCGCCGGATGCGGGACGTTGTTCACGCCGACGCGCCTGCAAACGGTGCGGGAGTCGTGGTGTCTGACGTGCGGCAAGCGGGCTGCCGACCGCGAGTCGAAGCGCCGACAGCGGGCGCGCGCGAGACGCGACCCATGAGCGGTCTCGCGAACTCACGGCAGGTCGAGGTGACGCTGCCGGGATCGGGGTGGGTGTGGTTGACGCATCTGCTCCTCGCCTCGTACAAGGGCAGCGACCTCGAATCCACGATGGGCCGACCGGGGGCCCGCGTCATGCTGCTGACGCTGTTGCAGGCGGCCGTGGTGGGGGCGACGCCGTTGCGGGATGCGCTGCTCACCGAGAGTCGGGCGGCCGTGGACGCGTGGCTGGCTGACCACGGCGGGGCAGCGACGGACGCGGAGCAGGCGTTCGTGACGAGGCTAGTGCGCCCGCTATGAGCGTCGATGACTGGAAGGCCGACTGCTCCCAAGCGTTCAAGGAGGCTGTGGCTCGAGCCCGCCACAAGTTCGACATCATATGGCGGTAGCTGAGGCTCCGGCCCGGAAAGGGCGCATAGCCGTGTTGGGGGTGGACGACGTGAACGCAAGTTCCACAGAGTGGGTGGCGCACAGCTTCCCGTGGTCTTACGGTGGACAAAGCAGCGTTGTCGCCGATTACGACGTGGCTGTCGTGAATCTTCTCGATGGTGGCCTGCAAGAACTCGGGCTACGCGGGCTGTCACCGGACATTGACGGGGATGTCGTTCTCGACTTGCTCCGGGCTGTCGGGCGACTGGTGTTCTCCGGGGGCGAGGTCGTCGTTCTCGGGCACCCAGACTTTCATGTGAAAGCGCACGGCCTTCCAGGCCGCGGTACGTACTGGAGCACGCTGCCCTACTGGACGGGTATGGATCTCCAATGGGACGAACGGGCCGGGGATCAGATCGAGATCCTCGTGCGCGAGGGCCAACCAGAGCCAGGCAGGTTCGGCAGGCCGCCAAGGCCTATTCGTTCCGCCGGTCCCGACCCCGCCGTCCGGTTCCTGCCCTATCTAAGGGAGCTGAGACGTTACGACTACAGTCTGCTTAACGCTCGGGCGTCAAAAGAGGCCGAACACTTGGCCGGTCCCCCGCCTGGACCGATCGAGCGCGCGCTTCGGTCAGACACGCGTTATCTCGCGCAGAACCGGCATGGTGGCGGGGTCGCGACCGACCATCTTCTCGAGGTCGCAACCCGGGCGGTCGATCGTCGCAACGATGGTTGGGTCGTTCGGGCGACTGGACGCGTCGTCTTGTTACCAGGCATCGCCATGTCGCCTCGAGAGACCGTCGTATTCCTACTTCGCGAGGCTTACGGCGTCCACGTCCCCCAGAAGGCACCTCCGTGGCTCGCAGAGATCAAAGCGCCCGGTGAAGCTCCACTCGCCGCGAACCTGCAGGCGGCACAAGCTGCCCTGGACGCAGCGAGTTCCCAGGTTGCAGCCACTGAAGCGGAACGCAATCAGGCACGGGACGTTCTCAAGATACTGACGGCGCGGGATGACGAGCTTGAAGAGCGCGTGCGCGACGTTCTCCGACGTCTCGGCGCGCACGTTGAAGAGCCGGTGGAAACGAACAAGGAAGACGGGTGGATCCATGTGGACGTTCCCGGACAGGTCCTCGAGGGTGTTCTTGAGATCAAGAGCACGCAGAACGAGACGTTTGACGAAGGCGGCCTGCGTCAGTTGATGGAGTGGGTGGCCCGCACTCAACGAGCCCGCGGACGCCTCTATAAGGGAATCTTTGTTGGGAATAGTGCGTACGCACGACCCCCAAGTGAGCGCGGCGATCCCTTCTCCAGTAGTTTCCGGATGTCGGCCGAGGCGAACGGGTTTGCGGCAGTCACCGCAGCGACGCTACTGCGGCAACTTCGTCGCGTCGTTGACGATGGAGCGGACTCGGCAGCCTTCTGGAAAGCGCTCTTTGGAACACGTGGTGTCTTCGAGTAGCCCCAACCGCCCAGTCGGCGGCCGCCGTTCGACATCGCGTGGCCGCGGTAGGGGCGCGCTCGTACGATCGCGTCTCGGCTCAAGTTATGGACTCGTCCGAGCTATCCCATCGATCGCGGTAGCCGCTTGATCCTGTGGATCCGCGAGCGCGGCTTGCTGAGTCAGTGCCGCAAGGCCAGCGTCGGGCAGGGTTTGCCATGCGAGGGGGAGCGGTACGAGACGCCGGGCTTCGGTCGATGATACCATCGAAAGCCAGCCGTTGGCCAACGCAGCAGCGACTCGTAGCGGGGATCGACCCTGAAATTGATTGATGTCTTTGAGGCGGACTTCCCAGGCTTCCCACACGACGCTTTGACTGTCTGTAAAGTAACGTCGCCTCGGCGGTCGCGTCCGCGTTAGGAATGAAAATATTGCGCCCGCAAGTGCGTTCCTGCCCTCCGGAGTCATGGAGCGCAAACGGCGATCCAGGCGTCCGTCAAAGAGGTGCTTGGCCACCGGCCGGATGGTCCTCAGGTTTGCCCACCGATTTACTTCGGCGAGGTAGAAAGCGTGCCACACCTTGCCGCCTTGAATTCCGGCCAGGAGGCCCGTCCCTGTGTGCCCATCAGCCGGCGCATCCGCTACGAGGACCGTGTCTGACTTATCGATTTCAGAGCCCCATGAAATCACAATGACCGAGCCCAAGGCGGGGTCTCGGTCATTGTCCCAGTCGGGGCGAAAGACGTCACCTTGCGACAGCTGGACATCCAGCTGCGCGGTGAACAACGCCATTTCGCGTTAGATGTCCAGCATGTCCGACGTATCACCGCCCATCATCGAGCGCGCCCAAACGGCCAGCTCTTCGTGGGTGACCCCCTCGGCACGCAGGTCTTCCACTACGTTCGGAGCCGGTCGGCGCACCGGTTGGACACGGATCACCACCGCCGTCGGGCTCACGTAGAGGTTCAACGGCTTGGGGATCGTGGCGCTCCGCCACACAATTGCCGCCGGGTCCGGGGTGCTGGCCGGCATAGCGATAGCCGCCCCCATGCCCGTGGACAACCACAGGGGGATGTCAGTCGACGCTGGCGTCTGTTCGCCGCCTTTGTCAATGAAGGGAATCTGTCTGGCTACTGCGGTCATAGTTTTCTCCAACCTTCCGCCACCACCCGAGCTGCTACCGTCGCCACCATCATTCCCATTTGGGCGGGCGCCGTGACTCGCGACAAATGGTGCTGGCTCGTGAAGCTATAGCTCGTGGCGGTAGTTTCAATATACGCACGTTCCAGCACCACCGTTTTCGTCTGTTCTTGGCCCAGCTCAAGGTCGGGGTTGTAAGGCTCTAGCAGGTGCAGGTCTGCTTCGTACTCCCGGTACAGCTGCATAATCGCCTCCCCTGACCTGGCGTCTGGCTCTGCAACATTCAGGCCAATGTCACGAGCCTCGCGACGGCTGATCGTGTAATCATGCGATAACAGCTCTTTAGTAAGGGTGTCTACGATCTTTCCGTTCTTCCGGCGGCGCAGCCAACGCTGCCACCGGGACTCGTTCGGAGGCCGATGCGATTCAAGCAGTTTGCGAGACAACATGCGGATCTGCGTGCGTGCACGATGCACGCTACCGAGCGCCAACGGCCTAACGTCGCGGGCGAGCTGGAGGAAGACTTCCCGCATATCTTCATCGCGCGACAGCCCACCCTCCTTCTTCGCGAGATCAATGTATTGAACCACGTCCTCCACGCTTACCGCGATCGTCTGCACCGGAAAAGTGCCCGGGGGCTGATTTGGAACGAGTGGGTTGTACGGCCCGTTCACGCTTGGGTCGACCGGGCTGAGTGATGCCAGGGGCGTCATGGTGATCTCATCGGCGCCGAGGCAGATGAGGGTAGCGGCGCTGAGGGCCTTGTACGGAGCGATCACCGAGAACCGATCCGCGTATTCACGGATGAGATTCACAAACGCAAAGGCGGCCATGGTGATGCCGCCGGTCGAGTAGAGGAATACGTCCAACGCGGGGACGTGTTGTAGCTCTTCCAGCAACGTCGAGGTCAGACTGAGCTGATCGGGCGCAATCTGCGTGTTCAGGTTCTGGCGATCGCCCAAGAAGAATACCAAAGCCCGCCGTCCCCTGACGACCTCGAGTTGACGTAACAGCGTGACCCTGCTGTCTCTCGACATCGCGTTTTAGTCGACCTCCCGCAGAACGAACCTGGGTTACAAGACCGCGTAAGATGTGTCCCCCGGAGACCGGGCGCAAACTGGGCTCGGCCGGGCTAGGTGATGAGTTCCGAAGCACCCTATTCGCCCACGCGGACGGGGCCAGCTCATGGACATCCCCAGCGACCACCGCACCGCATCGCCTTTGCCGCAGAACAAACGGCCGCGTCCTCTGGCCTCCGATTTACGAGCGGACTCGACCCGTCACCGCGACGCCGCCGCCAGACCGCCAGCCCCCTGCTGCGGTCGGATCCCCCCTCGCCCTCGGCCCCCACCTGTATCGGTTCTGTCTCGTTCATGGTCGGCGGGGTGGGACAGGAAGGGCACCGGAGGACACCGGTTGACTACAAAACAACGGCCCCCCATGCGGGGGGCCTAATCCAAAGTCTGGTGTCCTGCGGTTGGACGAGGGGCCAGTGCGACGGCAAGAATCTACATTCGGGCCCGGTAAGACGTAGGGGCGCAGCATGCTGCGCCACAAGACGTCGTCTCGGGTCAGGCGTTCTTGCCCGAGCCTAAGCTCCCCAAGGCCGACGTTGCGCGTGCACCACAGTTGCGCGGACCGAGTTCGCGTTGTACGGTAGGGCCGAACACCACCCGAGGAGGTGGGGCCGTGAGTCAACACGACGGCCACAAGCGAAGCGAGGCTCTCGCTCGCCTCGGCGAGTGAGCGCTAAGCCCCCGAGGGTCTTGCTAGGGCCTCTCGGGGG
>Ga0137390_10001031_pt1 | contig 20182 bp, 23 predicted proteins | sample 15con2h24AmetaG_FD_104937 | JGI IMG/M metagenome (GOLD analysis project Ga0137390, IMG submission 104937) | Vadose zone soil microbial communities from Angelo Coast Range Reserve, California, USA - 15con2h2.4A metaG | ecosystem: Environmental > Terrestrial > Soil > Vadose zone > Saprolite... | reverse complement strand
GGGCGCCAAGTGGATCGACCGAAGCGCCGCGGATCCGTACCTCGAAGTGCAGGTGGGGGCCGGTTGCCTGGCCGCTTGCGCCGATCAGCCCGAGGCGAACTCCCTGGCCGACCCACACGCCCAGGCGAACGTCGATCCTCGAGAGGTGTGCGTACATCGAACGCTCGCCGCGTCCGTGGGCGACGACCACCAAGAAGCCCCAGCCGCCGTTCCGCCAGCCCGCCCACACGACCTCGCCCGAACGCGCCGCGTAGACCGGTGTCCCCATCGGCGCCCGCAGGTCGATGCCCGAGTGCCACCCTGCGCCCCGCGGACCGAAGCGGTCGCCGAGCACGGGGGCGGTCAGCGGCCAGGCGAGCGGCAGCGGGATGGTCGGAGGTGGTGCGGTGAGCGCGCCGAGCGTCGTGGGGCCCGCGATTCCGTCGGCGGCCAGCCCGGCCCAGTCCTGAAAGCGCCGCAGCGCGCGGTGGATGTGAGGACCGAAGACTCCATCGAAGGGCCCGGAGGGGAAGCCGTGCTCGGCGAGCTCGAACTGCAGCGCCGCAACGTCCCAACCCGCCTTCCCCAGCCGAAGCTTGCGGCTGCCGAGCCGGTGGCGTGCGAAGCGGCCGAGTGCCCGGCGCGTCTTCGGTCCGACGACGCCGTCGACCGTGATGTGGGCTCTCTTCTGGAGGCGGCGAATCGCCTTCGCGGTGCCGTGTCCGCTGATTCCGTCGATCGGGCCGTGGTAGAGGCCGTGCGAACGCAGGCCGACCTGGAGGGCGGCGACGCCCGCATCGGCCGCCGTGGCGCTGGGGGTGACGGCCGCGGCAGCAAGGATCAGGGGCAGAGCGAGAAGCGCCCTGGCACGCATGGGCTGACCGTTTTCGCCGTGTCCAAGGGGAACCCTTGACAAGCGAACAGGTGTTCGTGTAGAACAGACGTTCCCATGATCGCCTGCATCCTCATCCCCGGCTTCGAGTTGCGGGCGGCGCTGCGCAAACAGCCCGGCCTCGCTCTGCGGCCCGCCGCGCTGTCGCCGGTGGCCGGCACGGAGCCTTTGCTCGGCCCGGTCACGGCCGAGGCGGAGCGGCTCGGCGTCCGTCCGGGGATGCGGCTCGGCGAAGGGCTCGCGACCTGCCCTGAGCTCGTCCTCGTCGAGCAGGACCCGGCTGCGGCCGAGCAGGCGTGGGAAGAGATCCTGCGTGCACTCGAAGACACCGGTTTTGCGGTCGATCCGGCCGAGGTCGGCTGCGTCTACTTCGAGACGCGTGGGGTCGAGAGGTTGTACGGCGGGCTCGAGCCTGCGTTGCGGCGCGCACTCACCGCCGTTGGTACTGCCTGGGATCCACGTGCGGGCGCAGCGCAGCGCCGGTTCGCAGCTTTGGCCGCAGCGAACGTCGCGCGCCCCGGGCAGATCTTGGTCGTCTCCGACGAGCGGTTGCGCGACTTCCTCGCGCCGCTTCCGCTCGAGCTCGTGCCGATGGAGCCGCGCCGCCGCGCGGAGCTGCACGAGCTCGGGGTCAAGCGCGTCGGACAGCTTGCTGGGCTACCAGGTAGCGCCGTGGCCGAACGATTGGGGCCGGACGGCCGGCGCGCCTGGGGCCTGGCGAGAGGTGGGAAGACCACGCGCGTCCGTGGCCGGCGTCCGCCTGCGGAGATCGTCGAAGCGCTCGAGTTTCCCGAGGCGATCGGAAACGAGCTCACGTTGCGGCGCGCATTCGATGCGCTCGTCGAGACGCTGTTGGCGCGACCTGAGCGCGGGGGAAGGTTCGTCCGCAAGCTGGCACTGTCGGCGCGGCTCGTCGGCGGAGGCTCCTGGCGGCGAAGCACGACGCTGCGTGATCCGACCACCGAGATCGACCGCATCAAGGCTGCGCTCGGCCCCAAGCTCGCCGAGCTGCCGGCGCCCGTGCTCGAGCTGCGGCTCGAGCTCGTGGAGCTGACCAAGCACGACGGCCAACAGCTCGAGCTCCTGCCGGCAGCAGGTGGAGAGCTCGACGTGCGGTTACGGGAAGGCCTGCGTCAGGTGCGCGCCAGCACCGGCTCGGGATCGGTCAACCAGGTTGTGGAGGTCGCACCGTGGTCGCGCATTCCGGAAGCGCGCGCGTTGTTCGTGCCGCGGGACGACTGAACGAGCCCCGCGCGGCGGTCGTCGAGGCTCGCGTCGACGGAACGCCGGTGCGGGTGAATCGCCTAGCGGTGGAGGTGGTTCGCGAGGAGTGGCGCGTGGTGGATCGGTGGTGGACGGAGGAGCCGGTGTCCCGGCGTTACTTCGAGGTCGTGTTGCAGTCAGGGGAGAACGCCGTTGTCTTTCGCGACGAGGAGCGCAGCTGCTGGTTCACCCAGCGGGGCGCATAAGCTCTGCTTTTTTCGAAGGCTCCCGAGCGAAGCGAAGGGACAAACCCTGCCCGTGGAAAATGCGCAGCATTTTCCACGGTTACTTTGGAGACGCCGCCAGGATCTCCTGAGCTCTGGCGAGATCCTGTTCTGCGACGACGATCTCCTTCGGGCCACCGCCCGGCAACCCGTCCATCATCCCGACGCCGAGGTTCGTCGGCCGCTGATCGCAGGTGAGCCCTTCGGTTCGCAAAAGTGCGCAGAGCAGCTCTGCTTCGTAGGCGTTCGGCACGACCGTCAGGTGAACGAGCCCGGCTGTCATTCAGCTCATCCGGCGCAGAGCGTCGTGGAAGCCACGGCTCGGCGCGTGAATGTTGAGCAGCCGCGCGCGATCAGGGCCTGGGTTCGAAAACGCGTGCACGACGCCGATGGGCGCGGCGACGTACGAGCCCGCTCCGAGGCGAAGCCGGTCGTCGACGAGAAACTGGGGCTCGCCTTCGAGCACGTAGAACGAGTCGACGTGATCGTCGTGGGTGTGCGGGTCGGGCCCTTCGAAGCCGGGCTCGAGCTCGAACTCGATCAGCGAGAGCTCGTCGCGGCCGATCTTGATCGTCGCGATCCGGTTCTTGCCCTCGAGCCGTTCGCCCTCTCCGGGAGGAAGGAAGACGGCGTCCGATCCAGGAAGGCCACTGCCCGGCGAAGCGTCGAAGCTGTCGAAGCCGCCGGGCTCACCGCGATCCCGCTCCTGCAGATTCCGCGCGAAGCCCCCGTCCGGCGTGTGGAAGTTCAGGAACCGCGCACGAGAAGTACTCCGGAACCCATGCACGACCTCGGGCGGAGCGCAGACGCACGCGCCGGGAGACAGCAGCATCTCCTCGTCGTGGACGAGGACTGCGAGCCCGCCCTCGAGGACATAGAACGAATCCGCGTGCTGCCGATGGAAGTGCGGATCGGCGCCGGGACGAGCGTCCGGGAAGAGCGACTCGGTGATGCAGAGCTCGTCGAAGTTCGCTTTGATCACGATCCGTCCGCCGAAGAGCGCCTCGCCCTCGCCGGGTCTGTGCACGACTCCTGGCATTCCGAGCGAGTATGACGATCGAGCTGCAGCCCGAGTTCCCTCACAGAACTCGGAAGAAGGACAAGCTCACACCGAGCGCCGCGAAGAGCATCTCCGTTCCCTATGTCGAGCTGCACGCCCACTCGTCGTACTCGTTCCTCGACGGGGCGTCGCTGCCGGAAGAGCTCGCCGTCAGCGCCGCCGAGCTGGGCTATCCCGCACTCGCGCTCACGGACCACGACGGGGTCTACGGCTCGCTCGAGTTCGCGCACGCGGCCAAGCACTTCGGCGTGCGTCCCATCACCGGCGCCGAACTGACGCTCGCGGACCGCTCGCACGTCACCGTCCTCGTCGAGACGGCGAAGGGGTACGCGAACCTCTGCCGGCTGATCACGGCAGCGCACGCACACACGCGTCCGGTGGGAAAGGAATCCCAGCCGGCAGCGGATCCTGCTCTCGATCAACGTCTCCTCGAGGAGCTGAACGACGGGCTCGTGTGCCTCTCCGGCTGCGCCCGGCGCGGAGTCGCGGTGCGCAACCCGAACGCCGCTGCGCGACTGGCCCGAGCATTCGGCAGCGAGCGCTTCTTCGTCGAGCTCCAGCGTCCCTACGAGCGTGGCGACGCGCGGCGGAACTCGGCCCTGCGACAGCTCGCCGAGCAGCTCGACGTTCGAACGATTGTCACCGGCGACGTCCATGCGCACCACCTGCGCCGCGCGTCTCTGCAGGACGTCCTGGTCGCCATCCGCCACCGCAGTTCCCTCGACGGCTGCGAGGCCGAACGGCGGGGCAACCACGAGTGCGTCCTGCTCTCGCCGGCCGAGATGGTGGAGCGTTTCCCCGAGGATCGCGCTGCGGTCGCGCGGACGGTCGAGCTCGCCGAGCGGCTGCGCTTCGATCTGACGGAGGAGCTCGGGTACCGCTATCCCGACTTCTCGGACAGCCCTGAGCCGGCGATCGTCCAGCTCGGGCGTGTCTGCGGCCGCACCTTCGAGGAGCGCTATCCGCGAAACCACCGACTACGCCGCGAGGCGCGCAAGCGACTCGAGGACGAGCTGAAGCTCATCGACGAGCTCGGCCTCGCGGGCTTCTTCCTCCTGCACTGGGACGTGCTCGAGCTCGCGCGTCAATGCGCGCTCGAGGTGCGTGGCCGCGATTCGCCTCGTCACGCACTGCCACCGGGCCGCGGGCGCGGCTCGTCGGTCGGCTCGCTCGTCTGCTACCTGACCGGCCTCTCGCACGTCGACCCTGTCGGCGCGGAGCTCTCGCTCGGCCGTTTCCTCAACCGCGAGCTCGACTCGGTCCCCGACATCGACCTCGACTTCCCGCGTGACATCCGCGAGAAGCTGATCTTCGCCGTCACCGAACGCTACGGCCGCGAGCATGCGGCGCTCGTCGCCTCGTTCGCGACCTACCGCTCCCGTGGCGCGATCCGCGACGTCGGCAAGGCGCTCGGTCTCCCGTACGCCGAGCTCGAGCGCATCGCACGAGTATCGGAAGGCTGGAACGCGAAGCGAGTCACCGAAGAGCTGCAACTATTGCCGGACGCCAACCGCAAGATGATGTCGCCGCGCTGGCGCGCGTTCGCCGAGCTCTGCCACGAGATCGCAGGCCTGCCGCGCCACATCTCACAGCACCCGGGCGGCATGGTCATCTCGTCGCGGCCGCTCATCGAGCTCGTGCCCGTGCAGCCGGCCGCGATGGCGGGCAGGCAGATGTGCCAGTGGGACAAGGACTCCTGTTCAGACGCCGGCTTTCTCAAGATCGACCTGCTCGGGCTCGGCATGCTCTCGGCGGTCGAGGACTGCGTCGACCAGCTCGCGAGGCTGCAGGGGAAGCCGATCGACCTCTCCCGTATCCCGCTCGACGACAGGGCCGTCTACGAGGAGATCCAGCGCGCCGACACGGTCGGCGACTTCCAGATCGAGAGCCGCGCGCAGATGCAGAGCCTGCTGCGCACGCGGCCGGAGAACATCGACGACCTCACCGTCCAGGTCGCGCTCGTGCGCCCGGGGCCGATTCAGGGCAAGGCCGTCCATCCGTACATCGAGCACCGCCAGCGCCTGCGCGAGGATCCGTCGTTCGTGCCGCCGGTCGATCATCCGCTGCTTGCGGACTGCCTGCGCTCGACGCTCGGCGTCGTCGTCTTCCAGGACCAGGTGCTGGAGGTGGCGATCGCGCTCGCAGGCTTCAGCGTGGGGGAGGCGGAAGGCCTGCGCCGGGCAATGAGCCGGAAGCGTTCGCACGACGCGCTCGAGGCCTACCGCGAGCGCTTCGTCGCAGGCGCACTGCAGCAGGGCGTTGATCTGAAGACGGCGGACCTGGTCTACGACAAGCTCGTCGGCTTCTCCGGCTTCGGGTTCCCGAAGTCGCACGCGGCTGCGTTCGGATTGCTCGCGTACCAATCGGCCTGGCTCCGGCACCATCATCCGGCCGAGTTCCTCTGCGCGCTTCTCAACGAACAGCCGATGGGCTTCTATCCGCCGGCGACGCTCGTTCGCGACGGTCAGCGGCGTGGAGTCGAGACACGTCCTCCCGACGTGAACGTCAGCTCAGCCAAATGCACGGTCGAAGAGGGCGCCGTGCGTATCGGCGTCGACTACGTCAACGGCATCGGCGAAGCAGACGCGAAGGCGGTCGTCGAGGAGCGCGAGCAGGACGGTCCGTTCCAGAGTGTGCGCGATCTCGCCCAGCGGACGCAGCTGTCGGAGCACGGTCTCGAGACGCTGGTCGTCTCCGGCGCGTGCGACTGCTTCGGGATGCCCAGACGGCAGCTGCTCTGGCAGCTCGGCCTCGTGCCACGCTCACACAGCGTTCCCGGTTCGGGCGGCGAAGAGAAGCAGCTCGCGCTTCCACTCGATCCCACCGCGGCGACGCCCGAGCTGCCGGAACCGACCGTCTGGGAACGCATGCTCGCCGACTACCGCACGACGAACCTTTCGGTCGGAGTCCATCCGTTGGAGCTCTTGCGCACGCATCTGCCGGCAGGCGTCATCTCCTCGAGAGATCTCGAAACGGCGCCGGATCGCGCGCAGGTGGCGATTGCCGGCATGGCCGTCGCGCGGCAGCGGCCGGCGACCGCGAACGGTGTCGTCTTCATGCTGATCGAGGACGAGTTCGGCGCCGTCAACCTGATCGTGCCGCCGTCCGTCTACGACAAGCACCGCGCGATCGTGCGCGGCGAGCCGCTCATCCTCGCGCGCGGCCGCTTCGAGCGGATCGAGCGAAACCAGAACGTGCTCGTCCACTCCCTCGAGACCTTGGGCCCGCTTGCGCGAACCGTGTCCCAGGAGACCGAAGTGGGTGCCAGCCTTCCCGGCGCCCACCATTTCGGTCACCGCTAGGTAAGTCAGTACGCCGCGGGCTGCTCGTGCGGCGCGCGCTGCTCCATCGGCGAATATCGCTCCTCCCGGCTGAGGTTGAACGCCGTGTTGACGAGCGCGACGTGCGTGAACGCCTGAGGAAAGTTCCCGAGCTGGCGCCGCGCCTCGGGATCCCATTCCTCGGCCAGCAGTCCCAGCTCGGAGCGCAGATCGAGCAACCGCTGAAAGATCTCCTCCGCCTCGTCGAGCCGGCCCTGCAGGGCGAGGTTGTCGGCGAGCCAGAACGTGCACGGAAGGAAGGCGCCCTCGCCGGGCGGCAAGCCGTCGACGCGACGCGCTTCCTCGTCGTGCGAGTAGCGATAGACGAATCCATCGCGCACGAGCTCACGCTCGATCGCAGCAACGGTGCCGACCATGCGCGGATCGTCCGCCGGGAGGAAGCCGACGAGCGGGATCACCAACAGGCTCGCGTCGAGACGGTTCGAGCCGTAGAACTGCGTGAACGAGTTGATCTGGGTGTCGAAACCCTGCTCGAGCACCTCCCCATGGATCTCGGCTCGGATTTGGCGCCAGCGCTCGACCGGGCCGCTGCGCCCGAATCGTTCCACGGCCTGGACGCCTCGGTCGAATGCGACCCAGGCCATCACCTTCGAGTGCGTGAAGTGCCGGCGCGGGCCGCGCACTTCCCAGATGCCTTCGTCCGGGTCCTTCCACGCATCCTCGAGGAACCCAAGCAGGTGCCGTTGGAGCGACCACGCCTCCTTCGACGTTTCGAGCTTGCTGACTCTCCCCTGATGGAGTGCGTCGAGCACTTCGCCGTACACGTCGAGCTGGAACTGATTTGCAGCCGCGTTACCGACGCGAACCGGCTTCGATCCCTCGTATCCCGGCAGCCAGTCGAGTGTCACCTCGAGCAACCGGCGTTCGCCGGCGACGCCGTACATGATCTGCAGCGCCGACGGATCGCCCGCCGCGGCGCGGAGCAGCCAGACCCGCCAGGCGCGAGCCTCCTCGAGATAGCCGGCATTCAGGAAGGCGAGCAGCGTCAGGGTCGCATCGCGCAGCCAGCAGTAGCGGTAGTCCCAGTTGCGCTCGCCGCCGATTTTCTCGGGGAGCGACGTGGTCGGCGCCGCCACGATCCCGCCGGTCGGCGCGTACGTGAGCGCCTTCAGGATCGCCAGCGACGCTTGCACCTCTTGCTTCCATTTGCCGGTGTAGCCGCAGCGGTCCGACCAGTCCTGCCAGTACTGATCTGTCTCACTCAGCGCGTGCTCGGCATCGATCGCACGCGGCGGCCGCTCGTTGGACGGGTACCAAGTCAGCGTGAAGGGAATGCGTTCTCCCTTTCGAACCGTGAACTCGCCGATCGTCCGGAGATTCTCGCCGCGATGCTCGACCGGAGTCCGGAAGCAGAGCCCGTCGGGTCCTGCGACGGCGATGCGCCCGTCGGCGATCCTCCGCAGCCACGGGACCGTGCTGCCGTAATCGAAGCGGACGATCAGTTCGGAGAACATGTCGACGTGACCGCGTAGCCCCTCGACGATGCGCACGATGTCCGGCGCTTTCCCGCGCGGCGGCATGAAGTCGAGCACCCTCACCGCGCCGGTGTCGGTCTCCCATTCGGTCTCGAGGATCAGCGTGCCGGGGCGATAGCGGCGGGGGCCCTCCCAGGCGTCCATCCGTGGTGCGACGATCCAGCGCCCGTGCTCGGGAGTGCCGAGCAGGGCGGCGAAGCAGGCGCCTGAGTCGAAGCGCGGGAAGCACGCCCAGTCGATCGAGCCGTCGCGTCCCACGAGCGCCGCGGTCTGGAGGTCGCCGATCATTCCGTAGTCCTCGATCCGTGCCATCAGCGGTCCTCGATCTCGAGAGCGAAACGCCGGAAGCGACGGAGGACGGCCCGGTTGAATGCTTGCTCGTAGTCGTCCGTGGCGTCCTCGTCGAGAGTCGTGGCGAAGTTGTCGCGAAGGTCGGCAAGGATCTCCGTGCCTGTTTCGACCAGGTCGACGTAGTCGCCATAGCGTTCCTCCGCTTCAGTGCGATCGGCCTGGTTGTAGGCCCGTTCCGCAGCGACGCAGTCCTCGATGAGGCCCCGCTGCTCCCGCTCGAAGAGGTCGAGCTGACGATCGATGAGCTCCGAGAATCTCGCGCGCCGGACCCTCACAGCAATTCCTCGTAGAGCCGGATGTGCGCGCTCGCCGCCGCGTCCCAGGTGAGGCTGTCGCGCGAGAGCCGGGCGCCTGCACGGGCCTGCTCGAGCGCCGCGGCATCGTCGAGTAGCTCACCTGCGGCAGCGGCCAATGCCTCGATGTCGCCGGCGGGCACGACGCGGCCCGCGCCGAATGTCTCGATCGGCTCGGACAGCCCGCCGACGTCGTACGCCACAGCGGGGACTCCGGCGCCGAGCGCCTGCATCAGCGCGCCGCTCTGGTCGAGCTCGGGCCGGTAGGGAAAGAGTGCGACCGTCGCCCGGCCGAGCGAACGCTCGAGCTCGGCCTGCGACAGATAGCCGAGGCGCCACTCGGCCAGGTCGCCGGCATCGGCGCGATAGCCGTTCACGGGCTCGACTGGATCGCCGGCGACGAGCAGATGGGCTCCGGGTATCAGCTTCGTCGCAGCGATGGCATCTCCGATCCCTTTGTACGGGCGGATCGTCCCGAGGCAAAGCAGGGTGCGCCCGTCGTCGGTGCGCACGGGATCACTGGGAAAGACGGGATGTGGGATGACTGCCGCGTCGACACCGAGCTCGGCGAGACTCTCGCGCCCGCGCTGACTGTGGACGACGATCCGGTCGAACCGGGAGAGGAGATCCCTCCAGAGACCCTGCTTGCCAGCAGTCCGCCGGGGCAGGAGATCGTGCGCCGTGAAGACGGTCGGGACGCGCGGCCGAAGCAACAGCCGATCGAGCTCGGGCGCCGCCAGCCACTGCAGGTGCAAGACGTCGGGCCGGCGGAGCAGCACCGCGGCTGTGCCCGGCAGATGCTCCGCCAACTTGAGCGGGATGCGCAGCCTCGAGCGTCCGAAGAGTCTCGACGAAACGGGATAGAAGGGCTCGCTCCGTCTGTAGCCCACCGGGGCCGGCGTTGCGCCGAAGCGGAAGCGGGACGTGACGAGCTCGACCTCCACTGCGCGCCGGGCGAGCGCCGCGGCGAGCTCGTGATCGTAGGCCGGCGTGAAGGCGGGCGGGTCCGAGATGACGACTCGCATCGAGCAGTACAGTAGAACGCCTGCTCGTCCGGACCTGGAACCTCTTCCACGGGAACACGCAGCCGCCGGGACGGAAGGCGTTCCTCCGGGAGATGGTGCGGCTTGCGAGTGCGGACCGTCCCGCAGTGCTCTGCCTGCAGGAAGTGCCTGTCTGGGCGCTGCCGGAGCTGGACGATTGGAGTGGGATGGCGGCGCTCGGAGCTGTCGCGCAGCGCCCGACTCTCGGTCCGATTCCCTCGACTGCCGTGGTCGGGCGCGTGCTCACCGACCTCGACCACGGGCTCCTGCGCTCGGCCTTCACGGGACAGGCGAATGCGATCTTGCTCAGCTCGGACCTGCGAATCCAAGATCATCGACACGTGATCCTCAACCCTTTTCGCTTCCGGCGCGCGGAGGCGCGGCGACTCGGGCTCGGCATCGTCGAACGGCTCGCCTGGGGAAAGGAGCGGCGTGTCTGTCACGCGGTCCGTGTTCAAGATGGAGACCGGACGCTGCTCATTGGGAACCTGCATGCGACCGGCTTCGCGGACAAGCTCGTGCCGGATGCCGAGCTTCTCCGGGCAGCCGTCTTCGTCGACGGGATGGCCAGGCCGGGTGAGCCGGTACTGCTGTGCGGAGACTTCAACCTCAGCGTCGCCAACTCGCGCGCCCTCGCGGATCTCGTCGAGCCGGAGTGGGGGTTCTGTGGGCCGACGCCGACGGGCATCGACCACATCCTGGCCCGGGGTCTCGAAGCATCGCCGCCGGTGCGCTGGCCGGCCGAGCGGCGTCGGCACGAAGGACGCCTTCTTTCCGATCACGCACCGGTCGAACGGCTAGTCGCTTGACCTTCGACGAAGGTCGCGCGCTGTTCCCGGTCCTCGAGCGGTTCGCGTACCTCAATACCGGAACGCTCGGCCCGCTCTCGGGACGGACGTTGGCCGCGATGGAGGAGCGTCTCCGCTTCGACCAGGAGCACGGGCGCGGAGGCCAGGCCTGGTTCGAGACGGTGGTCGACCTGCGCGGCCGCGTGCGCGATCAGCTTGCGGCCTTGGTCGGCGCGCCGTCTGCGCAGCTGGTGCTGACGAGCTCGACGACCGACGGCTGCAACATCGTGCTCTCGGGGCTGGACCTCGGGCCCGACGACGAGGTCGTGACGACAGACTCCGAGCATCCGGGTTTGCTGCTGACCCTGCATGTCTCGGGGGCACGCGTGCGGGTGGCCGAGGTCGCCGCGCAGCCGACGGCGGATGCACTCTCCGCCATCCTGTCGTGCATCACGCCGCGCACGCGGCTGCTCGCGTTGTCTCACATCCTCTGGACTACCGGGCAGCTGATGCCGGTGCACGAGCTGAAGCGCGAGAGCGGACTGCCGGTCCTGGTCGACGGCGCGCAGTCCGTCGGCGCGATCCCTGTCGAGGTGGGGGAGCTCGATTACTACACGGTCTCGGGTCAGAAGTGGCTCTGCGGTCCCGAGTCGCTCGGCGCGCTCTACGTTCGCGACCCGGACGAGCTTGGCATTGGGATCCCGAGCTACTTCGCGCAGAAGTCGTTCGAGCCTGACGGGACGTTCGTGCCCAAGGAAGGGGCGGCGCGGTTCGACTCGGGCTGGCTGGCCACAGCGAGCCTCGCGGGGCTCGAGGCGGCGCTTGCGGTGGCGCCGGACTGGCGTTTCGAGCGTGCCGCCGAGATGGCCGACGCTTGTCGCAGTGCCCTGGGGGATCGCTTCGAGCTCGTCGCCGACGGCGGTGAGAGCACGCTCGTCTCGTTCGTCCAGGCAGGGGACGCCGCGGCTGAGTCGGCGCGGCTCTACGACGCGGGTGTGATCGTTCGCGACATTCCGGGCACCCGCTGGCTACGGGCATCGTGCGGTTGGTGGACGAACCGCGACGACATCGATCGCCTCGTCGCTGCGCTCGGCTAGCAGCTAGCTCTCGGGTAGCGGCGCGTAGAGGTCGATCACGGTTCCGTCCGGGTCCTTGACCTGCGCATAGCGCTGGCCCCAGAACGCATCCCACGGCTTCTTGTGCGCGGCTCCACCCAGCGCGAGCAGCTCGCCAAAGACCCGATCGACTTCGCCCGGTGAGGCGCACCGAAACGCCCCACCACTGGCGTGACCATCGGTCGGCCGCTTCCACTCCGGATCGAACGACCGCATGACCTCCTCGGTGTCCAGCGCGTAGCGCACACCCCCTGGAAGCGGCGCCTCGACATGCGGCTCGGTCTCCGCCCCGTCCGGAAACTCGAGTCCGAGCCGCCGGTAGAACACGAGCGAACGCGCCATGTCGCCCACGGTGACGGCGAACACGTCGAATTGCGGGCTCACTTGGCCTCCGCGGTGTCGGCGGTTCGCAGGCCGAGCTCCGGCGCGATCGGCTGCAGCGCTTCGATCACGTTGCGAATGTGGTCGTCGAGCTCGAGCCCGAGCCCTTCGGCGCCGGCGTACACCTCGTCGCGATGGACCCCGGCGGCGAACGACGGCTGTTTCAGCTTCTTCTTCACGGACTTCGGCTCGAGCCCGTCGAGGCCCGTCGGTCGCACGAGGCCGCACGCGTGCACGAAGCCGGAGAGCTCGTCGCAGGCGAACAGTGTCTTCTTCAACGGCGTGTCGCGCGGCAGCTCGAGATGCTCCGCGTGCGACAGCACCGCCTCGATCACTTCGTCGGGATAGCCCTCCTCTCTGAGGATCGGCGCTCCGTCCTGCGGGTGCTGGTCGAGCGTGGGGTGGATCTCGTAGTCGAAGTCGTGCAGCAGCGCGACGACGCGCCACAGCTCCTCGTCCTCGTCGAAGTGCCTGGCGTACCACGCCGTCGACGCCTCGACGGCAAGGGCGTGGCGCCTGAGCGCCTCGCTCTGCGTGTACTTCGTGAGGGTCTCCCAGGCGCGTTCGCGTGTCGTTTCCACGGCCTGGGTAGGCTACCGCGATGGCCCAGACAGCCGTCATCGGCCGGGCGGCCGAGAGCTTCGTCATCGAGGGCGGGAGACCGCTCCAGGGACGCATCCGGGCGGCCGGAAACAAGAACGGCGCCCTGCCGATTCTCGCCGCCTGTCTGCTCACCGCCGAGCCCGTCCAGCTCCACAACGTTCCTCGGATCGTCGACGTCGAGACGATGATCGAGCTCCTCAACGACCTCGGCGCCGAGGCGGACTGGACCGGGCCGAATGACGTGGCGGTTCACGCGGCCGAGGTGGTCAAGCACGAGCTCGACGAAGAGCTGTGCAGTCGGATGCGTGCGTCGTTCCTCCTCGTGGGCCCGCTGCTTGCACGCGTCGGCAGCGTGAGTGCGCCGCCTCCCGGCGGTGACGTCATCGGTCGGCGCCGGCTCGATCCGCACATCCACGCCTTCGCCGAGCTCGGTGCGCAGATCGACATCGGCAGCCGCTACGAGCTGCGGGGCGGCTCGCTACGCGGGAAGCACATCTTCCTCGACGAGGCGAGCGTGATGGCGACGGAAAACGCTGCGATGGCCGCAGTGCTCACGCCCGGAGAGACCGTGATCGGCAACGCGGCCTGCGAGCCCCATGTCCAGGACCTGTGTCGCTTCCTGATCTCGCTCGGCGCGCAGATCGAGGGCATCGAGTCGAACGTGCTTCGCATCCAGGGCGTGAATTCGTTGCGCGGCGGCGACTGGGAGATCGGTCCCGATCACATCGAGGTGGGCAGCTTCATCGGCCTCGCCGCGATCACCGGCGGTGACGTGACGATCGACGGCGTCAAGCAGGCCGACCTCGTCTCGATCCTGCACGGCTTCGAGAAGTTCGGCGTCCAGGTCGAGCGCGGCGAGGACCTCGTGCGCGTGCCACCGCGCCAGGAGCTCGTCGTGCAGGACGACCTGGGCGGTCACGTCCCCAAGATCGAGGACGGGCCCTGGCCCGCGTTCCCGTCCGACCTGACCTCCGTCGCACTGACGGTTGCGACCCAGGCGCAGGGCACGATTCTCATGTTCGAGAAGATGTTCGAGAACCGGCTGTTCTTCACGGACAAGCTCGTGAGCATGGGAGCCCGCATCATCCTCTGCGACCCGCACCGTGCCGTTGTCACCGGGCCGTCGAAGTTGCGTGGCCAGCGGATGGAAAGCCCGGACATCCGGGCCGGAATGGCGATGCTGCTGGCAAGCCTGTGCGCGGTCGGCTCTTCGACGATCGGAGCCGTGTACCAGATCGACAAGGGCTACGAGCGAATCGACGAACGCCTGCGCGCCCTGGGCGCCCACATCGACCGCATCGACGGTTAGGGCGCAATCGATCGCCCGGCGATCCGGGCCTTGACTCGGGATCGTCGCCTCCGACCGGCCGTCAATCGCGTACCCTGCCTCACCATGGCTGCGACCGGACAGGGCCGCGCGAGCGCGCGGGTCAACGTCGCTGGGCGTGGCGAGACGAACATCGCCACCGGCGTCCCGGTGCTCGACCACCTCTTGTCCGCCCTGGCCGTCTCTGCGTCATTCGATCTCGCGCTCGAGGTCGCACCGGAGTCCCCCGAGGCGGAGATCGGCATCGCCGGCCACTCGCTCGGGGAGGCGCTCGCCGAACCGCTGCGAGCCGAAGGTGTGCGTGGACACGGGTCAGCTGTGATGCCCGCGGACGAGGCGCTCGCGCACGTCGCGCTCGAGGCCTCCGGGCGGCCGCTGCTCGTATCGAACGTCGATCTGTCAGAGGCACGCATCGCAGGGCTGTCCGGCGATCTGGCGGCGCGTTTCCTGGACGAGCTCGCCCAGGCTGCGGGCCTGACCCTGCACGTGCGGCTCGTCGAGGGGCGCGACACGCAGCACGTCCTCGAGGCGATCTTCAAGGCACTGGGCGTCGCGCTTGCACAGGCATGCCGACCGCGAAGGAGGGAAGGCGAATGAAAGAAGTCGTGCGGACGGAGTCCGCGCCGGCGCCGTTTCAGGGTGCGCCGTACTCGCAGGCGATCAAGGCGAATGGATTCGTGTTCGTGGCCGGGCAGGTCGGGATCGAGCCCGATAATCCCGAACCGGTCGGCGACGGCATCCGCGCGCAGACCGAACAGACGCTCATGAATCTCCGCGCGATCCTCGAGGCCGCCGGCAGCGGCATGGACAAGCTCGTCAAGACGACGGTCTTTCTGACAGACCTGGACGACTTCCAGGGGATGAACGAGGTCTACACGAGGCACGTGGGCGACGAGCCGCCCGCCCGCTCGACTTTCGAGGTCGCGAAACTTCCGCCCGGCCTGCTCGTCGAGATCGAGGCAATCGCACTGCAGTAGTGGACCGCGCAATCGAGGAGTTCGTCCGCGGGCTCGGCCTCGATGCCTACCTCGTCGGCGGCGCGGTGCGCGACGAGCTGCTCGGGCGCGACTCGAAAGACGCCGACTTCGTCGTGCCCGGGGTGGACTACGAGGGCCTGCACACCGCCCTCGAGCCGTACGGCAAGGTAGAGGAGCTCGAGGTCGCGGGGCGGCGCGTCGGCGCGCGTCTCCATCCCAGGGACCCGAAGCTCCGCCGCCTCGCGCCCGCAGGGATCGAGTTCGCGCCTCCGCGGGCCGAGCGGAGCACCGGGCCGGGCCGGCACGAGTTCGAGATCGTCGCCGACCCCGCCCTCTCGATCGAGGCTGACATGGGGCGCCGCGACTTCACGGTGAACGCGATGGCGCGGCGGCTGGAAACGGGGGAGATCGTCGACCCGTTCGGAGGGGCCGAAGATCTGCGGAACGGCGTGCTCCGCACCGTTCGGCCGCGGAGCTTTGCCGAGGATCCGCTGCGCCTCGTCCGCGGCCTGCGCCTCGTGTCGCAGCTCGGGCTCGAGCCGGACGCCGAGACACTCCAACAGATGCGCGCGGAGGCCTCGAGCGTTGCGCTCGTCTCCGGCGAGCGCGTGGGGGGTGGGCTCCACTCCGATGGGCTGGGCGAGCTGTCGAAGCTGCTGCTCGGATCGCAGCCTGCCCGGGCGCTTCGACTCGCTCGCGAGACCGGTGTGCTCACCGCGCTTCTCCCGGAGTTCGGGGACTCGATCGGGTTCGTGCAGGACAGTGAGCGGCAACACCTGCCGCTCGACGAGCACATCTTCGCGGTCGTGCAGGCTGCAGCCGACGCCGGCGCGCCGCTCGCGGTCCGGCTGGGCGCGCTCTTCCACGATCTCGGGAAGCCGCATGCGAACGGCCGGCACGCCGACTGCAGTGCAGAGCTCGCGGCAGCCGTGATGCGCCGGCTGCGCTATCCCACGGGTCTGCGCACGCACGTGACGCGGCTGGTGCGCGCACACGCCTTCTCGCTGGAGGACGTCGACGAGCTCTTCGCGCGTCGCTTCCTCCGCGAGCACGGCGACGACCTGGCCTTCGACCTCGTGTCTCACAAGGACGCAGACCTGCGTGGAAAGAAGGTCTCTGACGACGAGCTCGCTGCGGCGGCCAGGTTGCGCCGCTTGCTCGAGCAGGAGCAGAGCCAGCCGCACCGCCTGGCGGATCTCGCCGTGGACGGGTCCGACCTGATCGAGCTTGGCTTCGTCGAAGGACCGGTGCTCGGCCGCACGCTCGAGTCGCTGCTGGACGCCGTCGTCGACGAGCCTTCTCTCAACACGCGCGACCAGCTGCTCGAACGCGCGCGTGCGCAACTCTCATGAGCGTCCCGCTGATTCCTTGGGACGCGCCGGGCCCGTACGTGGTGGCGTTCTCGACCCGGCTCGGCGGCGTCAGCGAGGGGTCGTTCGAGTCACTCAATCTCGGCCGAAGGACGCGCGACAAGTCCGAGAACGTGGACGAGAACCGTCGGCGGCTCTGCGCGACGGTGGGCGTCGAGGCCGAACGGCTTGCGCTCAACCGGCAGGTCCATGGCACTACGGTCAATCACGCGGAACCGGGCGATCGTACGAAGGACGGGGACGGCCTCTGGACGGACGAGCCCGGTGTCCCGATGCTCGCGTTCAGCGCCGACTGTCTCCCGATCGCAGTGGCGCGCGTGAACGGCAGCCCGGGGCTGGCCCTTCTACACGCGGGAAGGCTCGGACTGCTCGACGGGATCGTCCAGGCAGGCGTCGCCGCGCTCGGTGGCCGGCTGGCGGCGATCGTCGGTCCTGGGATCGGCCCATGCTGTTACGAGGTCGGCGAGGACATCCTCGCTGCGTACCGCGCGCGCTTCGGACCGGACGTCGCGCGCGGCCGCAACCTCGACCTGTGGACGGTGGCCGAGCGCGTGCTCCACGAAGCAGGCGTCGACGCTGTCGAACGGCTCGACGTGTGCACGGCATGCAATGCCGACCGCTTCTTTTCCTATCGACGCGATGGACCGCTAACAGGACGCCAGGGAGTGATCGGCTATGTCACCTGAAGCCGTCCGCGCGAACTACGAGCGCATCGGTTCCGAGGTCGGCGAGGGCGTCACGATCGTCGCTGCAACGAAGTATGTCGCGCTCGAAGACATGGGTGTGCTCGCCGCCGCGGGCATCGAAGTCGTGGGCGAGAACCGCGCTCAGGAGCTTGAACGTAAGCACGCTGAATACGGCGACACGTTCCGCTGGCACTTCATCGGGCATCTGCAGTCGAACAAGGTCAAGGTCGTGAATCGAATCTGCGAGCTCGTGCACTCGCTCGATTCGGAGTCGGCCGCGGCTCGACTCACCGTTCCGGCTCTCGTCGAGGTGAACCTGGCCGGCGAGTCGTCGAAGTCGGGGATCGCTCCGGAGGAGCTGCCACGCTTCCTGGAGCTCTACGGAGACGTACGCGGGCTCATGACGATGCCCCCCGAAACCAGCGACCCGGAGGCGTCGCGATCGTACTTCCGGCGACTACGGGAGTTGGCCGCGCAGCACGGCCTGAAGGAGCTCTCGATGGGAACCAGTCAGGACTACAGCGTCGCCGCGGAGGAGGGAGCGACGTTTGTCCGCGTGGGCTCAATCCTGTACGGGGAGTAACATTTCGCGCGAGATGGGCTTTGCAGACGTGTGGAACAAGACCCTCGTCTACTTCGGCATCGCCGAGGAGGAGGACTGGGACGAGGAGGCCTACGTCACGGACGAGGACCTCCAGCGGAGCTACGCCGAACGGCCCAACGTCCGGCGTCTCGCGCCGCGCCGGCGGGAGCGAGAGTTCGAGGACTGGACCGATCCTGAGCCAGGCAACGACAGGACCGCCGTCCTGCGCCCACGCGTTGCCGCGGTGCCGTCGCCCGCGTCGGTGCGGGTGCACCTGGTGGTGCCGCGGAGCTTCAACGACGCGCAGCAGATTGCCGACAAGTTCAAGGAATCGATCCCGGTCATCCTCAACCTGCAGAGCTCCGACCAGGACCTGTCGAAGCGACTGATCGACTTCGCCAGCGGGCTGACGTATGCACTCGACGGCGGGATGCAGCGCGTGGCCGACAAGGTTTTCCTGCTGACGCCACGTAACGTCGAGGTGTCGGCCGAGGAGCGCGCGCGCCTGCTCGAGCGCGGCGGCTTCTTCAACCAGGCCTGAGCAAGGAAGACGAGCCCTTACGCCGAACTGGGTGTGATGGCCGACCGTGCCATGCTCGGCTTGCTCTACGACGCTGTCGACAACGTCGCCGGCTTCGTGCGAGTTTTTGTCACCGTCTACTCGCTGCTGATCCTCGCCTACATCATCACCTCGTGGGTGCGGCTTCCTTACTCGGTCTGGCTGAACAGGATCCAGCGGTTCCTCTATGACGTCTGCGACCCCTACCTCCGGTTGTGGCGTCGCATCCTGCCGACCTTCGGGCCGCTCGATCTCTCACCCGTGGTCGGCGTCGCGTTTCTCTACATCCTGCTGAGGGTCATCCTCAGCATCCTCAACCGCTTGCACTGAAAGGGGGAGACATGACGCTCACTCCCGTTGAAATCAGGCATCTCAAACCGGCGAGAAGCCTCGTCGGGGGCTACAAGAGGACGGCTGTCGAAGCGCTCATGGACGAGATCGTGGCGAGCTTCGAAGACGTCTGGCGCGAACGTGCGGATCTCGCCGACAAGGTCGAACAGCTCGAGGTCGATCTCGTCCGCTACCGCGAGCTCGAGGCACTCCTGCGGACCACACTCGTCTCGGCGGAGAAATCTGCGGTGACGCTCAAAGAGCAGGCCGGCAGGGAGGCCGACCTCATCATCGAGGAGGCGCGCTCCGAGGCCCGCGCGATCACGCGGTCGGCTCGCTCGGAACACGACCGCCTCATGACCGAGGTCCGTCGAATGAGGTCCCTGCTGCACTCGGCGCTCGCGCTCGTCGACGAAGAGCCGCCCCAGAAGACCGCGGAGGCGGAGGCGGCCTGACCGGACCCCGAAGTTAGACTCCCTGCATGGAAGCAGTTTCTACCCGCCTGCAGCTTCGTGTGTCCCCGGGCGCGAGGAGGGCTCACGTCGTCGGCCGCCACGGCGACGCCTGGAAGGTCCGCGTCGCGGCTCCGCCGGAAGGGGGTCGTGCGAACGCGGCAGTCGTCCGGTTGGTCGCGGAGACACTCTCGCTGCCGCGCGACGCAGTGACCCTCGTTTCGGGCCATGGAGCGCGGGACAAGATCATCGAGCTGGCCGGTCTCGACCAGACTGAACAACGCCTAGCTTCGGCCGCCGAAAGAGAGCGATCGCGTTGAACGCGCTCGACACGAATCCGTTCCGCGCGGCTTTGCTCGAGGAGCGCACGCGCGTCCAGGCGGCGATTCAGAACCTCCACGACGAGAATCCCGGCACGCTGGCGGAGGACGCAGGCGAGGAGACCGCTTACGACAACCATCTCGCCGACACGGCGACCGAGACCTACGACCGCGAGCTCGACTACACCCTCGAGGAGAACTCCGAGCACGTTCTCGCGGACATCGACGCCGCGCTGAAGCGGATCGAGGAAGGCACGTACGGCATCTGCACGAATTGCGGCAAGCCGATCGCCGTGGAGCGCCTCGAGGCGCTTCCGTGGGCGACGCTGTGCATCGACTGCAAGCGGAACCGGGAGGGCCGGTGACCGAGCGTCTCTCGTCACGCGCGGCGGACATCCGCGTCGGCTCGACAACGGACGGCCTGACACCGATCTCGGTCGCCGAGAGGCAGCTCGGCGCCAGCTGGCCGCAATGGCTCGGCCTCGGGTCGGTTGCGCTCGCCGGCATCGCTGCGGATCAGCTGACGAAGTCGATCGTGACCAGCCGGCTCGACCTCAACGACCAGGTGCACGTCGTCGGACCATTCTCCATTCACCACGTCACCAACTCGGGGATCGCGTTCGGGCTCTTTGCGAGCGCGACCTCGATCGTCATCCTGCTGACCGGTCTCGCCGTCGCCTGGATGCTCTACTTCTTCGCGCGCTCGGGCTCGCGGCATCCCGTCCTGCCGGTCGCACTCGGACTCGTCATCGGTGGCAGCGTTTCGAATC
>Ga0137390_10001019_pt1 | contig 20318 bp, 17 predicted proteins | sample 15con2h24AmetaG_FD_104937 | JGI IMG/M metagenome (GOLD analysis project Ga0137390, IMG submission 104937) | Vadose zone soil microbial communities from Angelo Coast Range Reserve, California, USA - 15con2h2.4A metaG | ecosystem: Environmental > Terrestrial > Soil > Vadose zone > Saprolite... | reverse complement strand
GCGCCTTACTTGGCTTCAGGAGTCTGGGTGAATGCCGGATCTCGAAGACTCGTCGCCGACGATCATTCCGGCTTAGGATATCGTAGCGGACGTTCCATAACCACCCATTGCGGCGACACCACCACTCGCGACATGGCACGCTTTGCCCGTGCGCGGCTCGGGTGCTACCATCAGTCGTACGAGACCGCAGAATATCGTAGTTTGGCGCACATCTGAGCGTTGGTAGCGGGGAAAGGACTCGAACGCCCAACCTTGGTGTTGTTCTTTAGCGATTGGTCGCCGGACGACCGGTAGACTCAACGTTTGGCATAGCTGTTTCTACACCAACCCGCGGTTGCAGGCTCGAGTTCTGCCGGCGCGCTCCGAAATGGTGACCACTCTGACCGCGCAGATGTCCGATTTGCTCGCCCCAATATCCAAATCTACGACGCGCACGCAGTCGACCTATACCAATGGGTCTGTGCGCGGTACTCTCGACCGAAAAAGTGGGTGCTGGCGGAGAGAGTGTCAGTCAATCCCAATTGAAAGGTAAGGTGTTTTCGACGTTCCTAGACCAAAACCCACCGTTTAAGCTACGGCCGAAAACGCTTCCGTCTATCGCTGTCATCGGGACTCGCGCGGGATATCATCGGATATGGGAAAATCGCTCCGATGGCCCGGCCGTGCACTGGCGGCCAATACTGCAGAACTGGCCCTGCTCGTATTCAGCGGTTTCCCGCTTCCCCACTCCGAGCAGGCTTCGCGCCGGTTTGCGTCTCAAAAACCGTTTCGTCCACCAGGCGCCAATACGCTTCCACGACCTTCGTATCCGTGGCGGATAGTCCGCTCGTAACCTGCATTTCAGGCCCGAACCCCGAGAGCGTGGCGGTGAGGCTGACCATCATATAATGAAAAAGAATGGGATCGGCCGCGGGAAGCAGCCCCTGCTTCTGAGCTGCGACGATCTGAGGAATCAATCGTTCCAGAAGCGGCGCCAGCACCGTTTCCGCAACCCACTTCAGCCGCGGATTGTTCAAAAGCGATTCCTGACGCATGAACCGGTGAAACTCGGGGAAGGCGACCGTGTAGCGAAACAGCGTGGCGTATTCCTCCCGCAATCGGGCAAGCGGCGTCAGATCGGAGTTTTCCGGCGCCGAACTATCCCACCCTGCCCTGATTTGTTCGAACGCATGCTCGGCCGCGGCCCGCCACAGGATATCCTTGCTGCGATAATGATATGTGGTCAGCGGATGCTGCAGGCCGAGGCGGTCTGCGATGGCGCGAATGCTGGCCCCTTCAAATCCGCGCTCGGCGAATTCAGCAATCGCAGCGTCCAGGATCGAGGTTCGCGTCTCGAGCGCGCGCTGTTGTTCGGCCCGCTTGCGCGGGCGCTCTCGCCGGACGGTTTTCTTCGCCATTTGGCGTTCGATTACCATGGTTCCCAACCGAGCGCCACGCCAAGTATTGATTGGCTCCGGCCTTGAGCTATCGATGTTGACGGCGAAGTTCTTCGACTTGTGTCCGCGTTGATTCCCGTTCGTCGGCAAGCCCGAAGTCATATTCGACCGCGTTGATGCCATCGATCAGGCGGGGGCGAATGATGAGAGACGGCTTGACCCCGAATACCGCATCGCTCGCCAGATACCTGTCCCCGTCGAGGAAGAGATGGGTGACAAGGGTGCGATATCCCGGCGCGCTGATCATGAAGTGAATATGGGCCGGCCGGAACGGGTGGCGCCCCATTGCCGCGAGCAACTGGCCGACAGGACCGTCATCCGGAATCGGATAGCTCACGGGCATGATGGTTCGGAATCTGTAGGCGCCGGCGGCGTCGCTGCGAAAGCTGCCCCGCAGATGGCCGTCCGGCTGATCCTTGTCCTGAACATCGTAGAGCTGATTGGGCGCGGTCTGCCAGACCTCCACAAGCGCGCCTGCGATCGGCCGGCCCTGGGAGTCGGTAATGCGGCCGCGCATCTCCAGCGGGTCACTCTCCTCTTCGCGCAGAAGGATGCTCTCGCCTGCCGCGAGCTCTCGCTGCTCTCCGGCATAGAACGGGCCTAGAACCGTCGATTCGTTGAGTCCCGGTCCCCCGACGTGATCGATGGCATCGACCAGCATCGAAATGCCCAGAATATCCGACAGCAGGATGAACTCCTGTCGGCTGTTTGAACATATCTTGCCGGCGCGGGTGAGAAAGTCGATCGCCTGCCACCATTCGTCATGCGTAATCTTCGCCTCGCGCACAGCCGCGTGGACGTGGCTGACAACCAACGACAGTATCTCGCGCAACCTGGGACTCTCGGCGTCCTTCATGCGTTCGATCACGTCGTGCGTCAGCTCAGGGAAAATCCCTGCTCCCGAGCCTTCATTCGCCGCGCTGATCGATGTCATTCCCGCGCTTCCTTCAAGAGGGCCGGCGTCCGTTATAGGCGTCGTCCAGGAGTTTCCGAATCGCATTCCGCTCGACCGGCCGTGGATTCCAGTAAGGCGATGTGACCGCCGTCTCGGCGGCTCTATCCAGATCGGAATAGGACATACCGATCTCGCGAAGCGACCTCGGACCTCCATGGGCTACGGCAAGATCGAACAGGGCCTGCGCAGCATGGTCGGTACCGAGCGCGCGAGCCACGCGGCCGATGGCGACCGGCGCGTCAGCAGCGTTATAGGCGACCGCATGCGGCAAGATCACGGTGTGCGTCTCGGCGTGCGGAAGGCCGAAAGTACCGCCCAGCACGTGACACAGCTTGTGATGAAGCGACATCCCTACCGCTCCGAGGCAGGATCCGCAGATCCAGGCTCCGAACAGAGCATCGGCGCGAGCATTCCGGTCGGTCGGGTCCGAAACAATCCGGGGCAGCGCACGTCCGAGAGCTGCGATGCCCTGTTCCGCAAGGCTCGACGTTACCGGGTTGGCATCCCTCGTGTAGAGCGCCTCCACGGCGTGAGCGACGGCGTTGATCCCAGAAACCAGCGATATCGCCGGCGGCAGACCGTAGGTGAGCTCCACGTCGTAGACGATCACCTCGGGAAGAACCTGCATCGAGCGGATGGTCGACTTTTGTCCGTCCCGCGTCTCGCCGAGCACCGGTGTTGCCTCCGAGCCGGCATAGGTGGTCGGAAGCACGATCTGCGGAAGGTCCGTTCGGAGCGCCAGTGCCTTGGCGAGGCCTATCGTCGAGCCGCCGCCGAGAGCGACGATACAATCGGCATTGCACGCGACGAGCTTCGCCATCACGCGTTCGGTCACCTCGACAGGCGTATGCATGACGGCATCTGTCGAAAGCTGGACACCGAATTCGCCAAGGGCGCGCATGAGACGCGCGGCGGCCACCGTTGCGTGATGCGGATCGGAAAGGACAAATGCCCTCTTGCGCCCCAAGGAAACCAACTCGTCGGCGACCTTCGCAAGGGTGCCGAATCCGAAAAGGACGCGCGCCGGCAGCGCCGTATATTGGAAAGCCTCGGTGCCGGTTTCGCCGAGGCTCATGCGCGGCTTTTCTTCGCGCCGGCGAATTCCTCGATCATCGCCTGACGCATCGCGAACTTCTGGACCTTGCCGGTCACGGTGGACGGGAAGCTCTCTACGAACCGGATGTGGCGGGGGATCTTGTAGCGCGAGATGCGGTCCTGGCAGAACTTGCGGACGCCCTCTTCATCGGGGGTGACGCCGGCTTTTGCAACGATCCACGCACAGAGTTCTTCGCCGTATTTCGTGTCTGGCACGCCGAACACCTGGACGTCCTGGATATCCGGATGCTGATACAGATATTCCTCGACTTCCCGCGGATAGATGTTCTCGCCGCCGCGGATGACCATGTCCTTGATCCGGCCGACGATACGGCAATAGCCATCGTCGTCGATCGTCGCCAGGTCGCCGGTATGCATCCAGCCCGCCGAATCGATGGCGTCTCTGGTCCGCGCTTCATCGTTCCAGTAGCCAAGCATGACCGAGTAGCCTCTCGTGCAAAGCTCCCCGGCTTCACCGCGTGGAACGACCCGGCCGTCTCGATCCACAATCTTGACTTCGAGGTGCGGCTGTATCCTGCCAACCGTGGAGACGCGCAGCTCGAGCGGATCCTCCCGGCTGCTCTGGAAGCTGACAGGACTGGTTTCGGTCATCCCATAGGCGATGGTTATTTCGCCCATATGCATCGCCAAAGCGACTTCCTTCATGACCTCAATTGGGCACGGAGCTCCCGCCATGATGCCCCGTCGCAGCGAGCTCAAATCGAAGCGCGAGAATTCAGGATGATTCAGTTGGGCAATGAACATCGTGGGCACCCCGTAGAGTACGTCGCAGCGTTCTGCTTCAACGGTCTCCAACGTCCTCAACGGGTCGAAGGCCTCGGATGGATAGACCATTGTTGCCGCATGGGTCACGCAACCGAGGTTTCCCATCACCATGCCGAAACAATGATACAGCGGCACGGGAATGCAGACGCGGGAACCGGGTTCGATTCCGGTCGCCTCTCCGACAAAGAAGCCGTTGTTGATCAGATTGTGATGCGAGAGCGTGGCGCCTTTCGGCAATCCCGTGGTGCCGCTTGTAAACTGGATATTGACGGCATCGTCGATCTGGATCGTCGCCGCTACCGAGTCGAGCCGCGCGTTACCGACCTGCTTGCCTCGCTCCAGTATCCCGTCAAACGCGACGAGGCCATCGTGCTCGCCCTCGATTGAAATAACGTACCGCAGCTCTGGCAGCCGCGAACTCTTCAGTTCGCCGTTTCCGCTGCCCAGCTCCGGAACCAATTCGCGAATCATGGGGATATAGTCGCTGGTCTTGAAGCGCGTGGCTGATATCAGTGCGCGGCATCCCACAGTCCGCAGGGCGTGTTCCAGTTCGCTCAAGCGGTATGCCGGATTGACGTTGACCAGGATCAGGCCCGCTTTGGCCGTCGCAAACTGCGCGATGGTCCATTCGGCGCAGTTCGGGGCCCAGATGCCGACGCGGTCGCCCGGCTCCAGGCCGAGAGCCAGCAGCCCCGATGCGAATGCGTCAGAGCGCGCCTTGAGTTCTGAATAGGTCCAGCGAATTTTCTGGTGCGCCACAACCAGCGCCTCGCGAGAGCCGTCGATCGCGGCGACCTCGTCCAGAAGCGCGCCAATCGTCTTCCCGATCAAGGGCGCGCCGCTATTGCCATGCACATAACTTTCGCGCTGCACGACCACCTCCAATGGCCTCTGTCCCTGATGCTCGACCGGCATGCGCTGCATGCCGTCGACCCCTCACTTCCCTTCGAACACCATCGCTGGCGGCTCGATGTCCTTGTCGAAGGCCGCCGCCGTGCTTGCAAATCCGCGCTGCGCATCCGCACCGTCGTAGAGCTCCATGGCGACATCGAGCATGATGAGGTCGGCGGCAGCCACGCCTCCGCTCGACCACGCCTTCAGCAGCGTTCGTGTCGCGGCGTACGACCGGGTTGGGCCGGTCGCAAGCTGCCGCGTCAGTTCAGCCGCGGTCGCCGCAAGTTCGTTTTCAGGCACCACGTGGGTCGCGATTCCCAGCGTTCCTGCTTCGCGACCCGATATCGGCTCGCCTAGCATCGCAAATCGCGATGCGCGGGCCCGGCCGGCGCGCTCTGCGATCCGCTGCAGGGCGCCGGCGATCGGAAGCATTGCTGTCGTGACTTCCACGCAACGGAAGATCGTGTTCTCGGCCGCGACCAGAAAATCGCAGGCCAATGCAAGCTCGAAGCCGCCGCCGAAGGCGATGCCCTGCACCACGGCGACCGTCGGGACCTTCAACATTTCGATCGCGCGATAAGACACATTCACGTCCGCAACGAACGTCCTGAACCAGTTAACGTCCTTTCCCGGCCATTCCCGCACTTCGCCGCCGAAGCTGAAATGCGGCCCCTCGGAGCGAATGACGAGCACGCGGATGTCGCTCTGGCTGGCCTGGTGCACGGCGGTTCGCAAGGTTTCCGCGAAGCGCGAGTCGACCCGGTTGAAGGGGGGATCGGTCAGCACAATATTTCCGATGGCACCGTCTCGTTCGAATCGGACTGTCGTCATGGTAACTCTTCCTCCTTTGTGCCGACGTCAGGCCGGACGCCGCCCGGCGGGTTCAGGGATGATTGGCAGCAGCAAATGCGACGGCCGGTCCGCGTCCCGATAGATCCGGTGGGTGACGGTCTTGCTGCTGCAGACATGGTACGGAATGTATTCGACGTTGGTCATCGCGCCGGTGCCGGTCGGAACGTCCATGGATGTGATGTCGAGGCAGATCCGGTGGCCCGCCTTGAATTGATTTGCGGTGGCGAGGATCTGGATTTGGTACTCGACCACTTCTCCCGGCGTGACGGGCGCGATCGCATCCTGCGTGAGCTTGTGGAACGGTTCCCAGGGTTTTGAACGCTTCTCGTCGAGCGCCCGATAGGATGCCTTCAGCCAACCGCGCGTCAACTCGCGTTCGGGCAGCGTCGACGGGACATCGCGCTCACCCTCGCGTGCGGTCCGAACCGAAACGTCCGGTCCGACGTCCTTGAGCACGATGATCCAGTTGGTGTCTTCCTGATCGATCGCCGCGTGCAGCGTCAGCGTGATCGGGCCGGCAACCGTGACGTCATGCGGCAAGGGATCCGTCATGTAGCGCAGGCGCTCGACCTTCGTCGTCCGCGTCACCGGCATCTGCGTGAACACATCAGGCTCGCGCGCGGCGGCGCCAAGCTCCGAGGCCGGCCGCGGCGGCTCGATCGACAGGCCCTCCCAGTGGGAAAGATAATATTTCGTCCATCGGGTCTCCGGCAGCGGCCAATCCGTCCCGGTTCGCCAGTCGTTGGCTCCCGTCAGCCAATAGCGCACCGGTGGCTCGTCCAAGATGCCGGTGTCCTGCCCCTTCAGCCAATGGTCATACCAGCGGATGATTTCGTCGTGGAATTGATGGAATGGCCGCTCAAGGTGGGCTGGTCCGGTGAACAGCAGCTTCTTCGGCGCTTCGACGTTCTGGAAATAGTGCTGCGCACCGAGCCAGTGAAGTTTGTAGGTGTAGGCGTAGGCGCCTGAGCCCGTATAGAACGGGATCTTGATTTTCCTGAAGAACTCTTCTGCACGTTCGACGGTGCCGTCGAACTCGAAGGGGTGCGTCATCATGAGATACATGATGAACGTCCGCTGGCCCTTCTGCGTGAGAATATTGTAGAGGTTGATGTATTGCTTGAAGTCGGGATTTTGCATCGCCCGGCGCCATAGCTCCTCCTCCTCCGCCGGAAGCTCGCCGGGACGATCACGCGACTCGTGAACCGTGCTGAAGACGTCAAGCAAGTAAGGGAAGGTGTGCAGGACGCCGCCGGGATTGAAGTCGCGGAATCCGAACATGCCGCCATAGGCGCTGCAGGCGTCATAGGGAAAGATGGCCTTCAGCGCCGGATGTCCTTGCGCCGCCGCGCGCCATTGCTCGCCGGCATATCCGGAGATGCCGACCATTCCTACCTTGCCGTTTGACCACGGCTGCTGCGTGATCCATTCGATCAGATCGTAGTGATCGGTATCCTCGTGGCCGTAATGCCCTTCCGATTTCGCCGACCCTCGGGGCTGCGCGATAACGTGAACGTATCCGTTGGCGATGAAGCGTCGGGTATCGCCTGCCTCGATCGGGCCGAACCAGAGCGGCGCATGGGCAGGTTGCGGCGGTAAAATGTCGGCGATATCAGGGCCCTGAAGGTCCTTGTTGTGCAGCGCTGCCGCGTACAACACGGGAAATTGGCCGGACCCATCCGGGCGGTAGACATCAACCGCAAGGCGGGTGCCGTCCCTCATGGCGACGCTGATATCCCGCTGCTCGATCATGGCCTCCTCCCTCCAGCTTTTCGCGACGCTTGTGGTCGACGTTTGGCGATGGCCGAGCCGGAACGTTCCCATCTCGACGGGAGCGATCCTCTCATATTACTTTACGTTCGTAAAGTATAATTTCCGTCATTTTTTGCCTAGCTGCCCTGCGCCACTTAGGGGTCATGCCTGCAGGCAGCGGAGTGCTCAGTGCTGGGCGTCGGCCAACTTGACGCGGCGTCGGGCGTCCACGCTGTATGGCCCTGCCCCGAAATGCACGATCTGCAACAGACCTCCGGCCATCATGATGTTCTTCAGGAAGTGGATCATCTGATTTTGATCCGCAAAATGATGATGAAAAAACACGGCGGCCGCGAGCGTAAACACGGCAAGCGCGAGCGCCACCGCTGCGGCTCGAAATCCAAGAACAAGCAGCAGACCGCCGCCAACCTCGAGCACGACGGCGATCAGCCAACCGAGCGGAGCCAGCGGCAATCCCGCCTCACTTATCTTGGCCGTTACCGGTCCATGCCGTGATCTTGCCCAACCCGCTCATGATGAAAGGCAGGCCCATGAGCACGCGGCCAAGCAACGGGAGGTATTTTGTGCCGTCCATGTTGAGTATCCTCGATTCGAAAAAATAGTCTCTGACAGTCGTCCCATCGATCAGGAGAGCGATGCCTTCACGCGGTCGGGCGTCATTGGCAGCACGCGCAGACGCCGTCCGGTTGCGTGAGCGAAGGCGTTAGCCAGTGCCGCTGACGTGGGAGGAAGCGAACCTTCACCGGCTCCCAACGACGGATCGCTCCGATCCATCAGCAACACTTCGATGCTGGGGACCTCGGAAAACCTGAGAATCGGATAGCCCGACCAGTCCCGGCTCGTGATCTGTCTTCTGTCGAAGGCGACCTGCTCCATCAGCGTCAGGCTGACCGCTTGCACGATGCCGCCTTCGAGTTGATTTTTGGCGCCGTCCGGATTGACCACGCGTCCGATGTCGGCCGCGATCACCACCCGCGGGATCCTGACGACGCCGGTCTTGCGGTCGACCGCCACGTCGACAACGACGGCCGCATACATCCCGATACTCTTGTATCGACAATAGGCGATGCCGCGTCCGCTTCGGCCATCACCCTTCCTCCCCGGAGTCCAGCCCGCTTTGTCCGCAGCTGCTTGCAGCACGGCCCGGGCCCGGGGGTCTCCGAGGTGAGCAAGGCGAAACGCCAACGGGTCGCTGCCGGCCGCGTCGGCAAGTTCGTCCATGAAGGACTCGATCGCGAAAATATTTCCGTGCGATCCCAGGGTTCGGAACGATCCGTTTCGTACCGGCGTGTCGAGCAGAAGATGGTTCCGGATCTCCTTCCTTGGCAGTTCATAGGACGGCACCGCGTTGCGGTCACCGTCTCCGAACGGCTGCGGGATGTGCGGAGCGGGAGACTTGGCGAAGGGCGTGCTCAGGTCCCAGGCGGCGAGAAGATTGACCCCGCCGGCCTGGCCAGGCCGCATCGCATGACTGTTGCTCCAGACATCGTAGGACCAATCTGCGATTTTTCCGTCAGATGTGAGCGCCGCCTCGACCCGCATCGCCATGGCGGGACCGAACGGCGACCACGCGAACTCGTCGTCCCGCATCCATTGCAGCTTGACGGGCGCGCCGGCGACGGCACGGGCCACCAGCGCCGCGTCCAGCGCCACGTCGTCGGCCCCGTTGTGGCCGTAGCATCCGGCTCCGGGCATGTGAACGACGTCGACCTGAGCATTCGGCATTGCCAACACCTTGGCTATATCTCCCCTCAGGGGGAACGCGCCTTGGGTATGGGACCATACCGTCATGCGGCCGTCCTTAAGCCATGCGACAGCACAGGAAGGGCCGATCGATCCGTGCGACAAATACGAGCGGGTATACTCGGCGCTGACTCTTCTGGTTTGGTCCGGGACCGGCTCGGACTGACCGGAGGTGCCCACGACAATGGTCTCAGCGCGAAGCCGCTGCAGCTCGCCGCGCAAATCGGCAATATCGGGAAGCGGGACCGCGTCATCGCTCCAACGAGCTGACGACGCGAGAGCGTTCCGCGCCGCAATCACCTGCTCCTCGCGCTTCGCGGCGACGGCAAGAAAATTACCATCCCGAACAACCGCGACCACGCCGGGAAGCGATCGCGCCGCGGCTTCGTCGAAGGAAACCAGTTTCGCTCCGTAGCGCGGCGGACGGACAACCCTTGCGAACACCATCCCCGGCAGCCGCATATCCTGCACGTAGGACGGCGCGCCGGTCAGCTTTCCCGGCAGGTCGATCCGATTGACCGAGCGGCCGACGATGGAATAGTCGCTCGGCCTCTTCGGCGTTGTGGTGGCTGCGATATCTCCCCGCAACAGGCCGGGATCTGCGCTCGCGACTTCCCAGAAGGTTACGCGCTTGCCGTCCGGAGCAGCGATGATGCCAGCCTTGATCTGCAGCTCTTCCGGGCGGACGTTGAACCGCCGTGCCGCCGCCGCAACAAGAATGCCGCGCGCTTCCGCGCATGCCGCCCGGATCGCGCTTCCACTTTGCTCGACCGATTGACTACCGAAGGTATACTGCTCGTCCGGCCCTCGTGAGGTATCCGCGCCAACCATCCGGATCTTGTCAAACGCGACGTCGAGTTCGTCCGCCGCAATCTGGGCCAACGCCGTGAGGATTCCCTGACCAAGCTCGGCCTTGCCGGTGAAAATCGTCACCGTTTGGTCCGGCTCCAGTCGAACCCACCCCTCCAATCTCTTGTTGTTGCGCAGACTGAACGGCAGCGTTCCAGGCGCCTGGCCAAAAGCCGTGCGCGGCGCGAGGGCGAATGCGGCCACGACGATACCAAGCGACTGCGTGAAGCGGCGGCGCGATAGACCGTTCTGCGTCATTTCGCGAGCTCCGTTGCGGCACGGCGAACTGCGCGTACAACCCGATTGTGGACACCGCACCGACAGAGCTGGTCCTCCAGCGCGTTCTTGATTTCTTCGTCGCTGGGATTTGGATTGCGGTCCAACAGAGCCTTGGCGGCCATGATCATGCCGTTGGAGCAGTAACCGCATTGAGCGGCCTGCTCGTCGATGAACGACCGCTGCAACGGGTGAGGCTTCTGGAGGGTACCCAATCCCTCCAGGGTGATGACCTTGTCATTTCCGACGTCTTGCAGGGTAGTCAGACACGTCCTTGTGAGTTTTCCACCCACGATGGCGGCGCACGCACCGCACTGCCCGAGACCGCAACCGAACTTAGGACCATTCAGTTCGAGATCGTTGCGCAACACATACAGCAGCGGAGTCTCCGGAGCGGCGACTACCGCATGCGACTTGCCGTTTACCGTAATTCGGGTTGCCATCTTCCATCCATCAACATGCGCCGGCCGGACGCGCGATTGCACTGCGGCGTCCGGCGAGCGACACCGGTCTTAAGAGACGGTGTATTCCAACGTCTTGGACAAAATCGGCATCACCTGCCTCGGCAGGCGGCCGCTCAGCGCGCGACCGCCACGTTCGCAACGGCCGCGCGGCCCCTGGAAAGACGATTGTCGAGACTGATGGCGCCGGCACCGAAGGCTGCGATCTGAAGCAGGCCACCGGCCATCATGACGTTCTTGAGGAAGTGGATCATCTGGTTCTGGTCGGCGAAGTTGCTGTGGAACGCCACGCCCGCGGCCACCGAGAACACCGCCAGCGCAAGTGCGACCAGCCGAGCCTGGTAGCCCGCGATCAGCAGAACGCCGCCGCCGAGTTCGAGGACGACGGCCACCAGGTAAGCCAGTGGCGGCACCGGCAGGCCGGCAGCGGCGATCATCGCGGTGGTCTGGCCAAAAGCCGCGAGCTTGCCGAGGCCGCTCATGGCGAAAGGCAGGCCGATCAACAGACGGCCTGCGAAGGGAAGGTAACGGGTCGTGTCCATGGTAATTCTCCTTTTGCTGGTGTGTGAAATCAGGCGGCGTCGACGAGGATGAACTCCGCATCCTCCACCGCCGTGATGGTAAGTTCGGGTTCGTCGATGGCGGCGATGCCGTCGCCGACCGCAACCCGTTGCCCATTGACGAGGATCACGCCTTGGGCAGGGGCGAGATAGGCATGCCGCAGGCGCGCCGACGGCGCGTGGGTAAGCGTGGTCCCGGCAAGCAGCGTGGCGCCAGACACCCGTGCGTCGGTCCGGATCATGAGTGTCCCGGCATCCTTCGGATCTCCACTCGCCAACTCGATGAGGCGCCCTGCCCGATCCGCCTTCGGAAATTGGCGGGTGTCCCAACGGGGCGCCTCGCCGCGCTGACGCGGAAGTAGCCAGATCTGGAAGAGTTTGAGTGGGTTCGCGTCGCGGTTATGCTCGGGATGACTGATACCGGTCCCGGCACTCATGACCTGGACGTCGCCGGCCACGGTCCGACCGATATTGCCGGCACTGTCTTCATGCGTGACGGCGCCTTGGCGGACATAGGTTACGATTTCCATGTCCGCATGAGAGTGGCGACCAAAACCGGTGCCGGGCGCGATCTCGTCGTCGTTCCAGACCACGAGTGCACCGAGGGGGCCATTCGCCGGATTGCCGTTAGCCGAAACGATGAAGTGGTGGCGCGCCTTCAGCCAGCCGCGATCGCCGTGATCGAGCGTTTCTTTGGATCGAACTTGCAACATGCCCGTTCCCTGGTTGCGGACGCGATGGATATTCGCTTCGGGAACGGTTATCGCGCTGAAACGATCGAAGGATTAGCCAGCAGATTTGGGACGCGGCGTTCCACCTGGTGAACGCTCGCGGACCTCCCCTATTGATCGGTCGTTGATTTCAATGCCGCGGCGGCGAAATCAATCACCGCCCGAACCGATGGCAGCATGCCGCGTCGCGAGGCAAAGACCAGATGCACAATGCCGTCGGTGCCGCTCCATTGCGGCAGCACCCGCACCAGCGCGCCAGAGCCGAGTGCGGCCCGGCACTGCGCGGCCGGCAGCAACGCAATTCCGGCGCCCTGGCATGCAGCCGCGATCAGAACGTCGAAGCTGTCTGTCGCAAGGCGAGGCTCAACCGCCACGGAACTGGTGCCCCCATCCTCCGCCGTCAGAAACCAGCCGGTGCTGCCCTGTTGCTCCTGATGGAGGATGGGAAACGCGGATAGTTCCGCGGGTGTCACGGGTTCGCCTTTGTCCGCGAACAGCTTCGGACTTGCGACCAGGATACGCCGGCTGAGACCGATCCGTTTCACCTGCAGATCGGCGTCGGTATCGAGACGTTCCCGAACCCGGATCGCCACGTCGACCCCTTCGTGGATCAGATCGACCCGCCGATTGGTGACAATACATTGGAGACGCAGCAGCGGATGGGCGGCCAGGAAACCCGCCATGGAAGCCGTAATTGAACCCTGAAGCCCGAGCGGACAACTCAGTCGAACGAGCCCACGCGGTTCGGCCTGCATTCGAAGTGCGGCCTCCTCGGCGGCTTCAGCCTCGATCACCGCCGCGCGCGCATGCTCGAAGACTTGTTGGCCGACCTGGGTCAAACCAAGTCCTCGCGTCGTCCGATCGAGCAGCCGCACACCGAGCCGCTCCTCCAGCAACGCGACGCGTCGGCTGACTCGCGATTTTGGCACGCCTAGCGCGCGAGAAGCTGCCGAGAATCCGCGATTCTGAACGACCGCTGCGAAGAACTGGAGATCGTTAAAGTCGCGCACCGCTGTCCGCCGATTTTGGTCCTGGCCTTGCGCCTACGATGGCGTCCCGGACGATGACGCAGTTCGGCGATCTCCGCCACCGTCGGCCGTCAGCACACGACCTCCCGCCATTGCGCAGTAGCGCAACCGCAAGGCCCGCCTTACGCGTGGCCTCCGTTGATCGCGCCCGCAGTGATCGACACGCGGGCGCGTTGGTATTAAATTTTACAACTGTATAGTATAATACTCAACGGAAGGCAACCGTCTTTTCTCGGTATCGCGGCGCGGACGTCACCGCCACGCCGGCGCGGGTACGTAGGTGCGCGCCGACCGCGCAGCCAGGCCCCGTCGCGCCTCTCGCCTTCCGGCTACTTAGTGATCAGAGGCTTCTTGGAAGGTTCATCCGGGGACCACAGCTTGAACGAGGTCTTCAGAAAGAACTCCGAGCCAGTGTTGGATCCAACGGTATCCCTGGAGTAGAACGCGTTCGCGTAGATGAATTTCATATCGACCGGACCAAAGTTATATCCGATCAACAGACCAGCACCGATATTGACGTCCTTTCCGCAGGTCGGAAATTTCGCAGTGGTCAACTGCGCACAACTCCATGCTGAGCCGGTCGCTGGATTGATGCCGCCGGGAGAATCATCGGTGGTCTGAAATTTGAAGAACCCGACCGGACCGACCTCCCAACTGCCGAACTTCTTGGTCGCGGTCCAATCAACATAGAGGTAGTTGCCGCTGGTGTAGCCCCTGCCCGGATTCGCAGGGCCGGTGAGAAACGCGGCAAACGCCGGAGCCGTTGCCGGATTGCGGGCGATCACCTGGTACAGACCCGTCCGGCCTGCCGAAGCGGTGTTGATATCACACAGGGCGCTGACGGTCAGATTCCATCCCTCGCCAAGATAGCTCACCGCGGCGTGGGGACGGACCGTCCAATAGTCGGGGACGAGCGAGCCCGCATACGTGCTCCCGGTCGGAGCGACAAAGCCGAGACCGGCTGCGACGTACAATCCCCTGCCCAGATTCCATGAGAAATTCAGAGGATTGAAGTAGATATTTGTGATCTCGTGATCGAAAACGTTGTTGTAGATCGGAGACTGCAGCACGCCTCCGCCTGGTGGATACGGCGTGGTTGTCGCCGTCGCCTGGTATCCGCCGCTCTGTATGGTGGGGTACCAATCAGCTCCGAGAAACTTCAATCCCGTACCCCAGGTCAAATTGACGGTCGCGCCTACGGCAGTGTAGCGCTCCTTGCACCCTGGTCCGCAGTCGGCGTTTCCGTTGCCGGAAGCCATAGGAATGTAGAAGACCGTGGAAGCGAACCAAAGGCCCGGCGGAGGCGCTGCGGCGATTGGCGCGCCCATCGTGTTTCCGGCAAGGAAGTTCCCTAAATTTGCCGGCTCTGATGCCAGAGCCTGGCCGAGACCGGCAATCAGCGCCGAACCTGCGATCGCTCCGAAAAAGGCTGCCCTCGTTGAACCAAACATAACTACGTCCCCCTCTTTTGGCCTCACTTGATGTCGGCCTGTTCAAACTCCGCGTGTGTTTTCTTGTTCTTCAACAAGCGCGCTTCTGGCGTCGCGCTTCGACGCGCAATTGGTCCGCTAGATGGTGTACGGCTGGCGGCGCATCACGAGTGCGAGACAAACAATTACGACGCAAGAGAATGATGCCGGGACCGACGCCGCCAGAAACAGGCTCTGGCTTGACCAATTGAGAGCGACGAGTTGGGCAGCAACAACAGGCCCCACGATGGCCCCGACTCGCCCGACACCGAGGCTCCAGCCGACGCCGGTCGCGCGAATTTCGGTCGGATAGAGCGTTGCCGCGAGAGCGTTGAGCGCCGGTTGAGCGCCTACGATGCAGATGCCCGCGACAAAGATGACGAAATATAGCAAGGACAACGACAGGCTTGGCTCGCCGATCGCTGCAACGGCGAAACCTGCGATCAGAAACATCGGTACCAGGACTCGATAATATCCATGCCGGTCGATGAGCGGCCCCAGGAAAATCGCGCCAATCAGGCCGCCGAGTTGCAACGTCGTTCCCATCAACACCGCGACCGACGAACTAAATCCCATGCGCGTCGAGAGTAGCGGCAGCCAGTTCGCCAGGAAGAACAGGTTGAGCAGATTGGCGAAGTTGGCCAGCCAGAGCAGCAGAGTCATCGCGGCACGGCCATCGCGGAAAAGTTTCGCCAACGAGCCTCGTCCGCGAACCTGCTGCGGCTTGGCCAGCTTCAAATCGCGGCCCAGATCAGCGCCCGGCACTACGCGGCGCAGCAGTTCCTTGAGTCTGTCATGCCCCCCTTGTTGCATCGACAGGAACAGAAGCGACTCGGGCAGTCGCCAATACATCACGGCAGCGATTCCCAGTGGCAGAATGCCCCCGACCACAAAGACCGATCGCCAACCTCCCCATGGAATCAGGACCGCCGAGATCAGGCCTCCGGCGATGGCCCCGCCGGTGAAGCCGCATGAAATCCACATCAAGAGCGAGGCGCGTTGGCGTTGCGGGCTGTATTCACTTGCAAGTGCGGCGGCATTCGCCATCACCCCGCCGATGCCGAGCCCGGTCAAGAAGCGCAGGAACACAAGTTGCTGTACGGATTCCGCAGCAGCTGTCGCGAGCATGCACAGGCTGAAGACGGTCGTCGATCCGACCAGCACGGGCCGTCGGCCGACACGATCGGAAAGAATGCTGAGGAGCATCGAGCCACCCAACATACCAAGGAGCCCTGCGCCAAAGATCGGGCCGAGGTCTTTCGGGTCGAGGTGCCAATCCTGCGTCAAAGCCGGCGCGACAAATCCCATCGCCTGGATGTCGAATCCGTCCATAAGGATTACGGCGCCGATCAGAACCATGATCCCTTTCTGGAAGGAGCTGAGCGGGTGCGTGTTGATCAGGGCGACGATATCCGCGGCGGCGGAGTTGCCGGAATCCGGCGAACCCGGCACAGCGGGTTGCGCGGAGGCCCCCTCGACGGAAATGCTCTGATCAGGAAAGGGCATCAGGTGATCTCGGTTCGCGCTATGACGCATGGCTATCGGCTCGATCAACAAGGCATTTTTCGCCGTCAATCACGACCGGGGCCGGCGCCGGACTATCGCCTTTGCTAAAGCCGGGTGCAGAACTATTCTTGATCTGGATGCGCGCGTTTGGCACGGAGTCGCAGCGCTACGGCGAGGCCCTTCCGTGACCGGTGGCCAGCGCCGCCAAATCGGTGGCATTGTCGGGAACCCTATTTCCACGCCAGACGACATGCATATCGGGACGAAGCAAGACGAGATCTCTCTCATAGACCGCGCGCGCCGCCTCGCTCGCAACATGCAGCACGCCAAACGGCACCGACCTGCCGCGAAACGCCTTTTCCAAAGCAGCCGTCTCGTGTCCACCGTTCAGGCAAAGCAACGTGTAACCCACGTTCGAAATCTGATCCTGGATCGGCGTGCCGTCCTCCAGCCAAACATGCGGCAACCTTGCTCCCGGCCAACTGGTGGGCCGGTAGTCCCGGAACAGGTGCTCGGGACCACCCGGAATATTGTCGATGATCGGCGAGTCGACATAGCGATAACCAAGTTCCGCGCCAACCATCTCGTTCACCTTGCGCTGTTCGACGTCTGCAACCGCAGCAAGGTTGTCGCGCGCAGCTCGACCTCTCGTGCTGTCGTCACCGATTTCCGGACGCCATTGCGAACGCCATTTGCGGTAACCGAGCGTGGCGTAACGAGAGGCCCCGATGTTCCGCTCACCCACCTGACGCCGCTCGATCTCATAGGAGTCGAGCAATTCCGGGCCGCCCCACCCTTCGAGTGTGGCTGCCAGTTTCCACGAAAGGTCAAACGCATCACCAACACCAGTATTCATGCCTAGCCCACCGGCCGGAATGACCAGATGCACGGCATCGCCGGCCAGAAACACGCGCCCGGCACGGTACCGATCTGCCAGAAGAAGATTCTGACGCCATTCGCCGCAATAAAGCATCTCGTAGCGAACCGGCACCCCAACGGTCTGCTCAAAACGTTGCTTCATTTCCGCGTCTGATTCGACGGCGGCATGGAGCGTCCAATGCCGCTTCGAATCCTGCATGATCAGAAAGGTCGCCCATTCGTCCGCAACCAGGTAGTGCCGACCTCGGCCAGGCCCTTCACCCAGTGGGAGACGATCATGGAGCTCGTCACAACGATAAAGTCCCTGACGAAATTTAGCCAAGTTGGCTTCGCCTCTGAGTGGTATGCCAAGCTGGCTCCTCACCAAACTGGAGCCACCATCGCAGCCGACGAGATAGGCCGCTCGTATTTTCCTGGACCTGCCGTCTGACGAACGCACGGTCGCTGCGACACCTGAGCGATTCTGCTCAAACTCCAGGAGTTCCGTGTCATATCGAACCGTCACCGCCGGAATTCGTTCTGCGGCCCTCTTGAGCACGGGCTCCAGGGTGTACTGCGAGACGAGTTGGTATGGCTCGAGTGGAGCCGAACCGTCGTTGACCTTGCCTATCTGCTCTCTGGCCATATCGACCGACGGGTATTTCAGATGCAGAAGAGGCGCCCTGGTCATCGTCAGGATGATGTACACATCCATGGCCGCGTCGCTTGTCAGTCCCGCTGCACGAAGTTCATCGGCTAATCCGATGCGACGGAACATCTCCATCGAACGTGCATTGCAGCGCTCCATCTTCGGCAGGAACTGCGGCTCAAGCTTTTTCTCGAGCAAGACGCAACGTACACCGCGAAGCCCGAGATCCACGGCCAGGGTGAGGCCAACGGGTCCGGCGCCGACAATGATAACCTGGGTATCCATGCAATCACATTCCGCAACATCGCGCAGTGACCGAAGCAAATGCGCGAATTTTGTCAGGAGCCTCGACACTGCGGGCTTCTAAACAGATTCCCGCCGACGCGTGCGCCGGCGGGAGAAGTCTGGGAGAGGCTATTCCTTCGTCGCTGCGCTTGCCTGCAGTTCCGGCGCGGCCTCGGTCATGCGCGGCCAAAGTATGGACCAATGCCGTCATGGCGCATTGACCATTAGCGGCGCAATTTGGACGAAACCGATTTCGCCGACATTTGCCCGCCCAGCTCAACCCGACTAAGCTTCACTGGCCGTCGAATCCAGCTGGACAGTCATGATTACAAAGGCATCTGGCGTCCGAGTAACTGCGTCGAGCCGCCAGCAATGGCCCGGCCTGCTTCGCGTCATCCTGAATATTCGATGGGAGACCGAACCCGGATGGATCACGCTGGCATTCGACTCTCCGGCACTTTGTGTGGTTCTAAGCGAGACAGGCGGTCGCTGTCAGACCCGCAAGCAGCCCGAACAGCCTGTGCAAGGCGATTATTTCGGGACCGGACACCTGAGCTTCGTGGCGGCTTCGCAACCGTTCACCATTCATGCGACGGAAATGCGGGACGCGCGGATCGCGCTCTATCAACTCGATCTGGGCCAGACCGATTGTCTTGGTTCGGAGCAAGCAGCGATGATCGCGCGATTCGAAAGCAGGTACATGTTCAGGAATGAGCGCCTGTATGAATGTGCTCGTCTGCTGGGCGAACATGAAGTCTCAAACGATCCCGATGTCTATGGACTTTCCCTGGCGCGTGCGACGCAGCTTGCGCTCCTCGGCGTGCCACTGCAGCGGGTGAAGTCCAGGACGTCCGTCAAGCTTTCCGGCGAGCGCTTCGCTGAGGTAGTCGCTCATATAAGCGATCATCTCGACCAAACTACAGCCGTCAAGGATTTGGCACTTGTAAGCAACCTTTCGTCCGCGCAATTTGGCCGATCGTTCCAGGAAGCGACCGGCATGTCGCTGCAGCGCTGGCAAATGGACGCCCGCATCAGGAGCGCACAGCGCCTCATGGTGGACGATCCCGCCGAATCCCTGGCAGCGATCGCGTCGCTCGTCGGCTTCTCAGACTCAAGCCATTTCTCCCGGGCATTTCTGGAGATTGTGGGCACAACACCAAGCGCCTGGCTCCGCCAACGCACTTGAGGATCGGCGCATTGGCGCAGTGATCAGTCCAGCCTGCTCCGCCGCCAGGCATGTGGCGGGACCCCGTTTGCAGCGGTAAAGGCGCGGGTGAAATGACTTTGCTCGGAAAAGCCCGCTTCCAGCGCAATATCAACCAGGCTCTTCTTCCGGTCCTCGAGCATGCGTTTCGCATACTCGATGCGGGCGGCGAGATGCCATTTATATGGAGTAAGTCCAGTCGATACCTTGAAGGCCCGGCCGAATTGAGATGCAGATAGTTTCGCCAGTGACGCCAGCTCGGACAAGCGAATGGACCTGGAAAGATTATCGTGCACGAATTCGGTGACCTGCGTCAGCTGCCGCTTCGTCAGGCCCAGGCGCCGAGAGGTTACCGGACGGTTTGTCGTCGAGAGATGCGCGGTCCGCGCGATGATGGCCGCGACGACACTGTCTCCGAACAAATGAAAACTGGACAACTCGTCCTGGCTCGAAGCAAGGAGCCGCGCCAACACCTGAAGGTTCTCGTCGAAAAACGTCAGCCGTGGTTCGGCGAGCCGCGCCACCTGGAATTCGCCGCCCATCACCTCGAAAACCCGGTCGACATCAAGTATCAGCCGGACCGCCTCGACGCGGGATATCTGATCGGAATAGCACCATACCGGCAAGCCCGCAGGAATGAGGCTGCTCTGGCCGATTCGCCTGTGCCGCCGCAGGTTCGATCGATTGGCGCTGCTGTGTAGCGAAGGTCGAGCCTCGCTGAGGCCACCGGCCTCGTTCCAAACGATCGCAAGCATTGGGTGACGGTTACTAAGCTGGTGCCAGGCGCGCCCCGGCAAGGCATCCTGTTGGACGCAATGCACTTCGATGTCGCATAAGGTATGGCTCCGTACCCGAGCGGCTTCCAAATTATGCGGTTGGCTGCTGCCGTGATCCACGGACGCGATCCT
>Ga0137390_10001017_pt1 | contig 20347 bp, 24 predicted proteins | sample 15con2h24AmetaG_FD_104937 | JGI IMG/M metagenome (GOLD analysis project Ga0137390, IMG submission 104937) | Vadose zone soil microbial communities from Angelo Coast Range Reserve, California, USA - 15con2h2.4A metaG | ecosystem: Environmental > Terrestrial > Soil > Vadose zone > Saprolite... | reverse complement strand
ATCGGCCCACACGCTGAACATCTTCATCACCGCGGCGGCATTGATCGTGGGCTTCGCCCAGATGGTGTTCCTGTTCAACATGATCTGGAGCCTCTACAGGGGCAAGCCGGCCGGCAGCAATCCCTGGAGGGCCACTACGCTCGAGTGGCAAACACCCGAAACTCCGCCGGGGCATGGCAACTGGGGCAAGGAGTTACCCGTGGTCTATCGCTGGGCTTACGATTACAGCGTGCCGGGCGCCAAGGAGGATTTCATCCCGCAAAACCAGCCGGCAGCCCCGCGAGCCGCTTAGGGGACAGCTGGACCGTGAGCGTCACGATCCTATTCTTCCTGGTTCCGATCGCCATCATCGTCGCATGGTGGCTGTCGCAGCAGAGGTTGACGGCCAAGCCTTGGTTGGAGGTCGGCGCGATCGGCGAGGTGCCTGATACAGGCGGCGCATCGCCCTTGCCTGCAGCGCTGATCGGACTGGGCGTGTTTCTTGCCGTCGTCAGCTCGCTGTTCGTGCTCTTCATCAGCGCCTACGTCATGCGAATGCAGGTGGCAGACTGGGCGGAAATGCCCACGCCGACCGTGCTGTGGTTCAATACGGGTGTGCTGATCTTGAGCAGTGTCGCGCTGCAGTACGCATACGTCGCGGCGCGCAGGGGACGGATGGAAGGCGTCGGAGAGGGCCTGATTGCGGGAGGGCTCTTCGCCGTTACGTTCCTGGTCGGGCAGCTCTTTGCGTGGCGACAGCTCAACGCCGCAGGCTACTTCTTGGCGGCGAATCCAGCCAATGCGTTCTTTTATGTGTTCACCGGGCTGCACGGGCTGCATTTGCTGGGCGGCCTGGCAGCCTTGGCGCTGACGGCTGACAAAGTGCGGCGAGGCTTGGAGCTCCGCCAGGTGCGCTTGAGCGTGCAGCTGTGCGCCGTCTACTGGCACTTCCTGCTCGTGCTCTGGTTTGTTCTATTCACTCTACTGACGCCATGGGTGGGCGATTTCGCCGCCATCTGTCGCGACTTGCTGATCTGAGGAGGGCTGAAAACAAATGGCAGACGCAACGTTGGCAGATACGGGCATAGTCCCCACGCGGCCTCCAGGCTTGCGAGGCATTGCCGCCGACTTGTCCTCCGACCAGCGGGCGTTCAAGAACGTCTCCTGGGGGAAGGCCATGATGTGGATCTTCCTCCTGAGCGACACCTTCATTTTCAGCTGTTTTCTGCTGTCCTACATGACGGTGCGGATATCGACGACCGTGCCATGGCCCAATCCGAGTGAAGTCTTCGCTCTGACGATCGGCGGTACGAGCATCCCCCTCATCCTGATCGCCATCATGACCTTCATCTTGATCAGCAGTAGCGGGACGATGGCGATGGCCGTCAATTTCGGCTACCGCCGCGATCGCGTCAAAAGCGCGGCGTTGATGCTGGCGACCGCGGCATTTGGCGCCACATTCGTCGGAATGCAGGCTTTCGAGTGGACGAAGCTGATCATGGAAGGGGTGCGGCCTTGGGGCAACCCGTGGGGCGCGGAGCAGTTTGGCTCCAGTTTCTTCATGATCACGGGCTTCCACGGCACCCATGTGACGATCGGAGTGATCTTCCTGATCATCATGTCGCGAAAGGTGTTGCGTGGAGACTTCGACCGCGAAGCGCGAGGCTTCTTCACCAGCCGGAAAGGGCACTACGAGATCGTCGAAATCATGGGCCTGTACTGGCACTTCGTCGATCTGGTGTGGGTGTTCATCTTTGCGTTTTTCTATCTTTGGTGAGGCAACAACAAATGGCACACGCACGGGCCCAGGCAGTAGCCGCACATGCCGAAGGACAACAACACCCGATCAAACTTTATCTCGTGGTTTGGGGGTGGCTGTTCATCCTGAGCACTTGCTCTTATCTCGTCGACTACTTCGGTATCCATGGATACCTCAGATGGTCTCTCATCCTCCTGTTCATGATTTTGAAGGCTGGCTTGATCGTCGCGGTCTTCATGCACATGGCCTGGGAGCGGCTGGCCCTGGCCTATGCCATTCTGGTCCCGCCAGTGTTGGTGTTGGTGTTCGTGGGCATCATGGTGTTCGAATCGAACTACACATTTTTCACTCGGATCTTGTTTTTTGGGGCGCCGTAGAAAATAGGACAAATATGTAGAATCTACAGCGTGCTCCGATTCAGCTTGATCGGAACACGCTGTAGTGCCTGTTTTCAGATAGGGAATTTGCCAAGGTCAAGCGCACCTGAATGAGTTTGCGGACGCGCGCAATCTCGATTCGATTCAGCGTGGCGACGTTCAGGCAGAAATTTTCGAATCCAAGGGCGGCGCCCGACGCCGCAAGTCGCCTCGCTATTTATTTATCCCCGTGGCTCCAGGGAAACAGGACGGCCGGAAAATCTGCCGCATGGCGCGGTCGTTTCGGTGGTCGCGGCTCGCCGTCCTGTCGCGGGCTCAGGTCCGGTTCTACGACCTTGCGGTAGAGGTGCCAACTCGAATGGGCGAGCACAGGCATCACTACCGCGAGCCCAACGAAGAACGGCAGCGAGCCGATCACCAGGGTGGCGGCGACGAAGAGCCCCCAGGCCGCCATCATCAGCGGGTTGCAAAGAACCGCTCTGACCGACGTGTGCACCGCGACCAAGGCGCCGACATCCCGATCCAACAGCAACGGGAAGGAGACGACGCCGATCGTCAGCACCAAGGCCGCGAACAGAAAGCCGATGCCGTTTCCCGCGATGATGAGGATCCAACCCGCACGGGTGGTAAAGATCTCGCTGAGGAACTGCCCGATCGATTCCGGCGATACATGCCCGAACAGCGACTGGTAGAGCCACTCTGCGGTGGCGAGCCAGATCAGGAACACGATCATCAAGACCATTCCGAGGGCGGCGATACCGTCAAGGGAACGGCATCGCAGCACTCCGAAGGCGTGCTTCCACGAGACATCGGCACCTTGTTCGCGCTGCCGGCTCATTTCGTAGAGGCCGATCGCCGCGAAGGGGCCGATCAACGCGTAGCCCGCCGCGAGCGGGAAGAGGAGCGGCATCAAGTGGTGGCCGAACGCCGCGCGGGCCAGAACGAGGCCGACGAGAGGATAGATGATGGCGAGGAAAATGACGTGGGTCGGCATCGCCCAGAAGTCGTCGATGCCTTTCGCTGCCGCGTCCTTCAGATCCGCAAATCCGATCTTGCGGACGATCGGATAAGCCGGGCTCTCGCCCGCACCGGTCATCACATGGAGATGTGGCACAGCAAGCCTCCCTCAGCCGTTTTTCGAACGGTCGCAAGGGCTCGAGGTGACGCGATGTTTCCACTGCCGACGTGTGTCACGCGGGAGCCGCGACCTGTTGAGCGGATTGTAGCGCGGCGACCCGGGATTGTCTTCACAATATCGGGACGCTCTTCGATAGGCCGCCGCGGCGCATGAGCCGAAAGCGGCGGGGGTGGAGCGGGCCCCTCGAACAACCCAAAGAACGTTGGAAATGCCTCTCCTCCGCCGCCCGACCGGCTATGAAATTCGCCGGAAATCGTGTATTTCGTCCACGTCCACACAAGGTGCCAGGCTCGGCCCTTATGGATTTTCGAGAGCGTCACAGAGTCAAGGCCACGAGAACGAGTGAAGCAGAAGAAGGATCAGGCAGGATGATGAAGAGGGTTTCGATTGCGATTGTCGCGCTCGCGTCCTCGGCGGGAGCGGCCGTTGCTGGAGATATCGCCGCGGGAGAAAAAACGTTCAAGAAATGTCAGCCCTGCCATGAGATTGGCGAAGGCGCCAAAAACACAATCGGCCCGGCCCAGAACGGCCTGAAAGGACGCACGTCGGGCTCGGTTCCAGGCTACAGCTACTCGAATGCGAACAAGAGCTCCGGGATCGTCTGGGACGAAGCGACCTTCAAGGAATACATCAAAGATCCCAGGGCGAAGATTCCGGGCACCAAGATGGTGTTTCCGGGGATTAAGAACGAGAAGGACGCCGAAGATTTGTGGAGTTTCCTCGCGCAGTTCGGACTGGACGGCAAGAAGAAATAAGCAATTCAGCTGTCGTTGCTAGAAAATCCGGTTGGTCTCAGAGCTATTCCATCCTGGCGTAGCCCCGTGGATTCTTGATCCGGTCGCTTTTCCCGCGGCAAACCGCTATCCAGCTTGCGGGAGGAAGTCCGAAAGCGCGACCGTGACCATACTCCCTGAAGCCAAGCTCGACGTCCTGCTGGCCCGCCACGCCGTGGTGGAGGCGGAGCTGTCGGGCCAGCTCGCGCCCGAAACCTACGTCAAGCTTTCGCGCGAGCTCGCCGAGATCGCGCCGGTCGTCGACAAGGTGAAGGCCTATCGCGCCGTCGTCGCCGAGATCGCCGGGCTCGACGTCATGATCGACGATCCCGATCCGGAGATGCGCGCGGCCGCCGCGGCCGAGAAGCCGCAGCTCGAGGCGAAGCGCGCCGCGCTCGCGCAGGAGATCCGCATCGCGCTCATCCCGAAGGACGCGATGGACGAGCGCGACGTGATCCTCGAGATCCGCGCCGGCACCGGCGGCGACGAGGCCTCGCTGTTCGCCGGCGACCTCTTTCGCATGTACGAGCGCTACGCGGCGAAGCAGGGCTGGAAGACCGAGCTGATCTCCGCAAGCTCCGGCACCATGGGCGGCTACAAGGAGGTGATCGCCGAGATCCACGGCCGCGGCGCGTTTTCGCGGCTGAAATTCGAGTCGGGCGTCCACCGCGTGCAGCGGGTGCCGGCGACCGAAGGCTCGGGCCGCATCCACACCTCGGCCGCGACCGTGGCGGTGCTGCCGGAGGCGGAAGATGTCGACATCGACATCAACGACGCCGATCTCAAGATCGACACCATGCGGTCGCAAGGCGCCGGCGGCCAGCACGTCAACAAGACCGAGTCGGCGGTGCGCGTGACCCACATCCCGTCGGGGATCGCGATCGTGGTGCAGGAGGAGCGCTCGCAGCACCGCAACCGCGCCAAGGCAATGGCGCTCTTGCGCACGCGCCTCTACGACGCCGAACGGCAGAAGCGAGATGCCGAGCGCGCCGCCGAACGGCGCGGCCAGGTCGGCACCGGCGACCGCTCCGAGCGCATCCGCACCTACAATTTCCCGCAGGCGCGGGTGACCGATCATCGCATCAACCTGACGCTCTACAAGCTGCCGCAGGTGATCGAAGGCGAAGCGCTGGGCGAGATCATCGACGCGCTCGTCACCGAGCATCAGGCCGCGCTCCTGGCGGACGACGCGACGCGGACATGAGCGCGCGCGTCCTGGCGCCGGGAATGACGGTGGCGGACGCGCGGCGCGACCTTGCGGCGAGCTTCCGCAGCCACGGGCTCGATTCACCGGACCTCGACGCGCGACTGCTCGTCGGTCACGCGCTCGGCCTCGATCACGCGGCGCTCGCGAGCGGCGCGGACCGCAAGCTGACGGCGGATGAGATCGAGCGCATCGACGCTTACGCGGCGCGCCGGCTCGGCCGCGAGCCGGTCGCGCGCATTCTGGGGCTGCGCGAATTCTGGGGGCTGCCGCTGCGCATCACGCCGGCCGTGCTGGTGCCGCGGCCGGAGACCGAGACCGTGGTGGAGGCGGCGCTCGCCGGCACGGCCCGCGACCGCGCGCTCCGCATTGCCGATCTCGGAACCGGCTCGGGCGCGATCCTGCTCGCGCTGCTGTCAGAGCTGACGGATGCGCGCGGCGTCGGCACCGATCGCGATCCCGCGGCGCTCGCGGCCGCCGGCCTCAATGCCGGAAGCCTTGGCCTGCGCGAGCGCGCCGCGTTCGTCGCCTGCCACTTCGGCGCGGCGCTCGCCGGACCCTTCGACCTCGTGGTGTCCAATCCGCCCTACATCCGCACCGCGGAGATCGCGACGCTCGCGCCCGAGGTGCGTGAATTCGATCCGCGTCTCGCGCTCGACGGCGGGCCCGATGGGCTCGCAGCCTATCGCGCCATCGCGGCCGACGCGCGCCGGCTGCTCGCGCCCGGCGGCCGTCTCGTGGTCGAGGTCGGCTGGGATCAGGCGGACGCGGTCGTCGCGGCATTCGCGGCCGCGGAACTCGACACGGGAGCCCCGCCGCGCCGCGATCTCGCCGGAGTTCCACGCGCCGTCATATCCGTTAAAAACCCATAACTTCAGGGCATTCCCACCATCCAAAAAAGCGGAAAAAAATCACTTGGATTATTGCCGCGGAACCATTAGGTTGAATTCACGGAATCGACCTGAGTATTGATTGCCGTCGAGACAAGCCCGGAGCATGGCTCCGTGAGGCAGGCGGCGAGCGAGGCGGATACCGAAAGCCAAAGGGTTCGCCGGCTCAGGGTCGAATGCTTCATCGGTTGAGCGCAGGACGTGTCCCAAAGGGCGGACTTGCGCGTGATGAAAGGCGGGCGATGCCGCGGCAATGCAGCCGCGGAGCTGGGCATGCTTGCTAGGCAACTTGGGCCATCGCGACACCAATGACAGCGGTTCGATGAACGAACTCGGGAGCCTGTGGCCGTGCAGCTGCAGCGGCGGGAGCGCAATTGTTTTTGCCTCATTTCGGGGCGCAAGGTTTGTGATGTGAAACAGGTAGTCATCTGAGTGAAAAGGGCGGCACAGCGCCGTCGCAGCGAAGGGGTTGGCGAACAAGCACAGCCATGAGAAACGGTCAGAACAAGCGCATGCGGGGGCGTAACCGCAAAGGCGGCGGCCACCACAATCCGTTGACGCGGGTCTACGAGTCGAACGGGCCGGACATCAAAATTCGCGGGACCGCGTCGCATGTTGCGGAAAAGTACCTGCAACTTGCGCGCGACGCGCAGTCTTCCGGCGACCCTGTAGCGGCCGAAAACTACTACCAGCACGCCGAGCATTATTTCCGCATGATTGCCGCGGCGCAGGAGCAGTTCCGGCAGAACCAGCCGAACACTTTCTATCGTCCCGAAGGCAGCGGCGGCAACGACGTGCGCGACCAGGTCTACGAGGAGGACGAGGACGAGGGAGCCGCGCAGCCCGACCAAGGCGGTGAGCAGCCGTCCTTCGGCACCCGCGATCCGCAACCCTACCTGCCGCGCGACGCGCAGTTCTTCCGTGAGCAGCAGCAACATGGCCGTCCGCAGCAGCAGCACGGCGGCCACCCGCGCGAGGATGACGGCAATGTCGACCGGCTGCCGTCCTTCATCACCGGCGGCCAGCCGCAGCAGGGGCAGCCGGGGCAGCCGGGGCAGCCGGGCCATCAGAACAATCAGGGGCAGCAGCCGCAGGGCCAGAACGGCGGCTATGACAATCACCAGGGCGGCGACCGTTTCCCGCTCCATCGTCGGCGGCGGCGCCATCGCGGTCCGCGCGGAGACATGCCGCGCGGCGTGCCCGGCGGCAACGACGACGCGACGCCGGGCGAATAAGGCTTAAGATCCACCCACCGACGGTGTCGGCATCGGCTCGAGCACGGGCTCGAGCGCGGGAACGAGTTGCCGTTTCTCGCGCCGCGCCGGAATGGCGCGATAGACCTGCTTGGTCGCCTCCACGATATGCACGCCCGCGAACGGCGCCGAGATGGTCGCGCCCGCGCGCTCCCAGGCGACCGCCGAGCGCAGGAACCAGGCACGCGCGATCGGCGGCACGTAGAGCGCCTCGCCCCACGAGGTCGGCGTGAACCAGGTCTCGCGCAACAGCTGGGTGATCTGCGAGCGCGAGTAAGGCCGTCCGTGGCCGAATGGCGTCGTGTCGATGCGCGCCCACAGGCCGCGCCGGTTCGGCACCACCGCCATCAAGCGGCCGCCGCCCGCCAGCACGCGCCACGTCTCGCGCAGCAGCGCGGGCGCATTGTGGGTCATCTCGACCGCGTGGACGAGCAGCACGCGATCGACCGAGGAATCGCCGAGCGGCAGCTCGTCCTCGTCGACCAGCGCGGTGAGTGCCGCCTTGGCGGATGGCCACTTCACCACCCCCTGGGTCGCCGGCATGAAGGCGAGACAGCGCTCCGCTTCCTCGCGAAACATGCCGAGATAGGGCGTCGCATAGCCGACGCCGAGCACGCGCTGGCCGCGCGTGTCCCCCCATAGCGCGCGAATGCCGCGCCCGACGAAACGACGCGCCACCGTGCCCAGCCGCTGGGCATAGAAATCGCGAAGATCGACCACGTCATACGGCATGGCATGAGCGTACCACGAACAAATCCGCTTGTTGCGTCGTCATTGCCGAAGACGGATGATCCGGGCAACCTTCATATGGAAGCCGCACGATGACCGCGAAAACCCACCTCTTCCGCTGCCTGCAGGATAATTTCGGCGTCCTCGTCCACGACCCGTCGAGCGGCGCGACGGCGGCAATCGACGCGCCGGAAGCGGCGCCGGTGGAAGCCGCGTTGCAGGCGACCGGATGGCGGCTGAGCGACATTCTGGTGACGCACCATCACGCCGACCACACCGGCGGCATTGCGGAGCTCAAGAAGCGCCATGGCTGCCGCGTGACCGCGCCGCGCAACGAAGCCGCGCGGATTCCCGCGGTGGACGCCACAGTCGGCGAAGGCGACACCGCGCAGGTGGGCGCGCTGTCGGCGCGCGTCATCGAGACGCCGGGACACACCGCGGGCCATATCACCTATTGGTTCGACAAGGAGAAGCTCGCCTTCGTCGGCGACACGCTCTTTTCGATCGGCTGCGGGCGCGTGATCGAGGGCACGCCCACGATGATGTGGGCCTCGCTCCTCAAGCTGCGCGCACTGCCCGACGACACCAGCATGTACTGCGGTCACGAATACACGCTCGCCAATATCCGCTTCGCGCTCACCGTCGAGCCGGACAACGCCGCGTTGCGCGCGCGCGGCGAGGAAGCGAGGCGCCAGATCGACGCCGGCCGGCCGACGATCCCGACCACGATGGGCGAGGAAAAGAAGGCGAACGTCTTCCTGCGCGCCGACGTTCCGGCGGTCGCGGCCGCGGTCGGGCTCGCCGGCCACCCCGCCGCCGAGGTCTTCGCCGCGGTGCGCGAGCGGAAGAACAAGTTTTGAGCATCGAGTCGCTCAGCGCCGGCGACCTCATTCGATTGCTGGCACTCGAACCGCATCCGGAAGGCGGACACTTTCGCGAGACGTTTCGCGATTCCGCCGCCGATGCGAACGGACGCGCCGCCTCGACCGCGATCTACTTTCTGCTGGCGCGCGGCGAGCGCTCGCACTGGCATCGCGTCGACGCGGTCGAAATGTGGCACCATTACGCCGGAAGCGCGCTCACACTTTTTGTTTCCGACGGCAAGACGACCACGACTACCCGGCTCGGCCCCGACCTCGCGCGCGGCGAGCGCCCGCAGGCGATCGTACCGGCGGGCGCCTGGCAGGCGGCGGAAAGCGGCGGAGAATGGACCCTCGTCGGCTGCACGGTCGTGCCGGGCTTCACTTTTTCGGCCTTCGAGCTCGCGCCCAAGGATTGGTCACCCGGTTGAGGCGCCCACGGAAACCATTTGCCGTTGCCGCACGTTGTCAGTGACTGCCAACGTCCTCAGGAGGTCGTCATGCGTAACCCGATTGCGCTCGCCGCGCTCGTACTGGCTTTCTTTTCCGTCGCGCCCGTCCAGGCGCAGACGGTCGGGGTCGCGCCGGCGTTCATCACGGTCGACGAGGCGCGCGACATCGCGCTGGTGAATGGCGTCGTCGCGATCCGCAAGATCGAGTTCGACGAGGGTTTGTGGAAGATTTATGGACGCGATGCGGCCGGCCGCCGCGTCGAGATGAAAATCGATCCGCGCAGCGGCCAGATCGCGCAACTCGACCGGTTCGATTGAGCCGCAAAATGCGAATAGCGAATGGCGGGTAGCGAATCGAACTCGCTACTCCGTTCGCTATTCCCTATTCGCTGCTCGCCTTCTTCTCACACCATCACCTGCCCGCCATTGGCCGAAAGCGTCGAGCCGGTGATGAAGCCGGCGTCGTCGGAGGCGAGGAAGACGACGCAACGCGCGATCTCGGCGGGTTCGCCCAGGCGGCCGGCCGGAATGAGCGGAAGGATCGATTTCTCCAAAACATCCTTCGGGACCGCCTGCACCATCTCGGTATTGATGTAGCCGGGGCAGATCGCGTTGACGGTGATGCCCGCGCGCGCGTTCTCCTGCGCGAGCGCCTTGGTGAAGCCGATCTCGCCCGCCTTGGCGGCCGAGTAGTTCGACTGGCCCATCTGGCCCTTCTGCCCGTTGATCGAGGAGATGTTGATGATGCGGCCGAACTTGCGCGTGCGCATGCCTTCAATCACCGGGCGGCACATGTTGAACAGCGAATTGAGATTGGTGTTGATGACCGCGGTCCACTGGTCCGGCTTCATGCGGTGGAACATGGTGTCGCGCGTGATGCCGGCGTTGTTGACCAGGATGTCGACGGGAGCGAGATCGCCCTCGACCTGCTTCAAGCCCGCCTCGCAGGCCTCGTAGGAGGAGACGTCCCACTTGTAGACCGGAATGCCGGTCTCGGCCTTGAACTTCTGCGCCGCCTCGTCGTTGCCGCCGTAGTTCGCCGCGACCTTGCACCCGGCGTCCTTCAAGGCTTTCGAGATCGCCGCGCCGATGCCGCGCGTTCCTCCGGTCACCACTGCCACGCGTGCCATGACGCCAGTCCCCTCTGACAACAAACGACGAACTGCAATCTATCGCAAGAAAAGACGGCGGACGGCGGAGAAGAATTCTCCGGTCGTCCGCCGCGTTGGTCGGTGCCTCAGCGCTCGACGCACATCGCGATGCCCATGCCGCCGCCGATGCAGAGCGTCGCAAGGCCCTTCTTGGAGTTCCGCTTCTGCATCTCGTACAGGAGCGTCGTCAGCACGCGCGCGCCCGATGCGCCGATCGGATGACCGATCGCGATCGCGCCGCCGTTGACGTTGACCTTGGAGGTGTCCCAGCCGAGGTCCTTGTTGACCGCGCAGGCTTGCGCGGCGAACGCCTCGTTGGCCTCCACGAGATCGAGGTCGTCGATCTTCCAGCCGGCCTTCTTGAGCGCCGCGCGCGAGGCCGGGATCGGGCCGGTGCCCATGATCGAGGGATCGACGCCCGCGTGCGCCCACGACACGATGCGCGCCAGCGGCTTCTTGCCGCGCTTCTGCGCCTCGCTCGCCGTCATCAGGACGAGCGCGGCGGCGCCGTCGTTGATGCCGGAGGCGTTGCCCGCCGTCACCGTGCCTTCCTTGTCGAAGGCCGGCCGCAGCTTGCCGATCGCGTCGAGAGTGGTGCCGTGCTTGGGATATTCGTCGGCGTCGACGACGACGTCGCCCTTGCGCGACTTGATCGTGACCGGGACGATCTCATCCTTGAACTTGCCGGCCTTCTGCGCGGCCTCGGCCTTGTTCTGCGATTTGACCGCGAAGTCGTCCTGCTGCTGGCGCGTGATCTGATATTGCTTGGCGACGTTCTCCGCCGTGTTGCCCATGTGGTAGCCGTTGAAGGCATCCCACAGGCCGTCCTTGATCATGGTGTCGACCATGTCGAAGTTGCCCATCTTCACGCCGTTGCGCAGATGGGCGCAATGCGGGGCCATGCTCATGGATTCCTGGCCGCCCGCGACGACGATGTCGGAATCGCCGTTGAGGATCGCCTGGTAGCCGAGCGCGACGGCGCGCAGGCCCGAGCCGCACAGCTGGTTGACGCCCCAAGCGGGGCTCTCGACCGGAATGCCGGCGCCGATCGACGCCTGGCGCGCGGGGTTCTGGCCCTGCCCGGCGCTCAGGATCTGGCCCAGGATGACTTCCGAGACCTGGCCGCCTTCGACGCCGGCCCGCTCGAGCGCGGCCTTGATGGCGATCTTTCCGAGGTCATGGGCGGGCAGCGTGGCGAACGCCCCGTTGAAGGCGCCGACCGCTGTGCGCGCCGCCGAGACGATGACGATGTCGTCCTTCATCACAAAGCTCCTTTGTTCCGGGATGCCCGCAGCGGCCGGAATATCCGTTGCCCGGTCGGCTCGTGGTCGCGAGCCCGCCGGGCCGCTCCGCCGGCCGTCGTTCGCATCCTGATAGCCTGCCCGACCCGTCCAGTGTCAATGGGACCAAAAGGTCATATGGGCGCGGCCAAGTCCTTGATCCATGTCACCCCGCGCATGGTCTCCTGCCCGGAACGCCGGTCAGAAAAAGGATAGCCCGGGGGGCGGAAACCGCCTACTTTGAACGCAGTAGCGGGATGCGCCGGGCTGCCGGTGTGGGGCGGGGACAAGCAGGCACGACATGGCCACTTCCGGACAGCCGATCCTGACCAAGCGGTATGGCGGCGAACGCCTCTACCGTCCGGCACTGGGCAGCTATGTGACAATCGGGGATCTCGCCGGCATGGTGGAGGACGAGGAGGAATTCGTCGTCCGCGAAGCCAAGACCGGCGAGGACATCACGGCCACGATACTCAGAGCGATCATCCGCAAGCGTGCGCCCCATGGCTAAGTCCGAAGAACCGGTCATCATCAAGAAGTACGCCAACCGGCGGCTCTACAATACCGGCACGAGCACCTATGTGACGCTCGAGGACTTGGCCGCCATGGTGAAGGCCGGCGAGGACTTCGTGGTCTTTGACGCGAAGAGCAGCGAGGACATCACCCGCTCGGTGCTTACCCAGATCATCTTCGAGCAGGAGAACAAGGAAGGGCAGAATCTTCTTCCCATCACGGTCCTGCGCCAGCTTATCCGCTTCTACGGCGACAGCATGCAGATGCTGGTGCCGCGCTTCCTCGAAGTGTCGATCGACTCGCTCACGCGCGAGCAGGGCAAATTCCGCGAGCAGATGGCGCAGGCGTTCGGCGTCACCGGTTTCGGTCCGCTCGAAGAAATGGCGCGGCGGAACATGGAGATGTTCGAGCGCGCGTTTTCCATGTTCGCACCGTTCGCCCGCCGCGAGGCCGGGAGTGCAAGCCCCGCCGACGGCTCAACCGAACCCGACAAGTCTCCGCCGCGCACCGGCGGCGAGATCGACGATCTCAAGCGGCAGATGGAAGACATGCAGCGCCGCCTCGACCGTCTGAGCGACAAGGACAAGCCCTAGACGGCGTCCGCTACGCGGCGCTGCTCTTGTTCGTCCAGGGCCGTTCGATCGAGGCGAGGCCGATGAGCTTGCCCTGCAGGCAGTCGCAGCCCCAGCCGGCCAGCAGCGCGGCCGCCTCCTCGTCCTGCACCCACTCGGCCACGGTCGCGAGCCCGAGGCGCTTGGCGAGGTCGATCAGCGTGCGCACGAAGGCGCGGTCGTCCTCCGAGCGCGTCAGGTTCTGCACGAAGGCGCCGTCGATCTTGATGACATCGACACCGAGCTTGCGCAGATTGCGGAACGAGGTGTAGCCGGCGCCGAAGTCGTCGATGGCGATGCGGCAGCCGAGATCCTTGGCGCGGGCCACGAAGCCGCGGGTGTCGTCGAGATTCTGGATCGCCGCCGACTCCGTGATCTCGACCGTAATGCGCCCGCCGAGGCCGGACTGCGCGCGCACCGACGCGGTGAGCGCCTCCCACCAGTCGGGGTCGACGGTCGAGGCGGGCGACACGTTGAGGCTGACCTTGAGGGCGGGCGCCGCCACGAGCTCTTCGACCACGAGCTCGAGCACGCGATTGTCGATCAGGCGCACCAAGCCGAGCCGCTCGGCGAGCGGAATGACGTCGCTCGCCGCGATCAGGCTGCCGTCGGCGCGCCGGATGCGCATGAGGCATTCGTAGAAGGCCGGCGCGCGAGTCACCGCGTTCACGACCGGCTCGAAGGCGAGCGCGATCCGCCGCTCGTTGAGCGCGCGCACGATCTCGTCGCTCGAGCGTACGTTCTCGCGGCGCGCCGCCTCGCGCTCCACGTTCGGCAAGTAGGCGCTGAACGAGCCGCGCCGCTTGTCCTTGGCGGCGGCGAGCGCCTCCTGGGCGCGCGCCAGCGCCTCGTGCACGTTGCGCGCATGACGGGGCGCATTGACGCCGCCGATGGTCGCGGTCACCGCCACCGGCCCCGCATGGGTCTGCACCACGTCGTCGCGCACGCCGGCGAGCAGCCGCTCGGCCGCCGTGGCGATGTCGTCGGGCGTGCAGTTCTTGAGGACGACGCCGAACTTGTTGCCGGAAAAGCGGCCGACCGCGTCGCCGCCGCGCATCTTTGCGCGCAGGCGCTTGGCCACCGTGGCGATCACCTCGTCGGCGACGTCGAAGCCGTAGGCCTCGTTGACGCGGGCGAGGTTGTCGATCGCGACGATGAGGAAGGCGCACGACGTGCGCTGGCGGATCGCCTCGTCGAGCGTCGCCGCGAGCACGTCGGTGAGATGCCAGCGGTTGAGCTCGCCGGTGAGACCGTCGAAGCGCGACAGATAGGCGAGCCGCTCCTCCTTGGCGCGGCGCTCGTTGATGACGCGCACGATGCCGAGAGCCCGAGCAGGCTGGCCATCGGGCCCGGCGAACCAGCGGCCGACGTCCTCGATCCAAAGTTTTGCGTCCCCGCCGGGCTGCGGCCGCAGGCAATACTGCACCTGGTAGGGCACGCCCGCGCCGGTATCGACGGCCGCCGATCGCGTGACGGCATCGAAGCGCGTCTGCACATTGTCGGGATCGAGCAGCATCGCATAGGCGCGGCCGCTCGCGATCAGGCTCGTGTCGGCGACCTTGAGCACGTCCGGCGCATTGCGGCCCCAGATGAGAACATCGCTGTCGATCTGCCACTGGTAGGGCACCTCGCCGACCGCCGCAAAAATTTCCGACGCGTGCGAAGCGGGATCGGTGTGCCCGGCATTGCCGGCGGCCGTTTCATTTCGGGTCACGTTCGAATCCTTGGAAGGCGCTCGGGGCGGGCCCGTCCGGTCTGCCGGGTCTCGTTTCGCGGCAAGCTGCCCGAAAAACACTAAAGAATGCGGAAAATCCCGCGGCCGAACGGTGGTTAACGAGGTATTTCGGCGATACCTCCGAACGGCACGCCTCTTGCGACGTTGTCTCCATGACATCGGCCGATGTGCCGGTTCGACACAGGAGACGGCGATGACGCCGGTCGGCGGAATCTCGGGAGCGATGTGCGCCAATGCGGGGCCGCCTCCGCGCCGCGAAGACGCCTCCTCGCACACCGCCAAGACCGAGACAGGGCGTGCGCTGATCGCGCTGGCACCGCTCGCACGCACCGAGACTACGTCGCAGCACCGCCCGCAGGCGGGCTTCCTCGCCCACCTGATCGCGACGAAGGATCAGCTCCCGCAGACGCGCGAGCGCCGCCGCGCCGAGCCCGAACACGCCGTCGCGCTCTACGCCGCCGCCGGCGCCGAGACGTCGCTGCGCCCCGGACGCAAGCTGCGTCGCACGATGTGATCAATACCCGATTGCGCAGCCGTCCTTGCGGTGATCGGAGCCACCGATCAGCACGCCGCGCTGCCAGTCGATGCGGATCGCCTGCCCGCCGCCGAACGGCTGCAGGCGCAGCGCCACGTCGTGGCCGCGGCTCTTGAGGCCGGCGACCGCCTCGGCCGAAATACCGCGCTCGATCTCCGTCACTTCGCCGGCGAAAAATACGCGGGGATGCTCGATCGCCGCCTGCACGTCCATGCCGTAGTCGACCAGATTGACGATGAAGTGCGCGTGTCCCATCGACTGGTAGCCGCCGCCCATCACGCCGAAGGCAAGATCGCAGCGTCCGTCGCGCATGGCGAGCGCCGGGATGATGGTGTGCATCGGCCGCTTGCCCGGATCGATCGTATTGGGATGCGCGGGATCGACGACGAAGCAGGACCCGCGATTGTGCAGAAGGATGCCGGTCTGCTCGGTCGCGATCGCGACGCCGAACGCCGAATAGAGTGAATTGATCATCGTCACCGCCGTGCGATCGCGGTCGACCACGGTCACCAGCACGGTGTGGCTGCCGGGCGTCGGCGCCGGCGGCAGCGGCACGCGCTTCTTGCGGTCGATCAGGGCCGCGAGCTTGCCGGCGAAGGCCTTGTCGAGCAGCGCGGCGACCGACACGCGCATCGATTTCGGATCGGCGATATGGGTGTCGCGCACCGCGTAGGCGAGCCGGCCGGCTTCGAGCTGGAGATGGAAGCGCTCGGCGCCGAGCGGATCGAGCGCCGGCATGTCGAAATGCTCGAGGACGTTGAGGAGCACGAGCGCCGCGAGCCCCTGCCCGTTCGGTGGCAGTTCGACGACGTCGAGCCCGCGGTAGTTCGACGAGATCGGCTCGACCACCTCGCCGCGATGGGCGGCGAAATCCTCGCGCGTGAGGAACGAGCCGCGCGGCCGAAGCGTCGCCACGATGTCCGCGGCCGGCGCGCCCTCGTAGAAAGCCTTCGGTCCGCCCGCCGCGATCGCCCGCAAGGTGGCGGCGAGCGCCGGATATTTCATCTTGTCGCCGATCGCGGGCGGCCGGCCGTCGAGAAGGAAGTGGCGCGCCGTGCCCGCGTCCTGCTTGAGCCGGTGGGCCGCGAGCTCCCAGTCCCAGGCGACGCGCGGCGCGACGGGAGCGCCGGTCTCGGCGTAGCGGATGGCGGGCGCGAGCGCGCGGTCGAGCCCGAAGCGGCCGTGCGCCATGAGGATGACGTTCCACGCTTCCACCGCGCCCGGCACCGTCACCGAGTGCACCGAGTCGCCGTCGACCTCGCGGATGCCCTGCGCGATCAGCGTTTCGGCGCGCGCGGTCGCGCCCGAGCGTCCCGAGCCGTTGTAGCCCCAGAGCGGCGCGCCCGGCTTGGCGACGAGGCAGAAGCAGTCGCCGCCGATGCCCGTCATCTGCGGCTCGAGCACGCTCAGCGTCGCGACCGCGGTGACGGCGGCGTCGGCCGCCGTGCCGCCGGCGCGCAGCGTCTCGACCGCGGCCAGCGTGGCGAGCGGATGGGAAGTCGCGGCCATGCCTTCGCCCGCGACGACGGGCGAACGGCCGGGAAGGTGGAAGTCGGATTTCATGGGTTACGCAACACGAAAGCGGCCTTCAGGCCGGGTGGTGAATATTCTCCACGCCTTCGACCGAGATGTCCCGCGTCGCAGTGCGGATCGTGATGATGAAGCCGCCCACCACGTCGACGAAGCTGATCACGAGCAGGAGGAAGAACGTGCCGGTGGCGGCCTGCCGCACGAGCAGGAACTCGACGATCATGCCGATGAACAGAATCGTGGAGAGTGTGTGGTCGATGATCGTGCGGGTGGAGAGCCGCGTCGATTTCATCATCTCCACGAGAAGCACCATGATGGAGAACACGAGCAGGAGTTCTCCGGCGGTGAGCGACCAGTCGGTGCCCGAGAGCATGTGAACGCGTACCACCTCGTTGGTCCACAGGACCCCCGGCGTCAGGAACACGACCATGTTGTAGATCGCGAACGGGATGACGAGGAGCGGGAACCCGAGCAGATACATGGCAGCCTCCCTGCGCAACGCCGGCCGCGCCGCCGCGACGTCCGGAATCGCCCATGTTGCAATCTAACGTGCCGCTGATGGGGGCTCCAGGCAGCTTGCGGACTGTCCCAAGCTTTCTGCGTCGGCCGGCGCCGCGGTCAGACGTCAGACCTCGGCCTTGGGCTTGAGCACCTGGCGGCCGCGATACATGCCGGTCTTGAGGTCGATGTGGTGCGGACGGCGCAATTCGCCGGAGTCCTTGTCCTCGACATAGGTCGGCTGCTTGAGCGCATCGGCGGAGCGGCGCATGCCCCGCCGCGAGGGCGAGACCTTTTTCTTCGGCACAGCCATGGCATTGTTCTCCTTGAAGGATTCACGGCGCGCCGGGCGCCTGAAGAGGCTGATGGGTTCGGAAGCCGGGCTTATAGAGGAAGCCGCCGCGGGGCGCTAGGGGGAGCGGCGGAACGAACGCACGCGTCGAGCGCCCGCGACGCGATGGCGCGCGCCTCGTGGATGGCGGCGAGGCGGCGCAGGGCGGGTCCGGGCGCCCGCGCGTCCCGCCGCGCCGGATTGGGCAACATGGCGGCGAGCAGCGCCGCCTCCCGCAGGCTGACATCGCGCGCCGGCTTGTTGAAGGCGCGCCGCGCCGCCGCCTGCGCGCCGAACTCGCCGTTCGGTCCCCATTCGGCGATGTTGAGGTAGATTTCCATCAGCCGGCGTTTCGGCAGCACCAGATCGAGCCAGAGCGCGAGCGGCAGTTCCAGCGCCTTGCGCACGAAGCTGCGGCCCTGCCACAGAAAGAGGTTCTTCGCGATCTGCTGGGTAATGGTCGAGCCGCCGCGCACGTCGGCAAGGTCGTCGACGTCGTCGATCGTTTCCATCACCTCGCGCAGTTGAGCGAAGTCGACGCCGTGATGCGCGCAGAAGCGGGCGTCCTCCGAGACGATCACGGCAAGCGGCAAGGCCGGCGCCATGCGCTCGATCGGGGTCCACACCCGCTCGACGCGAGCGCCGGTCGCCCATCGCCAAGCCATGAGGGTCGAGACCGGATTCACGACGCGATAGAGCGGCGCCAGCAGGTAGGGCAGCACAAGCAGGATCGCGACCACGACGAGAAGCGCGCGCACCAAGCGCGCGGCGCGCGGCCCGATCTTGTCGGCGAGGCGAAATCTGCGGGGCACCGTTTTGCCTTCAAGTCGTGGGCGGGCTTGCCGGCCGCTGCCGTTCACGCCCATCATAGGACCGGAGTGACGCTCCGACAAAACGAGGGACCACATGCAACGGATCCTGCTCGGACTTGCGCTGCTGCTCGCGGCCGTGCCGGCGCGCGCCGACGATGCGTCCGACCGAGAGAAGATCGTGGGCACCTGGAAGCTCGTCTCGGTCGTCTACGAGGACCAGGAGAGCAAGGCACGCACGCCGGTGCTCGGCCAGCATCCCAAGGGCTACCAGATCGCGACGCCGGAAGGCCGCTGGCTCGCCCTCGTCACCGCCGACGGCCGCAAGGTGCCGCAGACCGACGAGGAGCGCGCGCAGGCGCTGCGCACGATGATCTCGTACTCGGGCCGATATCGCGTCGAAGGCGGCAAGGTGATCACCAAGGTCGAGGTGGCGTGGAACGAGGCCTGGGTCGGGGGCGAGCAGGTGCGCTTCATCCGCTTCGAGGGCGATCTCCTCCATATCGAGAGCCCGCCCATGCCGCACCCCAATGTGGGCGGCAAGGTGGTGCGCGTCATCGTGACTTGGCAACGGGACAAATGACCGCGTCGGGACGCCCGCGACGGCCGCCGCGGATCGTGCGCATCGTGCGGGCGCGCCCGCGGCTTTTTCTTTGCGCCTTGCTGAGCCTCGTCGTCATCGCGCTGCTGCCGCGCGACTGGCGCGGGGCCACGCGCTTCCTGGTCGGCTGGGATATCGGCGTCCTGGTCTATCTCGCGGCCGTCTTTCCTCTCATGGCCGGCGCCGATGGCGCCCACATCCGGCGGCGGTCGGTGCTGCTGGACGAAGGCCGTATCGCGATCCTCGTGCTGACCGCCGGGGCCGCGCTGGCGAGCCTCGCCGGCATCGTCATGGAGCTGATCGACAAGGACGCCGCCCGCCAGCCCTGGCACCTCGGGATTGCGGTCGTCACGCTGGCGCTCTCCTGGGCGCTCATCCACACGATCTTCGCGCTGCATTACGCCCACGAGTTCTACGCCGAGCGCCGGCACGAGCGCGGCGGCCTTGCTTTCCCGGGCAACGACGAACCGGACTATTGGGATTTCCTCTATTTCTCGCTCGTCATCGGCATGACGTCGCAGGTCTCCGACGTGGGCGTCACCGCGAAGGCGATCCGCCGCACCGTCTCGGCGCATGGCGTGGTGTCGTTCGTGTTCAACGCCGCGCTGCTGGCGCTCACGGTGAACATCGCGGCGAGCGCGCTCGCGGGGTGATTCCTCCTGCCTCATGGTGAGGAGCGTCGCGGAGCGACGCGTCTCGAACCATGGGCCAAGTGCGCCAGTGGCGCCACAGCGGCCGCCACGCAAGTCGGGCTTGCCCGACTTGCGCATTAATAGTGCCGATCTCGGGTAAACCCGAGATCGGTGTCCTTCGAGACGCTTGCCTTCGCTGCGCGAAGGCAAGCTCCTCAGGATGAGGGCGGATGGGGGCTCTACTCCGCCGCCGTCCGCCCCGCGCCGCCGGTGCCGAAACGGCGCTCGATATAATCGACCACCATGGTCTTGAAATCGGCCGCGAGCGTCGGGCCGCGCAGGGTCGCGGCCTTCTTGCCGTCGATGAAGACCGGCGCGGTCGGCTGCTCGCCGGTGCCGGGCAGCGAGATGCCGATGTCGGCGTGCTTGCTCTCGCCCGGACCGTTGACGATGCAGCCCATCACCGCGACGTTGAGCGTCTCGACGCCGGGGTAGCGCGTCTTCCACGCCGGCATCGAGTCGCGGATGAATTTCTGGATATCCCCCGCGAGCTCCTGGAACGTGGTCGAGGTGGTGCGTCCGCAGCCCGGGCAGGCGGCGACCAGCGGCACGAACACGCGGAAGCCCATGGTCTGCAGGATCTCCTGCGCGACCTTGACCTCGACCGTGCGATCGCCGCCGGGCTCCGGCGTGAGGGACACCCGGAT
>Ga0137390_10001010_pt1 | contig 20399 bp, 15 predicted proteins | sample 15con2h24AmetaG_FD_104937 | JGI IMG/M metagenome (GOLD analysis project Ga0137390, IMG submission 104937) | Vadose zone soil microbial communities from Angelo Coast Range Reserve, California, USA - 15con2h2.4A metaG | ecosystem: Environmental > Terrestrial > Soil > Vadose zone > Saprolite... | reverse complement strand
GTGCAAGAGGAGGCCCGTTTCCCCAAGGAGCTTACCCGCACCTTCAAGAACATGGAGACGCAATCCAATCCGTGGGGGCTCGATTCCGGGCAGCGGTTCGAGTGGGCCGAACGGATGAACGTCCCGACCCTCGCTGACAAGCCCGACGCCGAGTTCCTCTACTACGTCGGCTGCGCCGGCGCCTTCGATGATCGCAACAAGAAGACGACGCAGGCCTTCGTCCGCGTACTGCAGAAAGCAGGCGTAGACTTTGCGTGCCTCGCGCGGGAGGAACCTTGCAACGGCGAAACGGCCCGTCGGCTCGGAAACGAGTACCTTTACCAGACGATGGCCCAAATGCTGATCGAAACCCTCAACAACTACAAAGTTCGTAAGATCATCGTGAACTGTCCCCACTGTTTCAACACGATCAAAAACGAGTTTCCGCAATTCGGTGGTTCGTACGAGGTCATTCATGCCGCCGACCTCGTGCGGCAATTGATCGCTTCGGGGCGTCTCAAGATCTCTCCGGAATTCCCGAAGCGGACCGTATACCACGACTCTTGTTACTACGGCCGTTACAACGACGTATATGACGAGCCACGGATGGTGCTCAGCCGTGCGGGGGCCCAAGTTCACGAGATGGAACGCCACCATGAATTCGGCATGTGCTGCGGTGCTGGCGGAGGGCGGATGTGGATCGAGGAAGACCCGGATAAACGGGTGAATCTGCTCCGTACCGAGCAGGCCCTTCAGACTGATCCCGAGGTGATCGCCGTCTCCTGCCCGTACTGTATGACGATGCTCGGCGACGGCATCAAGGCCAAAGGGCTAGAGGAGAAGGTCCAGACCCTCGACGTGATGGAAATCGTCGACAAGGTCACCCGGAGCCGTGATGCAGAGTCCTGAAGAGGCCTTTTTCGTGCAAGAACCGCACGTTGTGCTGCGGCGCGGGCGGCGGATGCTTCCGGAAGGAAGAGCGTGAGGGCTCGCGCATCAACCACATGCGCTTCGATCAACTGAACGAGGCGAAGCCCAAGACGCTGGCGGTGGGATGCCCTTTCTGCATGACGCAGATGGAAGATGCGATGAAAGCGCGCTCGATGGAAGAAAAAATGCGTGTGCGCGACATCTCGGAGCTGATCGCGGATTCAACCGGCGCGATAGATAGTAAGTGAGTAACGAGTCAGGGCAGCTCAGATCCCTCTAATCCTTCTGTCAGATAGTCGGGCCGGGTCAGATTCGGATTGATCCCCTACTCCCTCCCCCAATTAGTTTGGGGGAGGGTCGGGGTGGGGGTCTATGCGGTTCTGAATTTCTGTGAGAACCGCCTCTGTCCGACGCGATGCTCCCCTATCCGAGACGCCGCGGATCGAGGCACAGTCGCTGTGCCTTGCCGAGTGTGAGAAGCGCGCACACTTCGTCGAAAGATCGGAACGAGGAAGCGCCGCAGAGAGAAGTTCGGCGCTTCCGCGCTCGACCCCCACCCTAACCTCCCCCAAAACACGGGGGAGGAGTTAAAAATCGCTCGAAAGGGGCTAGCCGCCCCAACCGTACCATCGCACCTGCCAGGTGAAGAACGCGACGAAGACGATCGACACCACGATCAGAATTTTCGTCAACTGATCGAGCTTGCGCGGCACTCCGAGCGCGATCAGCGTCAGCAGAAAAGGATATATCTCCACGTAGTAGCGCGCGCCGAGTTGCGCGAAGCCATTGGCGTACCACAGCATGCTGGGTCCCGCACATAGCGCTCCCGCCAGCGCTACCAGTATCGTCGTGGGCCGCAGAAAGCACGGGCGCAGCGCCAATATGAAGGCCGGGCTCGTGAGCATCAGCCCTTGGCCCAGGAACTCCGGATGGACGTATGGAAACTTGTCGCTGTAGCCCGGCGCCATGAAGAGCACCGTGTAGAGATTGAAGGGAAAATGGCTCAGCGCGAGCGGGCCGCCGGGGCGCACGAACCGGTATTTGTCCTGGCTGTACCAGAGCCACATCCCGATATCGTACGGCTCGCCGAAGCGCGCCTCATTGAATGCCACGAACACCGCCAGCGCCGCGCCCATCCACGGCAGCATCGACAGCAACTCGCGCGCACTCCTCCCGCGCACCCATAGCAGGCCCGCGTATAACGGCCACGCGAAAACGATGTCGTAGCGCGCCAGCGCAGCCAACGCGGCCAGCAGTCCCACCATCCACGGTCGCGCCTCGCCGAAAATCTCAGCGAGCGCGCCCAACGTGAATGGTATCGAGGCAAGCACGACGAAGTCCCACGAGCTGCCAAGCGTCGCCTCATACCAGAACGTCGTACCGACGCCGAAGAAAAGCGTCAGCCATACGCGCGCCCCAACGCCGAGGCCGATCTTGCCCAAGAGCCGCCACACCAGGCCGAGCGAGACCGCCCCGACGACGACCGAGATCGCGGTCTGGTTCGCCGCCAGTCCCCAGATAGCCACCGCGGGAAGAGTGATTAGCGCGGCAAGCGGCGGATGCAGCAGGTAGCTCTTGCCATGCCACACGATGTGCTCCATGTAGCCTGGAGCATCGACCCACGTGCGCCCGTGCAGGAACGCATACGCTTGCTGCACCGGCTCGGCGTACGGCGTGGGCGGCGAGATGGTTGCGGCGTAAAAGGCGAGGAACAGAACTCCGACGGCAAAAGCGGCCCATCCGTCGGAAGCGAGCGCACGTTCGAGAACGCGCGATCGTGCCGAGGCGACCCGCGGCGTCCCAGCCGCGAGATCCGCGGCTAATCCCGCGAGCGCAAGGATGAGCGCCGCGACCACCAGCGCATCGGGCAATTCATGCTTGAGCCACGGAGCGATTACAATGTCAGCCAGCGCGATCAGCGCGGCCGCGATGAAAAACCATCGCGCCGTGTCCTGGGTGCCCGCAGCTTCCGCGGCAGCCGTGGTTTGCGATTCTTCGACAGCGCTGAGCGACAGAGCGTCCATGTGATCTACATCAGGGCGGCTGGTCTCTCAGCACTCAGGAGACCGCGCCGCACCCGCAGAGCAGCATGCACCGAAGTTCATTTCCGGAGATCGGCGAGAAACTCGAGCATCGCGCGGTTGACCTCCTCGGGCTTCTCTTGCTGCGTCCAATGGCCCGAGCCCTCGATCAGAACGGTCTTGCGCAGATTCGGCACCCACATCTGCATCCCGTTCGCCATCTCCGGGCGCAGCACGACATCCAGTTCCGCCGTGATCATCAGCGCGGGATGGCTCACCTGCGCCGGCAGGCCGGCGCTTTCTTCCCAGTTGCGATCGATGTTGCGATACCAGTTGAGCGGTCTGCGAAAGCCGTTCTTCTCGAAGGCTCGCACGAAAACCTCGAAGTCATCGTCGCTGAGAAAACTGCCGTGCGGACGATCGCGCAGATGGTCGAGCACGCCGCCGCCGGCCGGGCCGAGCACGCCAGAGGGCAGTTTGCGCAGTTCGGCGAAGTCGGCGCCCTTGAGGAATTCGCCGCCCTGGTAGAACGAGCGCAGGCTCCGGCGCACGTCGCGCCCGAGTTCCTCCTCGGCCACGCCCGGCTCCTGGAAGTAGACGATGTAGTTGAAATTGCCGGCCGCCATCGTGCGGATGAAGTCCATCGGCTTCACCGGCGTGCGCGGAAAGAACGGAGTGTTGAGCGCGATCACGCGTTCGATCCGCGCGGGCGCCATCAGGGCCGCGTTCCACGCCACGAAGCCGCCCCAGTCATGGCCTACGACTGCGCATTTTTCGATCCCCATCGCGTCGAGCATCCCGACCAGGTCGGCGACGATCTCGCGCTGGGTATAGGCCTCGATCGGCTCGGGGCCGCCGGTGTCGCCGTAGCCGCGCTGGTCGGGCGCGATCGCGCGCAGACCGGCGCTCGCCAGCGCGCGCATCTGATGGCGCCACGAGTACCACAGTTCCGGAAACCCGTGGCACATCACGACCGGATAACCCTCGCCGGCCTCGGCGACGTGCATCCGGAGTCCGTTGGTGTTGACGAAGCGGTGGCTGAACTCGCTCATCGGCAATGGCCCCTGGCAAAACCTCTGAAAAAACCTCTGAAAAACCGTCGGCGGCCTCCAAGGCTAGCATGCGGACCGCGAACTGGCATCGACGGCCTTTGACTTAACCGCGACGTGTGATGGACGATGGGCCAGCCGCGCCTGCTAGCGCGAGGCAATCCAGTACCGCCCGAGGAAAAGCCGATGGCCTTTACTGTGCAGCCGGACAGCTTCCGCTTCGAAAACGAGTTCCGCAGTGGCGTCGCGGGCAAGCGCGTCCTGATAACCGGTGCGGGCAAAGACGGCGGCCTCGGCCAAGCCTTCGGGCTAGCGGCCGGCCTCAACGGGGCCGCGAGCGTCGGCGTGCATTTCCATAGCAGCTACTCCGACGGCTTCGACCTGGTCAAGGCGCTGCGTGAGCTGGACGTAAACGCGTTTCCGGTGCAGGCCGACGTCACCAACATGGGCGACCTGTGGGCGACGCGCAGCTACGTGATCGAGCAGATGGGCGGCAAGCCGCCGAACCTGATGATCTGCAATTCGGGATTGACCGAGAAGGGTTACGCGTTGGGCCGCGCACTGAAGGAAATCCCCGACGAGTCGCGCGCGATGCGCCGGGCGCGAGTGCGCCAGCACTTCCTCGACAGCTTGCACGAGTCGCGCCTCGTGCTGAATACCAAGATCGACGGGTTCCTCGCGTTGACCCATCTGTGGGCGGGCGAGGCGATCTATCACAAGGAATTTTTGCAGCTCATCTACGTCTCCTCGCGACAGGCTATCGATCCCGGAGCCACCGTGCCGGGCTACGTCATCAGCAACTGGGGCGTGCTGCAACTGCCCAACGTGCTCGCGGTCAACCTCGGGCAGAACGCAAAGTTCGTTTGCTCGGCATGTATCCTGCTGCCATTCGTCCGCACCAGCATGACCGACCAGTACGCGGACAATCCCAAGGTGTTTGGGCGATGGCAGCCGCGGATGCTGGAACCGAACGAGGCGGCCAAGGCGTTCCTGCAGTTGCTGGCGCGCCCGCAGGCCGAGCTCGATAAGGGCCTGTTCGAGCTGATGGTGGATGGCGCGCCGGACAAGGTCGATGTGACCTGGAAGCGGGTGGAGCTCGCCGTGCGCGAGGAGGCGATGGAATGGAGCAAAGGCGGCAGTTTGCAATTCCATGGCCAGCGCCAAACGGCGAAGGAATAGCGCCGGGACGAACGACGGAGGTAACCACGTGAATCGAGAATTCGAATTCAAACAACTCTTGCGTGCCTACCGCGGCGGCATAATCGGCGAAGCGGCATTCGAGCAGGAGATGGCGCGGCTGGAGACCGGCGGCGCCGGGGAAACCAACGGCGCGAATGGCGCCGGCTTTCGCGCCTTTGGCCGCACCTACAAATCCGAGCGCGCGGCCGTCGTCAGCTTTATCGACAAGGTTTGCGCGGGCGAAGCAAATGGGGCCGAGGCGTTTCGGCGCTGGGCCGAAGTCTGCAAGACCGAATGTATCCGTAGCGGGCTGCGAATCGTGGCCGAGCGCGAGGCATACCATGCGCGCGTGTTCGAGGCCCGGATGCGCGATCTGGGCGCCGAGCTACGCGCAAGCGCGACCGAAGAGGGGCGCAAGTTTACCGCGTTCCTCGCCGATCCTAAACGCACGGATGCCGAGAAGCTGATGCAATTCGTCGGCGTCGTCGGCGATCCGGACGCGGCGGTAAAACCGATCCACGATTTCGCCGCGCTGCTCATCGAGGACCTCGAGACCAAAGAGGCGCTGCGGCTCTTTGCCGAGGACGAGCACTCGACGGCTAAGTGGATGCACGACGCGTGCGCGGCGCTGAACGCCGCCGCACCCGTCGCAGCGGCACGTCCGTCCGCGCCGGCCAGGCCGGCGCGCGCGAGCTAGGCGCGGCGCAGTGGAAGCCCAGAGCGGCAGGAGCGGACGGCCAGACGGCCGCCCGCTCCTGCCGCTTGGGCAGATGAGCCCGCGGGAGGCGGCGCCCCGACGGGGCGCCGCCTCCCGCGCGCATCGAAAGCGGACGCGGCGGGACGCGCACCCAAAGGTGCGCATCCCGCCGCCGCCGCGTGTAGCATTACCCTCCGCGCGCGCTTACTCGGGCGCTTTCGCGCCCGAGGGCGGCGCGCCGGCGTTCGCGCCCGGTCCGGCTCCGCCGGCCGGCGGGATGCCCGGACCGCTCATGCCACGGCGCTCGTAGCCGGCCGGCGCACTGAACGTGTCGGCGGGCAGATCGCGCGTCTCAAGTTTCGTTACCACGGTTTTGGTGGTTTGCGGCCCCTGCTTGGCGATCATTTCCTTCAGCTTGACGGCCTGGTCGGGCGACAGCCCGGGCATCGTAAAGCCCGCGTTGACCGTGCGCGTGGAGTCCATCGTCAGCGGAATCCCGCTGGGCATCTTGCCCGCCATCGCTTTAGCGTTCTTCAGCTTCGCGCCCATCGCCTGGGTGAACTCGGTGAACTCCGCGGCCCCCGGCGCGCTGGTCGAGAAGCATCCAGAAGTTGAAACCGCGGCCATCGGGGTCTTGCCCGCACCGCTGTATTCCTGGCAGCCGTAATCCAGCACTTTGGAGGATTTGCCGGTCTTCTGAAAATTGAGGTCGAGCTGCTGCGCGGGATTGCTCGACATCCCATGCGGCGGAAAAGGCATCTCCGCATACGCCTTCTGATTCGGATCGATCAGCATCATGGTGCCCTTGTCGAGATCGATCACGAACACGTTGCGATCGCTGACCATCTTTTCCTTGTGCCCTTGCACCATTAGTTGGCGATTGTGGGTCACGGCGGGCGTGCTGCCCTGCGTGGTGGTTACCTGCTCGTCAATCACCACTCCGGCGCGCGCGATACCGCCTAAGCCCGCCGCCGTCAGCAGGCAGGCAAACATTGCAAGTGTGTGTTTCATAGCGACTGTTCCCCTGGCGCGCTGCTGATTTTCAAAACGCGGGGCGACCCACCCGTCTCGCGGTCGGCGCGCTCGACGACCAGCCGATGAAGGGTCAGGCTCGAAAGGCCAAAGAATACCCACACCATCTCTTTGAATCTGCGCAACAGTCCCACCGCAAAGCCGACGTCTGCCGGATAACCCAGCATCGCCATCACCAGCGCCTTGCCGCCTTCCTGGCTGACCAGCTTGGCCGGAATCATGAAGGTGACGCGCTCGATCAACTGGCCGAACACCTCGACCAGCAGCGCGATCTGCCAGGTGGCGGGCTCGTGCAGGAGCAGCAGCAGGATATAGATCTCGAGCGGGCCGAGGCTCCACGCGGCCAGGTAGCATAGGCACGAGGCGGCGAGGCGCAAGCGATGGCGCGCGTGGAAATCCAGCAGCAGCGTGTCGGCCTCGGCAGCGGCGTCGCGCATCTCGTCATTGGCGATACGGGAGAGGTCGAAATGCGCCGCCGCCCGCCACAGATGCGAGAACGGCCGCTTGATCTGGACGTAGAAGAAGCCCGCGGTGAGTGCGATCGCGAGCGCGAGTCCGCCCAGCGCCGGCCATAGCAGATGATGGAACCGGGCCTCGAAGGGCAGCACCGTCAGCATCCCGCCGGTGATGAATCCGACCTGGCCCAGCATCTCGGCCAACGCCGCAACCACCACCGTCACCAACCCGGCCGCCATCGGCAACTTGTGCCGCACCATCATCGCCATCACGAACTGGCCGCCGAGCTGCGCTGACGGGGTCACATAGTCGACCGCTTCGCCGGCGATCCGCGCCGCGAACAGTTCGCCGAAACCGAGCGCGCGCGGGCAGTTCTCGATCGTCACCCGCCATCCCAGCGTGTTTGCCAGGCGCGCCACCGCCTCCAGTGCGACCGTCAGCAGTAGGCCCCATCCCGCCACGCGTACGTAATGCAGGACGTCGGCCCATCCGAAGCGATGCAGGAACCAGACGTAAAAGCCCAGCGCCAGCAGGACGATCAAGGTTTCAATGCGTCGCATCAGATCAAAGCTGACCGATAATCAAAGAACAAAGCGAAGAACAAAGCAATGAACAAAAAACGATTTGCCGCGCGCCGGTCCCGGGCTGCGCGGCATCGATTCATTCTTTCAACGCCACCCGCCAGAGGCAAGGCCGCGCCGCAGGCAGCTAACGCCGTTGTGCTCAGACCTTGAACCTCACGTGGATGATATCGCCGTCGCGAATCATGTATTCCTTGCCCTCGAGCCGGAGCTTGCCCGCCTCGCGCACCTTGGCATCCGAGCGCAGCGCGGCGAAATCCTCGTAGCTCACGATCTCGGCGCGGATGAAGCCGCGCGCGATGTCGCTGTGGATACGGCCGGCAGCCTCCAGCGCGGAGGCGCCGCGCGCGAGCGGCCACGCATGCGCCTCGGGCTCGCCCGCGGTATAGAACGTGATGAGTCCGAGCGCGCGATAGAGCGCGCTCACCAGCCGGTCGCGGGCCGGCGCGCTGAGTCCAGACGCGCTCAACATTTCGCGCTGCCCTTCGGTGTCGAGCTCCCACAACTCGGCCTCGAACGCCGCGGCGAGCCCGAACAATTCCATCCCGTGCGCCGCGGCGGCCTCGATCGAGCTTGGTGCGGGTGCCGCGCCGGCGCGCTCGGCGTCGCTATTGACCACCACCAGGGCGGGCTTGCGCGAGAGCAGCCCGAAACTCGCAAACACGGTGAGCTCCTGCGCGGTCATCTCGAGCGAGCGCAGCGGCTTGCCCTCTTCCAGCCACTCGACGCAGCGCTTTAGCGTCGCGCGCTCGAACTCGGAGGCCGGGTTGCGCTCCTTGGTCAGGCGCTCGAGGCGCCGCTCGCCCTGGTCGAGATCGGCGAACACCAACTCGGCCTCGATCGCGGCGAGCGCGGCGGGCAACGCGGCCGGATTCTCGGCAAACGCGGGGATCACGATCAGCAGCGCGTCGAGGTCGCGGATGAGCGGGAGCAGGCTGGGATCGAGCGCGGCGCCCTCCTTCTGCTCCTTGGGGTTGGGCGCGAAATCGAGCACGGTGAGCTCGACCTCGACCCGCTTCTTGGAGCCATAGGTACGCTCGAGAAAATCCAGCCGCTCATCGGCAACCTTGATCTGGCCGGGGCGGGCGCGGTTGCGCCCCTCGCCTTGCCCGGCCAGCGGAGCAAGTCCGGTTAGCGCGTGGAAGACGGTCGATTTGCCCACGCCGCGTGCGCCGATAATTCCGGTCTTCAAAAATGAACACTCCTGATCCCGCAAGACTTACATATGCGGCGCCTATGCGAAAGCGACCATTATTCGGCCATTCACAGGCGCTCGCCGGCGCGAAGCGATGCGATCCCGCGCGGCGGACGAGACTGAGCGTGGGACAAGGTGAGACACGGAGCAGGATCAGTTCAGACGGGTGCGACACGGATCAGGCTCCAATTTAGACGCCACGGATCAGCCTCCGGTTTAGAAGAGTACGAAGAGGAGAAGTCTTTAACCGGGGCGAGCGGTGGGTTAGTCTCGTAACCGCTTTCCGGCCGCGGAGGCCACCCTAGCTCAGTTGGTAGAGCAGCTGATTCGTAATCAGCAGGTCGTCGGTTCGAATCCGACGGGTGGCTCCAAAAGTATCAAGCAAAACCAGCAATTTCTTTGAGACAAACACGGTAATACTCGCGTCGACCTGGCGGATTCTCCGCGAAGTCTCCCCGTCTATCAAAATCCATAGGATCGCTAAGCAGGCTTTCACCGCTGATCGCGGTGTCGAGAACTGACGATGCCAGGCCCCTCCACAAAGTAGCGAAAATGGTCTTTCAGCTATCTATACGAAAGCAGCATCGCGGAGGTTAGCGAAGGGGATAACAAGTTGGCGCAAGAGCTTGAGGAAATCCATCAGGACTAGCGAAAGTTGATGACCTATTTCGATTTGTGATTCGAAATGTGCCGAGCAGATTTCAGCCCCCCTGCTATTCTCCAGCGTGGTCGATGAGGTTCTGGGTTATCCCGCTGTGGCCTGGCATCTGACAGTTCAACTCAGACCAGATTTCCAGGGATGCGAGAAGTGTCGGCGCAAAGAGGACGAGCAAAGCCCATCCCGCCCAATTCTTGTGTTCCCTCGCGATCTGCCAGATGCACAACGCCACAAAAACCATAGACACAGCTCGGAACGGATACCAGGAAGCACACGTCGCCGTTTACGAAGAATCGATCCCGCTCCAATACCGTTTCAATCACAGCGAGGCCGAGCGACAGATCCAAGACTCTCCAGCACGGGAAACCTTGAGACACTGCCCGTCGCGTTCCGTCTCTGCTCGAGATTGTTCCTCGCAATGCAAAGCTCAGCTTTTCTAATATCTTCCACACTCATCCTGTGCATCTTTGAGCGTAAAATCGTTTGTTGTCCCTGTCTGACACGTCGCAAGGTTTGGCAGCGTTGGCGAAGACTGACCGCGCCCAGATTCGGATACAAACTCGCGCAGCAGTCTTAGATTAAAACTATTTTACGTGACGTAGTCTGTTTGCCTTATTCTGAGCTTATTCGGGCAAACGCACTGCGATGAAAAATACCCTACTTGACAATGCATAGGACGGTTGGTACTTCACAAATTGCTAATTCACATTTGAGCTTGTTCTCCGAATTAGCTGCATTTTTGGGCAGCGTAATGCTCACGCTTTCAGCAAAGAAAGAAGAGCTCTCAATCTATGCGCTCCTGTTCTTTGCTTAACTGGGCAATTGTTTGAAGGTCGCTCGGTATGTCTCTTGCTGCTCGAGGATTGAGATTCGTCTGAAGCGTATGAGGCCCGCGTAAAAGGCCGGACTCCAGGCACTTTTTCGCTTCCTCATAAATGCTCGACCTTGTTCGAGGCCGGCTTTTGAGTTGTTAGGTGTTGGCTCCTCTCGCCAACAAATGGCGGACGCTCGGCTCGAGTTCGTGAGAATCTGAAAGCGAGCCTTTCAGAACATCGCCCGCGCAGCGTCCACCTTCAGTAATAAGCAATCGCTCGAATAGTATTTTCCAGATGCTCAACAATTAATTCAAAGCGATGGTGCGTTCGATTCCCGTACCCGGATGCAGTGGAACCGTTTTGAAGCATCAGTCGGAGCTATCCTGCCGCGCTTTCGTTTTCTCAAGTGAATGAAAGATTGTCTGACCCGACACGGGTGTACCCACAATCCACACTGGCGCAATGACAAAGTAGATGTGGCACCCCAGAGGTCATCCTCCGATTCCATGGAAGTAAGATGTGGAAAGTCGGTCAGAAGCGGCGCTTTTCCGTGCGGTGCTTTTCCTGGCTGCAAGTCTGCAACAGATGTGTGTGTGGGGGAAGCGGTGAATTGGTATTTGATTCAGACCAAGCGAGGCAAAGAACGATGCGTGCACGACAAGCTGGCTACGATGGTGGCCGAGGTATTTTTGCCTATTCTTAAAACGCGCGTATCTCGTCAGGGCCATCGACGAGGGGCGTGGGGAACGTCGCCACTGTTTCCCAGATATCTCTTTGCTAAGTTTGATCTAGGGCAGCGATATTTCGATGTGAAGTACATGCCAGGCGTGGGTGGTGTGGTTTCGGCTGGTGCGGAACCCCTGACCGTACCACCCTTGGTAGTAGACGAGATCAAGCGTCGTAGCATCAATGGTGTCGTGGAGCCAGTGGAGGACCCACTGAGGAACGGCGATTGTGTTTGTGTGGTTGACGGGCCTTTCAAGGGATTCGAGGCGATTTTCGATCGTTACCTGTCGACTCCAGAAAGGGTCGCGATCCTTTTGAGTACGCTGGAAACCAACGGCCTGAGAATCGTACTTCCTGTGGATTCCGTCGCACGAAGGGAAGCCTGACGCCGGACTGACGCCGGATGTTGTTAGTTACAATTCGCTTTTTTCGTGAACATGGGTTTGACCTGGACAATTCAGCTTTGACCTGAACAAAAGAGAGGCAAATTTTGCGGGCGCCGAAGGTGTTGGCGATGCAACTAGTCTGGAGAAACGGTCGGGCGGGGATCAATGCAGCCTAATTTGTTCTCAGCTTCAGAAAAGCCACTCAGAATCTTAGTCGTCGGTGAAATCGTCCTGGATCGGTATATCTGGGGCACAGTCGAACGTATATCTCCGGAGGCTCCAATTCCGGTGCTGCGCCTGACTCGCCGCGAAGAGCGACTTGGTAATGCCGGGTTCGTATCCGCGAACCTGCGCGCACTGGGTGCGGAAGTCAGCTTGTTAAGCACCGTCGGCGCCGATTCGGATGGCCGTACGATCTGCCGGATGATCGATGACATAGGCGTTTGCCGACGCTCGCTGCTGGAGGAACCGATACGTCCTACGATTGTCAAAGAGCGACTGCTGGGCGCTGCCCAATCCGCACAGCGTGGTATCCAGCAGTTGCTTCGGGTTGATAGCGAAGATTCGCGGCCGCTAGAGGCGGAAATGGAAGCGAAGTTGTTGGCGCGCCTCGACGAAGAAATAGAGGCCGCTGACGGCGTGCTTGTATGCGATATCAATAAGGGGCTGCTCACTCGCCGTTTTCTGGATGCGATTATTCGCGGCGCGCGGACTCGAGACAAACCCGTGGTAATTGATCCGCGTCGATGCGAGGACTTTTCGACTTATAGAGGAGCCACGGCACTCACTCCGAATCGTTTCGAAGCCGAGCATGCGACAGGTTTGAGTCTGGCGCGGTCTGAAGACTGGCCTGCGGCCGGCCGGCGGCTAGTAGACAATCTTGATCTCGAGGCCTGTCTGGTTACGCTCGATCGTGACGGAATGCTTCTCGCCGAACGCGGGAGAAGCGCGCTGCATATAGAAACCATCCCCAGGGAAGTCTACGACGTCACCGGAGCGGGTGATGTGGTACTAGCCGTATTCGGGCTCTACCTGAGCGCCGGAATGAACGCGGCCGACGCTGCAACTCTGGCTAATGTCGCGGCATCGGTGGAGGTCACGAAGCACGGGACCGCTGTGGTCTCGCTCCGCGAGTTGATGCTCGCGATGCAGCACGGCAATGACAACACATACGGTAAGACGCTGGGCGTTCAAGAACTGCAGGCGGAACTGGCTCAGCATCGGCAAAGTGGCCGTAAAATCTGCTTAACCAACGGCTGCTTCGACCTGCTTCATGCGGGACACATCAAGCTGCTGGGATTTGCGCGGGCCCAGGGCGATCTGCTGGTGGTTGCGCTCAACAGTGACCGCAGCGTGCGGCGGCTAAAGGGGGAGGGCCGGCCCATATACTCAGCGGCTGACCGGGCCGAGATACTGGCCGCTCTGCAGGTAGTCGATTATGTCGTGACGTTTGACGAGCCGCATGCGAACGACATTATTCGCAGCGTTCGCCCCGACGTTCTCGTCAAAGGTGCAGATTGGCACGGAAAGATAGTCGACGGGCAGGAACTCATTCAAAGCTACGGCGGAAAAGTGGTGCTCGCACCGTTGTTGGAGGGCCGCGCCACCACGCGAACGATCGACAAGATTCTCGTCCGCTCTACCGGATCCGCCGGCGTCCAACGTGACATGCTGCGGGAAGCGTACTCTGAAGCATTAGAGCACAATCGTTAACACCTACTTTTTCCAGCTTTGCTGAAACCGCGCGCAAGTTGATCATTTGAAGTACCAACAAGTCCTTTTCAGTTGAGACGTTTTCTCACAATGGCCGAGACGAGAGATCTGACCGCCGGAGTTCTCGTCCTTTGCGCCTGCCTGGCCGGATGTTTAAGTGGCTGCGCGGTCGACACTGGTGTTGGCGCGCAAGCGTCAGCCCCGAGCAATAACCCGAGCAATAAAAGGTCCTGCGGCACTCCTGCACTCGTTAGCCTCTGGCGTACGCGACAGTCTAGCACTACCGATGATTTTCCGATCGGGCCGGGAGACGTAATCAGTCTCTCAGTGCCCGAGGTAGAGGAACTCCAAAAACAGCAGGTTCGCGTCTCTCCCGAAGGTACCATCGGCCTTTCGCTTATCGGAACTATGGAAGTCGCTGGTATGACTGAGAATGATTTGAGAGCGGCTGTGCGCGAACGGCTTTTACCCTTCATGAAGTATCCACGCGTCGACCTGTTCGTTGAGCAGTACCAGACGCGAGAGGTCGCCGTAGTCGGTGCAGTCCAGAAGGCCGGACTTTACGATCTTGCGAACTCGAACCAATCGCTTATGGACATGATAGGCCGCGCCGGTGGCATGACCGAAGAGGCGGCCCAGAGAGTGATTTTCGTACCCCGGAAATTTGACCAAACACCGATGGGAAACCGTAACGCGGGCTCGTTGGCGCATACTGATTCTCTACATCAATTGGCGGAGAACGGTATCTCTGTGCCGGCGTCTGATAGTGAATCGACCGGCCTCACTCCAGCCGCTTTCAGGCCAAGCGAGACCTCGGGCTATATGGATGTGCAGGGCCGGAGCTGGATCGTACTGGATCTCGCCAAGCAGGAAGATCGGGCGTGTCTGGATCTTCCGGCGCGACCGGGAGACGTCGTGATGGTCCCGATCGGTGGTCAGGTCATGGTCCAGGGATGGGTGAGAAATCCGGGAGCATTCAAGATTGTGCCGGGGATGACGATCCTGGGAGCTGTGTCAGCCGCAGGAGGAGCGATGTTCAGTTGGACCGCCGAACTGCTACGCACCGATTCCGAAGGCAAGCAGACCACGACGCAATTTAGTCTCTCCACGCTCGCGGACGGCAAAGGGTCCGATGTCCCCGTTCAGTCCGGCGATGTCGTAGTAGTGGAGAAATCTGCGCTGGGCGCCGTTCCTTATACGTTCTTCGAACTGTTCCAACACTTCGGCACCGGGCTGGGCTTTCCTCTTCCGTAGCACCTTTAAAAACCACGGCGAGACCGCAGCACAAAACTTCACGCCGCTGCCACATGTGTTTGTTCTACAGTACCGGCCCGTAAATACCATCGCGGCTAATCGAGTTAATATGTCGGCACTTGCACCTTACGGAGCATCGCGAGCGGATCACGACGATTCGATCGTTCTCCCATACATGGAACGTCGGCTGAACGAACCAACGTCGCATGGGATGCGGGAAGGAATCGGACTGGCGGACTGCTGGCGAGTCATAAGACGTTTCCGGAGAGTAATCGCGATCCTGGTAGCCATTGCGTTGCTTACTACCGGGGGTGTGGTCCTTATGGCCACGCCCGACTTTACCGCCAGCAGTACACTACTGATCGAGCCGGAACCGCCCCAGGTCCTCGATATCAGAGATCTCATCAGCGAATCCGGAAGCACAGAGGACCACGATTACTACAAGACTCAGTACGATCTTCTGAAGAGCCGGGATCTCGCCGCCAAGGTAATCCGGGATTTGAATCTTGAAGCCACCGGGTTTTTCGGTGCACACCAGGAGCCGAGCCGTCTTGCACGGATCTGGTCGCAAGTGAAGGCGCGATATCCGCGCTTCTTCATCCGGTTCGCCTCTCCCAGTTCGAGAAACGCAACGTTGAATGGCGTTCGTATGAGCTCGATTGACGCCTATCTGAAACGCCTCACAGTCGAGCCTAAAATCGGGACACGCCTGGTCCTGGTGTCGTTCAGCGCGCCTGACCCGCAACTGGCGTCTCGCATCATCAACACGCATGTTCTCCGCTACATTAGCCAAGGACTCGATTTGCGCAGTGAATCTCGCCGCTCCGCCGTGGATTTTCTGGAGAACCAGCTCGTCGACATCAAACGCCGGGTCCAACAGTCGGAAGCGGCGCTCAATACCTATCGTCATCAAAAAGGAATCGTTTCGTTCGACATAGGAGATACCAACAAGGTCGCTCAGGAACGAATGGAAGATCTGACCAAAGCTCTTACTGAAGCGCAAACCAAGCGAATTACAGATGAAGCGCAGATGCGCCAGGTTCGCGCCGGCGACTACGATTCTCTTCCGAAAGTAGTCATGAACCCCGCGATCACGGCTCTCAAGCCTCAAGTTAGCCGGCTTCAATCTCAATACGCCAATATGTCCTCGGCTTTCAATCCACGATATCCAAAACTTATCGAGCTCAAGGCGGAGCTTCTGCAGGCGAACAGCAGTCTGAACAGGGAGATCGCGGGTGTGGCCAAGGCAATCCAGCGTGACTACAAAACCGCAGTCGACCAGGAGCACGAATTGCGCGCCGAGATCGACGCCGAAAAGGAACGGGACCTGGCGCTGAACGACGCATCCCTGCAGGACGCAGTCCTCGCGCGCGAGGTCGAGACCAACCGCGAGCTGTACAAGAACGTTCTTCTCCGCATGCAACAGATCCAGGTCGGCGAACAGGCCCCGGTCACGAATATCAGCATAGTCGATCGGGCGGTGGCTCCGGCCGTCCCTTCCACGCCGAAAAAACGTCGCGACATGGCGATCGGCGGTTTGCTCGCGTTGGTGTGCGGCATCGTTTTGGCTTTCGTACTCGACCAACTGGATAATCGGTTGAAGACGAGCGAGGAGGTCGAGAAATATCTGCAGCTCCCCAATCTGGCCGTCGCTCCGGACTTCGCGTTGCTTGATGCGACCGGCGGGGAACATAGAGGCTTCGATAGACTGCGTAAAGTGCTGCCGTGGTTTAGCGCTACGGCAGGAGACACTCTCGACACCTACGTTCATCAGCCCGCAAGAGGAGAAGTATACCGCTCGATCCGGACGGCCCTGATGTTCTCCCGCGCCGGCGCGCCGCCAAATAAAATGTTAATGACGAGTGCTGTCGAAGGAGAAGGCAAAACATGGACCGCCCTTCATACGGCTCTCGCTTTCGCGCAGACTGGTGCCAAGACGTTGCTCATAGACGCCGATCTGCGCCATCCGCAATGCCACGAGATGTTAGGTGTCGACAATTCGGTCGGGCTGAGCGAAGTGTTGGTCGGACAGCTCGAATCTGCGGACATCATCCATTACATCGAAGAGCAAAGACTCTTTTTCCTCTCGGCAGGAACCCGCGTCCCTAATCCAGCCGAATTGCTTACGTCCACGCGAATGCTGGACGTACTTAAATGGCTCTCGGCTGAGTATCAATATATTTTGCTCGACTCTGCCCCTCTGATGTATGCAAGCGATACAGTCGGAATAGCGACAATGACAGATGGGGTGGTGCTGGTCGCGGCGGCTGATACTCCAAAACAAAACGTGCAGCGCGCGGCGGAAAGGCTGTCGTTCGCAGGAGCGAACGTGCTGGGAGTAGTGCTTAACCGGGTTAATATCCATCATCCTGACCATCGAGAGTATGTACGATATTACTTTTCTTATGAAAAAGCGGCTGAGAAGTCCCTGGCAAAACGCCGTGGTTCCAAAACCGCCGAGATGAGCCATTGAGAAATGTGCTTAGTTCAACCTCCGTGACCTGATGAAGAACATGCAGGTAATCGATGCGGACTATTCGATTCCGCTACAACGGGAATTGTCGCGGCCGGTACGTGTAGGCATCGACGGGCGCAGGCTCGGCGCGCATCTGAAAGGTATCGGGCGGTACGTCTGGGAATTGTGTAAAGCACTCGATCGCATTCTGCCTGCGGCGCAGTTCTTCCTGTATACACCGAAGCCGGCAAACCTTCCGGCAATCTCGAGCCGATGGTCGATACGTGTCGATGATTCTCCATGGGGCCGGCGGCTGACGAACAATGCATGGCTAATAGCCAGAGCAGGCCTGATGTCGCGAAAAGACAAGCTTGACGCTTTCTGGGCAGGCACCGGGCTTTTACCGCTCGTGGGCTTGAGAGCACGCCGGGTTCTGACCGTGCACGACCTGGTATACAAGGTAGCGCCGAAAACGATGGACACTCGCGCGCTGTGGTCGACGCGGTTTTTCTTTCAAAGTAGTCTTGCCAGAGCCGACGCGATCGTCAGCAATTCGATAGGGACCGCAGAACGTCTCGAAGCGAGTTTCCGCTGTCGAGTGGCTGCTGTAGTTAGACCGGGACTTTCCGAGGTATTCTATCCGCACTCCGAGAGCCGCACGCGATCAGTGCTGGAAAAGTTCGGCGTCAGTCGACCTTATCTGCTCAGTGTGGCGACCTGGGAACCTCGGAAAGGACTCGAAGGGCTTATTCGTGCGTTTCTTCGTATGAAGTCCCAAGGAATGATCGCCAATTACAGTTTACTGCTGGTCGGCGATCGAGGCTGGAAGGACTCGTCGATCATTGAGCTCGCACGAAACAGCGAATCGGTAAAGAGTCTGGGCTTCGTCGATGATGTATCGCTTGCCGCATTGTACAGTGGCGCAGACGCGTTCGTTTATCCCTCAACCTACGAGGGCTTTGGCATGCCGGTGCTCGAAGCCCGCGCGTGTGGTGCGCGCGTGGTTACCAGCGACATTCCTGAACTCCGAGAGGCGGGTGGTAACGACGCGATCTATGTTGTACCCACGGAGCAGGGCATCTTCTCAGGCATATCGCACGCCTTGGAAACATCCGCGGCCAGGCCCGTCAACTGGCGGGATTGGAACTGGGCAAAAAGCGCGTCGGTGCTGGCACAGGTGCTGCTCGATTGCGCTCATGTAGAGTCGAGGCTTGCCCAACCGACGGCGCTGAACCGGGCTCACCTGGTTCGAGGCTAATTATCTCAGCTATGCAAGTTGTGGCCAGTAAAGCTGCCTCACGCGGTAGAAGCGATGGACGACCGTGGTTGACGCAGGCTTGCGAAGGTCTTCTAGGTTGTTTGCCCGCAGTATCTCGCGCGCCACGCAGTGTCCCGCTGCTGGCTGTACCGCGCCGCCTTCTGGTGGTGAAGGTTTTCGGGATGGGCGACAGCGTGTTGGTCAGATCGTTAACTCAGCATTTGACCGTTCGAAATCCAGAGATGGAGATCGGCGTTCTTGTTGGCCCGGCGACTCGCGAGCTGATGACGCTCGGGGCGGACTTCCGAGTCCATCAATACACACATCGCAGCCTCACAGCGCGCGCTGCATTCAAATCCTTGGGTGAGATTCGCCGCCATCGCTACGACGCGATCTTGAACTTCGAGCAGCGTTCAACCGCTGGTTCAGCCTTTCTGGCCGCCACTGGTATTCCTTTTCGCGTAGGATTCCTGCCCATCGAGGAAAGTCCAAAGGCGCTGTTCCTCACTCACGCGGAGCGATTTCAGGAAGACCGTTCGATGTGGCAGTCCTTCGTTCGTCTTGTACAGATGATCGATCCTGGTCTGCCGGACACGGTGACGCCGGCTCCTTTGAGGTGCGATTCATCCTCAGAGGCGTGGGCGCGCGACTGGGTGAGCAGAAATATCTCCCGGCCCCAGACCGTTGCGATACATCTCGGAAGTCAGGACCTCGAGTTTCGCCGATGGCCGATCGATAGGTTCGTACAATTGGCGGAACGCATCCGCGCGCATGGTTCCGATCCTGCCATCGTGCTTACCGGCACACCGCCAGAGCGCCCACTCATCCGGGCTTTCATCGAAAGATACTCCGGTCATTCGGTCGATGCCTCCGATACTGGGACTCTCGAGAAAACCTCGTCGCTCCTCCGGCTATGCAGTCTGCTCGTCAGCAACGACACCGGAGTGATGCATCTGGCCGCTGCCTTGGGGACGCCGACGGTCGGTCTGTTCGGGCCAAACTCGCCTCGGCATTGGGCGCCGATCGGTCCGAGAGCGACGTACGTCTACGAAACGAAAGTGAGCTGCAGTCCATGCTTGAATTTGTACGCGAATCGTTGGCCACTTGAGTGCGCGAACTCCAAAAAGAGCCAATGCATGCTCGATATCCAAATCGATTCTGTGCTTAACGCTGCGCGCCGCGTGATCATGGGCAACTGGTTGGGAAAAGCGGAGAACGATGAGCTCAAATTGTGAGGTCTTCGTTAATATGCGATCGCAAAGCGCCGGCCTCCGCGGCGTGCAGCGCTACACCGCGGAGGTACAGCGACGACTGGCGGATCGCCTCATGACGGTCGCGCCCAACAAGCCGATGCAGGGAATCAAAGGCCATCTGTGGGAACAGATCGCGCTACCCAGAATCGTCGGCAATGGACTTCTATGGAGTCCCGCTAATACCGGCCCTTTGAGTGTCGCGAACCAGGTACTCACTATCCACGACATCGGATCAGTGGAGCATCCCGAATGGTATAACCCGCTGTTCGCCTTCTGGTATCGCTGGCTAACTCCGGAATTGATCAAACGTGTGCGCTGTGTGATTACTGTGTCCTCATTTTCAAAGGAGCGACTGCAGATTCTTGTTAATCCAGATAAATCGAAGATTGTAGTTATACCAGAAGGAGTGGATGGCCGTTTCTGCCCGCGTACCGCCGATGAGATCGCCCGTATGAGAACGGCGCTCGGCATTCCGTCGCCTCATTACGTTCTCAGCCTGGGCGCCTTGGAACCGCGAAAGAATCTGCGCCGTCTTTTGACGGCATGGTCATCATGCGTGTCACGGTTGCCCGAAGAGGTTTGGTTGGTGCTGGTCGGAGCCGGCGCGCCAGGCAACGTGTTCAAGACTCTGGATCTAGGTGAAATTCCTCGGCGCGTACATGTTGCAGGCTATGTGAGCGATGACTGTTTGCCCGCTCTTTACAGTGGTGCTCTGGCGCTTGCGTACGTCTCTATCTACGAAGGTTTCGGGTTGCCGGCGCT
>Ga0137390_10001009_pt1 | contig 20416 bp, 23 predicted proteins | sample 15con2h24AmetaG_FD_104937 | JGI IMG/M metagenome (GOLD analysis project Ga0137390, IMG submission 104937) | Vadose zone soil microbial communities from Angelo Coast Range Reserve, California, USA - 15con2h2.4A metaG | ecosystem: Environmental > Terrestrial > Soil > Vadose zone > Saprolite... | reverse complement strand
GGCGACCTGACCGACGAGGCCGCGTTACATGGCATCCTGATGAAGGTGCGTGACCTGGCGGTGCCCTTGCTGGCAGTGAAGCGGGCGGAGACGAACGAACTGGAGCGCTGAGATGCCCCCGTGCGCAACAGATAGCGGCGCGCTCCGCCGGATCAAACCGGCGCACACGGGGGTATTGCCCTGGCTTACTGCTCGTCGGTAATGCCGCGCATGTCGTGTGGCCTGTGGGCATCAGCTGCGCCATCGTAGACAGGTCTACGAGCTTAGAAGCCGTCGTGAAACAGAGGGCAGCCGCACATCGATGAGCCAAGCTGGACAGGTTTGAACGGTGGCAAGCGGTCCGAACAACGTTCATGGGGCTGATTTTTGTCACCTTGATCTGGGCGTTGCTTGTCGCTCACTAGTACTGGTTTCGAGGCACATGCAGGCTGCGCGCCTCTCATGCATGGCTTTGAAATAGCATGGATACATGAAGGAAGAAAGAGGAGAGATATGGACTCACCATCAGCATTTCACAGCCCGCAGGGCGTTCCTTTGCTGGGACATCTTCCAGCATTTGGACGTGATCCTCTGGGCTTCCTGACAACCAGCGTTCAGCAGTATGGCGAAGTGATTCGCCTGCACTTAGAAAAAGAACGAGAAACATACGTCGTCAATCGCCCGGATCTGATTGATGCCGTTCTGGTCCAGACGAACCGCACCTTTGCGAAAGGGTATGCGAAAGACCCGATTATGCATCGGGTCCTGGGCAATGGCCTGGTGACGAGCGAGGGAACATTCTGGTTGCGTCAGCGGCGTCTGGCTCAACCAGCATTTCACCGCCAGCATTTGATGAGCTATGCGACGATCATGGGCAGCTACACTAAGCGTCTCCTCACCCGATGGCATGCAGAGGGTGAGGAAGTGGTCATCGATCTGCATGAAGCGATGATGCAACTGACGATGGAAATTGTTGCCAGAGCCTTGTTTGACATCGATCTCCAGGACAGCGCTCCCGAAGTGAGCCATGCGCTGGGTCTTGTCCTCAAAGCGTACACGACGCAGATGACCAGTGCCTTTCGACATCTGCTCGCCCGCCTGCCGCTTTCGCTCGTCCCTGCGGTCTCGCCTCGATTGGAAACGGCGGTCCAGCAATTGGATGGGCTGATCTATCGCTTCATCGAAGAACATCGCTCTGCTCAACATGAGCGAGACGACCTTCTTTCGACCTTGATGGCAGCTCAAGGGGAAGATGGCAGTCAGATGACCGATCAACAGGTGCGAGATGAAGTCATGACGCTTTTTCTGGCAGGACATGAAACGACGGCGAATCTGCTTTCCTGGCTCTGGTATCTGCTTTCCCTCTTTCCCGAGCAGGAAGATCTCTTACGACAAGAGGCGTGCCAGGTGTTAGGCGGGCGCACACCAACGATGGCTGATCTCTCCTCTCTGCCCTACACATAGCAAGCCATCAAGGAAACACTGCGGCTCTACCCGCCGGTCTGGTGGATCTCGCGGGAGACAGTAGAAGACTGGAAGCTTCCCGAAGGAACGATTCCCAAAGGAGCGGAAGTTGGCATGAGTCAGTGGGTAATGCACCGTGATCCGCGCTTTTTCGAGGAACCGTTACTGTGGAAACCGGAACGCTGGCACAACGACCTGGAAAAGCGCCTTCCCAGGCAGGTCTACTTCCCATTTGGAAGGGGACCACACCTATGTATTGGCAATGCATGTGCCATGATGGAGGCCAGCCTGATCGTGGCAACCATGATTCAGCGCTGTCACTTTGAACGGGTAGAGAGGCTGCCACTTGAGCCAGAAGCATCACTGACCTTACGTCCAAAACACGCGCTCAAGGTCATGGTGCAGTGGAGAAAAGGGTTGTGCTGCAACACAACCTGCGTGGCCTCCCCACTTGCACAGAGGATCATATCTCCTTTAAGATAAAGAAATGACTCCACGTCTGTTTGCGCATGAACACAGAAGAGGTGAAAACATGCAAGAGATCGAACTGTCAGCGGGGACCATCGAGTACGAGGACACAGAAGGCCTCGACCCTATCGTCGTCCTGCTGCATGGATTAGTCATGGACGGCTCGGTGTGGCGCAAGGTGGTCCAGGAGCTGCGCACCGATCACCGCTGTGTGATCCCGACACTGCCCCTGGGCAGCCACCGGCGGCCGATGCGAGCGGACGCTGATCTCTCGCCGCACGGCATCGCCAGGCTTCAGGCCGAGTTTCTGGAAGCCCTGGACCTGCGCGACGTGACCCTGGTGGGAAACGACCTGGGCACTTTTCAGATCACCGCTGGTTTGTATCCTGAGCGCATCGCACGACTGGTGCTGACTTCCTGCGAGGCCTTCGAGAACTTTCCACCCGGTCTGCCCGGGCGCGCCGCAGGTTTCGCTATCAAACTGCCGGGCGGAACCTTCCTCTTGGCACAGCTTATGCGCTTACGTGTGCTGCGCCGCCTGCCGCTCACCTTCGGATGGATGACGAAGCGACCAATACCCGACGAGATCTTCGACACCTGGGTGCGTCCACTGGTGACCCAGCGGGAGATCCGCCGAGATCTTACGAAGTACGTGCGTACCCTCGACAAAGGGGACATGCTCGTCGCGGCTGAAGGCTTGCGCAGCTTCGACCGTCCGGCACTCGTCATCTGGGCGAATGAGGACCGCATCATGCCCCCCGAGCACGGGCGGCGGCTGGCCGAGCTCCTGCCACACGGGCGCTTGATCGAGATCGCCGACAGCTACACCCTTATCCCTGAAGACCAACCGGGCGAACTGGCTCGTGCCATCCGTCAGTTCATCAGAGATACGCCATGAGCATTTCCTGCGCTACCGCCTTCCTCATGTGCTCTGATGCTGCGTGAGGAGGCGGAGCATGGTACACGTCATCAACGAGCCGTTTGGCCATCGGTCAGCGGGACTGCCGGGATTGGGAAACCATGCATGGCGAGATTTGTCAACACACTGTCTCGTCCCATGGATGACTCGCTCAATAACGAGAAAAACATGTGTATGAGTATGAAAGCAACGAAGGAGGTTTCTATGACGAAAGTGCTGGTTACTGGTGGCGCTGGTATGCTGGGCCGCGAAGTCGTCAAACAATTGACTGAAACTGGCTATAATGTGCGCATTATGAGCCGTAAGCAGCGGCCTCCAAACTTGCCATCCACAACGGAATGGGCGCAGGCCCATCTTGAAACGGGCCAGGGGATAGCTGATGCAGTGGCCGGCGCCGACGTAGTGATACACGCGGCGAGCAGTCCATTCAAACACACACGGCGCATCGATGTTGATGGGACGCGGTTGTTGCTCGAACAGGTTCGTCTCGCTAGCGTCGCTCACGTGATCTACATTTCAATTGTTGGGATCGATCGCATTCCCTATTATTACTACCGCGCAAAGCTTGCCGCCGAAGAGTTGGTCAAGAACAGCGGCATTCCGTGGTCTCTTCTTAGAGCCACCCAGTTCCACTACCTGGTCGATCTCTTCTTCCAGACAGCGACAAAGGTGCCGTGGGTCACACTACTCCCCACCGATCTCCAATGCCAGTCGATGGATGAAAGCGAGGTTGCTAGCCGTGTAAGTGAAATTGTGATCGCTGGGCCGCATGGCCGTCTGGATGACCTGGGCGGGCCAGAAGTCCTGACGGCAGGTGAGATGGTGCAGAGTTGGTTGAATCTACGCAGGATGCATCACCGTGTGCTTCCCTTACATGTGCCAGGCAAAGTGGCACAGGGCTTCCGTCGTGGCTATAACACCTGCCCTGATCAGACAGTGCGTGGGCATATCACATGGACCGAATGGGTGCAAGGAAAGTATGAGGTGAAGCACAACCGGCAAGATAATAGTAGTGATCCGGCACGTGGTACTCTACTATTCAAAAACTCATGAAAGTTCTAAAGGGGATCGCATATACATGATCATCGTTGTAGAAGGTCCATCAGCTGTTGGTAAAACGAGTCTCTTGCGCGCATTTCCAGCCTCGCAGGTGGTAGGCGAGGAGCAAAAATGCCGATTCCTCACGTCATCGAGGCCACTTTGAACTGCATGCCCGCCTCGGTCCTCACATTGAGGAATACCATACCCTTATGGAACGTTTGCGACCGGGCACGGTCCATTTCCTCGACGCCACAAGCGATATGAGAGACGAGATAATAACAACTCTCGTTGCCAAACTGACGCCTTCAAGCAATGCGCGATCTGATCTATATACTCTGCGTCGTTTAAAACAACCATCAGATGCCCTGCTTATGATTTGAGCATGTCGCAGCGGTCGTTCTCAGATATTGTCAACTTGGTGATGTAGCTGAACCATGTACAGGACTCTCTACCTCGTCTAGCGCACTCCACTGCCTCAACCCCTCATCACAACAATCACCCAGCACCTACTCCTTTGGTCTACTGTCTCTCAACCCCCTCCTCGGTTACAGTAGAGGCAGTGGCGCGAGACCTGCCCGTCCCTCCGATGAGCGGCACCCGCTCTTTTCAATCACTCTTCAACCGGCTTTGATATGATGGCTTCTGGGAGGAGGATGAGGTCATGAGGTACAAGCAGGCAACGCTTTGGGAAGGGGGCCGTTGGAACCTTCAGATGAGTCGTTAAAAAGGTTATTTTCAGCCAGAATGTTTTGAAAGGCTAACGAGAAGATGATGAATAAAGCTCTGCGTGATACTGTGAATGCAAGACCACGAAAGTCACTCCTACGTACACAGAGGAAAGAAGGCTCACCGTTCTAGAGAGCCTGTAATGAACAGCATGCAGATCACCCCACATCCGATATAAGTCCCTAAGGCGCGAAGTCCTCCTGGACTGGTGGCGTTCCAAGGATTCCTTTGAAACTCACTTGCCATTCAGGAGGATATTTTCACATGCCGTTTTTCGCGCGCTTCGTGCCTTACCGTGAACTCTGGTCTCTTCACAACATACGTTGGCTGGTCCTCATTCGTTTCCTTGCCAACATCATCTTCTACAGCACCGTCATTGTGCAGTACGAGTCCTCGCGCGGCCTGAACTTCACCGAGATGTTCATGCTCGAATCCATCATTGCGCTGGCCGCACTGGTCTTCAATCTCCCCACAGGCATCTTGGCTGATCAACTGGGATACAAGGGGGTGCTGTTCCTGGGTTACGGCCTCTGCGTGGTGAGCGTGGCCATATTCGCCTTCACCTACGGCTTCTGGTGGTTCGCCTTGGGCGATCTGCTCTTTGGTGCGGGCATCGCCTCCATCTCCGGGTGTGAGGATGCCCTGATGTATGAAAGTCTGCCCAGCGAGGGACCACTCGCCTCCGGCCGCGTGACCGAGCTTGCAACAGCAGCCTTTGCCCTGCTCAATGCCGCCTCAAGCGCGGGATTCGTGTCGGGCCTCTGTGTTGGCAGTTTCATAGGAGCACGCAGCCCAGCACTTGCAGTCATTGCCAGTATTATTCCCCTGGCACTGGCCTGGATGATGACGCTGAAATTGCATCCCATTGGTAGACGAGAATCCCAGCTCCATGACAGGCTCAAGGTGGCTCCATTGGGAGCGGGGGACCTCTTGCGTTCAGCGACACGCGTAGTGCGAGAACAGCCTGCTGCGGTCGGGCTGAGCCTCTTCTCAAGCGCCGCCTTTGCGCTCGTCCAGGCCATTTTCTGGTACAACCAGCCGTACTTCACCCGCGCCGGTATTACAATTGCCTGGTTTGGACCGATCATGGCGGTAGCGGTCGGGTTGCAGATGCTGGTGACGCTGACCACGCCACGCGTGAAGCAGCGTCTGGGGCAGGCCACGGCACTGGCTCTGTCCTGCATCCTGCCCGGCATCGCGTACATGCTTCTGCCGGTGGCGCGTGTGCCAGCCCTGGCCGCTGTGCTGGTGGCTACGGTTGCTTCCGTTCAGGCCTGGAGGCAGCCAATCGTCAACGACGAACTCAACCGGTGCATTGCGGATGGGGCGCGGGCAACGACGCTCTCGGTGCTGTCGGTGCTGGGAACGCTGGCGGGCGTCGTGCTTAACCCGTTGATTGGGCACGTTGGCGATCTCGGCCTGGATGTGACGGGGGTGAGCCTGGGGCTGAGCCTGATCCTGCTTGGCTGCGTGGTCCCACTTCTCACGGGAAAGCGAGCTCGCCTCTCAGAACCACCTGGCATCGATTAGACCTCTTGCAGAAAGAGACCTTCTGGCCTGGCTCATTCAGCCAGCTTCTGAGAGGGAAAGCGCACCTTGCGTATGTGGGGATTGAGCGTCATCGCCAGTGCCAGGATGAGTAGGCCGATCCCGAATATCAGGATCGTGAGGACTACCCCGAGACGTTGGATGAGCACTCCAGTGAGCGCTACTCCCACCGGTTCTGAGCCCAGTGCGATCAGATGATAGATGCTGGTCACTCGTCCCTGGAGCTCATCCGGGACCACTGAGAGCCGGTAGCTCACCTGGACCACGCCATGAAGGGGCCGAAGGAGCGACAGTCCAATCAGGACCGCTGCAAGCATCAGAGGGCTCGCTGCCACGGCAAAGAGCGGCCACAGCAGCACGAAGAGCCAGCACACCCCGAGATTGAGGTATCCCAGGCGGAGCCAGCGCTGCAGGGGGGAAGCGAGCAGCGTCCCGAGGGTGTAGCCTCCTCCTCCCAGCGCGAAGATCGCGCCAATGAGGGCAGGCGGGACCTGCTGGCTCTGGGCGAGCACAAGCACGATGAGGGTACTGGTGGGAAAGACCAGATTGAGGCCGCTGGTGATCACCGCGAGCGAAGCAATGACCGGCTGGTGCCACAGCCACTTGAGCCCTTGCATCAGTTCGCGGAAGAGGGAGCGTGGCGCCTTCATCCTTTCCTGTTGAAAAGAGGCCTTGATGAAGAGGAGGGAGCAGGCCGAGACGACATAGGAGAGCGCATCAGCCAGAAACGGGAAGACACGTCCCACACTGTAGAACAGGCCACCCAGTGGGGCACCCAGTAGGCTCGTCACGCCGTCGGTGGTCATGGACAAGGAGGTCGCGGCGGCAAGCTGCACGGGCTCGACGATACGGGGCAAACTGGACGCTTCCGCCAGATCGAAGAAGACAAAGAAGGTGCCATCGACGAGGGAGACCACGTACAGTTGCAGGACACTGGGGTGCTCCAGTGCAAACACGAGTGGAATGCTCAGCAGACTCAAGGCGCGTCCTGCCTCGCACACCAGCATCACGCGCTTGCGGTCCCAGCGGTCAACCAGGACCCCTGCTGGGAGAGTAAGGAGGAAGTAGGGCACCTGGTTCAGAGCAGCGACAAACCCTGCCTGTGCAGGAGAACCCGAGAGCGCCAGGGCGAGCAGGGGAAAGGCGAGCTGGGAGACCCCTGTGCCAATGGAGGAGATGAGCTGCCCACTCCACAGCAGCAGAAAGTTCCGCTTGTGCCAAAGCGACCTTGGTCGGTGAGCCACGTGTCTGTTCCTCGTCTCGTGAGACTATCGTGAGTCGATGAGCGAGGGATTCTTCCTCGCATCTTGAGACATGCTACCATATATTTACCCTTCCCGCAATGTATTACCCTTCCCGCCCATTGGTCTTGCTGCGCTTTGTGGCTTCATCTTCCGTGTTTGCCCGCGCTGGAGCACTTCTTGCGTGTGTTTGGTGCAGCTCGGCATCAGTGAGAGGACTGTCTGCTGCCAGTTTCCCATAGAGCAGATCGATCTCGCGCTGTTTGCCGTGCAGCTCCTGGTCTTTGGCTGCCAGCTGCTTCATCTCCTCCAGCCGCCGGCGTAACGCAGCGATGATCTGATCTTTCGCTTTGTCGGCTGTCTTTTCTGGAGGCGCAAGCCGATATCGCTGTTCTGCTTCCTCAATGGCCTGAAGAAGGTCAAGATGGCTGCGGAGAAAAACGACAGACAGGGCAATGATATGCGTCAGGAAAGCCAGAAAGAAAAGAGCCTTTCAGTTGAGGCCAGTCTAATCAATGCGCAGAGGCCCCTGTTTGACATGCTTGATGCATGCCTGCATATCATCAAGCATGTCAGGCTCTAGATACTCCATCCAAGCCGTACATCCGGCCTCGGCCAGTTCCTTCATCAGCCTTCGTTCCTGCTCCCAATCGGGACCGCGCCGCCTTCCCCCGAGCGAGATCTCGAATGGAGCGGATGAAGTGCGCTGATCCTCTATCTCTGCCTTGAGCGCCCGAACCTCTTCCGGCGTCACGTCCTGCCAGGAGCTATCGGGCGTGTATTTATAGGGGATAATGCCATCCCAGCGCGCAGCACGCCGCACCGGCCCCTTATGCGGCAGGCTTGCCCCGACCCAAATCGGAATTCTCGGCTGCTGCACCGACTTCGGCAAGAAGGTAAGCTCCCTGATCTGGTAGTGCTCGCCCTGATAGCTGAAAGGCTCTCCGCTCCACAGGCCCGCCAGGATGTCCAGCGCCTCGTCGAGCATGCGGGCGCGTTGACGAGTATCCATCACCTCTCCCACTTGGGTGAATCCTGGCTCCCTCACATCGCCCAGGCCGACACCCAGCACAAAGCGCCCGTTAGACACATGATCCAGCGTCAAAGCCTCGCGCGCTACTTTCCAGGGACGCCGCCGCGACAGCGGTGTGACCGAAATGCCAAGGAGCACGCGCGTAGTGTGCTGTGCGATGGCCGAGAGCAGAACCCAGGGATCGCACGTTGGAGCATCCTTCGCGTGCCAGTGCGTAATGTAATCTTCGAGAAAGATAGCATCCCAGCCCGCCTCTTCTGCCAGCACTGCCAGTTCAACCAGAGCCCGGAAATCACCAGTGGGGCACGTCGTGGGAATGCCAAGCTCATAGCGCATAAGCACCTCCTCGCGTAATATAATTCTTCACCACTCGGTACGCTTCACTCTGCTACACAGAGAGCGGAAGCGATATCTGCATGAGAGGGAGTATAGCTACCACTTCTTGACATCTTATGTCTTATTTGGCCTTGCTTCACGACTATCTTCCTTGTCCAGCATACCCCACTGCCTCAACTCCCCTGCGCAACAATCACCCTGCACCTACTCCTTTCGTCTACTGTCTCTCAACCCCCTCCCCGGTTACAGTATGGACAGAGACACGGGACCTGCCCATTCATCTTGATGATGGGAGTCGCTCACATTTCTCCTCAGGAATGAGTGGAGCGAGGAGAGAACTCTAGGGACAAGGAGGAGTGATGGCCATCTACGAAATTCGCCTGCAAGGATACCTCGATCAACACTGGTCGGAGTGGTTCAACGGGCTCGTGATCACCTATGATAGCGACGGCACGACGCTGCTGCGTGGCGACCTGACCGACGAGGCCGCGTTACATGGCATCCTGATGAAGGTGCGTGACCTGGCGGTGCCCTTGCTGGCAGTGAAGCGGGCGGAGACGAACGAACTGGAGCGCTGAGGTACCCCGTGTGCAACAGATGGCGGCACGCTCCGCCGGATCAAACCCGTTCACGCTAGAGAAGACCAAAGGAGGCCAAAATGGAAACTGTACTCATCCTGATCCTGCTGTGCATCGCACTCGATATAGCCGCCTGGCGCTGGGGTTTCGACAGTACCGAGCAGATCGATAGCCCTGAATGGGAGCGGCGATGGATCTGGGCTGCTTCATTCAGGCAGCACGACGAGAATCACGTCACGAGATGAAGAGGGGGTGTGGATAGCGATGGAACACGTACTCGGAAAACGATGAAGGGAGACGCTATGAGCCCGATGATGAAGCGATATGCAACGATGATTGTGGGGGTGGATGTTGTTCTGGTTGCCATCCATGCGCTAGCCCATCTCGGTGCTGGCATAGGGCTGTCGCTTGCCGGAAATGTCTTTGTAGCCGTTGTGATTGTCCTTGCCCCGGTCCTGGCGCTGTTCTTGCTGTATTCCCGTCTGGCAGGGATGGGTGCGCTGCTCTTGTCTCTTTCCATGTTCGGCGCATTCGTCTTTGGTGTATGCGGTCACTTTCTTCTACCTGGAGCAGATAACGTGTTGCAGATCCCGTCAAGCGTGTGGCGCATTCCGTTTCAGATGACCGCAGTGCTCCTCATGGTCCTTCAAGCAGCCGGAACTGTCGTGGGTGTGCGATGCCTCTCTGCAGTGATGCGATGGAAGAAGGTATCTAATGAGAAGAATCGAGTAGCACGATGACCGCAATGCGTACCAAAACAAGCGGCATTGTCATGTACCTTCTGATCATCTTCGCGGGAGCGTGGCTGCTCGAGATCATCGGCTGGCGGGTGCTTCATGTCTCGGCAACGGACCTCGCGTTTCAGTTTGTGCTCCTGCCAGCCGCTTTTATGCCTGCCATCGCCACCATCATTGTGCGCAAGTGGGTCACGCATGAAGGCTTTACTGATGCGGGGCTGAGACCCATCTCCGGTGAACATGGCCGTACTACCTGTTTGCCGCCATCTTGCCACTGTTCGTGGTCGGCGTGATCGTTGTCCTGGCACTGGTCCTCGGTGTCAGTCAGCCAGACTTTTCTCTGCACCGCGCACTTCGGGTACTCGTCCCAGGAGTCCAGGTGTCGTTTGGACCATTCTCCTCTGGTGCCGTGCTTTTGATCATCGTTTTCCAGAGTTTGTTCGTCGGAATCCCTTTCGTCACGTTTATCAGTTGGGGAGAAGAATTTGGTTGGCGCAGTTACCTACAAATTCGCCTGCTGAGCCATCATCCGCTGCTGGCCGCCATCGCCACTGGACTCATCTTGGGCATCTGGCACTATCCCCTCATTTTGATGGGCTACGAGCGGTTTGAGAACGTCTTTGTCGGACTGGTGACGTTCCCCGCGAATACGATCTTGCTGGCGATCATCTTTGGCTGGCTGCGACGAAAGACAGGGAGCATCTGGTCAGCGAGCATGGCACATGCGGCGACCAATGACCTTGGCGCGCTATTGATCAACAACCTGTTCCTTGGAGGGCCACACTTTCTCTTCGTCAGCTACGTGGGAGTGCTGGCCTGGATCCCTCTGGGAGCGGTGTGCGCCTGGATCATCCTGGCGAGGCAACTCATGTCTGCGACAGGAGCGCACGGGACAGCGGCAGGGATTTTCTCTGCCTAACACACGGAGTGGTGAAAAGGAGTGGAGCAGCCTGTCCAAGGAACAGGTTCCAGGAAGCACAGATCCCTGGCGGGTTTTGGGATCTGTGAGTCCCCGTACTCACAGACTCCGAGTAAGCACACGTGAAAAGGATTTGATATACTCCCGCGATGAGCGACGAAAGGGAAAGGAGAGAGGGTATGCCGCAAACAGAGGCGCAAGAAATCTGGCTCGACGTGGCTGGAATGCGTCTTCATTGTCTCACGGCTGGGCAGAACGGTTCCCCGGTGGTGCTTCTCCATGGCGCTGGCATCGACTCAGCGATCCTTTCCTGGGGTGATGCCATCGGGCCATTGTCAGCACATCACCGCGTCTTCGCCCCCGACCTGCCAGGCTATGGACTGAGTGACAGGCCGGCTATCCAGTATACGACTGACTTCTATGTCCATGTTGTGCAACTCCTGCTGGACGTGTTGCACCTGGAGAAGGTCAGCCTGGTTGGCCTTTCGATGGGAGGCGCGATCGCGCTCAGTTTGACGCTGCGCTCCCCCAACCGGGTTGAGAAGCTGGTGCTGGTCGATGCCTACGGCATCGTAGGCGCGGATGCCTGGCCTAGATGGGTGTACCTGTTGCTATACTCCTATGTTCACCATCTGTCATTTCTCAATGCACTCGCGTATCGGTCCATGAGGGCCAGCCGAGACCGCGTGCGCAGGCAACTGGTCGCATTGGGGGTCGTTCACAGCGCAAAGCGCCTTTCTCCACAACTGGTTGACCAGATCTACCAGTACGTCCAGAGACCACGGGGCAAAGCCTTCGCCTCCTGGCAGCAAAGCGAGTTTACGTGGAATGGCCTGCGCACCTCCCTGGTTGAGAAGCTCCATGAAATCAGTGTTCCGACGCTGATTGTCCATGGCGAAAACGACCGGGCCGTTCCGCTGGTCCACGCGCAGAACGCGCAGCAACGCATCTCAGGCTCCCAGCTCTACGTCCTGAAGAATTGTGGACACTGGTCCCAGCGCGAAATGCCAGAGGAATGTAACCACGTTGTGGGGGAGTTCCTGGACTCATGAAAAGGAAGAGGTTAAACGTGGCAGAACAGGTCACAACTCAAACACGCGATCCACTCGCCTCTCTCGACACCCGGCACAGGCGGGCAGGCTCACACCTGCGGATTTTCATGCTGGCGCTGGGCACCTTTGCGATAGGGACCGACGGGTTTATGATCGCAGGCATTCTACCGAGCATAGCTCGCACCACCGGGGTGAGCGTCGCTGCCGCCGGACAACTGGTGACTACGTTTGCCTGGGTATACGCGCTTGCCTCGCCCTTGCTCGGCACTCTCACCGCGAACGTTGGTCGCAAACGCCTGCTCGTGACCGCCCTGCTCATCTTCTCAGTCGCCAATATGGTCTCTGCACTGGTGCCTTCCTTCGGTTGGTTGTTTGCCTCTCGGATCACAGCGGCACTCGGTTCGGCACTCTACACGCCAGATCCGAGCGGAGTTGGTTCGATCAGCGCGACAACCGTGCGCTTTCAGTTGTGCGGTAAAGTGTAAATGTTTAGATTCGATGAGGTAAATTCTTGCGAATTATCTGAGGTAAGTAATGAGGAGTAAGAGTGGCTCAGCCAGCCTCTGAAGAGACTTGTGTGACAGCAGAGGAGAAAGAGAGAATCAGCATTGCCTCACATAATTGTCAAAAATTACCACCATCGAATCTGAACATTTACAGGTATGTGTGTTGTGTTCTTTGGAATGCAGAAGCATCGAAGACGTTTTTCAAGAACAAGGAGTTTTCTCATGAACATCTCGTCATCCTCTCGTCCGCCCATCTCCTCTTTCGGAGGTTTCCTACGGGTCATGCGTCGTCACCCGCTGGTCTGCTACTTTCTGCTGGCCTATGGCTTCAGTTGGCTTGGATGGCTGCCCTATGTCCTCTCGCAAAGCGGAGTGGGCCTCTTCCCCTTTCACCTTGCACTATGGGTCGTTGCTCCCGCTGGGTATGGACCGCTCTTGTCGGGGTTCCTCATGACAGCGGTCACGGAAGGAAAAACAGGGGTGCGCCACCTGTTGCGTCGCTTCGTCCTGTGGCGAGTAGGCTGGCAGTGGTACCCCTCCGCCGTCCTCGGCATTCCTGTGATCAGGGGGCTGGGCGCCGTCATTCTGCCGGGTGTCCTGGCGACCTATCGCTCATCGGCTCTTGGATCGGTGCTGCTGCTCTACCTCTCCCTCCTCCCTGTCACCTTTCTGACAAGCGGACTCGCCGAGGAACCCGGGTGGCGTGGCTTTGCCCTGCCTCGCCTGCAACGGCGGCATGGTCCCCTGCTGGGTACTCTCATCCTGGCGCTCCTGTGGGCTGGCTGGCATCTTCCCTTGTTCCTCACTTCCTGGGCGCCAGGAAGCGGCCTGCTTACGCTCATCGAATTCGCCATCGGTACCATCGCCCTGGCTATCGTCATCACCTGGGTCTTCAACCACACGCAGGGGAGCCTGCTCATCGCCATGCTGATCCACGGAGCTGCTGATGCCTTTGGCCCGGTTTTCCTTTTTTCCCACCCACTGGCTAGCACTCTCCTGCCTGTCGTGGTCGGTTTTGGTGCGGTGGCGCTGCTGCTGATCGTTGTGACACGCAGTCGCCTGGGCTATCAGCGAGCGCTCCCGCTTCCAGATCCAATGCCAATCCTGGATGGAGGCAAGCCGTAACTCGTTATCCCGTTTTTCTGCATTCTCTACGCCGTTCGTGCGGGGCGGTTCGACGCAAACGGGCACGCGAGCGGCGGCAGGTTCTTGGAGGCAGTGGAGCTTACACTCGTCGGCCCGTGCGCATCCGTCTGACGACACTTGCGAAATGGCAACGTGTTAACCTACCTAAGTTTCCTTCGAAAATCCCCACGAGCAAGCAGGGATTCAGGAAATCATTCTGTATATGCCGGACGCAGCGACAGTAGAGCCGCTCCGGCTGTTTGCACGCGAGTGTATGGGGGCATGAGCACGAAAAGTGCGGAAAAATCAGTTTGATGGTTCCACTCCAAGGTGTTTGCCAGATCGGCTTAACTTTGCCCAGGAGATGCGGCAGACCCAAGTTTGCGGCGTTGACACTTGAGATGGGCAGACCAAAAAGTGCAAACATAGAGTTACAGAGAAGAAAGCATTTTTCCATGTCACAAACTACAAAACCCCGCTCAACCGGAGAAGGGCAGGAGCCTCTCACACGCATTAACCCTCGCATCATCCTGCTTGCCCTGGGCATGTTTGCCCTGGGAACGGATGCCTTCATCGTCGCGGGAGTGCTCCCCGTGATTGCGCACGAGACTGGGGTGACCGAGGGACTGGTCGGGCAGTTGATCACTGTTTTCTCGCTGACCTATGGCCTGGGAGCGCCCGTTCTAGCTGCGACTACAGGTCATTGGCCGCGTCACCGCGTCCTGATTGGCGCACTCGGGTTGCTCGGTCTCGCCAATCTTGCTTCGGCTCTCTCACCATCGTTTCCTCTCTTAGTGCTCACTCGTATCCTGGCTGGTTGTTTCGCCGCCACCTATACCCCTCTGGCTTTTGCAGTCGGTATCGAGCTGGCTCCCCCTGCCAAACGAGGTCAGGCGCTTGCGCTGGTCGTCAGCGGGTTAAACGTTGCAACTGTCCTAGGTGCACCGCTGGGGACGTGGATTGGTGAGCACTTTGGGTGGAGACTCTCCTTTACCCTGGTCGCGGGACTGGCAGGGGTCGCATTTCTCTTCCTCGTGATCTGTGGACTCCCCACATCAGACACCCTTGCCCCCTCTCATTGAAAGAGCGCCTCTTGCCAATCACCCACCCACGCGTGGTCTTGGCCCTCTTCCCCGCTCTCCTGTGGAATGTCGGCGTCTATGTCATGTATCCCTACATTGCCTTGCTTTTACAACAGCAGATGCACATCTCGGATGTGAGTGTCCTGCTCGCCTTCTTTGGCCTGGGAATAGTTCTCGCCAATTGGATGAGCGGACTCCTGGCAGATCGCTTTGGCCCCAATCTCCTGGTGGTTGTCTTCCTGGTCACGTTGATAGTGATCCAACTTGTCCTTCCATTGGTCACGACCACGATCATCAGTGGGGCAATCATGCTCATGCTCTGGGGGATGAGTTTTGCTCTGCTTTTTATCCCTCAACAACAGCGTTTGTTGAACATTGCACCAGAGCACCCCAATGTTCTTCTGGCGCTCAATAACTCAGCCCTCTATCTGGGGATTGCTGGCGGTGCTGCTATGGGTGGTCTGGCCCTGCGCTTCTTTGCGGTCACGCACCTGGCCTGGGTAGGAGTGATGAGCATGGTCGTAGCGTTGCTCATCGTAGCCATCACTCTCCGCCTGAGCTGGCGAGCAAACGCAGGCAGGTGAGCAGAGGGAGAGAGAATGTGAAAAGATGAGAGTGATGAAAGACGCAGGCGAGCAGGCGGAAACAAGAGGCTGGTGGGAAAGGGAAGCGCTTTTCGCCTCCGCATGGTTCACCAATGCAGCTTGTTCGCAGGCGCACGTCTGCTCGTAAAGCGCACACAACGAACTGGCCTGAAACGCGCCGAGCTTGCGGCTTCGCGCAATATGAGCAGATTCGCACGTGAATCAGCAGCGGCTCCTGAGTTGGCCGTCTGGTAGTGCTCTGCACAAAGAAGTCGAAGATCACCCCGTTCGAGAGGACGAGGTGATGGAGCAAGGCCTCGTTTCCAAACTGAAGCACTAGCCAACCAACGATCGATGCCCGGGTGAAGAGTTGCTCGAAGCGCGGTGCTTTCCAACGCGCGAGCTGATCCGGCACGACGGCGACGCGAAAATCGACATCACTAAAGTGATCACCTGCTCCGCTGGCCAGGCTCCCTCCTACCCAGAGAGCGACCACTCCGACATCTTGCCAGAGGTTGGAAGCCACCTCCGCAATGGCCTCTCGCTGTGGAAGGTTTGGGAGACTGCTCAGCTGTAGCTCTGTCATCACGAGTGTTTCCCTTCTCACGACGATGACGTCTTCATACCCTGTTCTGTTCGCTGAGGAGAAAGAAGGCACGCTACAGCCGCACTTTAGAACTGAACCATAAAGGTGTAGGGGGTAGTGCATCGAAACCCGAAAACCGCACGCTAAAGATGCCGTTATCCTTTGCATCCCTGCTTTTCCAGCACTATGCTTCTTTAACGTACACCTCAACCCATGCCTCATAAGCTGCCTGTCCTCCGGGAGCGCCAGGGACAATGTTGTTGGCGGCGGGAGAGACAATAGGCGCTCCGCTGGTGACCCGATTGACGCCGCTCCAGCCCGCGCGGGAGTTCGTTCGCGTCGGCAAAGGACGAGAGCATGTTTGTGCCAAACAGCAACAGCACATCAAGCTGGCCGCGGGTCATGGCCTCTGTAATGCTGGCCATATGGCTGGGAATAGCCGCCTCGGCTGGCATTTTGGGGGTGACATCGGCTAGGGCATCGGCATAGCCGGTACTCTCTGGCGATGCTCCGTGGCGCTGGCCCAGACCGCCTCCCGCAATACCCAGTTGTCCGGTAAGAGCTGGCAGGCAGGAGATGGCGCGACTGGGCTCCCAACCGTATTGATGCTTAAAGATGGAGCTGCCACCCAGCACGATCATGGCAGGAGTCTGTGTGGCGTAGCGCTGCGCAAGACCGCGGATGCGCGCTGGCTCAATGCCAGTGATCGTGGCGGCCCATTCGGGCGTACAGGCCTGAACGTGGGCAACAAATGGCGCAAAGCCAAGCGTGTGGTGCTCGATGAACTCCTGATCGTGGAGTCCCTCTGCCAGAATCACCTGTGCCAGAGCGAGAGCGAGCGCGGCATCGCTGCCAGGCTGAAGCAGGAGCACCTCGTCAGCGTGGCGCGAAGCTTCTGTGCGGCGGATATCGATATGGATCACGTAGGCACCACGTTTGCGTGCCTCAACCAGGCGCGGCGCGAGATCAGGCTGGCTGGCCAGCGTCGCGCCCCAGAGCACAATCGTGCGCGAGTTGGCCGCCATATCCTCTTTCGTATGGGTCTTTAACGTCCCGGTCAGTCCCAAACCATAGCCACCCATAGCCCAGCAGACAATCGCGCTTGACCACTGCTGAAAACCACCCAGCAGGCTAAAGCGACTGACCAGCATAGTTCCCGTCGGTCCCGTTGTCCCGATGCCATGCCCCCGCCAGAGTCCCACACGCTCTGGCTGCGTCCGCTGGATAGCAGCAACGATCATGGCATACGCCTCATCCCACGAGCATGGCTCCCAGCGATCCTCGCCTCGCTCGCCCACACGGCGCAGCGGATGCAGCAAGCGTTTGGGATTCTCAAAAATCTCCTGGGTGGCCCGGCCTCTCATGCAGAGAAAGCCCTGGCTATCCGGGTTGTGCCGATCTCCCTTGAGCGACAGGACTCTGTTCTCCTCGACCTCAACCGTCATACCACATTGGGTCGGTAAACAATTCATTGGACACATTGTCGTGACCTGGCGTTTTCCAGCCATATGTTCCTCCATGCATCACTCAATCTCGTTCTGTTGTTTCCCTTCTTAGCATAACAGATGGGTATGTCACAGCCAAGAGCCCTCATCTCCTCTCGTCCTTAGGGTACAGGTTTCAGGTTTCGAGACGCTGACCCCATGTGGGGGAGAGAAAAAAGCCTCAACACCTTCTTCCTCATGTGGCACTCTGCTAGGAGTAAGAGGACTCTCAGAGTGCCTCATTGGGAAAGGAGAAGCACATGAAGTAACTTCAGCAGATCAGGCCTGTCAGTGCGATTCTGACGTTAACTCGATCTCCTTTTGGCAGAGGCAACAAAGTACACGAAGTATGCTTTGTAAGCCTCTGTGCGCTGTCGGAGAACCATTATCTTGATGAATATCATTTGGTAAAGCACGTATACTGAGAAGGAGAGAACAGCGCTGCTAGGGTAGATGAAGAGGAGTGGAGAGGCACATGCGTGTCGTTGAAATTGAGATACAGGATGGCCTGCGATTAGTGTGCCTGTAGTGCGAGCGCCAGCGTTTGCACACCTGCTCGTAGCTCTTGTGGGGAGGCGCTCGCGAAACCCAACAGCAACCCGTCGCGTTGGAGTGGTCGCAGGCTGAAGTGTGAGATAGGGAGTATGTGCAGGCCAGACGCAGCTGCCCGCTGAGCAACTGCCTGGGCGCTCATCCCTTTCGGGAGCCAGACGGCCAGATGCATCCCCGCTTCTGGCACGGTGACATCCAGTTTATCGCCCAGTTCCCGCCTGAGTGCGTCTACCAGGGCATTCCGGCGCTCGTTGTAGAGCTGGCGCATTCTGCGCACGTGCCGTGCGAAATACCCCTCGGCTATAAAATCGGCCAGGGCCAGTTGTTCCAGCAGCGGCAGATGCACCGCAAGGAGGCGGTGCGTCGCGATCAAGGCCGTGAGCAACTCAGGAGGAGCGACCAGGTAGCCCAGGCGCAAGGAGGGAAAGAGCACCTTACTAAAGGTCCCGATATACAGCACGCGCCCGGCGCGATCCAGGCCGTGCAGGGCTTCTAAGGGCCGCCCGCTGAAGCGATACTCACTATCATAGTCGTCCTCGACGATCCAGGCGTGTGCCTCTCGGCTCCATTCGAGCAGCGCCAGCCGTCGGCTCAGGTTCATGGTGACTCCGGTTGGGAACTGATGCGAGGGAGTGACGATGGCCAGTCGTGCCTCTGGAGAGAGCTGTCGCCCGGCATCGACATCGAGACCCTGCCCGTCAATTGGCACCGCCACGAGTTGTGCTCCGGCGGCCAGCAGCGCCCCACGCGCTCCCGAATACCCAGGATCTTCGACCCAGGCCGCATCTCCCGGATCAAGCAACACGCGCGCGACCAGATCGAGGGCACCCTGCCCTCCGGTGGTGAGGATGATCTGGTCAGGCGAGCAGTGGACGCCGCGCGTCACGCCGATGTGCGTGGCGATGGCCTGGCGCAGAGGAAGGTAGCCCTGCACGTACTGGTAACATGAGACGGCTTGCAGCGAGTGGCGAGCATGTCTCGCCAGCAGTCTGGCCCAGGTTTCATAGGGAAAGGAGGTCACATCTGGATGGCCAACGAGGAACAGGCTCCTTCCGCGACGCGCCTGCTCCCCGTAGAATGCTTCTGGATACGGCATATCGATGAGCACCTGGCCGCGCCGCGCGAACGCTGGTGGAGGCGTCTCCGCGGTATCGCTTGCGTCCAGATCTTGCGCGTTCCTGCCCCCCTGAAACACCTGCTCTGGTTGCAGATGTGCCACCCACGTGCCGTCTCCCACTCTGCTCTCGATATAGCCTTCCAGCAGCAACAGCTCATAGGCCAGAGCGGTGGTAGTGCGTGAGACTCCCAGTGAGCTGGCCAGGACGCGGGTCGAGGGGAGGCGTGTCCCGGCCTCGAGCTGTCCTGTCAGAATAGAGCCACGCAGCCGTTCGTACAACTGCCGGTACAGGGGAGCCGATGCGTTCTGATCGAGCATGATCTCCGGCTTCTTGAGAGGCGTTGCCCGTTTCGACATCGGCGTCTGTTTCCTCCTTCAACCTTTTGTACGAATCAAGACCTCTGCATAATGGCCTCTTAAGTATAGCGAAAAATGGCTCTTTTCACAAGTCCAATAACAGGGTATGCTTCTGGTAGGCTCTACGTTAAGAAGCGAGCAAGATAGCCACAAACGAGAGAAGTGCGGAGCAGTGATACAATTTTTGTTGCAATGCTACCCGACAGAGAAAGCTCAACCAAACCATTTTCGGAGAAGAATCATACCTCGCCTGACGCAGAGAGGAGTTGGGGGAGACGAAGCCCTTCACACCTTCCCGCCTGGCTGCGTCAGGTGAGGTAGACTGTTGAAAACCTAAATCGACCGGTGAAACCTTTGCGGGAAACGTTGTAGAATGAAAGACGAAAACGATGGAGAAAGAGGTGCTCTCATAGCCAGACCAAGTGAAGTCTATGTGCGCAACTTGGAGCCCGTAGAGCAACAAGTGATCCAGGAACTCTATCATGGTACCCTGGATACCACAATCAAGACGCGTTGCCAGATCATTTTGCTGTCCGCCAAACCCATGAGCGTGCCACAGATTGCCCAGGTGATCTTCTACAGCGAGGATACGGTGGCCCGATGTATTCATGAGTTTAACCAAAAAGGAACAGATAGTCTGCTGCCGGTTCCCAAGGGGGGCCGACCGCCCAAAGTCACCCCGGATTATTTGGATAAGCTCCTTTCAATCATTGAGCAAGAGCCAAGAACGTTGGGCTGTCCTTTCTCGAACTGGACTGCCCCACTGCTGGCTTAATATCTGGCAGAAGAGACGGGAATCTGTCTGGACGAGAGCCGTATTCGTTCCTATTTGCACGCGCACGGCTATGAACTGCTTCGGCCAGTGCTGACCGTCGCCAGTCCTGACCCAGAGTACGAGAACAAACGCAGCAGGATTGAAGACCTGCAACAGCAGGCCGAGGTAGGGGAGATCGATTTGTATTATGAGGATGAGGTCGACCTG
>Ga0137390_10001006_pt1 | contig 20437 bp, 24 predicted proteins | sample 15con2h24AmetaG_FD_104937 | JGI IMG/M metagenome (GOLD analysis project Ga0137390, IMG submission 104937) | Vadose zone soil microbial communities from Angelo Coast Range Reserve, California, USA - 15con2h2.4A metaG | ecosystem: Environmental > Terrestrial > Soil > Vadose zone > Saprolite... | reverse complement strand
GAATGGAATCTTTTCTCGAAGCCTAACACAGCCACTACCACGAGACCAAGCATTTTCCCCCTCTGTAGTACTTGTGGCGCAAGACTCGTCTTCCGAATGCGCAAGACTCGTCTTCAATCCGCAGAATGCCCGGCAGCGCATGTGCCACCGCGAGGCGCTTGGAGTGCTGCCCGTCGGAAATGACTCCGGCAATGGGGATCTGCAACGTCGTGCAGATGGCAGCCACTTCCTCCAACAAGGGGACCAGGTCCTGTTCGGTCGCTCCCAACAAACTGCGCGCGAGCAATACCTCCCCAGAACAACAGTCGCGTAACACCCACAGCACCTCGTGGTCCACATCTGGCTGCAACCCGTCGAGCGCCAGGATCACCTGCTTTTGTTCTTTCAACCGCTCTTGTAGCCGCCGGGAATCCGCCAGGCGCAGTGTTAGCAGTTCCTCATAGCGATAGAGCTGATCAGTCACCGTCCGTGGTGCGATACACACTCCTCTTTGGAGCAATGCTTCGTGAATTTGTGGGATGCTGCGAGGCTCGTGATAGCGCAGCATCCCGACCAGCGCGATCACATCGAGGCCGAATTCCCCATGAGGCAATACCCATTGGCCCACTTCCTCCGGTCGCGTTGGCTGGTGAAAGCGCGAACAAGCGGGGTTGTGGCAACGGTAGACGGATCACGGATTAAACGCGTGACCCGATGTCCCGTGGTCACCGTCCGGTGGCTGTGATGCCCCATCCGCATCCGGCTCCCACACCCTCGACAAATGAGTCTCTTGTGGTTGAAGCGTCACCTGCCTGGAAGCTTTCGGACGCGCTTGCTTTCTTGCCATCTGGAATCTTTCCTGATCCTGTTCTGATTTGTTACGCCACCCGGTGCGCCTCAAGTTCCTCTTGCAGGCGCCAGGTCTGCCCGCCATCCTCGGAAACGAAGTTACTCCAATGAAAGGAGTGGCTCGTGATCTGCGAAAAGATCCAGCGCAGCGGCTGTCCTTTGAGGTTGGGTCCCTCGACCCAGATCTCATCTCCAACTGGTCGGGCAGTAAGAGCTCGTACCACGTGGTTGACCGGCCCGTGCCAGGAGATTTTCCACACATCCATGCTCGGATCATAGAAACGAAGCGTTGAGCCCCATTCGTCTATGGGCAGGTCGCGACGCAGGTCTCCTCGTGTTGGGAAGATCCATACGTCCTGGATGGCACGGCCATCCAGCACCCAGGCGAAATGGATCTCACCTATCCCTGTTTGACCAACAACGCTCCCCGGTTGATAGCCCGTCCAATCGACTTCCCAATCCCCGACAAACTGTCCAAAGAGCTGGAGTTTGTCGGCCAGTTCGGGATGAGGGCCGGAGGCAAGCAGCCCTTCGAGGACTGCTCTCGGCTGAGAAGGGATGCCATCCCCAAGCGGCCTCATCTCCGCCCGCTTCCAGATTCCTGGATAGTCAAAGACCAGTCCTTGGGCATCGACGGGCAAATCGGCGGTAAAGTTGCTCTCCACACCTTCGTAGCGGTAGATCCCGCCAGAAGCTGTGCGGGAAAGGCAAGTATAACGCTGCTGAGCTGGGCGGATGGAGAGATCTGGAACGGTAATGTAGGCGACCAGGAGATCCGCGCTTTCGCCAGGTGTGAGCGCCAAGCGGCGAACAGGAAGCGTGTTGGTAAAAGGGGTGCGGGAAATATCAATATCCAGACAGCCATCCAGGCTTGAGCATGCAACACCTTCAGCATCAGTCCAGTGCCCCTGACCATCGGTGTACAGATGCACGGTCTGGCCTTTCTCTCCGCCAACCTGGAGGAGACATTCCCGGACGTTCCAGTCGTTATCCGTCCACACCTGATACCAGAGGCGAAAGGGGGTAGCGCCCTCGATGCCAAGCACGAGGCTATCGGCGACAACACCCGTCTCGTTTTCCACCAGGTGTAACTGCTCCAGGCCAGGAAGTTCTAGAGGGGTCCACCATACATGAGATTCCATCGCAATACCTCCCTTGTTGTTAACCAGCGATCATGATATGATAGTAACATCAGCCAAACAAAAAAGTCAAGAGCGAAATCATTTAGGCGGTTAACATGAGGAAAGAAGATAGTCAAGTGGCTCCAGGGACGTTGGAGGTGGTGCGCACCTTTCTCAATACCTGGCGGATTCCTAACGACACGCGCGAACCGATCGATGAGCTCATGTCGCTTGAGGCCATGCAGCGTTTTTACTCCACCTGGTTTGGGGCTTCAAGTGGAGGCTCAGGGGTCTCTATCGTGCCCGAACTGGTGCGGCAGTTGCGTGCTGATCTGCGCAGCATCCTGGGGACGAGCGATGTACTGATCTTGAGTGAGTGGCTGGCCAGGCAGCCAGTCGAAGTAATGCTCTCACCCGATACAGAGGGAATACCGATCCTCACGTATAGACCAGTAGGGGTTCAGGGATGCAGCTTGTGCGCGGAGGTGCTGGCGCTGGTCGTGGAAACGATCGCCCGCTCCACCTGGACGCGCCTGAAGGCGTGCCCGGATTGCCAATGGGTCTTTTACGATCACACCAAAAATAAGAATAAGGTCTGGTGCCTCATGACAGCTTCGGGACCACAGGGACGCTCCTGCGGCTCGATCTCCAAGGTCCGAAGCTTCCGCCAACGACAAAAAGCGAGAGCTATTAACGCCGACGTATAATTGGCTCATCCTGGTTTTTGGTGAGCCATTGAAAAGCGTTCATGAATCTGGTAGGCTCCTGCAAGAGTATGTTGCAGGAGGTGGCACGGAATGCCAACCACGCCCCTATTTCCTTTGCCGGAGGGATTGGAACTCACCTCCATCAGTGACACGCCAGAGGAGCTGCTCATCTATGTGACCTCGCATCGCCCCAGCTCGCTCTGCCCACTCTGTTCGACGCCCTCCTCAGCTATCCACAGTGATTACTGCAGGCACCCGCGGGATCTGCCCTGCGCTGGCCGCCCCATTCGGCTGGTGCTCACCGTCCGCAAGTTCTTTTGTCGCAATCCCGCCTGTTGCCGCAAAGTGTTTACAGAACGCCTGCCAGACTTCATTCAAGCCTTCTCTCGCCTGACCAGGCGGCTGCGCACGGCTGTGCAAGAGATCGGGTTTGCCACCTGCGGCAAGGGCGGAGAACGCCTGAGTGACAAACTTGGGATGGGCTTTTCCGATGCCACCGTGCTCTGGTCTCTCTTTCTCGTCCCTCTCCCTGAGATTGGCCAGGTGTATGTCATCGGGGTGGACGATTGGAGTTGGAGGCGCGGCAAGCGCTTCGGCAGTATTCTTGTGAATCTGGAGACCCACAAAATTGTGGATCTGCTGGCCGACCGCGAAGCGGAGAGCGTGAAGCGGTGGTTGGCCGCACATCCGGAGGTGGATGTCGTAAGCCGGGATCGGGGAGGCTGCTATATCGATGGAGCCACCTGGGGAGCCCCTCAGGCAACGCAGGTCGCGAACCGCTGGCACCTTCTTTCTAACTTGGGTGATGCCGTGGAAGCGTTCTTGATTCGCGCGCATATTCGCCTGGAACCTGGGAAAGCCTCGTCGGGGCAGTGCCACAAGCCAGACCAACCCCTGTCATCTTTTTCTGCCACTCCTGGCTGCCAACGCAAGTCGCAGGCACATCTGTTACGCAAATGGAAATTGTATCAGCGGGTCCAGGAACTCCATGCAGCTGGGATGAGCCTGCGCAAGATCGGGGAAGAGCTGGGTCTCGCTCGTAATACCGTCCGCAAGTACTTCCGCCAGCCCCCAGACCCACCTCTGCCGACCCCGCGCCCTTTGCGTGCCAGTCAGCTTGATCCATATGAAGACTATCTGCTCGACAGATGGAGCCGGGGGGAGCGCAATGCTGCCCATCTCTATCGCGAAATCAGGGAGCGTGGATATCCAGGCAGTGCATCGATGGTGCGGGCCTACGTGGGCCACTTGCGCATGACCACCGCCGATGGCTCCCCGCCTCGCTCACGCAAGGAGCGGGCGAAGGCGGTCTCCCCGCGTGCATTACGTTGGCTTCTGGCACGCAAGCGTGACGATCTCGATCAAGAAGAACAAGCCAGGTTAGAGCAGTTGCTCAACCTCTCGCCGGAGGTGCAAACGGTCTATGCCTTCCTGCAAGCTTTCCTGAAGATGGTGCGCCAGCGAAAACATCAGGAGTTACGTTCCTGGATGGAGCAAGCGACCAGGAGCGGTATTCCTGAACTGGGGAGCTTTGTGGTGGGGATCGAGCGAGATTATGATGCTGTGTATGCGGCTCTTCGTCTTCCCTGGAGCCAGGGAATCACCGAGGGCAAGGTGAACAAGCTCAAGACGCTCAAAAGAGTGATGTATGGTCGTGCAGGCTTTGCTCTCCTGCGGCAACGGCTCTTACACGACGCCTAAGAGTCGAGGCATTGCTGGACATGAGAAGATGAGGTGAAGGAATTTTCCCTGCGGCTCACCAAAAACCAGGATGAGCCAATTATACACAGGCGTTAATGCCGTCGACCAGGGGGGAAACTCATGCGGCAAGGCTCGCCATTGGCAGCCGGTGCGATCCAGGTACAAGATGGCATTGATCACTTCGCGCAGGTCGGTGGTGCGTGGATGCCCACCAGGCTTGGCAGGCGGAATAAGTGGCTCGAGAATCGCCCATTCCTGCTCACTCAGATCGCTTGGGTAGCTTCTTCGTTTCATCTCCCCACCTCTTCCCTCGTTCCCTTTCCGGGATTCTCTTTTCTTTTTCCCTCCTCCCTTATTTTACCACCCGGCTCGCTTCCTTACCGATCCGCTCATCAGGCCTCTTCATTGGCCTTATTTCCCCTCATCGACCTTCTCAAGCCTTTGCACACAGCTTCTGAGCTCGGCTTTGTACATTGCCAACTCAATAACAGACGGCCCAAGACAACCGCTCAAGAGTAGAGCGGGGCACTAAAACCACGCCAGGATCAATGGGTGATGTGGGAAAAGTCCCCTGGCCCCACACATGCCGCCTGACGACAGCAAGCACATCACGGAAAGTGGCGATCTGCTTGCGATACCAGGCGGCTTGAGCGACTGGAACGCAGCCATCGGGATGCAAAGCTTGCCCAAAGAGTGCCACCAGACTGTAGAGGCCAAAGAGCAGTGGAGTCGAGCGTTCGATGGCTCGATCCGACCATTGGCGTTGCGTCTCGATGCCCAACTGGGCGCGCCCCTCCTCAAAGGTCACTTCAATGGCGCAATCACAAATGACAAATTCTGCATGACCCGTCAAAGACAACTGCAGCTCTCCCATCACCACCTGCCGTTGCGCTTACGCCTCCAACATTCAGGGGATGACTTGAGGTATCCTCCTCCTAAGAAGCCATTTGGGAATGGAGGAACCAATGAAGACCTATCAATGGAAGCTTCGTCGTCAGTTTATTGCGATTCCGGATGCCCACCATCGCTGGGATCGGGTCTATCAGAATCTCCTGCACTGGACCCGGTGTCAGCCCTTGCAGCAGACCTCCGCACCTGTTGTCAGGGTTCGGCTCATACAGGAGAAGTGAGATGAGAATAGCTGTGTATGTACGCGTCTCGACGCAGCGCCAGGCACAAGCACAAACTATCGAACAACAGCTCGAGCGGCTCCAGGCTCATTGCCAGATACAGGACTGGGTCTGGCACGAGGAGGACATCTTTCGCGATGATGGCTACACTGGCTCGCTCCTCAAGCGTCCAGGATTAGATCGACTACGTGACCAAGCTGCTCAGGCCGCTTTTGACCGCGTGTTGATTACGGCCCCCGATCGGCTAGCGCGCAAGTATGTCCATCAAGTGCTCTTGATCGAAGAGCTGGAACGCTCAGGCTGCCTGTTTGAGTTCTTGGAACGTCCCATGAGCCAAGATCCGCACGATCAACTGTTGTTGCAGATCCGTGGGGCCGTGGCCGAGTATGAACGTTCGCTCAGAAGTCGAGCGGATGCGGCGTGGGCGACTCCAGAAGCTTCAGGCGGGCACGTTGTTACCTTGGACGAGGCCTCCGTATGGGTATCGGACGAACCCTGATCGACCACGTGATCCGACGGGAGTACGCGTGGAAGAAACAGAAGCGCCAGTGATCGCCCAGATGTGGAGTATCGTACCTGCAAGAAGGATACAGTCTCTGTGGGCTCGCGCAACACCTGATGGATCTAGGCATTCCCTCCCCATCTGGGGCCACTCGCTGGAATCAAGCCAGCATCCGCGGCATCCTGACAAACCCCGTTTATGCTGGAACCGTCTATGCTGGTCGGAGTCGATCTTACCCTGCGAACCCGCGGCATTCTCCTTTACTGCCTGTCAGCCAATCACGGTGCATTGTCCCTATTGTCAAAGCGATGCGCTCGTGCGCAACGGTCGGGCCCCTAATGGCAAGCAGGAATATCTCTGCCGTGCGTGTCAGAGGCAAAGTCGGGAAGATCCGACCCCGCATGCCTACCCAGAGGAGCGTCGGGAAGAGATCCTGCGTGCCTATGAAGAGCGTAGCAGCCTGCGTGGGCTGGAGCGAACGTTTGGTGTCTCGCGTGCCACGGTGATAGCGTGGATCAAAAAAAGCCGCTCAGCTTCCTCCGTTGAGCGAGACCGTGATAGCACCCGATGCCACCAATCCGGCTTAGACGATCCTAGAATTGGATGAGCTCTGGTTCTTTATCGCGAAAAAGACGAACCAGGCGTGGATCTGGATTGCGCTGTGCCGCCAGACTCGTCAAGTGGTTGCTTACGCCATTGGAGATCGAAGCCAAGCCACTTGTCGCCGTTTGTGGGGGGCCATTCCACTTGCGTACCGCGCTGGTCACTGCTTCACCGATTTCTGGGCAGCGTATCAAGCCGTTATCCCGGAGGAGCAGCATACGGCGGTCGGAAAGGAAGCAGGCGAAACGGCGCGTGCTGGAACGTTGGAACAATACGCTGCGACAACGCTTGGCTCGCTTTGTCCGTAAAACGCTCTCCTTCTCCACATCGCTGGTGATGCTACGCCCGCTTGTCTGAACCTCTTTCTTCATCGCTACAACCGATGCCGCGAGCTAGCATTCTTACGTGAGCCACTATCCCATATGACTATCGCTTTTCTCTAATCCTACCTTGTAGGGGCCACACTATCCATTTTATGTAGTTTCTCTGTCATTCATGGGTGATTGTGATGGTGATGTGAGAAATATGCGCGATGCTGTGACTGATTTGTGAATGTACTACCCCATACTTGCTTTGAAGAAACATCTGTGATAGTGATGATCATTGGTGAAATCTCACTGTCCTCATGCGATAGAGCAGAGTATGGATGACTAGGAAGGAGAAGAGCGTTATGTTTACGACGATTCTTGTTCCACTTGATGGATTTGTATAGGCAGAAGAAGTATTACCAGTGACAGTGTGCATTACACGTTATAGTGGAGGGAAGCTGGTGTTGATTCGAGCAGTCAGCCTGGCAAGAGAATATTAGCCTGCTGTGATGACGCCTGTTCCGCATCTATCGCCCAGAGGGCGATAGATGCGGAACAGGCAGAAGTGGCACGGTACTTGCGGCAGGTGGCGGCATAGGATCTGCTGGCTGGCATTACTGTAGAAACTGACGCGCATTACGGTCCTGCTGCTCCAACGATCCTGGCAGAAGCGACAGCCCATACTGTTGATCTTATCGTCATGGAGTGTCATGGATATACGGGCATTACCCGTTGGATGCTGGGGAGCATTGCCGAGGAAGTCATACGCTCTGCGCCTATCCCCGTCCTTGTGTGGCATGTAGATGCTGCATTTCCACAGACCAGTGTCTCTTACATAGAGTCTCCATTACGTGTCCTTGTCCCGCTTGATGGGTCTGCCTACGCCGATGCAGCACTGGAACCAAAGGTACACTTCATCTCGCAAGAATTGTGAAACCACCAGTCGTGGATCAGCGTGACGAAATGTATGCCGTACAAACCTGAAGGGGCCTCAATCAAGCGAGGCAGTTTCTCACCTGTATCACAGAGCTCATCCGTGAAGGGTCTATGGCTCCGACCATTGCTCAAAAACAGCTCATGGTGAATTGGTCTGTTGCGCTCGATCAAGATGTCGTGAGAGCGCTGGTACAGTGAGCGGAAAAGGGTGAGAATATGGAAGGGGCTGGTGCATTTGGTGGTTGCTCCATGATTGTGATAGCAACTCATGGCCGAAGCGGTCTCTAGCTCTGGACGATGGGAAGTATCACCGAACGCGTGCTACATACCACCAGGCTTCCTCTCTTGATTGTGCGTCCAATAGAAACGGCCAACAACAAGCCAGAAGGGCCCGGAGAAAAGTTGAGCGTTTTGTAGAGTAGAAAGGAAGGATATTGAATGTCACTTCGTCCTCCCGCAAGACAGGGTCAGGTTCTGCTCGATATGCATGATTTCACCAGTCTCGCCGGGATTTCGCAGCACGAAGCCACTCAGAGGCTGGCCCAGGAAGGCTACAACGAGCTTCCTACCACCAGAGGACATCAGTTCCTCGCTCTCTTGCTCGATATCATGCGTGAACCGATGTTCTTGCTGCTCATTGCGGGCGGCGTCATCTATCTGCTCCTGGGCGATGTACGCGAAGCTCTGGTGTTACTCGGTTCGATCTTCGTTATTATCGGCATCACGTTTTATCAAGAGCAGAGGACCGAGCGGGCGCTAGACGCTTTGCGTGACCTCTCCAGCCCTCGTGCTCTGGTGATCCGCGATGGTGAACAGAGGCGCATCGCAGGGCGCGAGGTGGTACGCGGTGACCTCGTCATCCTGGCTGAAGGTGACCGTGTGCCCGCTGATGGCACCCTCCTTTGGAACAGCCACCTGTCTGTTGACGAATCGATGCTCACCGGGGAGTCCGTGCCCGTCCGCAAAACGGCCAGCGAATGTGATGCCACTATGACCGTCCTGGGCCGTCCTGGAGGCGATGACCTGCCCTTCGTCTTTTCGGGAACATTGGTGACACAGGGACAAGGGCTAGCCTGTATCCTGGCAACGGGACCACAGACGGAACTGGGCAAGATCGGCAAGGCCCTGCAAACCATCGAGCCAGAAGAGACGAGCTTACAGCGCGAAACGGGACGGCTTGTGCGCATTCTTGCTCTTGAAGGCCTGGCGCTCTGTATACTGGCAGTCCTATTCTACGGGCTGCTGCGCGGACACTGGTTGGATGGCCTGCTGGCGGGCATTACGCTGGCGATGTCGCTGCTTCCAGAGGAGTTTCCGGTGGTGCTCACGATCTTCCTGGCCCTGGGGGCCTGGCGGATTGCCCAGCGACGAGTGCTGACGCGCCGTATGCCAGCTATTGAGACGTTGGGATCGGCAACCGTGCTCTGCGTTGACAAGACGGGAACGCTCACACTCAATCGTATGTCGGTCACATGCCTGTTCGCGCACGGCGTTTTCTATGATCTTGGCGAGCACGAAGAGCAACCGCTGCCGGAGACCTTTCATGAAGTCGCAGAGTTTAGTATGCTAGCCAGCCAGCAAGACCCGTTCGACCCGATGGAAAAGGCGTTACGCCAACTGGGCAAGCGCGTCCTGGCCCACACGGAACACATCCATCGCGATTGGACGTTAACACGCGAATACCCCCTCTCACCGGCCCTGCTGGCCCTCTCGCATGTCTGGAAATCGCCTGACGACGAGGAGGCATACGTTATCGCGGCCAAGGGAGCGCCCGAAGCCATTCTGGATCTCTGCCACCTGGACGAGCAGGAGCGCGCAACACTGATGCATGCAGTGAGTCGCATGGCAAACGACGGTCTGCGTGTCCTGGGCGTCGCCAGGGCGTCCTTCAAACAGAGCAATGCTCTGCCGAGTGAGCAGCACGACTTTGCCTTCGAGTTCCTGGGCTTTGTTGGCCTCGCGGACCCCGTGCGTCCGAAGGTAGCTGACGCAGTCAAAGAATGCGACACGGCGGGGATACGCGTCGTCATGATCACCGGTGACTATCCTGCCACCGCGCAGCAGATTGCGCGACAGATTGGCCTGCGCAATCCCGATCGTGTCATCACAGGTCCTGACCTGGCGGAGATGAGCGATACAGAACTGCACGAACGCATCAAGGCAACCAATATCTTTGCACGCATGGTGCCGCAGCAGAAACTGCGCCTGGTCACTGCGCTCAAAGCTGATGGCGAAATTGTTGCCATGACGGGCGATGGGGTCAACGATGCTCCGGCGTTAAAAGCTGCCCACATCGGTATTGCCATGGGAGAACGTGGCACTGATGTCGCACGTGAAGCAGCCTCGCTGGTCCTGCTTGACGACGATTTCTCCTCGATTGTGCAGGCGATCAGCATGGGACGGCGCATCTATGACAATATTCGTAAAGCCATGATCTATATTCTCGCTATTCACGTGCCCATTGCTGGGATGTCATTGCTCCCCCTGCTCTTCGGATGGCCGCTTGTGCTTTTTCCTCTCCAAATTGTCTTCCTGGAATTGATCATCGACCCGTCCTGCTCAGTGGTGTTTGAAGCTGAACCAGAGAATCCCAACGTGATGAAGCGGCCACCGCGCCCGCGTGCTGAGCCAATGTTCAGCCTCCCAACCATCCTGCTCAGTTTGCTGCAAGGAGCAAGCGTTCTGGTGGTCGTGCTGACGGTTTTTCTCATCGCGCTGTATCGTGGTCAGGGAGAACTGGATGCACGTGCGCTGACCTTTACGACGCTGGTCGTGGCGAACCTGAGCCTGATTTTTGTCAATCGTTCCCAGTCGCGCCTCATCCTGAGCACATTGTTCACGCCCAATAGGGCCCTCTGGTGGATCGTTGGCGGGGTGATTATTGCGCTTGGCCTGGTGCTCTACGTACCATCCCTACGTGAGCTATTTGGCTTTTCGGTGCTGCATCCCATCGACCTGCTTATCTGCCTGGTGGCAGGCATCGTGAGCATTCTCTGGTTCGATGGACTCAAAGTCATACGTCTTCGTCGGCAGCCCCAAACTCCCATCAGCTCATCCTGACCGTTTCCGGGCAGGAAACGCAAGCAAAGCATTCATCCAGGCGCGGAAGAGAATCGAAGGACAAGCATGAGCATTCAAAGCCAACGACAACCATTACAAGGATTGAGTACACCCGAAGTGGAGGAACTGCGGGCGCGTGGCTTCGGCTGTGTGCCACCGCTCGCCACCGGACGCTCTTATGTGCGCATCATCCGTGAGAATGTGCTAAACTCTGTCAATACCATCCTCTTTACTATCGCGCTCGCTCTGATTCTCCTGGGACAATATCTCGATGCGCTGATCTCTGTCGGTGTGATCTCGTTCAACATGGTCATCAGCCTCATTCAAGAAATGCGGGCGAAGCATACGCTTGACCACATCGCTCTGCTTACCCGTCCCAAGGCAACGGTGCTGCGCGACGGACGCGAGCAGCAGATTGATCCGGGAGAAATGGTGGTAGGTGATATCGTCGTCGTGCATCCAGGCGATCAAATTGTGGTAGATGGGCCAGTGATGGGTGATGGGCACGTTGAAGTCGATGAGTCGCTACTCACTGGTGAATCTGATCTGGTGATCAGGCACGAGGGCGACTGGCTCTATTCGGGGACGTTTTGTGTCGCGGGCAATGCGTACTACCGTGCAGAACAGGTGGGGGTGCAGAGTGTGGCAGGAAAGCTTACAACCGGGGCCCGAGTATACCGCGAGATGTATACCCCACTGCAACGCGAAATCAACCTGATAATCCGTGTGCTGTTGCTCGTTGCCCTTTTCCTGGAACTGCTCCTCCTTGCCGCCTCAATCTTCAGTTTTATTCCTATCGTCGAAACGGTGCGCATGGCTATGGTCATCATTGGCATCGTGCCTAATGGCCTATTTCTCTCCATCAGCGTCGCCTATGCTCTGGGAGCCGTGCGCCTTGCAGGAAAAGGTGCCCTGGTGCAGAGATTCAACGTGATCGAGTCACTCAGCCATGTCGACATGCTCTGTACCGATAAGACGGGAACGCTTACGGCCAACGCGCTTGAACTCGCAGCATTGCATCCATATGGCATCGAAGAAGCGACGCTACGCCTTCTGCTTGGAAGTTACATCGTTCACGCATCGAGCCACAATGCAACCAGTCAAGCAATCGAAACCGCATGCCCGGAGCAGGCGCTGCGCGGACTGCACGTTCGAGAAGAGATCCCCTTTTCTTCGACGCGCAAATGGAGCGCGCTTGTGATGGACGATGCCGCTATGCGAGGGGTCTACGTCCTGGGCGCGCCAGAAATGCTTCAGGCCCACCTGGCTCCTGGTGCCGACCTGGGAAGCTTTATCGAAACTGAAACAAGGCAAGGTTTGCGTGTGTTGCTCTTTGCCCACTATCCTGAACCTGTCCAGATCCAACCACGTGAGGGCGAGGCTTGCTTGCCAGGCGGATTACGACCACTTGGCGCGATCAGTTTGCGTGATACCCTGCGCCCTGAGGCTCGCGAAACGCTGGCGCAATTTGCCGCGTTGGGGGTCCAGATCAAAATCATCTCCGGCGATCATCCCCAGACAGTCGCTGCGCTGGCAAAACAAGTGGGCCTGGACAGCGAAATCAAGGCGATGGTAGGATCAGAGCTTGATACGCTGGACAATGCACAACTAGCACAGAGAGCGGAAGAAACCACCGTCTTTGGCCGCATCACGCCGCAGCAAAAGGAGCGTGTGATCCAGGCGCTGCGCAGTCGCAACCACTATGTGGCGATGATTGGCGATGGCGTGAATGATATCCTCTCGCTCAAACAGGCAAATGTGGGTATCGCCCTGCAGAGCGGCAGCCAGGCAACGCAGGGGGTAGCCGACCTGGTATTACTTCATGATTCGTTTGCTTCGTTACCACCAGCTGTGCGTGAGGGGCAGCGCATCCGCAATGGCATGCAGGATATATTGAAGCTCTTTTTAGCACGCGTTGGGTCCGTAACCCTGCTCCTCATCTCCATTGCATTTGTCGGCGGCTTTCCCTTCCAGCCCCGGCAGACCTCTCTGCTCACCTTCTTCACGGTGGGGGTGCCAACGCTAGCACTGGCATACTGGGCACGCCCTGAACGTGTGCCCAGTAAGAGCCTGATCCGCTCACTGGCCCGTTTCGTCCTGCCTGCATCCTTGACAACGTGCCTGGTCGCTCTTGGCGTCTATCTCGCCGTACTGATCCCTGCCTCTCTCCGGTTACCAGTGCCAGCAAATCCCTATCGCGAGGGGGCATTGCCGCTGGCGCAAACAGCCATCACCGTGTTCACCGTCCTCTGTGGATTGCTCCTGGTGCTCTTTGTAGAGCCGCCGAACCGTCCCAGACCAGGACAGAAAAGAAAGTACGGCAACTGGCACCCCTCGCTCCTGATCCTGGGGCTGTTCGTGTGTTTTATCGGTGTGCTCGCTATCCCACCACTGCGTATGCTGTTCAATCTGCAGGCATTGGATCTAGTGACGTACCTGATTATTGGAGGGGCCGTACTGCTCTGGGCTCTACTCATAGGGGGCATCTGGCATTTCCACGTGTTCGAGCGCTTTTTTCAGCTGTAGAGATATCTCGGATGCGGCTGCTTTGTTCTTCAGGATAGGCATGTGGGGTGGGATTCTCTCGACTTTGCCGTCTTTCATGCACAGCAGCGATATTTCTACTTCCCTTCCCGTTGAGTGCTCGACTGTTGCGCACGAGCGCATCGCTTTGACAATGGGGACAATGCACCGTGATCGTTACCATAATACTCTCCCTCTCTCAACATGTTGCCCTGCTACTCTACCACATCATTCTCTTTTTAGCCACTATCATTTCCTCCAAGTAGGTGCAGTAAACAGTGGCCGAAAAACAGCTAAAACTTCTATAATGGGGTCGGGAAGGGGCATGAACATCCTGCCTCCGCAAGATATGGCTTTGGTCAGCTTCTATCTTACCTCAAGAGGCTTTCATGCCTGGTTCTTTTCCCCAAATTGTACAAAGTCGAGCTGAGGGAGTATTTTCTCATTGGGCGTTTTGTGAGCCGATCGTGATATTACTACCGATATTGTGATGTGTACGTGATGTGCGTGAACAATAATTAAGGATGCAATTCTCGGTCATAATCTTGATGTCGCCTGGCAAGGCCATTTGAATAGGGTAGCTGCTGGTACCCGTCTCGGCGCTGAGCCAGCGGCTCAGCAGGAAGGAACTGTCACGGCCACACATAAGAACAGAATAATACCCAGGAGACCCTCTATTATGATGGGAATTGCCAGCGGCATGTTCAAGATGAGTTTGATATGGACACTCTTGAGCAAATGGCACGCGATTGGCGACCTATGAAGTGCCTCGCTAACTGAATTCATTAGGAGATAGATCATGAAATACCGACTCGTTTTAGGGCTGTTCCTAGTTCCGTTCGTGCTACTTCTGGCTGCCTGTGGGAACAGCACGGCCTCCTCTGGATCTCAACAAACTCAAACTACCCCTGCAGGATCTCGGGTAGTGCAAGTTACTCTCTCTGACAACAAAGTCCAATCTTCTCTGACCACCTTTACCGCCGGAATGCCTTACCACTTTGTTGTCAGCAATACGGGACATGTAGCCCATCAATTTGTGATGATACCAATGGGAATGAGCATGGAGCATATGTCAATAGATCAGATGCATCATGCATCATTGTTCATGTACGACAGTGTTGCTCCCGGTGAGACCAGGACGTTTGATTACACCTTTGCCTCGTCTTCAGCAATGCAGAGCTTTGAGTTTGCTTGCGGCACTCAGGGACACTATGGAGCTGGAATGCAGCTACCTTTCATAGTCAACCCTCACCCGTAGCACGGGAATCACTGTTGTTGCTTGATAAGCATGAGACGCTGGAGCCGTTTAACCACCTCCGCGCCTGGATCACAAGCTACGCATGCATCACCAGGTGCTGAGCGTGCTCCTGCTAAATGTGCTTGTCGGCTTGGCCATGAACCTCGTGAATAAATGCTTTGAGCAGATTGATTGCTACGCCAGTCTGACCGCGATCTTGTGCCGTCTGGGCTGTGTCGAGCAAAGCTCAAGCCTTTGAGCAACACAAAGGCCTGCTTCTATCTCAGCTATCCATCAGCAAGCCCTCAGCTAATCCTCAGCAAACAGAGCTACACTTGCTACAGGAAGCTAGACCATGACGCGATCGTAGACAGACACCCATGAAAGTGAGGACACATCTAGCTTCTCCAGCTTATTTCGAATGAAAGTCAGGATCACTGATGGATAGTAGCATCTTCTTTGGAGGATCAGTCATTGCGGCAGTCGTGGCGGGCGCGCTGGCGCTGTTTGCGCCCTGCTGCATCTCGTTCATGCTGCCCGCCTACTTCGCCAGTTCCTTCCAGAATCGTCTGCGATTGGTCGCGATGACGTTTCTCTTTGCAGCAGGGGTAGGGACGATTATTCTTCCCATCGCGCTGGGAGCCTCCCTGCTGCGACAACTCTTCGCGGCACAACGCACGACGATCTACGTCGTGGGCGGCATCTTGTTGCTTGGCCTGGCAGTCTATCTGTTGTTCGGCGGCCAGATTCACCTCCCCATACCAGGGCGACGCACAGGCGGCAGAGCCGGGGTGGTGACGACCTACACGCTTGGGGTCTTTTCAGGGATCACCAGTTCCTGCTGCGCCCCGGTACTTGCAGGGATAATTGCCCTCTCCAGTGTCGCTCCCTCGTTCTGGATCGCTTTGGGGCTCGGCAGCGCCTACGTCTTTGGCATGGTTGCTCCACTGTTTCTCATCTCACTACTCTGGGAGTACGCTGACTGGAAATCCAGTCGACTCTTTCATCCGCGATCGTTCACCTGTCATCTTGGCCCTATTCGCTACACGCTCAGCGCAACCACTCTGTTCAGCGGGTTGCTGCTGCTGCTCATGGGAGGAGCGATGATCTGGGTGGGCATCACCTCTACCGCCATGCCTACACCCGTAGGCTGGCAGGCGACGTTCTTTGTCTGGCTGCAGCACATTGGTCGAGTTATGACGGGCACTTTCTCCTGGCTTCCCAACTGGGCAGCAATCCTTGTGCTCTTTATCCTCATTGGCGGACTTTCCTGGCGGGCGCTCAAGCAAGTGGGAGCAACGCCAAACAGGGAAACTGAGGTTCTGGACGACGATCAACCATTGACTGGCGAGGCGATACACGATGAACTCATGAAGGAAAAGGTCAGTGAGCACGAAGCAGTATAAACAGAAAGGCATGCCGCCGAAAACGACACAGGCGACATCCCATCAACGGAAATTTCATGGGAAAAGCCGCAGTTCAGAACGGGTATGAAAGCAGCTGTGTGTATCGGGGTGGCGATTCTTGTGCTCGGAGTGATCTACTTCCTCAATGCCGGAAACGGATCCTCTGCCAGCCCCAATCAGGCAGGCAACTATCCCTTCGAGGTCGGAAGTCCTGGTCTAGGTGAGCAGGCTCCAGCCATCCGGCTGCCATCGACGAATGGTAGTGCCTTTGATCTGGCCACGCTGCGGGGCAAGACAGTGCTCGTGTTTTTCCAGGAAGGAATAGCCTGCGAGCCATGCTGGACACAAATCAAAGATATTGAATCGAATATGCAGCCGTTCCGAGCGCTCGGCATCAATACCATGGTGAGCATCACTTCTGACCCGCTGGATGCCTTGAAACAGAAGGTCACTGACGAGGGTCTCTCCACGCCGGTCCTCTCCGACCCGAGCCTGGCAGTGTCCCGAACGTATCACGCCAATCAGTATGGCATGATGGGTGAATCAAGCGACGGCCATACCTTTCTCGTGGTCGGCCCTGATGGACGCATCAAGTGGCGCGCCGACTTCGGGGGCGCTCCCAACTACACCATGTATGTGCCGATTTCGACGCTGCTTGCTGATATGAAGGAGGGTCTCGATGGAAAAGCGTGAAGAGCTTTCCGATGCGCTGCTGGATGGAGAGCACCATAGGCGCATCGCGATCCTACTGCTCACCCAGGAACAGTGTGGATTCTGCGAGCAGGCCAAAGAGATTCTGGGTCGTCTGTCGACCGAGTACTGGCTCTCGGTCTCCATGCTCGATATGGGTTCACCCGAAGGTCAACGGCTCGCTGTAGAAGGCGGGCTGCTGTTCCCGCCGGGCGTCTTGATTGATGGCGAACCGTTCTCGTATGGTCGTCTCTCGGAGCGCAAGTTGCGCCGTGAACTGGATCGTCGACTCGGTTTTGTAGGTAGCCCACCGTATGTGCTCCTATGCATGCATCACGCTCTCACATAAGAAAGAGGGGCAGATGATGGAGTGCCTGGATGGAACTGTGTTGACCAGTCTGTGTCATCACGCACTGAGTAGAGAGTCTGGCAAGAACAACCATCCATAAGGAAGGAGGTTCAAGATGCGTCATAGAACCTTAGGATTGACAGTCGGTCTATTCCTGGTAGGCATCCTGGCACTAGCAAGTACAGGTGTTGGCATAGCCCTGATGCAACGGGCCTCTGAACCGGGGAGTGTGGCACTTCAAGTGTCTCCAGTATCCGGTGTCACACACGTCTTCATGCGCAATAATGCCTACCAACCTACGACCATTCAGGTAGTTGTAGGCACAGCCGTTGCCTGGACTAATGAGGATAGCGTCGTCCATGGCGTCGTTTTACCGCATGTGGTGACAGCGCAAAGTGACGCAAACCTGGGGGAAAGTGGCTCGCTCAGTCAAGGCCAGTCGTTTAGCTATACCTTCACCTCAGTGGGAACATTTGAGTACCATTGTGATCAACATCCCTACATGATGGGAATGGTGATTGTGACGCCACAGTCTTGACAACCTCCGCATCCCTGAAGGGAAGGACGCTCTGACGGTAGCCCGGTGTGAGACGACGCCGAGAGGATGGGATTACTACAGTCCCTGGGGAAATAAGCATACCGTGAACTGATTGTGATACTGCGGGCAAGCGGTGTGACAGAAATGTGATATGAGCAAGCGATACTTCAAGGTGGAAAGAACGTTTGCATAGCACCTTCCTGGTGACCGGTAGGCAACAGGCCTGCCGGGTAGATGATGAAAGTGAGGAGACTCCTAGGAGGTGGGGATATGGTTTCGGCTGGGGCAGCATGTTTCTCATGTCGCTGGGCGGAATTCTCTGGATCGCCCTGCTGGTAGTGCTTGTCTGGGCAGTGCTGCGCTGGCTCAATGGGAAAGCGAGTACAGCGGCTCCGCCGACAAGCGGCCCTTCGGCGATGGAGATACTGCGGCAGCGCTACGCCCGTGGGGAGATCGACACTGCCACCTTTGAGCAGATGCGCGAGAGGCTGGAAGCCTCCGATGCGCGTCGTCAGCAGTATGGCAACCAGCCCATCACAAGTGGGCGTTAAGCGAGTTTCGTTCTCGTTCGCACTCAACCTGAATGAAAAGCCGCCAACCGCAGGCCATCGATGGCCTGCGGTTGGCTGTGTATATCCATGACGATAGAAATCACTGAAGGAGATCGTAATGCGTAATCGAACGTTACTTTGATCTTCGAGTACCACTGCACCGTACACCCCTACACACTGCTCAGTGTTGCGCCTTGAGGGCTGGCCGGGCGTTTTGTCCCCAGATTGTCCAGGTAAGAGCAACTGCGCCTCTTGCGAGCCCGGGAACCAGACCTTCTCCATGTGGAAGAAGAGCAGGACAAACTTGCCAATGGTATGTAGCCCCAAATAGAGTGCGAAGAGATGACCATCTGTCGTGAGGAGCTTACGGAGCATCCAGAGCACGCCGAAAATGGCCAGCTCTCATAGCTGCTCGTAGAAGAAGACGGGTTGGTAAGCGACACCGAACTGGGGTGTCATCGCCCCAGGATGCAGGTAGACAATGCCCCAGGTTCCTCCAGTCGGCTGACCCATCGCGTGGCCTGCCGCGAGACAGCTAAGGCGATCAATGGCTTGACCTAACACGATGCCCAGCGCAGCGGCGTCAAAGTGTCATCGAACTGACAGCCTTTTGCGCCAGGTTACCAGCCCTCCTGCCACGGCGCTGCCGATGCGATGCTGTACCAGGAAATGACCGCTGGCCCGGGTGTATGAAATAATTGTTGGCAGGCAACCATCTTACGGCTTATCCCCCCGTTAAATCTGATAGGATGAATTATCACAACCGCATCATAGCCTGGTTGGCGAGCAGTGATCCAGTATATCACACCTACTAGCGAACCTAAGGTAAAATGGCGATGGTATGTTGGCACAGGTTGCGAGAATGCATTGTGCTACTTACCAAAAGGAGCCTCTCCCGGGCTTCAATAGACATCAATTTGATACCTGGGATGACGTTTATTTCTAACATACCCTGGTATCTATTTTCCTATGTTTACTGGATAAGGAGTGACTGAATGCACCTTAAACTCGATGCTCTTGCTGAAAAGGGGTTTGTTATTCTGCGCGATTACGACGGGCCGCCTGTTCCGCAGGAGGAATGGATGGGCCTTGAGTATATGGACTGGAAAAGTGGTGGTGATACTAACTTTGCGCCTATTGCCTCTGCTCTTGGTGAAATGGAGTGCGCGGGCTTCTGGGATCACGGCAAGCCCGATAAGGATGGTATATGGACTAAAAATGCCGACCAATGCCCGACCCTGGTGCAGTGGGCTAAAAATGTGGGGGCCAATTATGGGCGCGTGCGGATTATTAAGCTTAACCCCAATACTGAGGCCGAGGCTATTCACAATTTGCATCTCGATGATAACAACCGTCTCAATCCTGAGGGCGAAGGGTGGGTGGTGCGCGCATGGTTACAGCTTACCGATGATCCCAACTCGTATATGATATTGCGCGAGGACAAGGATGATCCTACGACGGAATCGCGCATCTCGCTGCCGCGCAACCGCCAGCTTGTTATCGACTCCCAACGCTTATGGCATGCTGCATAGCATCCTGGGCCTGAGCCGCGTTATGCGCTCATTGTCTCGTTTGAGAGTGGTGATGCGTTGCAACGCTGGATACAAAGCCAATTGCCTCAAACGTCTCAGGTCAATTAAAAAAAGTGGACGTACTGCATGAAGTTGGTGGCCTGCTACGGCGATTGCAGCATCATGCCTTTTCCCCAAAAGCCGTGCCGGTGACCTGTGCATGCCATGTGGGACTCCAGATCATGTCCATCATCGGCATCCCCATCATATCCATGTGCATGTGACCCATGCATGCCACGTGGGCCTCCAGGCGACTTCTGATCCGATTGGCCTGATCCTGTGTCAGCTTGCCGTCTTTGACGAGCCGGGCAAGCATATCTTCCGCTGCAGCCAATTGTTCTTTCTGCAGGGTGCTAACCGGAACGCCAAGACGCTTTGCAAGGTCCTGCTGGTATTGTTGGCAGTACGGGTCCGTCGTCGCCGTGGGCGTAGGGGTAGGGGCGGTATTTGTCGGACCACTGCGGGCTGATGCGAACAGCGGGTCAGCAAAGAACGCACCAAAGAGTATGCAGAGTAATAGCAAGGCTGAACCGCCACCCATTAAGAGGACTTTTTTCATATTTCTGAAACTCCTTTCGAAGGAAATCTCTTCCACACTTATTAACTGCTGTGTTATCACACAAGTAGTGCGATACTCGAGGTAACGATAGGTAGAGCTTTGCAGCCTTTCCCCCGT
>Ga0137390_10001005_pt1 | contig 20442 bp, 10 predicted proteins | sample 15con2h24AmetaG_FD_104937 | JGI IMG/M metagenome (GOLD analysis project Ga0137390, IMG submission 104937) | Vadose zone soil microbial communities from Angelo Coast Range Reserve, California, USA - 15con2h2.4A metaG | ecosystem: Environmental > Terrestrial > Soil > Vadose zone > Saprolite... | reverse complement strand
AGGTGAAGATCTCTCCGCACTTCAGAAGCAAGTCGATGGATGGAACATCATCGAAGAGCACCACATCACAAAGGTCTTCAAGTTTCCCGACTTTCGCGGAGCTCTCAAGTTTGTTAATCGCGTAGGGGAGCTTGCGGAGGAGCAGGGTCACCACCCAGACATTTTTCTTGCCTGGGGAAGAGTCGAGATCACGACCCACCACGACTGGAAACTCGCTGCCTCCCGTGATCCGAAGCTCATCTTGCGAAGCGTCACTCGATGCCCAAGCGGTGCTGCATCTGTTCGAGAGTGATTCCCTTGGTCTCGGGGTAGGAGGACAACACAACGAAAAACTGCACCACCATCATGCATCCGAAGAAGACGAAGGGATACGCGCCGGAAGATTTTGCGAGCTGCGGGAATGCGTAAGCAATAATCGCGTTCATGATCCAGTGCGAAGAGCTTCCAAGGCTCTGCCCTTTGGCACGCACGAGGTTTGGAAAGACTTCGCCGATATAAACCCAGATGACCGCACCCTGCGAAATCGCGAAAAAGGCGATATACGCCACCAGAAGCCAGAGCAGATAACGCTGATGACTTTGGGTGAAAAACACTGCTGAAACACCGAAAAGACAGGCGGCCGTACCAACGGATCCGATCAGCAAGAGCGTCCTGCGGCCGAGCTTGTCAATGACTGACATGCCCAGCAGTGTCGCAACAAGGTTCATGCCACCAACGGCCACGGCCTGCAAGTTGCCCGATACTTTGCTGAAGCCACCCGCGGCAAAAATATCGTTTAAATAGTAGAGAATGGCGTTGATGCCGGAAAGCTGATTGAACATGCCGATGGTGATGGCAAGAAAAATCGGCAGCCGGTATTTCCAGACGAAGAGCGGCTCGGAAATCTGCAAACGCTCCAGATGGATGGACCCGACGATTTCACGAAGTTCGCCTTCGGCATCTTCTGCGCCCATTTTTTGAAGCACCGCTCGTGATTCATCAACACGATTCCGCGTAACAAGCCAGCGCGGGCTGGGGGGAATGCCGTAGAGCAGCACGAGAAAGAGCACCGCCGGGCCCGCGGCTACGCCCAGTTGCCAGCGCCACTCCGCCGCGCCCAGCCCCAAACGCGCAATGCTGTAGTTAGAGAAATAAGCCAGCAGAATACCGATCACGATGTTGATCTGAAAGAGGCCCACAAGACGGCCGCGCAATCTTGCGGGCGCCAACTCGGCAATATACACCGGACCTAGGACGGATGAGCCACCGATACCGAGGCCACCGATAAAGCGTGCGGCGAGAAGGGCACGCCAGTTCCACGCGAACGCGCAACCGAGGGCCGACACTATATAGCAAACCGCCAGGAAGCGAAGTGTTTCGCGTCCTCCCCACTTCTGACCGGGGATTCCAGCAGACATTGCTCCGATGACCGTGCCGACAAGCGCAATGGCCACGGTCACACCAAGTTCCCGGGGGCTCAGCCCGTATGCGATCGTGAGGGATTGCGTGGTTCCGGAGATAACCGCCGTGTCGAAGCCGAACAGCAACCCGCCCAGGGCGCCAACGGCCGTGGCTTTTGCAAGGTTGGTGTTCACTCTTGGTGGCTCCGCGCCGTTTGTGCCAAAGATTTCGCCGCGAACTGTATTCGAATCGTCTTGATCTCGTACGGCTTCGTGTGAACTGTTACCGAGCCGCTTTCAATCAAAAGTTTGGCCAATGATTTTTCCATCAGGTCGGTTTCTGAAGCTGTCTGTGCGCCGGCCGGAAGCTGCAACTTTACGTCCGTCTCTTTTCCTGCCCACTCATAGAACCGCAGGATAAGAGCGTCTTCGTCTTCCGCTTTCTTTGTGGCCGTCAAGACGACATTGTCCTCTTCCACTTCGACGAAAGAATTCCCGTCCTTGAGTTGTCCCTCATGCCTGTCGATTTGCCGCACCAGCAGCGGATAATTGAGCTCGTACCCGCGCCGAACCGTCAGGGCGTCTCGCCAGCTTCCGCCATGGGGATAGAGCGAATACGTAAATGCGTGGCGGCCTTCGTCGGCGTGAGGGTCTGGCCATTCGGGCGAGCGAAGGAGAGAAAGCCGCAGAACATTCCCTTTCGCATCGTAGCCGTACTTGCAATCGTTCAGAAGGCTGAGGCCGTGCGTGGCATCGGAAAGATCCGCCCACTGGAGCGCGGGCACTTCGAATTTTGCCTCTTCCGCGGGAGTATTCCGCGTTGTCGGCCGCTCAATCGAGCCATAGGGAATTTCAAACGTCGCTTTCTCATTGTGCGCGCTCAATGGCATAGCGACTTTCAGCAGGATGTGTTTCTCGTGCCAGTCAGCGGTCATGTTCACGTCTATGCGCGGGGAACCCGCGGTTATCGTGATGTCGCGCACAAACGTGGAATTCTGGAAATGATTCTTTACGCGCAGAATCGCGCGCAGCGGCCCGTTCTCCACAAGCTTGACCTCGTCGGCGTGGTCAAGATCCCAATGCTCTTTCTCAAAGTCGGCGTCGATGTTCCAGGCGTCCCATTGTTTGGGTTTGTCGCGGAAGGCCTGCAAGAGATCCCCGCAGACGAATTGCGTCGGACCTCCAGTGTTTGTCTCGGAAGCGGCCAATGCCTCGGTCTTGCTGCGCTTATCGTAAAGACTCGTCATACATCCGGTTTGCGGGTCCACTTTCAACCGCACAAGAGCGTTTTCGAGTGTTTCGCCGGACGCCTTTATTTCCGGCGGCATCGCCGCTTGTTTCGCCACCCCACGAACGTAATACGTTCGGAAGCCCAGCCCCGGCACGCTGACTTTCAATAACAGCCTTGCGTGATGTGTGGTTTTGGAGATCGAAAGCAGTTGCGACGGCACTGCCTTTCCCGCGCCATCAACGACTTGAATCCCCGACGCTGCCCTGGGCAGTTGAATTTCAGCCTCAACCACTTCAGATCGCGGCCAGGACATCGCATTGAACACCACGACGGGGATGCCTGGCCCTGTCGTATTGATGCGCGCGGCAATTTCCGACAGGGAACCATCAAGAATTCCCCGTCCCACGCGGCCGACGTCCTCGAGGTTGCGCTTGGCGTCCAGATAATTTACGGCGATGCCCGATCCCGGCAGGATGTCGTGGAAATCGTCGAAGAGCAGATCCTTCCAGACGCGGCCAAAATCCTCGGAAGGGTAGGCGCGCCCATACAGAGTGGCAAGCGCAGAGAATTTTTCGGCATTCAAGAGCAATTCTTCCGTGCTGCGAACGCGCTTTTTGGTTTCGGCCTGCGTGGTTTGCACTCCGCGGTGATACTCAAAATAGAGCTCGTCGCGCCACGTGGGCACCTTCATCGTGGGGAGTTTCTTCTCCAGGCCGTCAAAGAAGGATTTGGCTGTGCCGAAGCGGATGTTGGGATAAACAACATCAGGTTTCATCCACCGCACCGCATTGTCCAGCATCGTCCGTGTAGGTCCGCCACCATGGTCGCCAACGCCGTAGAGATGCAACATTTCGGATTGCTGCTTGGAGTCTGTCCCGTACAGGGACGGAATCCAGGTCGAAAGGTCTTTGGCCATCTGCGCCGGGTCGATTCCCGCGGCATAGTCATGCGGGAAATAAGTCAGGATGCGGCTGCCATCGGGCGATTCCCACCAGAAAAGTTTGTAAGGGAAAGTGGTGAACTCGTGCGCCCACATCAGTTTTTGCGTTACGAAATAATCTATCCCCGATTTTTTGTAAATCTGCGGCAGTTGCCAGCTGTAGCCGAACGAATCCGGATTCCACCCGATCTTCACGTCGATTCCGAACTTATCGTGGAAATAATGTTTGCCGACAAGGATTTGCCGCACCAGAGACTCGCCGCCCGGCATATTCAAATCCGGCTCGACCCACATGCCGCCGATAACTTCCCAGCGCCCCTCACGCACACGTTGTGCGATTTCTTTGAACAAGTCTGGGTATTTTTCTTCCATCCAGACGTAGGTACGCGCCGACGACATAGTGAATTTGAAGTCCGGATACTCGCGCATGAGATCGAGCACGCTGCGGAATGTATTCCGCACCACTTCAACAGTTTCCGTCCAGGGCCACAGCCACGCCATATCGATGTGCGAGTTACCCGCCGCACGAATAGTGAATTGCTTCAGCCAGGGATCGAGCACCTTAAGCTTCGCCTGCGCCTGTCGCAGTGATTCATCAAACGCCGATTGATCACCACGGTCCAGTGCGGCGAAATCGATCGCCTTGACGCTCGCATCAATCTGGGCCTCGCGCTCCGCTTTGCCATCGGAAAATGCTGCCGCAAGCGGCCGCACGGACAATATTTCTTCCCGCAGGACATTCGGGTCCGGCCGGCTGGGCGCGGCCTCCAGATTCAGCCTGCTGCGGTACATCTGGGTGCCGACGGCGGCGTTATCCACCCGCACCGCGATCAGGAACTTCTGCCCCGGTTGCGCGTTTTCCGCGAGCAGGATGGGTTGCTGGGTGTCTTCGTCGCCCCGCTCCACGAGCGAGCCGTTCGAAAAAACCGTGATCGTGATCGAGTCATTGCTCGTAAACAGAACTTCCAGTTTCACGCGCGTTCCGCGCACCGCGTACCCATGTAGTTTCTCCGGGATTTCGATCACGTGCCGCAGCACGCGCGCCCCGGTCTTCCATTCCTCTCCTGTCTTTACCACCGGCCAATCCGCGTCATTTTGGCTGGGATCCTCGGGATGCGCCAGGTCCTCGCGGTAACGCCACTCCGGCAGCGCTACAGTTTGCAGTGATTCCAGCCGATCAAGAATTGGCTGGTAGGGGTCTGGCGGCTTGTCCGTCTGTGCGAAGCAAACTCCTGCTGGCAGTAAAATAGCGAACGAGGCAACGACAACCAGGTTTTTCATGGTGGCTCCGTCAATTTCGGGAACGGCCGCTTTGTGGAAGCGGTAGCAATTGCTTCTTCACTGTTGACGAGCGGCCACGGTACTGTCAATCCACTTTGGTGTCATTTGGACCTTCCCGCGTAAGCAATTCATAGGCTTGTAGATACTTTCAATCCTTCCCCGCATCAGAACCGCTACGTCGGACTCAGCAATGCCGATTTTTCGTCCATGCTGTACTATGAATTGCTTATGCGCGTCCTTCCGGGACTGTTGGTTCTCACCCTTGTCGTCGGGCCCCTTCCGGTGCATCAATCAGTGAAACCTCCGGACCAACCCAAACCGCTGGCGGGCAAGTTCACCGACGTCACACGCGACCTTGGCGTCCGGTTCCAATACTTCTCTTCTCATACGCCCAAGCATTACCTGCCTGAAACCATGGGCGCTGGCGTCGCTCTTTTTGATTACGACAACGACGGACGGCTCGATATTTTCTTCGTAAACGGCGCTCCACTAACGGATCCCACGTCCAAAGGCAGCACCCCCCAAAAGACCGGGCCAAAATATTGGAATCGCCTGTTCCACCAAAAACGAGACGGCACGTTCGAGGATGTAACCGAGAAGGCCGGATTGCAGGGTGCCGGGTACGGCATGGGTGTCGCCGTCGGCGATTACGATAATGATGGCTTTGAAGATCTTTACGTGACCGCCTACGGCGGCAACAAGCTCTATCATAACAATGGCGATGGCACGTTCACCGACGTCACGGAGAAGGCCGGAGTCGGCGGCAGTGGTTGGTCCACAAGTGCGGCCTGGGTGGACTTGGACAATGACGGCTTACTCGATCTCGTGGTCCTCCGCTACGTTCAATGGGATTTCGACGACATCTGGTGCGGCGAGCACAAGGAAGGTTTCCGTTCCTACTGTCATCCCGACATTTTCCAGCCCATCACACCGCTTGTCTATCACAATGACGGGAACGGCCACTTTACCGAAGTCTCGCAGAAAATCGGTCTCTCGAAACCAGGCAAAGGTCTAGGCATCGCCATCGCGGACTACGATCGCGACGGGCACATTGATTTGTTCGTAGCCAACGATTCGATGGTCGAATTCCTCTACCACAACAAAGGTGACGGAACTTTTGAAGAAGTGGGCCTCCTCTCGCAAGCCGCCGTAGACGGCGATGGCCGCACCTACGCCGGCATGGGCGTCGACTTCGCAGACTATAACAATGACGGCTGGCCGGACCTGATCATCACGGATCTTGCCAACCAACGCTACGCCCTCTACCAAAACAACGGCGACTCCAGTTTCACCTATGCCAGCTTCAGCACCAACATCGCGCGCGCCACCATGCTGCACTCCGGATGGGGTGTTCGCTTTTTGGATTACGACAACGACGGCTGGAAAGATCTTCTCGTCGCCCAGGGCCACGATCTTGACACCGTCGAACTCAACTATCCCAATCTTCACTATCGCGAACCGATGCTTCTCCTTCGAAACACCGGCAAAGACTTCGTGGATGTGTCCGCGGACTCCGGCCCCGTCTTTCATCAGTCCTGGCTTGGCCGGGGCATGGCCATCGGCGACATTGACAATGACGGCCGCCTCGACGCCGTCGTCACCTCAAACGACGGCCCCGTCTACATTCTTCACAACGAAACTCCCACTCAAAATCATTGGCTCACGCTCAAACTCGTCGGCCCCAAAAGCAACCGTGACGCCATCGGCGCCGAAGTCAAACTCTCCACCGCAAACGGTGCGCAGTTCGCTACCGTTTCCACGGCGGGCAGCTATCTTTCCTCCAGCGACAAGCGCGTGCACTTCGGTCTCGGCGCCGAAGCCGCCGCACAAGCCATCGAAGTCCGCTGGCCCAGCGGGATTCTCCAAACTTTGAAGAACGTCCGCGCCGACCAGATCCTGCAAGTCGACGAACCTCTGCCACGCGCGGCCGGCAAATGAACGCGCACTCCTCGCTCCCTTCGAATTGGCTCAGCACCTTTTTCGCCTTGCTCCTCGTGGTTTTGCTTTCCGCCCCTGCAGCATTCGAGCAGCAGTCTTCTCCTCGAAACCCGCAAACGCCGCAATCTCCCGCTCCCGTGAAACCCTCCGGCATGTCCACCGGCGGCGCCCACGCTCCGGTGAAGGATGCGAAGTCCCGCCCCATCACCGCCGGCGGCTTCGTGGACGGCGCACCTATCATTTTCCTCGACATCACGCATCAATCCGGCCTCGACAAATTCCACCATCGCTCCGGCTCTCCCGAGAAATCCACGATCCTCGACGCACCCGGCTCCGGCGTCGCTCTCCTCGATTACGACAACGACGGCTGGCTGGACATCTATCTCCTCAACGGTTCCACCGCCGCCGCGATGAAGGGGAAGGAAGCGCCGCCCCACGCCATGCTCTTCCACAACAATCACGACGGCACCTTCACCGACGTCACTGATAAAGCTGGCGTCGCCAACGAGCGCTGGGGCTTCGGCGTTGCTGTCGCCGACTACGACAACGACGGCTGGCCGGACATCTACGTCGCCAACTACGGGAAGAATCGTCTCTATCACAACAATCACGACGGCACCTTCACCGACGTTGCCGAAAAGGCCGGTGTCGCACTCGGCGGATGGTCTACCGGGCCTACTTGGGGCGATTACGACCGCGACGGTCTGCTTGATCTCTTCGTTCCCGGCTATGTAAAACACGATCTCGATCGCCCGGTCCTTGCCGGAGAGAACGGCGTCCCCGAAGGCGCATGCCAATACCGTGGCGTCAACGTTTTTTGCGGTCCTACGGGACTCCTCGGCGAAAGCGATCATCTCTTCCACAACAACGGTGATGGCACCTTCACTGACGTCAGTGTCAAAGCCGGCGTCGCCGATCGCGAAGGCCGCTACGGCTTCGCTTCCGTCTTTGTTGATCTCGGCGACGACGGCTGGCTCGACCTCGTCGTCGCGAACGATTCCACTCCCAACTATCTCTATCGAAATCGCCGCGACGGCACCTTCGAGGATGTCAGTTACTTCAGCGGCTTTGCCGTCAATGAGGAGGGCCGCGCGCAGGCTTCCATGGGCATCGGTGTCGGAGACTACAATCGCGATGGAAAGCTCGACCTCTTTGTCACTACGTTCTCCGACGACTACAAGACTCTCTATCGCAATGATGGCGGCGCGAATTTCACCGACGTTTCTTTTCGCGCCGGCCTTGGTAATCCGACGATTCCGTTCCTCGCCTGGGGCGCCGGTTTTCTGGACTTTGACAACGATGGCCTCCTCGACATTTTCATCGCCAACGGCCACGTCTATCCCGTCGCGGACCGCGCCGAGTGGGGCACTACCTGGGCCGAGCGCCCGCAGCTCTTCCGCAATCTCGATGGCGCAAAATTCCAGGAAGTGCCTCCCGCCACGGGCAGCGGCTTGGCCGTCGTGGTCTCCTCGCGCGGCGCCGCCTTCGGCGATTTATTCAATGATGGCCACATCGACGCCGTGCTCAACAATATCGACGCGCCGCCAACCCTTCTTCGCAACGTCGTCAAGAACGAGAATCATTGGCTCACTTTGAAATTGGTCGGCGGCCAGAAGAGTCCCCGCGATGCCATCGGTGCAAAAGTGTTCCTCACTGCAGGCGGTGTCCGCCAGCGGGCAGATGTTTTCAGCGGTGGCAGCTACGCCTCCAGCTCCGACCCGCGCGTCCATTTCGGGCTTGGCTCAGCATCCAAAATAGATAAACTGGAAATCCGCTGGCCCAGCGGCACTGTCGAGGAAATCCCTGTCCCCGGGATTAACCGCATCCTTACGGTGGCCGAGGGCAAGGGAATTTCACGCCCATAAAGCCCCAAGCCCCGGAATCCTGGTACTAGTCATCAATCCCTCCCTCCTGGTTGTAACTCCGCCGCCCTCATTCCCGAACTGGTACCCGCATGCTCTTCTAGCCAACTTAGCGCACTCTCTGTGCCCCAATTCATGGGGAAGAAATGCCCGCTAGTAGTTTTGTTATTAATCATTTAGCCGGGAATGCAGGAATGACACCCCGATGCATTGACTCCCCCGGGCTTCTTGGCAAGACTCCGCGGCAACGGTCGAGGGCTGTCGAGGTTTTCGTGTTTTCGCTCAGTTCTAGAAAGTTTGGGGGCTTACATGAGGTCTTTTTCGCTTTTGCTCAACGGTTTGGGCCGTCTACCCAGAGCCGTCTACTTGCTGGCCTGTCTGACTCTTGGTCTCTTCCTTTTGTCCTCCCCGTCGGGTTTATACGCCCAAGCCCTCAGCGGCATCACTGGAACGGTCACGGATCCCTCAGGCGCGGTTGTTCCCGGCGCGAGGGTGGTAGTGACAAACAACGCGACCGGCGTGAACACTGAGACAGTTACGAGTTCCGCCGGCACTTACGTCCTAACGGACTTGATTCCGGGGACGTACAAGGTACGAGTCGAAGCGCCTGGCTTTGCTGCTGGGGTTCTCAATGAGGTACATGTCGATGTTAGTAGATACACGAACGGCGACGTAACCCTGAAAACTGGTGTTGCCACGGACACGGTCGAAGTTGTCGCCCAGCAGATCACCTTGGAAACCACACAGCCCCAGCTCGGCACAATCGTGGAAAACAAGCTCGTGGATGAAATACCCATTTTGATTGGCGGCGGGCCCGGCAACATCGGCGCGCGCGACCGGCAGATAGACGACTATTTGTTCATTGCTCCTGGCGTCCAGGGAGGCGAGTTCAGCCATCGAATTAACGGCGGCGTGGATTTCGAGAATGAAGTAATGTTCAACGGCGTCGTTGCCAATCAATCCGAAACCCAAGGCCTTCAGTCAAACATCAATCCGCCCTTTGAGATGGTGAGCGAGATCCAGGTCTTGACGTCCAATTTCTCTGCCCAATACGGATTGGCTCAGGGAGTGGCCTCTTACCAGTTTGCTTCCGGCACCAACACCCTGCACGGTGACGCATTCGAGATTGTACGCAATACTATTTTCAATGCTGCAGGCGCGAACCCCCCCGGCACCACGGCAACCAAAAAAGGTCCCACCCCCCCGCTGCACCAGAACAATTATGGATTCTCGCTCGGCGGGCCTGTTTGGATACCCAAGCTGTACAACGGCAAGAACAAAACCTTCTTCCATGTGAGCGCGGACTGGTTCCGTCAGAATATCCAGGACCAAGGCACCTACACTGTGCCAACTCAGGCGGAAGTGGGAGGCGATTTCACCGGTTACGTGAACGGCCAAGGCACCCAGATCCCCATTTTTGTTCCTCAAGGTTTCGTCGCCCCCTCTGGCTGCACTGCTCCTGCACCTGGCCAGCAGTGGCCCGGTAACAAGATTCCGACTACGTGTTTCAGCACTGTTTCTGCAAGCCTTCTCAAATTCATCCCCGCTCCGAGTTTTCCAGTACTCCTCAATAACGCGCTTTCTCATATCGGTGTTTTGCCCATACGGCAGACGAACTGGGGCTTTTCTATTGATCATAATTTGACGGAAAAGCAAAAGCTTCACGGCAGCTACTGGCGGGACAAATATGACTTGCTCTCCTGCTGTAATACCGGCATCCACGTTAATAATCCTCTGTCGGGAGAGGAGGAGGAGCCTCGCCTCGGTACAGGATTTTTCCTGACCTATTCCAATGTCATTCGCCCGAATCTTGTCGTGACTGGAGGCTTTGGGTGGATGGGCGAAATTAACAACGAATTGAACTCTTTTCTTGGCTTCAACTTCCCCGCCGTCGCTGGCTCTATCTCCCTCCCGACCATCCATTTCAACTCCCCGTTCGGTCAGCAGCCCAGCGCTTGGGGACTGAACGGCAATGGCGAGACCTATTCAAAGAATCGAAAGCTCGGCATCAGCTTTGACAACAACTGGCTCTGGACTCATGGCCGCAACACGTTCAATATTGGCTGGGAAATTCGCCGTTCCTATCAGGACGACCAGGAATGCCAGCAGTGTGGTGGCAGCTTTAGCTTCAGCACCCGCACCACCGCTGACCCTGCCAACATTGGCACCACCGGAAGTGCGTTCGCCAGCTATCTATTGGGCTACGCGGATGCCACCCAGCGCCAATTCGCCGTCGAGAACAGGCTTCGCAATCTCTACTTCGCCCCCTATGTCCAAGACGACATAAAGGTTTCTTCCAAGCTAACTGTTAATCTCGGGCTCCGTTGGGATATCCTGCGTCCCTTCACGGAAAACGGCGATAATGTCCTCTTCTTCGATCCTACCGTCTCGAATCCCGGTGCTGTGACTCCCGGTGGTACTCCTTTGCTCGGGGCTGCCAGTAAGTTGGGAACATGCGCTGTCTGCGCCGGATATCACCGCGCCAATACCCGTTGGAAAGACTTCAGCCCGCGTCTTGGCTTTGCTTATAAGCTGAATCCAAAGACCGTAGTTCTGAGCGGCTTTGCCATCAACTTCCTGGATGGCGGCGCCTATGAGTATGGCGACAACAAGATCGCCGTCAACTACGGCAGCTTGTTGGGAGGCATTTTCAATGTGAACTCCCTTGGCTCGAACATCCCTGGGTACGGCCTGTGGGACGGCAAATCCATTCCTCAACCTGTCGCCAGTCAGTTCACGAATCGCAGCTTTCTCAATTCCACTGGCGTCTTGCGGCAATTCGGCCGGAATCCCGGTAAGATTCCATACACCGAGGCGTGGAACGCGGGCATCCAGCGCGAACTGCCGGCGAACATGTTCCTTTCGGTGGCCTACATCGGGAATCGCTCACTGCACCTGCCGTCTCTGCTAAACCCGATCAATCAAACGAACCCGAAGTTCTTGACGCAATTCTGCGCCACTGCGAATCCCAATGACCCGAACTGCTTGATGTCGCCCAATTCCCCAAATTTCGCATGGAGTTCTGCGGCATCGCAAGCTGCGCTTCAAATTGCCGGCTTCAGCCAATGCCCCGCTGGCACTCCCAGCGCCGGTTTGTTTGCCCCCTATTGTAATTTCATGAGTGACTACGGATCTGGCGCTGGCCTGCCTCAAGCCCTGCTTCCGTATCCAATGTACAACCCAAGCGAATCCTGCGGAGGGATTTGCAACAACTTCGATACGACTGGCGCCGCTTTCTACAACGCTCTCCAAGTCCAGACGCAAAAGCGATTCTCCAGCGGCTTGAGCTTCCTTGTGTCTTATACAGTGTCCAAAACCATGTCCAATACGGACACGGGTTTTTCTACCTTCAACTTTGGTTCAGAGAACAAGTTCAATCAGAAGTCTGAGTGGTCCATTGCCGGCAACGACCAAACGCATCTCCTGAATATCAGCGGCGTCTATGAGTTGCCGATCGGACCAGGAAAGAAGTTCCTCAACAAAGGCGGGCAGTTGGCGAAAAACATCGTGGGAGGCTGGCAGGTTACAGGCGTCCTTCAATATGCAAGCGGCACTCCTCTGACCGTCTACGCGAACAACAACGATCCTTTCCTGAACGGCTTTAATCGAGCGAACTTCAATCCTGGTGTCGCTGTCAACGTAAATTACAACAACTATTACAAGGGCCTCCCGGTGTTCACTACCTCCGCGTTTTCTGACCCTGGCTTTCAACAGGGCAATGAACCGAGAGCCCTAAGCCAATTGCGCAACCCGTTCAACGGAAATGAAAATTTCGGATTGGCCAAGAAGTTTTTCTTCAGTGAGCGTGTTAATGCAGAATTCCGAATGGAATTCTTCAACGTCCTCAATCGGATGCAAGTTTGCGGTCCTGACACCAACCTTCCTGACGGACCTGGCAATTTCGGGCTCGTGAGTCCCAATGGAAGCGGTGGTAGCAGCACTTGCCAGGGCAACACGCCTCGTCAAGGGCAAGCCTTCTTCAAAGTCAGTTTCTAGCCCCCTGAGGCACATACCTCCACCATCTCAATCGAGGAAGCCGGGGCTCATTGAGTCCGGCCAAAATTTTTCTGATCCAGCGGGACACACATTGAGTTGCGCGCGACTTTCGAGCCGCAAGTTGGTCGACTAAAGTCGTCCCGCCTCTAGTTTCAGCGACGATCTCTTGCGAAATGATTGAGTTGGGCACCCTCCAGAAAACGCAGGCAGGGCACTTCCATCACTACATCCGCTCCCGTCTGGTCGCACCGCAACCTTTCAATTTCAATTTGTTGGCATTCAACTTCTTTTTTCAACCGTTCGCTGTATCAAGGTTCGGTGATTGTGGTCCCTATGTTATCCTTTACGGTGTCTGTTAATACTGAGTCCCAAAGTGCCAATTTCCATCGCCTGCCATCCGTTAGCCATCATCGTGAGCAGACTGAGGGCGCTCTCTCTCCCATACTTCTTTGCCCACGTCTGAGGGAAACCCTAACTCCGTTACTTGCCGCACATCCGAAAAATTCGCCCGTAACTCTTTTCCTTGCCATACTTGTAAAATCGTTGGTCTTTAAGTCTTTTGCTTGCCGCACATCCTACACGTCCCCGGCGTGGCCCCGCCTTTTGATAACTAGCCTTTCCTTCACCTCTGTTGCAGCCATTGTCGGTTCGCTGCTAATTCTTCCCAACAGTGTGGCATTTGGGCATAAACCATCGCCTTGCTCCGAATCGGTGTCATCCTTCCTGGCCAAGCCGCCTGCCACGTCCGGCCAGTCGTCGACGAGTCCCGCCACAGCCCCCTCGGAGTCGGCGGACGCGCTTCTCGCCGAAGCTCACGCACTTCTCGAGAAGGGAAACATTAACGAGGCGGATCGTCTCGTGCGTCAGTATCTTCAGACCCATCCCGACTCCGCTGATGGCCACTTCTTGCTTGGCCACATCCTCTTCCGCGAAATCCAGAGTGAAGCCAGGCTCAAGACGTCGTTCGAGGGAATACAAGTTCTCGGCGCGGGCGCTTCACCTGCGAGGCATAGTGAAGAAAAGGCCAGGGCTTCCCTCGCGGAATTCACCCATGGTGCGAAATTCCGCGACCCCAGCGCCGCCGATCTGAAAGTCGTCGCCTTCGACTATGTGCTGCTGGGCGATTACGTGGATGCGGACAAGTGGCTCACAAAAATGCTGGCGTGGACCCCCGGCGACGCCGACGGCTGGTACCTCCTCGGCCGGACAAAATACAACGAAAACAGATTCGCGGAGGCTGTTGATGCCTTCCAACGTTGCTTGAAGTTGGACCCCAGGAACGTCAAGGCAGAGGACAATCTGGGATTGTCATATGCCGGGTTCGGCCGGAGGGAGGAAGCGGCAGCAGCATACCAGCAGGCCATCGCCTTGCAGTCGGAAGCCACGCTGAAGAACCCCGGACCGTATATTGATTTTGGGGATCTCCTTCTGGATGAGAATCGTATCGAGGAAGCGGTTTCCTATCTTCTCCAGGCGATCGGGGTGGCTCCGCGCGAGTCTCGGGCACACGAACTGTTGGGGAAAGCCTACACCCGGCTGGAGGAACTCCCAAGGGCACAATCGGAACTGGAAAAGGCCATCGAGCTCTCTCCACAAAAAGCCAATCTCCATTGCATGTTGGCTCCCGTCTATCGCAAGCAGGGCTTCGCTGATAAGGCAAAGATCGCATTCGACCGCTGCGCGAATCTGGCGGGAAGTCACTCCGTCTCCCCGACGTCCCAGCCATGAAGGCTTCGAGCTTGTCGGAAGAATTCGCTCCGCGGGGTTCCTGCTTGGAGAGAGCGTCTGGCTCGGTGTTACGCTTTCTGCTCGGAAGGATCGTTCGACTCGGCGGACGTTTATGGCTGGTCCTTATTTTTTTCCTGGAGAAGCTGCTTCGCTCGATCCGCAGTCGCCGCCCGTGCGCTCTCCTCTAATTTGCTGAAGAGTTTCATCTCCGCCTGGGCCTCTTGTGTTCTTCCGAGGGCGCGGTAGGTTTGGGCCAGCAGAAAATGCGTGGACGGTTCCGCCGGGTCGGACTTCTCGGCCGTCTCGAGGTCTTTGACCGCTTCCGCGTGGCGATTCAATTTCATCAGCGCGCGACCGCGGTCCACCCTGGCCGCCATCAGATTCGGGCAAATGTTTAAAGCTTTCTCGACGTTTGCAAGTGCTTCTTCGGAGCTTCCGCGCTGTTCGAGGACGATATTGCCAATCTTCCACTGCGCAAGGCAGTTTGCCGGATCGTTAATGAGTTCCGCTTGAAATTGTTCATTGGCGGGGTCCCACATGCGAAGCGACCAGTATGCGTTGCCGAGCAGATAGTGGGTGCCGGACTTTTGCGGAGCCATCTCCACTGCTTTTTTATATTCGATCAGAGCGCCATCGTAATTCTTCATACTTTCCATGACTTCGCCGGAAATTTCGTGCGACCAGACGGAGTTTGAATCGATTTCATTGAGTTTGGACAATGCCTGCTCGGACAATTTCATGTGCACCTTACCGAGGAGGTACCAAATTTCCTGGTTATTCGGCTGGCGCTGCGAGAGCCGGCGGAGATGGTCGGTCGCGAGATTCAGCTCATCGAGCTTGATTAAGTCATTTGCCAAAAAGAGTTCCACGTTGTCATCTTTTGGGTTGGCACGCAGGGCTGCTTCCAAACTGCGGCGTGCCCCTGCATAGTCTCCCATTTCGTAGCGCGCAATCCCTAGCAACGCGAAAGCCGAAAGCATTTTGGGATCGATGTTCAGTCCTCGTTCCAGAATGGTGGCAGCCTTTCGATACTCATGCAGCTTCAAGTACAGCGCGCCCAGATTGTTGTAGGCGGGAGCGAGTTGCGGGGAAACCTGCAAAAGCGATTCATAAATTTGAGCTGCGGTGGCGAGATCGCCGCGAGCTTCCGCGGCCTTCGCCTGGGCGTAGAGCTCCTGGACGCGGGCGTCATTCGAATCGGGATTTGATTGAGCCAGGATGGGGGAAGAAAGAGCGAGCGAGAAAAGAGTAAGTAAGAAAAGGCCAGGCACAAAAATCGAGAGGATTCTGCTCCCGTGCGAGCCGAAGCGTGAATTGCGGATTTGCCGAAGCCGGGGCATGCGCACAAGTCTACACTGGGGCAAAATGTTCTCAAACTATTCTGAGGGATTCGAAAAGCCGGCAGGCCGAAAGATCGAGCCATACTCTTCCGCAAGGGGCGCGTTGAAAAAGGGAAGCGCAAACGAGGTACCTAGGAAGCATGGAGGAGAGTGTTGAACCGGCCAAATCCGCGTGCTACCCTGCTCAGCAATCTTGGGGAGTCGTGTCATGCGAACTATCGAGGACCGACCACAGACTCGTGGATTTGGGGTTTTTGAAGTGGACGAGCGGGCGGCGGAGCTGCGAAAGCGTGGCGTTAGGATCAAACTCCAAGAACAGCCCTTCCAGATTCTTTGTCTTCTCCTGGATCATTCCGGACAGTTGGTGACGCGAGAAGAGTTGCGGCAAAAGCTCTGGCCGGCTCATACGTTCGTTGATTTCGACCGCAGCCTCAACAAGGCGATGACCAAGCTGCGGTCCGCCCTTGGAGATTCCGCGGAAAGTCCGCGGTACGTCGAAACGATTCCGCGGCATGGATATCGTTTTTTGGCCCCCGTGAGCGACCATCACGTGGGGGCGGAAGCTCCGTCTTTTTCGGTCAGCCCTTCCGTTGTTCGCCAGGCAAGAATTGCTTCTGGAGACGAAGAAAAGCCCAGCCGCTTACACCTACTTCTGGCCTCTCTTGATTTGCACACACGGTCCGGCAGGCGGCGGACCGCGGTTTTGGCCGCCGCATTGGCATTCGTGATTTTGGCCGCGTTTACTTACACAAGAATTCAGGCTTCCCCCGGTCCAGCAGGACTAGCAAACGGCAATAATTTGCGGCAATCCGTGGCGGTTTTGGGATTCCAGAATCTCTCCGGCGACGCGCAAGAAGGATGGCTGTCCACGGCGCTTTCCGATTGGCTCGTGACAGAACTTACGGCCGGCGAACAAGTGCGCACGATACCTGCGGAGAGTGTTGCGCGAATGAAGACGGAGCTTTCCCTGACCGATATGGGCACGCTCAGCCCGGATAGGTTGAAGCGAATCCGCAAAAATCTAGGCACCGATTTTGTTGTCGTGGGCTCGTACGCGATGTTGGGCGCGAAGTCTGACGGGCAAATTCGTCTTGATCTCCGGTTGCAGGACACGCGAAACGGAGAAACGACGGGTGCTTTTTCCGAAACGGGAACAGAGAACCATCTACTCGATCTTGTTTCCCGTGCGGGAGAACATTTGAGGGCGAAACTGGGCGTGCGCGCGGTGACCCGGGAGGAGGCAGCGGAGGTGGCGATTGCGCTGCCTTCGAAGAGTGAAACCGCAAGGCTGTACTCCGAAGGACTCGTTCGTTTGCGTGCCTTTGACGCGCTAAAAGCGCGTGACCTTTTGCAGAACGCCATCGCGGTCGAACCCGCCTATGCGCTATCGCACGCGGCCCTGGCCAAGGCCTGGGCACAACTCGGCTATGATGAAAATGCCAAGGCCGAGGCGAAGAAGGCCTTCGATCTGTCTTCTAGCTTGTCTCGCGCGGAGCGCCTCCTGGTTGAAGGACGTTATCGCGAGACTTCCGGGGACTGGGACAAAGCCGCCGCAATCTACCGGGCACTCTTCGAGTTCTTTCCGGACAATCTTGATTACGGACTCGCCCTCGCCAATGCCGAATACCGGGCCAATAGATGGAACGATACGCTGACCACTATCGCCGCATTGCGTGAGCTGCCTGTTCCCCTGCGAGACGACCCTCGAATCGATTTGGCGGAACAGGATGCAGCGCGATCCTTGGGAGACACAAAGAGATCCGAAGCGGCGCTGACGAGGGCTGCAGAAAAGGCCCAAGCGGCCGGGGCATCTTTACTGCTGGCAAAGGCGCGGCTCGATCAGGCCTGGTTGTTCGAAAACCTCGGCAGGTTTTCTGAAGCCGAGGACGCCGTGCGCGAAGCGAAACAATTGTATGTAGCGGCGAATGACCGCAGCGGGCTAGCGGAGGCCACGACGCTTGGCGCAATCGTCCTCAAGAATCAGGGAGACTACCTGGGCGCGAAAAAGGACTATGAAGAGGTTTTGACGCTTTATCGCCAGACCGGAAACCGTACTGGCCTTGCCGCCGAGAATGACAACATCGGGGATATTCTCGTTTACCTTGGCGATCTTGATGGAGCTCGCCGCGGGTATGAGGCGGCCCTGGCAATTTATCATGAGCTCGGCGATCAAAACGGTGAAGCTCTGGCGAAAAATGGTCTCGGCGACGTGTTTTTGGCCCTAGGCAGGCATCGAGAAGCAATGGAGATGTTCGAGAGCTCTCTCGAAATCTGCGGAAGGATTGGCAATCGAGGCAGGCAGGCCGAAGCCTTGGCCGGTAAGGCTCAAGTACGCCGGCTCCAGGGAGATTTTGCTCAAGCGCTGAAGCAAGAAACGGAAGCGAGGAGCATATTTGAAGAGATTGGTGACAAAACAGAGGTGGCCCACGTTGACCTGCAGGTTGCCGAAATCTTCCTGGATGGAGGGAAGACCGAGGAGGCGGCCTTGTCTGCCCGGCGCGCCGCAGAAGTGTTTGAAAAGACAAGGGGAACGAGCGACGAAGCATCTGCAAACCTTTTGCTGGCTAGGACCCTGCTGGTGAGTGGTCGCATCGCTGACGCCCGCAAGATTGTTGACGAGGTCCTTGGCGCAGCAACTCAAACACACAACTGGGAGTTGGAGCTGTCGGCGACGCTGACTGCAGCTCGTGCCCGAGCCGCGTCCGGGGATTCTGCAGAAGCCAAGGAGGCTGTACGGCAACTCGATAAGGTGATCGCGGATGCGACCACGACGCGGTTCGAAGCAATCGCGCTGGAGGCTCGCCTGGCGAAAGGGGAAATTGAGATAAGGAACGTGGATCCAAATACGGGCCGCGTCTACCTCCTGGCCTTGCAGAAGGATGCCGCCAAGGAAGGGTTTCAACTAATTGCAGAAAAAGCGTCTGCTGCCTTGCTGACGGGTGGGAGCCGATCTCCGCGTGGGGTGGGGAACTAAGGAGTCGAGCAAGACTTCCGCGACGTGCCAAGTGAATCCAGAAACGGTTGCCTTGCTTGTAGGGCGTCGTTAGCCTTAAACTCCATACGCTCCTGACGGGGAATATCCTCTTCTAAAGTACTGTCTGTCAATAAGATACGGAAGGCAGTGGAGATGACATTCGAGTCCCTTGACAGAGCCTAATTCGGTTCCGGAAACTGACTCTCGCGTCGAATTTCTGCCTTGCGCGGTTAGATGGGAGTCTTGGGATGCGATTGGGTGCGTTTGCGCGAGTTGGCTTTCCGGCTGCCTCTCTAATGGTGTTGCATTTTCTTGGAGCGCAAGCCGATTGCGCGAGACCGAATCCCTCCGAGAGCAAGACACGAATCAGCATTGTCGGGCTTGACCACGATCACGTTTGGGACTTGCTGAAATACCTGGAAAACGAACCAAATGCGGAACTAGTGGCGATCGCGGAGCCTCAGCCCGCCCTGGTGAAAGAGGCGAAGTCGAGAGTGCAAAGCAGTGTGAAGTTTTACTCCGCGTACGTGCCCATGCTGGACGAGGTCAAGCCCGACGCCGTTATTGTCACTACCTCAAACGATCGGCACCTCGAGATTCTGCGCGAGTGCGCCAAGCGGCATGTTCATTATTCCGTCGAGAAGCCGATGGCATTGAACGCCGCTGACGCTCGCGAGATGGAAAAGCTGGCGAACCAGGCCGGAATCAAGCTTATGGTGAACTATTGGAATGCCTGGGTGGCGCCGAGTCATGAGCTCTTTCGTCGCGTGAAAAATGGGCAGGTTGGCGCAGTGCAGAAAATCATCGTGCAATACGGGCACGCGGGCCCGAAGGAAATTGGCGTGTCGGAGTATTTTGCGGATTGGCTTTACGATCCCGTCAAGAATGGAGGCGGCGCGATCATAGATTTCGGGTGCTACGGGGCGGAGTGGGCGCTGTGGCTGAAGGGCCGGCCGAAAGGAGTGATAGCAACGGCCCAGAAGCTGAAGGTCGAGCAGCGCAATAAGGTGGACGACGATTCCACAATCGTACTCGATTATCCAGACGCGACCGTAATTATCGAGGCCTCCTGGGATTGGCCCTACGGCATGGGACAGGTTCAGGTCTTCGGTCCGAAAGGGAGCCTTCTCGCCACGCCTGACGAACTGTTCTACCGCTCGGCAAATGATGACCGAACCAATGTCGCGCTGGAAGGGCAACGCATCTCCCTCAATCCTGTCCCGCGGGAGACGAGCAATCCGATATCTTATTTCATTGACCGCATTCGCCACGACAGACCTATCGAAGATCCACTGTCGACAAAGCTGAACGTGCAAGTGATGGAAATCCTCGATGCGGCGCGTGAGTCGGTCCGGACCGGGGTGGAGCAAGAACTGCACTAAAGTTTACACCGCTACAGCGACCGTGCCACCCGGGCCGCAGGCATCCGCGTCCACATCCTCGGAACGATGCGTTGCATCTTCTTACAATAGCGGTGCGAATTCCCGGTCATTGAGGTATGCGCCCCCCTCGTATCCCGCAATCACAAACACGTAGATCCAGGCAGTGAAAATGGTCGCTTCCATGGCCGCCGTCCACGGCTGCGGAAGCGTCTTCATCCACATGTCCAGGTCTAGTCGTGCGGCGGGAATCTCGGCTTCTGCGTAAATCCGGCCGCTGCCGTCCTTCACGCAGTAGCTGATCGTTTTCTTGTGAACATCCAAGCCGATGTAGTACATATTTTCCATGGGGGAGCCTCCTTGGTTGTATCTGAATCAGCGCGGTCGCTGAGTT
>Ga0137390_10001001_pt1 | contig 20476 bp, 27 predicted proteins | sample 15con2h24AmetaG_FD_104937 | JGI IMG/M metagenome (GOLD analysis project Ga0137390, IMG submission 104937) | Vadose zone soil microbial communities from Angelo Coast Range Reserve, California, USA - 15con2h2.4A metaG | ecosystem: Environmental > Terrestrial > Soil > Vadose zone > Saprolite... | reverse complement strand
CAGCCGACGTGTCTCGTGTCTCGTGAGCCATGAGCGCTGAGCGCGTGAGCGATTAAATGGTCGGTCCGGTTAGATCCGACAAGACCTCGGTGCTCAACTTTTGCGACAGTAACTGCCATCCACGACTCCATGACACAACCAAACGTCCTTCGCCGTCTCAAACCATCTATTGTCGGGGCACTCTATGTCCGCTTTCGCCATTCTCTGTCCGGTCTGCAAACGTTCGTGCTGATAAGTTTCCCCTCAGACCATCAACGCGCTCTGCGCCTTCCATCTCTTCTTCAATTACGTGGGATCAATTCAGCTGGTCTGTTGCCGTTCTCTCCCCTTATCGACCTTGGCGGTCTAATAGGCATTCGTATAGGTCAGCGGACCTTCCATGCTTCCCACAATGGCAGAACAGGGCGAGGCCGTCATCGAGAACAGGCTCTCCTTCCGGCTGAACCCAGGTTGCCTGAAACGTGGCGACGTCGTTACTTTCGAATCTCCCCTGGCACCTGGACGCTTGGTGTGCAAGCGGCTGCTTGGATTACCCGGCGACATCGTATGCGTAGATCCAACTGGGTCAAAGGCTCATTCTTCGGAGCACGTGGTCGTTTCGAGAGGGCATATTTGGCTCATGGGGGATAACGCGGACCTCTCACGCGACTCGCGAGATTATGGACCAGTACCGTTGTCTTTGGTTCGCGGCACACTCTGGGCGAGGGTAAGATTGGTGCAGTTGCCATACATTATCACTCCTCACATCACATCCCAACAGGTATATCCCCTCGACCGCGTGACCATCTTTCGTAACCCCACAACCTTCCTCCACTAGGCAAGTCTATTACAATCCCTACTGTTGCGAGAAATTCATCGAATAACCCCCTTGACCGTTTGGCTCGAACTTGAAGTTATCGGTCGATAAGCCGAATCGCCCTGGACCGGCTACTTCAGCCCGTCTCCTTCCGTCTCGCGGTGTCTCACTCACCCAGAATACTATTGCCAACACCCTTCAGCTTGTCCACCATTTCGCCTACTTCCCGCTTCTGCGCTTCCTCTAAACGAGGCTCGAGTAGGCGTAACGATCGCTTCACCTCAGCGACCTGACCCGATGAAGGAGGCAGTAGCGTGATAAGTGTATTGTAGTCTACACTCCTCGATTCAGCACGAGAGCCAAAAGCGTGGTATTGCATACCTTCCTTTGCGCTAGAAAGCGCAGACCACGAGCCTACCTTCTCGTTGCACTGTGCCCGTCGTTGCAGCGCTCTGACATAAGAGGGATCATCCTGCAAAGCTGAGTGTGCGCTCGGCTGGTGCGTTCATGTCCACAGCGTCCCATAGCGAACCTTCAGTGCACGCTTTAACGGCATCCTCGTTTTCACCCTGCATGTTAAGAGAGCAGTCAAGCTCGGCCAGCTTTTAAACTACGAGCATGAGCACTCGCCAGCTTGACATGGCATGCCGCGATATTCGCATTGAGGACACTCCGTGCTTTCGCACATTCGCCCTTCAGCGGAGCATCCACGTCGGAATGAAGAGTAGATTCGTGTTGACTTTCGGCGTCTGTGGGGGCAAGATTAGCATCCCCTTCAGCCAGGAGTGTGTCGCCTTCCTCCTCAGTTGCAGGGCGAGGTGGTGGTGGTGGTGGTGGGACCCTCTTCTTCGGAAGTTGAGCTAGCCCATTCCGATAGCGTTGCAACGCCTCGTCCCACTTGCCACGACGGAACAGATCGTTTCCCTCTTGCTTGAGCTCCTCAGCCTCCCCAAGTTGTGCCTGCATCAACAATGCATGTGCGTCAACGATGGAGACACAAACATTATTACTTTCTTCAGTAGTGGGTGCCCGTCCACGACGTACCTGCATGTCCTCAACGGAACTATCCCCCTCTTCCGTTGTTGGGGTTTCCTGCACTGATGTCGGTTCAGATGCTGTATTTTCTCCAGTATTCAGTGTTGTTGGAGGTTCCTGTGGTGGCTGAGACATGACTGCTTCAGTCCTCTCGCCTTTGAGTTCAAAGTGGCGAGAGTAAGTAACGCGTTTTGCCCGCTGCGCGCTCCCGACCACGAGACGCTACCCAGCTGTTCCGTACCAGCGTCGCAGCGCTCGTAACATCAATATCTCAAAAAGTTGTTACTGAGACGATAGAAAGGGGCATGGGTGGCATCTGTCATTTCGTGACTCTCGAAACATCGTTATCTATGATTTAAAGTTGTGGTATGCTACAATACTTAGTAGATGTATGTAAACTGTCCGCTCAGCACTTGAGTCGCCAGAATTGTACTTAGATTGAAAACAGATGACTTTTGAATCACTTGCCGCCAGCCGTAACGTGCATTCGGGCCAAAACACAAATGACAGGAACACCAAAGAACGCATAAGCTACCCAAACCACTACACGGCGTGAGACGGTACGATCGGGCAAGATGGAACGGAAGAACGTACTCGTAAAACCGTTGCTTATCTGGGCGATGAGATGGGGCGCGTTGTTCCCACCCTCTATGATAGCCGTGTTGAAGTCCTCGACGGCCTTCCCAAACCACATGCGAATGACCAAGAAGGACGTCAAGCCTAAGGCATGGTCGGAACTCTGAATTAAATCCCCGTGAAAGCGAACAGACTTGCCTATCATGAAGCCGAGCAGTCCAAGCCAGGCAGACACACGGTGAAGCATAGGATGGTCCAACACAGCAGACAGCTTGGCGCCGAGGTAAGCCCGAAGGGAGATCAGAGTGAAAATTATGAAAAATATGGTGGAAAGGGCAAGCGCAATCGCAATGAATACGGGTGTGGTGGCAGCTGGTGCAGTCAGGAGATTCGGGGAGTTGCCGGGCAACGCAGACAGGTCTATATCACCATTAATGCGCTTTCAGGGGGCTAGCCCGTGTCAACGTACCATATGTCGGGGATACTGACGACGGGATACATGTCACCGGCCCCTTGTCGTTCGGACGGGAACAGGAACCTGTTGCGGGACCATCAGAACTGTTCAGTTCGGACTATGAGGGACGAGTTACCAAGGGCACCCAAGAAAACAGTGGGCCCATCGATTTCTTGAGGTGACGAGGAATTTGTTAGTTGCAATGATGGTGATACCACCAAGAGAGCGACCCTGCTGTGAAGGAGTATTACGGGTGCAGTATATGCGAAGAGAATGAGAAGCAAGGAGGTCAAGGAGAGGACCGGGGCAAGATAAAGAGTGGCGGCCTTAGAAAGGTTAGCGATCATGATAGCGTGTATGAGTTCAATAAGATAATTGGTTAGGGTAGTAGCTCGGTCCTAAGGGTGAAGTGCTGCCAGCAGCCGGGGTACCAGAGACGAGATGGGCGGACAAGAGCGAGGGAGCGAAAGGACGTATTTAAGCATCGGGAGAGAACAAAAGCCAACAAAGGAGGCTGTGATGCACATGGGCCGTAAAGAATGGAATCGCGAGGGATACAATGAAGTCAGAGGTCTCGGTTAGCGTTCGACTGGAAAGCGGTGCAAAAAGTCCTGCTGTTATTAGCACCGAGGTCCAAGCGGCGAATGGGTAGAACAAAGACTGGTATTCTTCCGCTTCCAGAGTACTGTAGCCCGAGAAACCGGGGTGGTCGATCATAGAGACCAACGACTGACTCGGACAAGGGACTTACAAGGGTGTGGGTGGGTCACCGGTTGCCCATGTTCTCATATCGGCCCGAAACTCACACCAACCATGACCAGTGCTATTGACCACCCGCAGCAGCCTGACCCATTTCACCAATTATCCTCGCTCTTAGAATCCCAACCCGAGACATTCGCTTCCGGAAATAGAGAGATACAGGATGCTGCTCTTCGATCAGCGGAACATGTCTTTAATCTTGGTGTGTAGGCTTCCCTTTCCTCCCTCTAAAAAAACCTGACCGCCTTCACGTAGCGTTGAACTCTGAAAGCCAAGCTCAGCCTTACATCTCAACCTTATTGACATCGTTCAGCCCCAGGGAGGCGCCTGTGACGCGTTCACAATCATCCTCAGATGGGAAACGGAAGCGCAGCCCATCCCCACCTCCTGCCCCTCGGGTTGCATTCGAGCGTACACCGTTGACGTGTCTATACGTGCAAGGTCTAGACAAAGACCAGATTTGGGCACAGTTAGAACTCAGGGCTCAAAACATTTGCAAAATGTTGGAGTTTGCTCTCGATGGCACCGAAGAACCTACTAGATACGGTATCACCCCCACCGAGGACAACTTGGAACACGATTCTCAGGAGGAGAGTAATTCTGATCTATCGTCAGAAGAGAGCGACGGCGATTCAGAAACGGACGAGGAATCAGGCGAGTCCAGCGACGGGCAGTCGTTAGAGGAGGAGGGCGTTACCGGATTGCGGGACCTGCCTGTCGACGAGGAAGAGGAAGGGTCGACTGAAGAGACTCGCCCTTCTTCCTCTGCCTCTCCTCCGAGAGCGAAGGCTGGACACTATGGATTGAACGACACCTTTTTTGATTTGAAGGAGTTCAACGCGGAAACAGAGGAAGTGGAAGCTGCCTTTGTTTCGAACGGAGCACTCGACACGGACTCGGATGACATTGCCTCAGATGAAGACGACATTGACTACTTCACATCTATCGACGGACAACTGCACGCCGACGATGACCATGGTAGGCCAATCACCCTTCCTGTCATAATGCTGGGACTAAAAAAACTGATTCTGTTAGAGCCGCGCTATTCCGACTTTTTCGATGCGCCTCCTGGGGGTGAGAGAAGGAAGAGTTCACGTCATCCTGGAGCCTCAGTACCCTCGAAAGTCCGTTTTCATGAAGAAGTGAAAGTGAAGACTATAAAAGCTAGGGGAAAAGGACTTCCTCTTTCCACCATGCAACTTCTGGACGATGAATCTGATGAATCTGCTGATGATAATGAGAGCCTCGAAATTGAAAGCGAGGACGAAGGTGACGATGACCAGCAGGATAACACACAACGTCATCCTGTCAACAAAAATTCGGATGCAGTATTCGGTAGCGTTGATAGAGGGAGTCAATTTGGCGGAGATGAAAGCTCAGAAGGCGAGTTCGCTTTCGATGACGGCCATCACACCATCAAGCGATTGCAAGATGACCTCCTCGCTGATGAGGATGAACCTGATGATGGTATGTCCTCGTATCTAATGTCCCGTTCGCAATACACTTATGTCTGCTGGAGGTTTGTCCACACATGAGAAGCGCCTTTCCGCCCTTCAGCGGGAAATTGCAGCCCTGGAGGCCGAAAATGTCGCCAAGAAAGACTGGACTCTGATGGGCGAGGCGACCTCTCGAACCCGTCCTCATGATTCTCTTCTGGAGGAAGACCTCGAATTCGAACGCGTCATGAAGCCAGTGCCTGTTATTACAGAGGAAATCGTAACAGGTCTAGAAGACAGGATCAAGGCAAGGATTCTTGAAGGCCACTTCGACGATGTTGTGCGCAAACGACCCGTAGACAATAAGCCATTCCTACCATCCCGCTTTTTCGAGCTTCAAGACGCCAAATCAAAAGAATCTTTAGCTCAGATCTACGAAGACGAATACACCGCTGCCCAGACGGGCGGCATCGTAGGGGAGGATCGTGATGGGAAATTGGCGGCCGAACACGAAGAAATTACAAGGATATGGGAGACAATCTCCTCGAAGCTGGATGCTCTATCTAATGCGCATTTCACTCCAAAGGCGGTGAGTGTCCATGACACAATGGCATAACAGGCATTGACGTAGTCTTTAGCCCACCGCAACAATTTCAACTGTCACCAACGTTGCATCGACCAGCTTAGAATCTACTTTGCCCACTAGCAACACAGTTGCTAGCATGCTAGCCCCAGAGGAGGTATATGAGGGCTCCTCAGCCGATCCCCGCGCACGGGGCGAGCTTTCTCCCAAAGAAAAGCGAGCAGCACGGAACAAACTGAAAAAGGCGAAAAAGAAGGCAAGGGATGCCCTGGACAGTAGCGTTGACAAGTTTGCGAAAACGAAGGGGTCAGGGGGAATAAAGGCACAAAAGTCGGCCGCTCTTCGGAGTGTAGTGAAGAGTGGAAAGGGTGTCACTGTGGTTGGTAAACGTAATAATAGACGGACAAACTAGATGAGATGGGAATTAACTTCCGTTTTTGTATGTTGCACTTGGCACCGCCCCCTTGATCTGTTCAAAATCACATCACCACGCAGTCACTGCCTATCATTCACTTGTTTCCTTCTGACACATGTCTTGGTTCCAGAAACGCAAAGACAGAAGCCTTATACCCCCCGTCGACTCAGGTGCTGGCGACTCGCGCGAGCATCTGAATTCACCCTCAATTGGTGACTCATACAGCAGCAGGTCTGCTGCCACCGACCCCTCGACCGATTCCTACGCACAAGTCAGTGATCGCTATCGTCGAAACAACCCGGTTGATGTCTATTCACGTGGCCAAGGCAACCTCGAGAGCGACAGAAATGAATTATTCTCTGGCTACAACCCGCAGAAAGCAAAGACTGGCCAATTTGACTACGATGGACCAACGCTGGCTGAACCTACCCCAGGGGAGGAGAAGGAAGAGGATGTGGAAGCGATCAAGCAGCAGACAAGATTCGTAAAGCAAGAAAGTGTCAATTCCACGCGCAACGCCCTCCGCATGGCGCGTGAGGCAGAGGAGACTGCGCGAAACACCATCAATAGACTTGGGACTCAGTCTGGTGCGTCAGAGAATGGCCGCGGTGGCGGGATCTTGCTTCATACTTATCACCCCGCCGTTTGTTCGTAGAGAAACTTGCCAACACGGAGCGCCATCTCGACGTGTCCAAAACTCATTCCCAACGTGCAGAGGATAAGACGGATGAACTCAAGAAGCTGAACCGCTCAATATTCCGCCCTGCCGTCACCTTCAACAAAGATGCGAAACGTGCTGCACAGGAGGCGAAGATAACGCGGCGTTACGAGGAGGAACGGGAAGAACGCGAGAAGGCTATGACGGACATACGTGAAACTCAGAACCGTTTGGGTCAAGCTTCGACCTACGGTCAACGCGAGGAGGAAGAGGGGATAGGGCCGAATGGAAGGCGTAATAGGACGGCTGCCCAACAGGCACTTCGGCAAGAACAGAGGAAGCGCTTCCAGTTTGAGGCCACTGCGTCCGACGACGAATTTGAAAACGAACTTGATGACAATCTTGACGAAATATCTGATGTTGCAAAGAGGCTCAAGGCACTGGGAACGACTATGGGCCAAGAACTCGACACCCAGAACAACCGCATTGAGCGCATTGAAGAGAAGACTGTCAGCCTCGATAACAGAGTCTTCAGGAACACCGAGAGGGTACGTCGTCCCATGCGCGAATTCTTTGCTCTAGTTCTCATTGCAACTGTTTGCAGCTCAAACGAATCAAGTAAAGATACCCCCGGGCCTCAGCCTGTCAATCCCTCGCCTTGAGAAAGCAATTTTACTAAATTTGGACGGTTTTGATATGTCGAACGTTGTTCTGTTCATTAATGGAAACATTTCGGTACATGCTTTGATTCCTGTTGATGGTTTTGCTGGAGCACGACAAGCACCGGTTAAGAGTCTAATTATATTATAGAGTGCAAGCGAGTATCTCTGTTAAATCCCTGTTGTGGAGCGATCCGATGATTGGTCCAGCGACGCAACTACTATGTTCTCAATATGCGACAGATGGGCCCTATAATATCTGTGGTCCTCGCTCATAATTTCTTGGTCTGCGGTTCGTTTCCTGTCTGTGTCTATCCACCCAGCAGTTCGCACTGGCAGAATCAGTATCACATGCCGAATGTCTGGGAGTCTTTTTATGCATCATCTCGCTCTCTGGATCCGTTATGATCCTTGGACGGGTTGCGGGTGAGCCCACAGCCTTGCAAGATTAATATTGATCTAGTCGGGCACCGTTTACGTCTCGTCTCCCATACAGTATTTGGGACATCCCTACCGCATGTCTCGGCCTCATGAGCGGGGCGGTGTTCAAGTTGGGATTCCCCCCTCCCCACTGCAATAACCTCCTGCGGATCGCGTAGATTGCGCGGCAATGGCCCAGCGATCCGTACCTCAACTCCGAGTTAGGCACGAAACCGCGACTCACTTGATTGATGAGCTGTGTGGCCTCGTTGAGTTGATCCCTTCAATTGCCCCGGCTTGTATCTCTCGGCTGTGCCAGGTGGTCACGTAGTCATCGGGCTGATTGGACACCAACCAACTTTATCTCCGAATGATCGATCCACCCCTGAGAGCGAGCAGACAGCTCCTCGTCATCCAGCTCACATGCCTATGATCATGACCTCTGGCCATTCCCATGTCTTATTATGACGGTTGTGAGATCATGATACGATCGGCGCACTCACTGGCAGGCTGTGTCGAGGCGAGGTCCGAGACCACAGGGTCTACTCTCTGCCGATTTCCATCAGTACGACGTGTTGCAGGAAGTCATGACCATGGCCAGTGCTACGACGCAGCTGCTCGTGGAGCTCAGAGAGATCAAGATTAGTAATCTTTATCACACCAAAGCTCATCTGAGGGCCTCCCATGTGAAACTCTTTGATTTCGCGGCTATTACTCCAAGGAGTTACCTCCTTCTAAATTCTTGAACCTTGTCTCCATGCATCGTGTACTATTCATGTGAACGGAGTTCGTTCGAGCATTCGGGTATGATTGACGGATTATTACTTGTATCGAACTCCCCTGCTTAAATCACCGTGTAGTAAACATCCCAAAGCTCATCTGAGGGCATGCAGCGCGATGTGGCCTCCACCGCACATTTCAACCCTCTGCCAGAAGTAATGTACATACCAGCCACGTTGCGCATCTATATTTGCTATCTATGCATTGGCACCCAAATACTTACTGCAATTTGTGCCCGGCGCCGTTGATGGTTTCGCATCGCATCTACGTGTTATATTTTCGCTGCAATGGCTTTGTCGACTAATTGGAGAAAATCTGTTCTGTCGAGTTCCTCAGTTGATGTCTCTCTTTTTCCCACTGGGGAGGAATCTGATCCGCGTCTCGTCTTCCATAACCAGTATAAACCCCGCACGGCATCCTCGAGAGCATGACTACCATCGTCCTGATTGGTTCCTTGATGCGATGATGAGTTTGCTGCTTCAGTGGCCACCGTGGACGATGGGGTGCGTTCAGGCACCTTCTGATTCCTTTGGGGGTGTCCCCATTCCCAGGTGTTTTCATCGTCAAGCAACGACGACGGGGATTCAGTGTCGTCATCAGTTGTCCCCGGTATATCTTCTTCGGGGTCTGGTTCAGGAAGGCTGCCTGAGAGGGGGCTAGCGTTCGAATGTCGTGGAGATAGTGCGGCTAAGCGATGTGCCAGGGTGCTCGGAGACGGAGGTGCCTTGGGGTCGCGTAGGCGGGGATGGGTATTCATGTCGATGATGGGAATGGTCCCTTCACGGGGGATGTGGTGTGCGCCGGGTGCCGCTTGAAGACGTGTTTTCTTGTGCACAGGGGATGGGATCGTAGAGTCGGCCGTACCTTCAGCGGTGCATGGTCAGAATATATGACTCGGCTGCGAAGGCACCACAGACGCCATATCATACCTTGTACTGAAGCATATTGAGCCCAATATGCATCTTCGCTCGCGTTCATCTCTTCCTTGCTGGTGGATGGCAGGAGTTGAGTGGCATCGTCCTTCTCCACGCCATATGAGTTCCAGTAGTCGTCGTCATCATCATTGACGTCACTATCGCCATCTTTGTTCTGTTTTTCCCCTCCAAACTCCGAGATGGGGACAAGATGGGACGCATCATTGGCAGGGTCATTGCCCAAAGAAAGATGCGTCCCAGGAGGGAACGGCATCACATTTGCGTCATGGTATTTCCAGCTCTCTTCGCCGTCCCACTCAAAGACGAGACGTAGACCATCGTCTCCGGTGGACTTGACGTGGGCGTGGGCGTAGGCATGTTCTGGGTCGACTGTATACCCGACCAGAAAATCCGGAGCTAGTTCATCGAGAGACATTGGGAGAGATTCTAGATGCTCAATGGCGCGTTCACGACCTGCAGACGGCCAGGAAAGATAGGAAGGGGAGTCCTCTGGGGAGATCTCGAGGAGGGAGTGTCTTTGCAAGAGAGAACGTGAGAGTAGATTTGGAGGAATTGGGCGAGCTAGTTGTGAAGGGGGAGAGATGTACTGCAGGATAAGGTCGATAGTGTAGGATGATATGGGAAGAGGGTCCATTGCGCACGGAAGAGAGACTGCCTTTTGACTGCGGGCATGAGTGTGGCTTGCAGTGTCCGAGTCCCGAGTCCCGTGTTTCCCGAATCGAGTCGAGCACCGAGCACCGCCCGCCACCCACAGCGCCTCCAACTACACCAACAACTCCAGAATGCGCCCAGTCCGTTTCTATTCTCTCTTTCTGGTCCCACTCACTTTCACAGGCGTTCTTGCACAGGTGAGTCACAGCCAGACGTTTCTTTTTACCCACTCGTACCACGTACCACGCTCAACCATTCCTCTCCCTGGCGTCTCAGAACAACAATGCAACAGCCCCCACGGTGACCGTCTTCTCCTCGACTTCTACCGGTGTCTCCCTCGATCAAAATCGCCAGACCGTTCCCTTCACGGTCGTCATTGCCATCACTTCCACTCTGGCCGCCAATGCCCCGGCGTCGAGTGGAAACAGCACGGGCAATTCGACGAACCCTTCGTCAAATTCTACCTCCACAAACGCTACCTCCACTGGTCCTCTACCAACCGCCGCCACCAATGTGAACGGTGGAGGAAATGGACCAGCCGGCGCTCCAAGTCCGGGTCAGTCGGGAGTGGGTGGTATATATGGGCCACCCGATGGTTATGTCTCTGGGGTGCCATCATTGCAATGGAACGCAATGGTCCTCAGCATCGCAGGAGTCATCGTTGGCGCTTTCCTTCCCTTACTATAGTATGCAACATGTTGCCACTGCATGGACAACTTGAACAGTACCCCGTCCTTAGTATAATACCCATAGACATTGGACCTTGATCGCAGGCGTCATCATCATCATTGAATATGTAGTCACTGACACTGACTTTGCTATGACATTTCTCGTATGTACGTATTTTTCACTCTACAGGAGAGTTACAGGAACTGCCGTGGGAATATAGAATTCTTAACTCTTAACATAAACAAAGCTGTGGCAATCATCAACCTTGAGACTTGCTTCGAGGTCTATCCGGATGGCATCGGTCGATATCTCTCATCCAGCGAAGAGACAGAGAACTGAGGCTGGAGGATCAAAAGTGCGTCTCATCTGATTGTTATATGACACAGGGTGCTGGACTTGCTCTCTCAAGGTCATTGGAACCCACAATGGCACTTTTCACTGTGACGAAGCTCTCGCAGTGTACTTGCTACGACTCACAGACGCCTACCGTGATGCAGGCTAGTCTTTCCGCTTAGACATCCTATAGCATCCTGTTGAACTTGCACAATAGACGTGGTACGCACTCGGGACCCCAACATCCTGGACACTTGCCACATAGTCGTGGACGTCGGCGCCGTCTACGACGAGAGCAAGCAACGCTTTGACCACCACCAGCGCGGCTTTGACGAAGTGTTCGGCCACGGATTCACGACAAAATTATCCTCAGCAGGCCTCGTCTACAGGTCAGACTTTTTTTATATTCGTCACTGTCGCCTCTTCGTTGACGACCCTTTCAGACATTTCGGTCGCGAGGTCATCTCGAATCAGTTACAGCTGACCCCGGACGACCCAAAAGTCGAAAGCCTTTGGTTGAAACTATACAGGGTACTCTTCCTGCCCTTCCTTGCGTGCACCGAGCCCCTATGTTCACCTGTATTTCAGGAATTCATCGAAGCGCTTGATGGGATCGACAATGGCGTTTCGCAGTACTCCAGCGATCTTCAGCCCAAGTATCGGAATCGCACGGATCTCTCCAGTCGCGTGGGCTGGCTCAATCCAGCGTGGAACGAGCCTTTCGATTCGCAAACATTAGATGTTAGGCTGTTATGTTTTTCTCCGCCCTCTATCGATGCCTAATTCGTTCCCCTCCCCCCCCCCACTAGGCCCAATTTTCGAAGGCCTCACAACTAACCGGGGAGGAGTTTCTTGGTCGCCTGAACTACTACGGCAGGTCGTGGCTCCCGGCTCGTGATCTTGTTCTCGACGCACTCTCTCGACGCACAACCGTAGACCCCAGTGGTCGCATCATCATTTTCGATCAGTACGCTCCGTGGAAGGCATGTTCGAATTTTTTTTGATCGTCATGATGGGTATAACACCTTATCGTAAAATAGGAGCATCTCTTTGAGCTGGAGCAAGAGCTGGCCGTGCCGGCACATGTGCAACCCTTTTATGTTATCTATCCAGACGAAGCCGGTGGTAATTGGCGCATTCAAGCAATCTCTGTCTCTCCAGAAAGCTTCGAGAGTCGTAAGGCGCTACCGGAGACTTGGCGCGGGGTCAGAGATGAGGACCTTTCGCGCGTCACTGGTATTGAGGGTTGTATCTTCGTGCACGCGTCCGGTTTTATTGGGGGGAATAAGACCAAGGATGGTGCTTTGGAGATGGCTAAAAGAGCTGTGAAGTTTTGATGAATGAAGGACCTACGAGGAATATGTATCATCACCGCTTTCTTTTCTATTTTCTGTAACCCGAGAAGACGAGGTGCGATTGTGTACAGCTTCGAAGACCGGTCACGGTTCTGGTAACGTCTTCTGAATTTTGTTGCAACACAGAGTGCTGTTATTCCTCTTCTCTTCGCCCAACAATATCGAAAGATTCACGCGAGGTGAGGAAAGAACGCGACCTTGTTTCTGAGGCAAATCGTCGTACTAATTACAAGCTTCAACACACTTGAGGTAATAAAGAGATAGTAGAACTAGATTTGTGTTTATATGACCGTTCCATACGCAGGCGCACCAAGCGAGCTTGACTGCTCACTCTGACAGATACACTCCTGATTGTCCCCTGTAGTTAATTTCTACCATACCCCTTTTTCCCCCCTTTTACATTTTCCGAACCAACATTCGTCTTGCGCGTGACCTAATTGGCCACATCCACGACAACGGTTCATGCCTAGGCGACGGCAGTCTTCCGTATTATGATCACGTCGTTTACACAGTCCGCAGAACGCGTACGGGGGTGTGCCTCGATCGAGGTCCGAGTCACAAGAGTGGGACCGCGTTTTCGGGTTCGCGTCGTAGATATTCTTTTTTGAGAATTTGGATGAACTGTTGTGAACTCACAACCTTTCTGAGATCGTTATCGACGACGTCCTTTCGACCCCCAACATATGCTTCAGTGAATGTGTCCCAGGAAGGGGGTAGCGAGGCAGCGATGATAAGTTTGAATGAACCGTCCGAGACCTCAAAGTCGCTATCGCCCATGAGATTGATCCTTGCCCGGTACTGTTGAAGCTTGTTCAGGTGTTCGCTTATATTGTCGCCCTCTTCTGCGAAAGTGCGAATAAGAGTTGGGTGATAATACGGTAGGAGGATCCGGTAACCCGTCGACGAATTTACGGCCTCGAGATTGGTCCACATATCATGAGCGGTAGCGCACCGAATAACGTGCACCATCTGGGAGGATGTGATGTTATTGGTAATGAGAAATTTTGCATATGTATCGTTAAAGGTCCAATTGGCTGAGCCAACAGGATCTTCTTCAGGATTTGGACGAGTGGTCTGGCCCATAACGTATGCGTCTAGCCCGCACAAATGCAACGCAAGGCTCATACGGTGGCGCCAAACATGCCAATTGGATTCATCAAGGGGTTCCCTGATTACTGTGATGGCCGAGTTCTCACTAACACGGACTCGTCCTATGCCTGCCTCGGAGACAGAAGTCATTTGCTTTGTTTTGGATGGTAGGGCACAGGACGAAGTTAAAAGATATGTGAGTGTGAGGTTGGTGAGAGCAAGAGGGAAGACGATATATTGTTATGGCCCCTATTTCCCCCCTTTTATCGTACGTTGTACGTTACGCAAGCAAGCCCAGTCATTCTGAATACCGCTGGCATGGCCCCGAAAGAACAACCGACTGTCCTGCTTACTGTGACCACTTTTCCCCTCTGAATGATTTCCAGTGCGTTGACAGCTACATAGAATGATGATGGCCCACCTAGTGTGGATTCTCCGTACATTTTTGGGTTGTATAAACATCTCACCAGGACCCTCGGTTCGTCTTGCCTTTACATATTCCATCCATCGCATCAGATCAAAACAAATCCAACGTACATATTTACCTAGGTTGGAATGTCAGAGTCGTCATACCTAGCTCACAAAAGTCATGGATCGGTTCGTAACTTGCCCTTCTCGGTGTAGAGGGTATGTTGTGAAACATAACCGATACAGGAAAGGCCTACCAGCTCCATGATATTATCCGCGGACGTTTCTACTATCCCAGGGATCCTGGTAAGGGCTCACCACCCATGCAGATCCGGGGTAAAACCTCAATTGTATAACCTCAGATGGACAGGGCGAGTTCTCGGACTCTCCGCGGGCCCTCAAAGAGGGAGAGATTGGTGAATGGATCCTCTTAGATGGCGTGAGTCCTGGCACTCAGGCATCACCTACATATCCAAAAACTACCGTCAGACCCCAGCGTCGTGCTCTAATATCGCACTCCACAATCTGTACCCCGGCGAGATCGACTTGCTGGTATGTTGTGGTTTACGTGTTCGCCCCAGGCCCCACACTAATATATTCATCCATCTACGCATCTTCCATCCAGTTGTCCGGGCCCAATTTGGGGAGGAACACGTCTTGTGAGTCCGTCACGTAGCGAAGCACGATCCTTTTCCCCAAACCAACATGGAAACGCCTTTTCTCTCAGCCGCATTCGCGTTATCGTCTGGGACCCTTGGCGCTTCTTTGTCTTCTGCTCTCTCCCAAACGCGCAGCATCGCTCTGTCCTATGGAACGGTCGAACATCCCACGCCGCAGGCCTATTTTGAGCCCTCTCACGCCCTTTCCGCGAAGATCATTCGCCATCTTTGGGAGAACTGGGGCAAAGACGAGGGGGGTTTGCGCAACGGGGAGATTGACCTCTACAGCGTGAATATTCCCATGATTTCAGGGTTGTTGAGCGAGGAAGGACTTCCTATCATTTGGACGCGCCTCTGGCGGAACTCATATCACCGTTTATTTAAGGCGTACTCCGCAGAGCACGCAGCGGAACTGGAGCACGCGTTTCCACAGGCAGGACCGGATTCCACGAAGACACCACTTGCACAGACAATCTCTCAAGAAGCCAAGGACGCCTCCCCAAAGAAGATTGGTGGTTTAATGTTCAAGTTCTCACCAGACATGAACGGCTTAATCGACCTTCAACTATCCTCCCTTCCGGAGGGTTCTGACAGTTGGGCCATTGAGAAAGGATGGGTGAGTGTCACTCCGATGAGAGCCAGCTTCGGGGAGCCGCCCGCGGAACATGTATTTGTACCTGGTGGGACGACACAGGATAGAGTATGGAAGATAAAGCTATGAACAAGTTGAACCGTAAAACAACATATAGTCCATGTATGAGGCCCCGAACGGCCGTGACTCCAATGCGACAGGTGCACGTCATAAAACAAGAGAGAATGCAGTTACCATAACCATGCCCAGCAACATGGGCAGGTGCAATTGCATAATGGGGGAGGGAATGCCCGCATTTGTCACCCCAACAATACTTTGGCGGCGGTATACCTTGAGGTAATTGATACTCCAGGATGCATTCTAAACAGCAAAGTTGAGCACAACAGCAAGGGGGCAGGTGGCGTCATACCACAAAATTTGTTGGGTCCATAAGATGGTCGGAACACGTTCCAGGACAACCCGATGTCGCGTATGAGTTTCCAGCCCAGTCACCTGGAATATAAAGATCGGGGTGAGTCTTCGAGTTGCGCATTTACTCGCTTGTACGCACCACAGAACGTAATGTCTTCTTCAACTTCAGCGCTTTATCTCATAGTGAGAATGAAGAAGGGACCCACCGAATATGATCGAGTGATTCTGGAAGTATTTTAGCGGGTCGCAACCTGCAGCTTCCAGAGTGGCAGTGGGATTTGGCCAGTTGGCAGGATTTGGGATTCCATCTAGGATATCCTGGGGTATAGCAACGCGATAAAAGTTCCCTTCAGCAGATAGTTCAGCAATAGTCATGGCATCATCCTCGGTAGTGACTCACAGACTGATATTCCGTCCTGGTCCCATTTCATAGCGAAAACGCCACCTCCTTGGGCATCAAAGGTGGGCCCGTACGATGCCCGACTCCATTCGATGACAGCACATCCAAACGCGGTGCTGTTGCTCACGCAGTCCAGGTTCGTTTGGTTGTTTGTTTGCTAATACGGGTAAAGACGGTGGCTGAAGGCGTAAAGGCACTACTCACCGTGATGGTGCCAGTATAGCTACCATTAACAGGGGGAGTTAGCATGCATCCTAGCATCACATTAGCAACCTCGCGAGGTCAAACACACGTGAAAATTAACCTGGGCTGGTGTGCCATGTCACCTGATTATGTTCGTTGTCATGTACGCCTTCGATTATGTCAATCTCTCCCGTCTGCAAGATGAGGTGAGGTGTCACGTCTGTCAGTGATATCCGGGAAGTGCAGCTCACACTCGGCCATACTCCATTTCCAAGTGTCCAGAATGCCGGCCACACGCCTCGTGGTTGAGAACGATTGCTTAGTTGATCGTCCGGAGTGGAAAAAAAAACCTACCACAGCCCCAAGGCGCACGGTTTATGTCCAGAATGAAAAGACCGGTGTTATATTGTGCGTAGCTTGAAATTCGGACGCTGATTGAAGGTCAATAGTAGAAAACTAAATCATGATGTCGACTCGCACCTCTGCCGGTTCTGGCCAGACTGCAGCGTGGTCGTATTGTCTCCTTTCATGACGACTGTCTTATTCGAGATGTACGACAGGTTGTTGGCAAACGCTGTCGTAGCATTTACGTATCTGTAGGACGACATCAAATTACTGGGAGCTAGCAAAGGCGGGAAAAAGCTGTGACTATACTCGACAGTTCCACTGGGAAGGGGTCAGATTACGCGTGAGAGTTGAAGAAAATACATACTGTGTCGGGTCAGGTCCGGTATAGAAGGTAAAATAACTGATGGAGGCCCAACCCCGTCGGCGGCAGTTTTGGATTCAAACCAACGTTGGACTCACTCGAAAAAGTTTGGCGCAGCATAGGTATCTTGGATGATCCATAGAGACTTCTCCGAACCCGACGTGATATTGCTGGTAATATTATTGAGAACAGTACTGTTTGAATCCCTGCGTAGATCTGGGGTGTTGCGCGGCAGCAGTATTGGGGGGCTTGAAGTAGAGTCATTGCGGTCCGTGGGGTTGACGACACTGACTGCCACAGGTAGAGATGAGAATAAAATGGTTAACGTTGATATCATCAAATGCAGATCGTAAAACATGTCGTCGTCAGAAAAGCGAGGATGAGAGAAGATGGGTTATGGGGAATGCAGCATGGTCTACACACCATGTTCGATTTCTGTGTGGGCGCTCCGAAACTCGCTTACTCTCAATTACTCTACTCGGGTTTGTTTTCCAAACTCTAAACTCATAATCAACTCTCTTCGCGAGTAGGAGCAATCCCGACCCCGTAGTGGGGAGAATACGCCCGAATCATTTGGCTCGAGCTTCGGGAACAATGGGCTGCTACAGTGTACTACGTCTGGTTCGAACGCGAGAATTTTCGCATGTTGATCCACGTTGTTCCCACCCAGCTGCGGAACCAAAAAAGTGATCTCCATATGGAATCGCAGATGTCCCGCGCCAAGACGCGGATACAAACATGTGATGTATTGATTGTGTAGAAGAGACAGATAGGCGTGCATAGTATAAAAGAAATACTATCATCGGTAGCGGCGGAGGCTGAGCGTATTGTGTCTTTTCCAGGTGGCAACACGAGGTGTGTTGTTGTACCTGTGACCTTTTCCAATGCCGCGGTTCTGGACACGTAATATGAGTAAAGGAACACGTTGCGAGGACATCACTGTTGCCAAACTTACCTTTTTCCCAACGCTGGTGAGGCCACGAGCTTCCCGTCTCTTGTGTACGGGCTTAGTGATCCAGTTGATTCGAGGGTCTCGACGGATCTGATCACCCGTAAGCCGCGAGGTGTATATGATAATCCCGATGCTTACCGCTTTGTGGCTGGGGTCGACGAGTATAACTTCATAATACTTGTACACACCGTCCTGATTGATCCAGTACGAGTTCAATACACGCAAGTTACCACAACGACGGCCAACGCGTTCTTCCGCAACACTCCGTAGGCCACGCTGGAACTTGAGATGGTTGACACCCTGGCGGACAGGTTTGCCATATGTCGCACCTGGACCAAGAAAATTAGCCCAACCAGGGATGAAAATGAAACGTACGCACCCTTAGGGACATGCTTCTTACGATTACCACGCCGCACACGCACGCGATAGATAACGTATCCTTGTTTTGCTTTATAGCCAAGCCGGCGAGCCTTGTCCGGGCGTGATGGGCGTGAAGCCCGGTGGATGACGTTCAGCTGGCGATACTCCCAGCAGCTGTTCCACATCCGCAATCGGGGTACGTCCAACAGCGACAGGTAGAATGGCGACATACCGAACACGAAGCAGGAAACGAAGGACGTCCGACTGCTTCTTCTTGTACAACTCGCCAATGTACTTATACGCGCCCATCCTGTGGGCAGTTGTTAGATCAGTGTTGACTGCGTCATCTGCTCCTTCTCAAAAGCATCCATCCAGCTAGTTGAAATATAACTCCAACCAAACGCCATCATAGTGAAAGGAAAAGAATAGCTTCCTAGTCCACTGAAAATCATCGTAGACAAATGATCAAGCTCACCTGTTGTCGATACTGACGACTTGAACCTCTGTGTGTGTGTAGTCGAATGATGTGCGCGTTTGAACAAAGTTCAGGTGCCCTTTCGGCAAACACCGTGTCTCATCAAAATACAATCGAGACAGCATAGTACTGTACTCCCGTAGTGCAGTTCAGCCAGCACACCTCCCGTATACTCGAAGTAGTGACCATATGGTACGAAGAGGTCAGAACCACCACCATGAACTCCTTTTCTTCACTTCAGCCGTAGCTGCGTAGTCATAGGAATGGTGATCATCTCGCTGCAACCAGCACAACACACCCTCCACTGAACAACGTTCCTTCATGCGTCAAGGTGGCTGGGCGCGGAGCCAAAAATTGGCCGAAGAGCCTGTTACTGTGTTCGGTGCAGATCACTCGGACTGAAGTCGTTCCTAGAAGAAGAGGAATACCAATTCTCCAGGGTCTTCATCGTTGGTTTTGACTTTGGTCATCTTCGATGCTGCACACGCCTCAGTGTCGAGTGGCATAAATCTGGCCTTTGCCACCACCGCATTGTGAGGTCGCGCCAGCGGATCCCAAAGAGATACTGCAAAGCTGTCGTTTGGTAGCGAATGATTCATGCATAGGGCACACTACTAGTATATGTAATGCCATTGAACGTCATGATACATGGGTGGCGTCGAGCAACAATGAATATAGGCAGGCATCTACTCTTCTGAACGGAGGCGTGCTGCAGGGTTGGTTACCTTCAGGCCCAGTGCTTTGGCCCTGCAGGTAGGTACGGTGTCAGTTGCGATATGCAAAGTATTGTCTAGTTATCACACCTTTCTAAAATGACCACACGGTTTCGACTACTGACATTGTGCGCGATTTCCGCAGCATAGCTTTTGTTGTGCATAAGGAGTAGTTCGAGCTCCCTGACATTATTCACTAGGAACTTCTTGAGGCCATTGGGAAGTAGGTGGCGCGTCTTCTTATTGCTACCATAGCCGATCTTAGGAGTATGTAAGTACGCGCTGGTGGGTGAGGTAGATTCACCTTCACATACCTTAGGCATAGGCAGCTGGCCTTTGAATCTGCGCCTCACCCTGTTGTCAATACCCTTGGGTTTCCTCCACGCCTCCTTGACGCTCTTATAGCGGTCGGATTGATGACGCCTGTGAGGTAACATATAAGTCACTCAGTGTAAATCGCGATGCATTGTCGCGCACTTGAATGGCTTGGTGCGCTTTTTTATGATCGGTGTCTTGATGGCCATGGAGAGCTGTGGAACGGGCGCGTAAGAAAGATTGTCGTAGCACAAAACACAAATGTCATCCAACGGAGGACCCAGGCATCCGTCGGATTTTGAGCCCCTCTTCATGCATTCTAAGGCATGATATATATTGTCGAACCAAGAAAGGCCTATGGGAAGCACCATTGCCGGAGAAAATATACTCACTGTCTTTCGGGGGTTGAAGGGAATGTTTTGGTCGACGTGGCGGAGGAGGCTGCCAGTTTGGGAAAGTAAGCACGTATCAACATGGTCGTGGGAATGTTCATGATCATTCTGCCAGCGTGAACTGTTTTGCGGTCTCAATCAATTAACAACATACGCTCAACGAGCTCTCTTGATCATCTTTATTGTACGCGACTTCTAGAAGGCATCATATATTTTTCTTTCCATTCGCAAAAGTAGGACTAGGAGGGTGGGACCAGTGACTGGCACGTGTGTGGTGTGGTGTACCTGGCTTGCCGTGAGAGAT
>Ga0137390_10000990_pt1 | contig 20525 bp, 40 predicted proteins | sample 15con2h24AmetaG_FD_104937 | JGI IMG/M metagenome (GOLD analysis project Ga0137390, IMG submission 104937) | Vadose zone soil microbial communities from Angelo Coast Range Reserve, California, USA - 15con2h2.4A metaG | ecosystem: Environmental > Terrestrial > Soil > Vadose zone > Saprolite... | reverse complement strand
GTTCAACCCGTTCTGGAAAGAGCCTGAGCCACGGGATCAAATGTTGCTCGTAAACGCGCCATCATTGGTGCGTTACCACGAGTGCGGCAACGGCCACTACCTGCAACGGTTGCGCCGAGCGTTTGGGCTTGAAGTCGATGACGTGCCGCGAGGCGCCATCAAATGGGAAGGTCAACGGCACAAGGACCGCGTTATCCTGCACTTCGACCCCGGACAACATGTCAATTGGCAACGCAAAACAATCCATCCACGGGCGCGAATGTTGTACCCGGAAACGCGGGGTGAACTGGAAAAGTTCATCGCAGGCAATCACGGCTTGGATTTCATCAGCGTCGGCAACGCGCCGGACGGCCGCCCGCTTCACGGGTCGCGCCATCTGCCAACACGCACAATCTCAGACCTCGTGAACCTGATCGGAAGCGCGAGCTGGTTCATCGGGATTATGAGCGGCCCGATGCACATCGCCACAGCCATGAGTTTGAAGTGTATTGTCATTGTCAATTTCCCGGCTGCTTGGGAATGGTTTCTCCCAACACTTCGAGTCACTGACCAGTTGGAATCTGAATGGGCATACCCGGAGAGCGTGTATTTGCATCAGGAAGGCGAAGGACCGCTGTGCCGCAAGGCAACTGCGGATAATCTACGCGCGGCGTTCGGCGGTGATGTTTGGCCACACTGGAAAACAGAGCACTGCGCACTCATCCACGAAAAGTTATGACACCGATTTGTTCAGTACTAATCATAACTCGTCTGCGGCCGGTCCTATTGCAAGAGACGATTGATTCATTTCTTGGGAAGGCCATGTTCCCTGAGCGCGTTGAAATCCTTGTTCGCGTTCACGATAATGACGATGAGACATTACAATGGGCTTCGACGAGGGATAAAAAGATTCGTGTTGTTATCGGTGACACTGAAGATGGCTACGGCAGCCTTCACAAATTCATCAATTGCCTGGCGGCAGTCTCCAACGGCGATTGGCTTTGGTGCGGCAGTGATGACGTGAAAATGATCACGCAAAATTGGGATAGTATTTTGCAGTCCGAACTACCGGCGCCGAAGGAAACCTGCCGGATCGTCACAGCGCAGGTTGTCAATATGCCAAACACGCGCACCACGATTATATCACGCGCATTTTACAACGCGCTAGGCCATTGCGGTCTCACGCCGCACTGCGATTGTTACATTGATGCGCTGGCGCACTTTGCCGGTATTCGAGTGCCGATTGGCATTCAGATTCAAGATATGCACACGGATTCCGTGCCTTACGTTGTGCCGCGCGACGTGGAAAAAACCTGGGCTGAGTATCGCAGTCAGAAGTCAGCGCACTGCTTCAATATGGACAAACTCAAGCTGGGCGCGATTTTGAAGAAAGACCTTGGCAACTGGACAACATCACACGCGCCCGAGAATCCATGACCGACAAAGATTACAGTCAGTTTGGGGAACAGACGCATATCCTGAAGTTTTTCGCCGGCGCGGAACGCGGGATGTTTCTGTCGCTGGGAGAATTTGACGGCATTACAGGGTCCAACACGCGCTGCTTATCTGACCGAGGCTGGTCTGGTGTGTGTATTGAACCTTGCGCAGATGCCTTTGTGCGACTCGTCAACAATCATCACGGCAACCCAAACATCAAACTGGTTAACGCGGCTGTGATGCCGCAAAACCGGCGCCGCGTCCAAATGTTCCATGACGCCGGCGACCAGATTGGCACTGTCTATGAAGACCATCGGCTAGGTGAACTCGTTAAACGCCGATGGCACGTTGCGACACTTACGCCAAGCGACATTCAGACTTCGTTCGGGCGCCGGTTCGAGTTCGTCAGTGTTGATATTGAAGGCATGGACTTGCCAGTCATCGAGGCGCTAGAACCGTTGTTGTGGGAGACGCAGTTGGTTTGTTTCGAGGATGCGATACCCAATTGCCCGTTTGACACGGTGTACTATGAGCAACTGCTGGCGGCGTGGAAAATGCACGGGTTTACCAAGCTGATAGGCAGGACTTGCGATCCGTCCGGTAAACCGGCGAACACGTTATTGGCCAGAGGCGATCCTGTTCCGTTACAGCCTGGGGTGGCGCGGCCAGCATTCAAAAAGGAACCGTGAGGAAGTCCAAAAAAACTTATTGGAGCTGCAAAGACCTTAAAACGGTGCGCCGACTCATTGCGCAAATGAAGTCTGGTGAAGGACGGCACAACACCAGGCACGACAGATTAAATACTGACCCTGACGCACACAGAAGACGACGAGGAAGCAGAATCATCATTTGGTCTTTTCCTGAAGATTGTATTCGAGGCGATTATTGTTGGTGCGATACTCTAAGAAGAGTAAGCAGAATTCCACGTAGCAGGTTCCGCGAAATAATGTGGCAAATGGGAACCATGAAGTGCCAAGGAAAACGCTTTAGAAAAGTGTTCTGTGAAATTGATGGCTACGAAAATGTTTCGCTGTGGGCTTGTCTATGAACCTGTTCAAACGCTGGCTCAAAATAATTCCCGTTGAACGCGCCGTCAATCGTCTGACAGTCGAAGAATGGCGGGCTGACAAGGCGTACGTGGCGAGTGCAGCGGGCATACTGCGCGATCCGCGCGTGCAACAGATGTTGGATTGTTGCGCCAACTCAAGCCCCGGATTCGACGTGTTGCCGATTGGCGCGCCGTTACAGGACAGAGCAGTCATGCAGGCGCGCCAAGAAGGTTACGTATTAGCACTCGCAAACTTCGCGGCCTTGGGACAGGAACAAGCGTTGGCCGATCGGATCGAATCGACATTCGAGCCGGAGGAAAAATCCGTATGAAACCGGACGGTTTGCACGTTCAACTGGAAGCAATAAGTCCCGATGTTGAGGCGATGCTGGTGATCCAGATAGAGCTGCTTCTGAAAGACTTGCCGGTCACGGGCACAAACGAGCGCAGCCGGATAGCGCGATTCGGCTGGGATTACACGCCCGAAAATAAGTGGCTCGGTGATGCGCCAACTTGGGTTTACATTCCGGGTGTACCCAAAGCCTTTGAATCCGTTACGGTGAACGAATTCCCTCCCGGCAACGGCATCGGCGCACACATCGACTCGAAAGAATTCGACGAACCGATTCTTGTCCTGAGCCTTAATGACGACTGTACGATGTCGTTCGTCTGTCCAATGGACGAAGAAATTTCGGTGTTCGTGCCGCGAAGAACTTTGCTGACGCTCAAAGGCGATGTCCGCAACAAATGGACACACGCCATCAGCGGAGACCACGAAGATACGCGCTTTTCAATTGTATTCAGACATCGCATCATGTAGAAAGTATTCTTATGCCAGCCACAGAAGCACCTCCAATCCCCAAACTGGAACCGAAGCCAGCGATTGACGCCAAAACAGCCGCAGAAGCCAGAGGATCAGCCGTCTCAAGCTGGGTAAGCGGACTTGGCGCCGTAACGGAGGAACCGCCTCCTGAGCCACCGCCAGCGCCGTCAAAACCAGCCGCTGCGGAAGGTACACCTACACCACCGGCACCTGCTGAAATCATCGAACCGTTCCCGAAAACATCGGAGAACTGGAAGAAATTCGTATCGGCGCGCGATGAAGGCTTCAAGAAACGCGATTCACAGATCAAAGAACTCGCCGACAAACTGCGCGAGACAGAAACCAAGTTCTCGACCGTAGTTGATCCGAAGGAATTCGAGACCGTCAAATCCGAGCGCGAAAAGCTCTCGGAAACACTACGTCTGGTGGCGGTCGAGAAACACCCCAGATTCCAGGCGTACTACGATAACAAGACGAACGCGCAGATTGACCTGGCCAAACGCATCAGCGGCCCGGATAAAGCCGAGACAATCGCCGTTCTGCTCAAGACGCCGGAGAGCGAATACCGCGCACGGCAGATCGAAGATTTGATGGCTGACATGTCGCCCCTGCAACAATCACGGATCGGCAGCGTGCTCAACGCTTTGGAAGACATCCGGTCTGAGCGCGATACTGAGATTACACGGGCGCGCGATGATTACGAGCGGGTAGCCGCGAAACAGAAAGCCGATGCGGAGACCAATCAGGCGTCAGCGCGGGCCAACGCGCAGAATTTGTTCGACGCCACACTTAAACAGTTCTCCGACCCGAAAGACGGGTTGGCTGTGTTCCAGTTGAAAGAAGGCGATGACGGTTGGAACAAAGCTGTTGCGGATAGGATCGCCACAGCCAAGAACATCCTGTTTGGCAACGAGAAACCTGATGCTCTGATAAAGGCGGCATTCAATGCGGTATCGGTCCCGGCGCTACTGGAAAACCAAATGGGCTTGATGAAACAGATCGAGACACTCGAAGCGCAGATTAAGGAACTACAACAGGCCCAACCCGGATTGACTGGACGCGGCGAACCGGCTGGCGCTGGGACAACGAGGCCAACGCTCAAGCCAGGCAGCCGCCCGATGTCGGTTGTTGGCGATTGGATCAAAGGCTTGCAAGAAACTCAGGAATAATTCAGACTCACTTTGCGGCGACGGGATGATGGACCTAGCGGGCGAGAACACTTGACGATGGACCTATGACCGCAACGCCGCTCACTTTTGCCGCATGAACATCAATGCCATCGTCGGGGATTACCCGGACCTTTTCCTAGGCCGACTCAAGGGATCAATCCTGTGGTTGACCGCCGAGAATCCAAACGCTGACATCCCCGTAAAAAGCCTGTACGCTTGCGTCCTGTTCTGGAACCGCAAGAAAGAAACGTCGGTCTCCGTGGCCCGGTTCGGCTTGAACTGATTTTCGCCAACGATTATGTGGTCGTTACAGACATCGGCGCGGTACGAAGGTAATCGCAATTCGCTTGCGACGATTCACCCGCGCAAGGCTCCCCGGCAGCCACTAAGGGCCGGGCAGTCCACCGGACGGCGGACGGTGGCGTTGGCGAATTGATTTGTCCGGCGTTGACGTGGCTGGCGCTGGCTTGTTGTTCATGTTGCGCGATTAAGGAGGTGATGACGATGCAGCATTACGATGGAATACCTCGTGATTCAGCCGGAAACCCAATAGTGTGACGTGCGGGGGACGCATCCGCAAAAAAACACGCCGGCGAACACTTTTCCTTTGACGATCCAAGCCCGGTTTGAAAGAATCGTAACTGTGATTGCGGGCGGCGGGCGAGGTCCGGGGCTGTCTCATAAGCAGCCGTAGCGTGGTGCAACTCCACGGCTTCGCAACCAATGTTGTTCGTCGGTTAAGTCAGCGTGAAACACTGGCTTGAACATGTCCAATTCCTTTGGCAATATAACTTTGCGTGCGGTTGATCCTTCGTGGTCGGCCCTGCCATCCCAAACAGCCGGGTGTGTTTCAAAACCGCACGCAGTTCCTTCCTAATCCCATGCAATCCATCAATCCTGAAATCAATTCCATTCACCGTGCGTACTGCGAATCCACAGGTTTCGACCTCAATCTCACAGCGTTTTTCGAGCGGCAATGGTTCGAGGCCATGAAGGAAGGCTTGACCGCCGATTGCGTGCGGCTCGTAATAAAGGAACGGCTACGACGGATACGCGAAGGCGTCCGACGACCTGAATGCCTTCTCCTGAGAAACGTGGCCGGGACCGAGGGCGCAATTGCTGACGTTCTTCAGGAGGCGGCAGCAATACGCGCGAGATTGCGCGTCAAAGTCTTTTCATCGGACAAATCAGACGTGTTGCGGGCGACTGGCAGACCTGCTGAGCCGGAACAATCAGAAGCTCGGCCGATTGGCGAGTATATTGAACAAATGCGCTGCGCAGCGGGATGATATGACCATCGAATCTATCGCCAAGGAAATTGAGACCTTGCACCGGGCGTTCCGCAATGCCCCACCGACCGCCAAACGCCGCGTGGCAATCGCGGATCGGCTCGCCCGCCTGTACAACTTCCATAACCACATCAAGTGCGCGGCTTACTCCGCCGCTGAACCGCCCGAGTCCTGGACACGTCCACAATGAACAAATCCCCATTGCCACCGATCACCTGGCCGGCCGAGCCGGAGCCTATGCGAAACCCGATTGCAATAGCCGTTTACGCACAAATGCACAATTTCTCGGCCCAGAAACGTTGGCGCACTTACCTGCAACTGTTTCCCTCTGACCAGGCCGGTGAAAAAGCCCGCGCAATGCTCAAACTCGAACTCCTCTGCGACACTTGAAACCAAGACCCAAACTTAACCCGACAAAGATGCCGGAATCGTTTCCGGAACGGGGCGGACTTTATATGACCATGAGCATCGGTCAATGGGACAACCTGCTCGCGGCTGCTTATGATAATGGATTTACACTCATTGAGGTGGATGAAAACGAGCTGTTCGTGCAGTGCTACAAGAAACCCGCTAACCCATGAAACGCCTGAACCTGCTGACACCGGCACTCAAACGCCGACTGAGAAGCGCGTTTGACATCCGTCGCACCGCTTTAAGGGAAAAAGACCACCATTACCAGCACCGACACAAGCTGATACTCTCAGCGAGAAGAGCGAGCAACCGCAGCAACCGGCTCCGAGCCAAACACAGCCAACAGAGAAACCGTTTCTGAGTGCCATCGCCATTGCCAGGCGGTCTGGCAAACACCGGGGCGCGCCTTCATTCGACGCCATGATTGCCAAACTCAAATGAAATCCAGACCTGAATACCCCAAACCCAGCCTGTCCCGGTTTGAAGACCCGCTCGAAGGCTTCCTGATAACTCCATTCAGCCAGTTCGGGAAAGACGCGCTTGAGTGGCTCAAACTTCACAACCAGGACATCGCTCCGCCTCTTTACCCGCATGAAATCGACGAACTCGTTTTCCTGGCTGATTACGCCCGCAGCATTGATGATTTCATCGATAAGTTCCAGTACTACCTGCGCCATCGCTGGACTAGGACCCGTTACTGCGGTCGGCCGCTCTGAAGCATGACGCCGCTGCCTGATATTGCGATAACTTCATTGAGGTTCAGTCAGTTTGTCCAATTCCGCTTCGCTCGCCCCGTCCACTAGCGCCTTCTCGTATGTCTGCTCTCCGACAAGCGGCCCTTTGACTTTCTTGTTTTTCTCCCGAAACCGCTCCTGCGCCGCGCGGTTCTGCTCCTTTCGTTCTTCTTCATTCCTTATCGCGTGATACTTCGCTCCGTTCACCACCCTGTAATCAAACTCCCCAACGCGCACCAACCTTTTGCCCCCTTCAGATTTCGTCGTCGAATGCGGGTCGGGCTTGCACAGATACTCGATTGCCTTCTCAACACCTGCTACCGACTCACCCAGGATCGGTCCCAATAACCTCGGATTTAACCTCACCTGCATCCCTACCTTACTGTCCGGTTTTTGCTTCGCTATCACGTATCCCCACACCGCAAATACCATCGCCCCTGCCCCTATCATTGAGCCTTCGTAAAGACTCTCGAAATGCTTGCCGTACATCAGGTTATCCTCCATATTCTAAGGCCAAAACTGTCGCCATCCTTTTTAGGTTTGATAGTTCTACTCAAGAACATCTTCCCACTAAGAGTTCTGCCGTGTGTCATAGATTTAAGCTGAATCTTTTTTACTTCTTCAATGCTCACGGCCGGCATGAATATGCTCTGGCCGGGTTCAACCTTTCCCATAACATCCAACCATTCCTGCTTGATCGGCTCCTGCCTTTTCGGTATCGCCACCCCACTCTCAATTTTGTATTCCATTTTGTCCTCCTGTTCGTATCCCATGTGTTCAGGCCAACCATTGGCCAGTTTCATCGTTCTCCTGGCGGGTTCATCCGACATAAGCCAGTTCGTCCATTACATCACGTCCAACGGTAAATGCCCTTCCCGTAACGCCTCGAATAAATCCACCAAATCATTTGTCCGCCATCGCCTCATCCTACGCCACTTACATTCTCAATTATTACTGTAAGCGTCAAGTATTATTGTAATCAAAATAAGCCCACTCAGACACAGACACAGATACAGAGGGGGTACAGGGGGAGATTCGCTCTCACCAGAGTCCCCTAACTCGCCTCCGGCTCGATTGTCTTCACTCTCTTTCATCTCGCTTTGTTTCAGCATTTAAGGGTGTTCCGTGAGACGAATTGACGACCGACCCGGCTCCTCAAAAGGGCTATGGCCGGCGGCGTGCGGGCTGGGTCAGGCTTGCAAAGGAAACTCTTACTTCGCTATAGACTATAGGTACAGCTTAACTCAACTGGAATTCTCACGCACCGGCGCAAGGTGCGTGCAACCGAACATTGCATGGTCTCGCTTGGCTGGATCACTTGCTCGCGAGTGACGGTTAGGCTGCTGGCGGGATCAGAGGCTCGCTCGCTCGCGCGATTGGTGTGATTGAGCCGACTGACTTGCGCTTGCTCTGTGAGTTCTTCGCTTCCACAGGTTTAGGCTTGCCTTGACCGCGAATGGCCATGTCGATTTCGTGTAGGTCAACGTAGGCGCGCATGAGTGAAGCACGGACACCGACAGGAGTATCAGGAGCAATGGCATCGCGGATGGCAACATCTTTGAGGGCGAGGACTTGGGAACGCGGGCCTTTGCGTGGAGGGCGGGATTTGCGGGTCTGGACGGAGGCTTTGCCGCCAACCGAGCCGTAAGCGGCAGCATTAGCGATGGTGAAGCGCATGGCAACGGACGCTAGAACGTGGTGAGAGAAGCGTCAAGGGCAAAGAAAAGGCCCGGCTGATGAGACCGGGCTTGGGCTGAGGAGAACAGAGACCGAGCAAGGCTAAGGAGAGACCGGCTGAGGCGTAGAGGAACTGGGCGAGGGAATGGCGCCAGTCACGGAGCGGACCTGAGCAGAACCAGGCGAGTGCAAAGAGCACGAATAGGGCGAGGGTTTGGGTCATTTGGCACCTTCACTGGTTGATGACGCGAGCACCCACACGACGCACACGGATTTCCGCGTGCTGAGTCTGGGCGCGCGCGATTTCCTTTGCGTGCCGTTCCTACTGAGCGTCAAATCGACCGCCGTTTTGCCAGCCGAGGAGCTTATGCTTCCATTTCCACTCGAAGATTTTGATTTTCATACGGAGGCGATAGCGGCGCGGAACCGTTGGATTTCATCTTCCAGCGGGGAGCCGGTATAACCGGCTGCTGGTCCGTAGGGGTTTCCCCCATTGATCCGGCCCAGTCTGGCCAGATGTTCTGCTAATTCGGCGTCGAGGCGGGTTTGGAGGTTGTCTGCTTGGGCATCCGACCACGCTGCTTGGATCACGTCGGCCAGTTTCCGCAACTGCGCAGCGCAATCCGCGAAATCTTCTGAGACGGCAGCATTGTGCAAGACCGTCACTAAGTTCTCCGAGTTGGGGTTCCAAGTTATGGAGTTCATGGTATTAATGGAAGCCGCGCAACCATCGCGGTCAACCTGGACCTGGGAAGGTTCAGACACGACAGTCACGCGGCAAATTGCGTTGGTTTGATTGGTGCGGTTGACTTGCACAAATGGAGTATCGTTCACGAGCGATGGTTTGTCAAATCTTATATTTCATTGGACATGGACGTGATTGCGAATCTTCGCTGCCCGGCGGCCGGAAACCGGAACCACGCGCAGAGCGCAACGAGAGTTTGCCGATGCCGGCGAGTGCGTCAATCACGTCGAAAGGCTGCTCTTCAGTGGGCGGCAGTTCATCGGTCTGCGCAATGTCAAAGACAGTCCCGACACCGAAACGCGTGTCATTCTCTACAACCGGGTCAATCGGTTCGCCGTTGGCCGGCTTGCCAAGCGGTATCCAGATACAGTGACCGTGTTCACCCTTGCGCACCGCGCGCCCGACCTTGAGCCATTGCCTGAACCCACCGACCAGACTGACCGTTGGGCATTGCGTTATGAGCAGGCAGGTATTGTGCAAGCTCAGTGTGTGGCCGTCGCAAGTCGGCACTGCCCCGAGGCGGGACGTGAGGCTGGCGCGTTCAATGTCGGTCATGGATGCGACTTGGCGGACCAGGACTCGGAACCGTTCGCGGCGTTCCTTGGCTTTGGCCTTTTGTTCAGCAGTGGGTGTTTTCATAACTAACCTCCATAACTAACCTCCATGTCCATCCTTGGCGCAGCAGCCCGGCGGATGCGTCGTGCTTCCGCAGTGCGGACATACCCGCCGTTTGCGCGGACGCGATTTGAGCTTGGCTTTGAGTTTCTGTTCGTGAGTGGGTGTTTTCATAAATCATTCGTAAGGCGTAAGGCCAAATTGGGGTGGCTCGTGAGGCATGCGGCAATCCGCGCAGTATTTTTGAGCGAGCGGCAGAAGCGTATTGCAACCAGCGCACTCGTGAACGGCATTCGGGCAACCCGTTTCGTGTGTCGGCATCCCGTTAATGACAAGAGCCTGGCATTGCGAGCAATAAACGTGCAAATAACGGCCGGTTTTAACTGAGCGGTCAAAGCCCAGCGACTTGAGTTGAGAGAGTTTCATGGTATGTTTTTTCTCCTGGTTTATTTGTTTCACCGTGCGCGCAATCTAATCGACGGTCCTGGGCTTGTCAAGCCATGATTTTGGCATTGACGTTCCACGGCTCAAGGCGTAGTTTCGGGATATGAATTGTCCAACGTGCAGGCGGCCGGTGAACGGAGAGATGGAACGCGAGTTGCGGGAACGGCAAAGCCGGGCTGGCGCTGCCCGCTGGGCGCGGGTAGGAGCGCGCGCCCGGAGCCGTGAAATGAAGCGCGTCCGGGCTGGCGAAAAGAAAATGGCGATTGCCGCTTGACACGTTCCATGGTTTGTGCGAGCGTCGGCTTGTGAAAAACGGAAGCATTGAGCAACGCTTGTGGACGGTGGCGGAGGAATTGAAGTCGATAATTCCAGTCGGTCGAGCCGTGGAGTTTTGCATACAGAGATATTACGAGACGCCTATCCTGCAGATCAACATTTTCGGTTTCAAAAGTTATGAGGAAGGAACGGCATTTTTTCGACAGTGGGGGATCGGCCGGCGCGACAAGCGAATTTACAACGATCACGACGCGCGGACTGTTCTATACGGGTCGTTGTCAAAGGACATTCAAGTGACGCTTTACTGCGCCGGTCTGCCGCCAAGTTGTCGGCTTGTAAAGAAGACCGTGCGCGTTCCCAAGTCCGAGACGCGCGATACCGGAGAATTCGTGGAGATCGAGCGCACGGAGGTCGTTTGTGGCAATGACAAGGATCGCCAATGATTACCTGCAAATATCATCCTGAACGCGAGGCGCTAAAGCGGTTAATCTCATGGATTGAGACCAGCAAGATTCACGCTTACCCGGTTGACCACGGCCCGCGCTGCCAGCCATGCCTAGAGGAAGCGATGCGCCGAATGCCATTCTCCGCAAGCTGGCAGTTCCTCACTCAACCTTTGCCGGCCAGCTATTGATTTGACAAACGACGGCCTATGACAACTGTTGCGCGACCAATCACCAGCAACGCCGCTCATTTTTACACCAAAGACGGCAAGCCGATGTACTTTGTCGAGCGTAGCGACGGCAATGGAACGCGACCGACGACCTTGCGCGATGCGCGCAAGCTGGGATTGCTGCCGTCGCCAACTTCGATTCTTCGCGTCCTGCATAAACAAGGTTTGGTCGATTGGCTGATCGAGCAAGCTTGTCTCGCCGTCCTGACCGCGCCAAAGATGGAAGGCGAAGAACTGGACGCTTTTGTCGGGCGTGTCCTGCACACCGAGCGTCAACAGGACGAGCAGGCGCAGCAAGCGCGAGACCGTGGAACACAGATTCACGCTGCGATTGATCTTGTTTTGAACGGAGCGCCGTGTCCGGCGGGGCTTGAGCCATTCGTCCTGTCAGCCATTGAAGCAATGAAGAACTTTGGAGAGTGCATGGCAACGGAGAAAGTGGTTGTCGGTGATCGTTGCGCCGGCAGATTAGATGCGATTTTCTTGCACAATGAGACTCGAACGATCGTTGACGTGAAGACCGCGACAAATCCACCAACCAAAGGCTCGTGGCTAGAACACAAATTGCAACTCGCGTTCTATGCGTCAGCGATCCAGGATTTCAAAGGCCCGATTCAAACCGCGAACGTCTATATCGGAACCAAGGAACCTGGCATTGTGGTTGTGGACGTGCACACCGATTGGCGGGAGACTTATGAGCGCGGTTTCAAGCCGTTGCTAGATTACTGGTGTTTCGTCAATAATTACGACCTACGGATACAGCCATGAAACTAAAACGACTGGAAGGCGAAAGCGAAGATGAATGGCAGATGCGCCAACTGGACGAACAGATGCGCCAAATGGACGAACACTTGCGCCAGACGGATAGAAACATGAAGCAGGTGGAGTGGATGTGGAAGTGGCTTCTTGTGCCGATGTGGTCATTCCTGATAATCCTTTGGATTTGGCGTCTGTTGCGATGAAAAACGAACTTCCAGGTGATCCAACATTGTCTCCGGGCGTCCTGCCGCAAGATGTGAGTGACCGCGAACCGGACGAAGACGATGAGTTTTGGCGCCAATGGTGGAACCAGCAGGAGCCGGAAGACAAAGAGCCATGAATGAGCAGGCATTAACAAAAATCGAGCCGATGCCGGTTACGCCGAGCGTCGAGGCTATGATAACTCTGGCCATCGAGCGCGGCGCTACGGTGGATACTTTGGAAAGACTAATGGCTGTGCGCCGAGAGGTCCGAGCCGAGGCTGCTAAGGAGGCGTTTGACCGTGCTCTGGCCTTATTCCAAGATGAATGCCCAGTGATTCATAAGAACAAGACTGTAAAGAATCGCGACGGAACTGTGCGTTATCGGTATGCGGACTTGGAACAAATAAAAGCCACAATCGGACCTTTAATTAAGCAACATGGGTTCAGCTATCGGTTTACGACGAAAACCACCGAGAACAGAATGGTTACGATTTGCCATGTCACCCATATTTTCGGTCATACGGAATCCTCGGAGTTTGAGGTTCCAATCGAGAAGTCCGGCCGAATGAACGCTGTTCAGGAGTCAGGTTCAAGCAGCACGTACGCAAAGCGATACGCGCTTTCAAATGGTCTCGGTATCATCACCAGCGACGAAGATAACGACGGCCAGACATCTGCCAGTGAGCCGAAGCAACCCAAATCCGCCAATGTTTCCCCAACCAGCACCGCGAAGCGCCCCGGTTCCGCACGCTCGGAGCCGGGGCAACACGCGTCAAAGCCAGCCAAAGAACAGCCGCTGGCGACCGAGGATCAACGTCAACGCTGGATCAAAGTCTTGCAACCGCTTGGCCAAGCCGCACTTGAATACGCTTACGATCACTCATGGCTCTTGCCGCCAGGCAATGAGTTCCCAGGCGAACCGCTTGAAACACTGGAATTGCGGCACGTACCGGCTACCAAAGGCGCGGCGGACGCGATCCTGCGCGAGATTCAGGCCGGAATGGACCCCCAGACGCCCCTTGGGGCGTCTGGACCACCATCCACTAGCCAACCCATCAATCAAAGTGCCCAGAATCGGCAGCCAGAAGCCAATACGCCGTCCCAGAACGATCCTGGACAGGATGGTGATGGAATAGAAACCATAGTCGGCAAGCTGGAAAGGGTCAGAGAGAAATCCGGGCGCTCTAGCAAAGGCCCTTGGACAAGTTACGGCTTGAAGATCGGCAGCGATTGGTTCAACACGTTCTCAACGCCCCTTGGCGAGTGCGCGAAGGGCGATAAAGGGCACACAGTTCGAATCCAATTCCGCCGTGGGGAACGCGGCAACGACTTGGTCAGCATTGAGCGCGCAAAAAAGAGTTGACGGGAATGACGTTGCAAACCAGCAAGCGAATAGTTGGGCTGCGCCTTCCGGGGAGAAATGCAAATGTGGCGGCAACATTATTGTAGGTGAAGCTTCAATGTGGTGTGATCGCGTAAAATTTGAGAGCGGCACCATTGCTGCCGACTCTCCGTGCTTCAATGCACTGATGTCCGGCTAAGCAAACCTGAGACTCATGGCAAAAACCAGAGCGCATAGTTCGGTGGAAGCGAAACAAAAGATGACCGGGATCAAGCGCGGGTCAAAGGTCAGGTATTACACACAGGACAGCTTTGGCCGGATCGCGATGGAAATTTTAACGGTGTCCAATGTGACTGCGGACAAAATCTGTATCGCCTCCAAGTGCTGCAGCTTCGATTATTACGGGGGACAAATCGGTGGACGCGGACGACGGTGGATTGCGCCACTGCGAAGCTGAGCCATGAGGCGCAAAGTAACACTAAAGCAAGCTCGCAAAATGGCACTCCGAACAATCTCCGAGGCCGAACAGCGCCGAAAACAAGCGGCATTGGATCATCCAGCGCAGTGTTTGACTCCCATGTTGCCGCGAAAACTGATAGTGCTGGAGGGGCGTCTTGAGCTTGAACGAATCCCGTTCTATCCGCCAGCCGAATGTCAGCACAACTGCGACTTACATCTGACGCCGTGGCTGTGCGGGCTGGCGCGCGCTAACAACTCCGCAACCAACATTGCCGTGATCGAAATGTGTCTCGAATCTCTAAACGGTAAATACGTGAGAATCACAATCGAAGCCGAGGCATGAATCTTTTCGAGAGACATATCCAAGAACACCTGAGCGGGCCAGTACAAAAACCAAAACCAGAATGGATACGTCGCGCGAAACGAAATAGTCGTCGGCGCGCACTGCGTCTCTCGCGCAAACTGGGAATCTCCGGTGAAGAAGCAAGAGCGCGCTTAATTTATGAAGAAGAAAACAAAAGCCAAGCCCAAACCTGAAGGCGATGGTGCGTTGGCTCCAGCGGATGGTTATGCGCCGATTTTGGTCATGCCTCCAGATACTGCTCCTGAAACGGTAGCGGAAGCGCGAGGACATGGCTACCTCCCGGTGCTGGCAGACGATCCAAGGAAAGTTGTTCTGGTGTTCCCAACGCACGAGACTCGCATTTCCGGCGACGTGATGTTGTCGGCTATGACTGCGCTCGCATCGGGTCGCTATCATTTGTCGGACGCCCAGAGCGCGTTCGTCGTGGAATTTCAAAGGCGCCTTCTCAAGCACGAAGTCGGGTCTAAAACTGAGCCGCTCGGAGCTTAACCCATGCGAAATCAATTTGGAGAAACCGTCAATCCGAACGCAGAACCCGCGTTGGTTCCAGTGAGTGGTTCGGTGCGGTGCTCATCTTGCGGCGGGACATCGGAACCCCTACGACATGATACGCGAAACGCTGTTGTCTGCGCCGATTGCTGGCGCCGCTGGAGGTTTTTTGGTGATGATGCGTGTGTGCGGATAGCGGAATGGCAAATCGTCGGAGCACCGAACGCTCGAACTGAGCCGCTCGGAGCACAGGCCGGTGATTACTGGGGGGCGTACAAGCTCTGGCCTGATGGGTGGTGGAGGCTGGCGTCGCCGAACGCCCCAACTCCAAGCGCAATTGGCGGTTCGGTGCAGCGCAGTGTTAGACCGCGATTGTCTCTCTCCGAAATCGTACCGCAGATGCGCGTGGCGTATGTTCCCGCTCACGCTGAATGGGACAAGGACTCAATCGAATACGGAACCGTATCCTCGAAGAACGACAAATACGTGTTCGTGAAATTCGATAAACAACTGGCAAAGTTCGGATGGGACGGAACAACCTCGCAATCGTGCGACCCAAACGACCTCGAAGCGGTCTAACGACAAAAGCTCACCGACCACGGGAAAGAAAACATGATCTTGCAACCCAAACGGCTCCCCGTGGTTCGGTGGAGCGCATGGTTAGGCCGTTCCGTTGACTGGCCGATGGTGCTTCCGTGCTCGATCATGCTCATCAGCAGCGTAGTAGTGTGCTGTGGATGGATTGTCATGGGCAACTGCCTAGTGGCCGTGAAAAATCATCCAGAAAACACCAAAAGCTTGGATTCCGCCGTAAATCGCGCAAACCCAAGTCAACACCAAGACTCATGTAGCGACTTTGCCATTCTCCTCGTTGAGCCGTTTAATGGTGGCTTCCAAATCACGAATGATCGCCGCCATCTGAACGTGATCAATGGCGAGCATACGAACGACGGCGCGGTGCTGAACATCCGAGTTAAGAATCTCCTGATTGCAGAGAGTCGCAACGAACTCAGTGCGTTGCTCCGGCGTCATGTCCCAAATGGACTTCTCGCGGAAGGCGATATTGAGTCTTTCGAGTGGAGAATACATATCGAGCGCGTGAATCGGCCTAACGACCAAGCTGAGGCACCCGGAAACTGATATGAGCGAAACACAACCCCAAGGCCAACCCGAAAGCGCAGCCGGGTTGCCTCCAGCGCAGTGTTCGGTGTCATTGGATGCGTGCGAAGTGTGTGGGCGAACTACGGGTTGCCAGTGTTGTGAGACATGCGGCGCTGAAACTCATGCGGAATGCGAATGCTGTCCGCACTGTCACGGCGTCGGTGAACGTGCGCTGCTCTCGGGTCTCGAATGGGACTACTGTGGACCCGATTACGGAACATGCCTGGACTGCGGCGGATCGGGACGGCGATGACACCGAACGACCAAGCTCAGACGCGACGGGACCGAGAACAATGAGCACCACTGATCCAAGGCCAAACCGAGACTGCTCCCCGGCGTCGTCTGCAGCGCATGGTTCGGTGCCGGACAACGTGGGCGAGATTTGTAATGTTCATGTGTTTCCAGGATTCCGAGAGGACGAACAGGAAGCCGTGGACATGCTGATGGAAGGCATCCCGGCCAAAGGTGGCAATGTGTCTCATTACGTGCTTGAGAAGCTGATTCGAGCGGCGTTTCGCGGCGGCGTGGCATCAGCCAAACTCAAGGCACCGAACGCAAAGCTCACCGACCGGAGAAACGAACATGAGCAAACCAAAAACCGTCAAGGCTAACCCGAAAGGCCCAGCCCGGTTCGGTGCAGCGCGTGGTTCGGTGTCGGTGTCGAAGCTCCTACCGATCATCGCCGATGCCGAAAAGTGGGCGGACGAATACATCAAACTCGAGAGACGCTACCGCGAGCAGGGCGCACACAGAGAAGCAGCGCATTACGAAGACCTGATTTGTGCCAACCAATGCCACGCTCAGATTTTGCGGCAGCTTGTGTGGACGGCAAATGGCCGCAAGTCGGCACCGAACGCTCGAACTGAGCCACCGGCCAACTGATATGAGCAAATCCGAACCCTACGTCAAAACCGAAACGGCTATCCCGGTTGGCTCCAGTGAGTTGTTAGCTGCGGTCGTTAGAAAAGACAGAAACTTAATCTGCGAGGCGATTGGTAACGAACTGAATCGCCTGTCAGAGCAGGATGACTGGATAAAAGAAAAGATGAAACGACTTTGGGAGGTCCGCGCAGCTATCCTGCGGGATAGTGAGCGAGCAAGCAGCTAACATTGGATTAGATCGCTAAATTGCAGCCTATTGCCGATGGCTTACAAACGCCTAAAAAGTCGTAATTGACGCATGATGACTCAAAAAGAAATCGAGCAGTGCCATAAAGAATGGCAAAGTACGGAAATGTCAGACCTTGAAAGTGGACATTTGAAATCAGAACGGCTGGCACTCTATCACAAATGGTTCGTGAAACTCATTGACCATGCCCGTAAAGTTGAACGTGACAATTGGAATGCCGGACTATGAACTGGACTATTGACGATCTGAAGAATTACACGCGCCGCCGACTGAAGGACGCAGAATCAGAGCGGAGAAAGATGCAGCATGAGAATCAAAATATGCCTGAATTACCTACCGCCGTCACACAATCGGATCATGGGCGCGCATTGGACAGTCCTGTACCAGGAGAAGCGACGTGCAACACTGGCGTTGCGCGACGCTTTAGAATCACCTTGGTCGTGCGAGCTTTGCGGCCTAGAGATTGGGACAATAACTGCGTCAAATTTCTTCAGGACAGCCTTATCCACGCTGGAATCCTACCGAGTGACGACTGGAAAACACTCGAAGGTCAAGTCATCTCCCTCAAAGCAGACAGGAAAGAAGACGAAGAAACGACAGTGATTATTGAGACGCTATGACCGATACCGAAGAACACCTGCTCCGAATCCGGGAAGTAGGCGAGCACCTGCTCAAGACCGCTGATGCGCTTGACCGTCGCGACTGGGAATTGTTGCGCGTCCTCACATTGGAAATTTCCAGACAGGCGCGAGTGCTTTCTATTATGGAAAAGCAAGCGAACTTGTGGCCAAAGGCCTGACATGATTTCCTTCCTGCCAACGGCAATCGAGCGGTCCATCGACACACTTCGTTTACGAGTTACAACCGCAACGATTCGCCTGGTGACGCGTCGGGGCAACCAGAGGCAGGGAAGGAAATTAATCCATGAAAACCATATTTGAAATCGGTCGGAGTGTTCACGCACCCAAAAACCGTCAGTGGTTCTGGCACGCCAAGAGAAAAGGTCGAATCGTCGCTGACGGCGGCGAAGGTTATAGCAGCAAATCAATGTTGCTCAAGAGCCTGAAATCATTCCTCAAGAGCATCCGTAACGACGAGTTCACCATCACGGACTAGGATTAAGTTGCCGTTACACAGGCGGGGGTGTGTCCGGCATTGGATCGGTTCCCCACGAGTGAGAATTAAGCGTCCAGAGACAACTCTGGCCGAAATTGGCGGTAAACACCCACTTTCCCCAACTCGCTCCGGTCGGAAGTATGAGGTCTCGCTGATCGAAGAGAATGTTATTGCAGTCGAAAAGTCGGAGCCTGCCAAGTAGTGTATCTGAGGCAAACCCGGCTGCAAACGCAATACCTATCCAGGTAATACCCGCAAAATGTGCGCTATCCTCGCTAAAGTTAAACCAGCTCAAAGGGTCCCCGTTACCGTTCTTTATCCACTTTACCTGAAGTCCGTGTAGGCCGCCGGCGCCGAGGACATCGGCTGAGTAGCCGGTGCATGTTACAGTATTACATGTTGCCATATTTGTTTCCTGTTTTACGGCAACGCCTGAGCGCCGGGAGAGTCTAAAAACTTCGGGACTTTTATCCGGTGTTGACTCATTGTGTCCCGGCACCAATTGCGGTGCCTATCGCTTTGGAGTTTATCACTATCAAACCCGGTTTTCATCCCCCACAAGTGGAGGCAACTTTGACTATCATCCTCGCCGTGCCCTAGAAGCACTTCAACGCCAAGCTCCTTTCGCAAGTATCCCAGAAGCTGTTGCTCGGCGAACATCATTACGTACACTTCCGCTTGCTCCTGCTCCGGTAAAGGAGAAGCTGAATATCGTCGCATGAATTCAAACACGAAATCGCAGTATCGCCGCTTGTCCCGCTCCGACGCGAAACCGAGCACTCCGCAGTTAATAGGAGATTTCTCAAAATTTCCCGCTGGTAAGCAATACGAGTACTTCTCCGGCGCTTTGTAAGCCCCGCCACAGGTGCATTCATAGTGCAATCCACATGCTTTCGATTCACGAATCCGGTCGAACAAGTCTTGTGTCAGAACAAAACAATCCCAGTCCACTGAGTAAACTGGCGCTTCAAGGTATGACAAGCCACGCAGTTTGATGAGCGCGAAAAAATGTTTCGGATCAACACCGTGAATTTGATGTGGTACGACTACTCTGTCATATAACGACAAGGTACCAAGCACCAGAAATACCTTAAATGTATCACTGTCCGTCACCAACACCAGTTCATCCTCTACGCGCATCCATTTTCGCAGCAGCAGAGCCGAGAGCGCCAAGGACTCAAGGCGATAACGGTGGAACTCGCCGCCGGCCAAAATCTGGTAGCTGTTGAAAAAAGTGGCCAGCTAATTGCCCAGCACGTAAGGCTGCGGACTGGTTTTTAGTGTCCGCGATGATTCGACCGTCATTGTGCCCTTGTTCAAGAGTGCCGCAGCGGTAAAGGTTCCATTCTGCGCGTTACCCATCACTGCGATTTGAGCCTGGATTTGAATGCGATGAACGCCGACCGGCTGATTCGGCGCAACGAAAGTGAAGCTATTGGCCGATACCGTGTCTTCCAAAAGACCGATGGTTTCAGGTGACACGCACGTTGGGTCCAGTACTATCGTCAAAGCGCCAGAGGCATTCGTGACTATACTTAAGCATGCGGCGATAGCGCCCTCAAGTGTGGCCGAAAGCGTCTGGGTTCGTTTTCCATAAGTGATTTCTCCCGGAGCCGCTTGCACACCGTCTATTAAGACCCTGACTTTTACGGAGGCGCTGGCTGTCGTCACGTCTGTTATCATATTCTTCGACGACACAGAGGTCGAAGTCAGCAAGCCGACTTCAAAAGAGGGAACAATTACGAGGTCCCAGTTGTTGGCCGTTTTCAAGTCCTGTTCCAAAATCGTGGTCCAAGGAGATGTGATTGGGCCGGTGCCGCCCGTTGATGTGGCAAATGGACCAAGCAACGCTATGTACGAAGTTTGGAACGTTGCCTTGATGTTTCCATTTACTGACTGCGCGAAGCCCGCCGTGGAGAGCGCGAGCGCGAGTGATAATCCGAGTAGTAGTGTTTTCATGGTGGCAGGATGCGCTTTGGCGCGGACGTAAGCAATGCAAATTATGGTCGCAACATCAGGCCGCAACCAACATCCACGGAACGGTCGAAATCGTCCGGCGCATCCTGGGATTGGTCCGGCGGAGTGGAAGCGCACCCGGACAACAGACAAACCAACAGGAACATCGCAAATCGCTTCATCGTCGGGTCGCCGTCTATCAATTTCCCAGAGCAGGCCCAACGACT
>Ga0137390_10000987_pt1 | contig 20542 bp, 18 predicted proteins | sample 15con2h24AmetaG_FD_104937 | JGI IMG/M metagenome (GOLD analysis project Ga0137390, IMG submission 104937) | Vadose zone soil microbial communities from Angelo Coast Range Reserve, California, USA - 15con2h2.4A metaG | ecosystem: Environmental > Terrestrial > Soil > Vadose zone > Saprolite... | reverse complement strand
CTCCCGGGGGGACCCATCCCCCCGGACCCCCCTTGGGAGAGACCCATCCCCCCAGACCCCCCTGGGAATGGCAGGTGCTATTCGACGGCGGGCACCAGCAGCGGTACCTGCCTGACCGGCAGGCCGTGCTCCGGTACGTGCTCGCCGTCGGGCCGCGGGCGGCCAGCCCGCGGTTCGAGGTGCTCACCGAGACCGGGCGGGTCCGGCTCGCCGACGGCACGGACGGCGGCAGGCAGTTCGCCCTCGTGGAGGTGATCGATCTCGCCCGTCCGGGCGAGCTGGACCGTTTGCGCCAGGAACTGGATAGGTCGGCGGAGCCCAGATGAGTGGTGCTAGCCCGGGGGGCTCTGTTCCCCCGGGGGGCTCTGTTCCCCCGGGATCCCCCCGATCCTGGGGGGAACCTTCCCCCCAGACCCCCCTTGCCCCCCTTGGCAGACCCCCAGGGCGGATCATCCCGCTGATGCCGGGGATCTCCCGGGCCGGCGGGGAACGCCGCGCGATGCTGCGGGCGGCGGTAATCCAGGTCGTCGGGCACCTGGTGCTGCGGGCCGTTCCGCCATCGCAGCGTGTCCCGCTGTTCGACCAGGCGACCGGCCTGCTCGATGAGGCCGGATGGGGGCTGGACGAGCTGGCCGACGCGGCCGAGCCGGGACCCGCCCAGGATGCGCTGCTGCGAACCCTGGGGCTACTAGATACCTAACGAAGCGCGGACTCAGCCGTCTCACTGGCCGCGCATCTGGAGGCGGGCTTGACATCCTCCCCCGCCTGAAGGCGGGGGATTCCGGCTCCTGGGCGGGCGAGGGGAGCACGCGGTACCGGGACATGCGAACACACTAGCGACCACCACCGACATTCCTGAGGAGGTGAAGCGGCGTGTCCTCCCCGGCTTGAAGGCCGGGGTCCTCACGCCGCGATCCTAATGACCTCCCCGTATCCGTACCAGCTCAGGCTGCCGCTAGCCCCGTACCGGTTCGTCTGGCGGGATGACGCGGCGGTCGACGCGGAGAAGGACGCCACCGACTCGTACACGCAGGAGCGCTACACGCACGCCGACGGGACGTCGACGATCATCCGCGAGTACCGGGCGGACGGGTCGTACCACATCATGTCCGACCGCGGCGAGATCGAGCTCATCGACAACGCGAACAACCCGTATGCCGCGGACCCGGTGAGCGTGGTTAGGCTCCCCTAGGGCGGTGATAGGCCTGCCTGGTCCGCTCGGTGTGCTTGCGGGCGAGCGCCTGGGCCCGCTCGGCGTCGGCGGACTCGATTGCCTCGATCATCTCCGCGTGCTCGGCCCACGACCCGTGACCGCGCGCCGGCGCCACCATCCGGTAGTACCACTGCACCCGGCGGCCGACGATGTCGGCCAGCTCGGCCAGCACCGCGTTACCGCCGACCGCCGCGACCTCGGCGTGGAAGGCATTGTTCGCCGCCACGGCGGTACCGAAGTCATCCGCCTCGGCGGCCGCCTCCCCCTCGCGGCAGATCTCCCGCAGCCGGGCTAGCTGAGCCGGGCTGGACCCCTTGGCCCCCCTGGCCGCCGCGAGCCTGGCCGTCTCGGCCTCGAGCAGCGCGCGCACGTCAAGCAGCTCGTCCACTTCGGAATCGGTGGGCACATGCACGAAGGCACCCTGGCTGGGCCGCAGGTCCACCCACCCCTCGGCCTCCATGCGGTGCAGCGCCTCGCGGATCGGCTGCCTGCTGACGCCGAGCTGACGGGCGAGGTCAGTCTCCACCATGTGCTGGCCGGGCGGCAGCTCCCCGCCCACGATCAGGTCGATCAGCGCGTCATACACCGACTGGCGCAGCGGCACCGGCCGTTGCAGGGGACGGATCATCGCCACTGTCATCGTCACCCCCTGCGACATTCGCCCTACCTCGGTACATCTGGAGTTTATCGGCGACTGTATGCAAAGTGCGATCCCCGGATCCGGGGATTCTCGGCGGCGCCGCACCAGGCCATGACGGGAGCCTTGGCGCTAACCGATGTCGCGGCGGCGGAGGGCGGCCAGGCCGGCGGCGCCGAACGCGACGGCGGCCAGGCTCAGCCACAGCATCGGCGCGGCCGAAACCGGGGCGCCGGGCAGCTTCGGCACGTGCGTGAACGGTGAGATGTCGAGCACCCACTGGCGGGGAAAGCCAGGTCAGCCACGACGGCCCGCTCGATCCTGCCGCATCGCCCACCGCCCGCAGCAGGTACGCGGCGCCGAGCACGCCGATCGCGATCCCCCGGGACGCCCGGGCGCTCGCGGCCAGTTGGGCGGTCAGCGCGGCGATCGCCGCGAACGCCAGGCTGCAGGTGGTGATGGCCAGCGCGAAGGCGGCCGAGCCCGCGGCCGGCAACCCCAGGACGATCAGCGCGATGGTCAGCAGCAGCGCCAGGGCCACGTTCGCCGCCACGGCGACCAGCAGGGCAGCGGTCAGCGCGGCGAACCTGCCCACCGCCGCCGAACCGACAAGCTCGAGCCGGCCGGTCTCCTCGTCGGCCCTAGTGTGCCGGACCACGATGAAGACGCTCATCAGCGCGCCGAAGATGGCGGCCCACACTCCGTACCGCCAGGCGCTTATCGCGCCCAGGGAGTCGCCGGACAGGCGGCCGTACAGGAACACGAGCGCCGGATTGCGACCGCCGCTGACCGCCAGCTCCGCCCGCGCCAGGGCCGTGGGGTAAAGCTTGTTCAGGCCGTAGGAGTTGCTGGCCACCAGCGCGGTGATCACGTAGACCCAGGCCGGCACCATGAGCCGGTCACGGCGGAAGGCGAGCCGCGCGAGCGCCCCGGTCCCAGCTAGCACAGTGCCTGCCAGCCCGGTGCCAGCTGGCCCGGTGCGAGCCAGCCAGGAGCGCGGCGGCGCCGGACGGGCGTGAACGGTCATCCCGGGGCTCCCGACCCGGATCGTTCGGCCGAATAATGCCGTAGGAACAACTCTTCCAGCGTCGGCGGCCGGCACGTGAGAGCCAGGACGCCGACCGCGGTCAGGCGGGCAAGCACGTCGTTCAGCGCACCGTGATCCACCTCGCAGTGCAGCCTCGTGCCCTGAATATCCGCCGCGTGGACGCCGGGCAGGCCGTCCAGGCTGACCGGCCCGGCCAGCTCGGCGTCGACCGTCGTCCGGGTCAGGTGCCGCATCTCGGCCAGCGTGCCGGTCTCGGCCGTCCGGCCCGCCCGGATGATCGTCACCCGGTCAGACAGCGCCTCGGCCTCGGCCAGGATGTGACTGGACAACAGCACGGTGCGGCCGCGCTGCCGCTCGTCGTCGACGCACTCAGGCTGCGCGACCAGGTGATGACCCGCTGGACGGCCTTGATCCGCGAGGGCATCGACCTGGTCGGCCCGGACACCCCGGCCGGCGCCCGGCTGGCCGAGCACGCCGCCTTCTTCGACTTCGTCGCCAGGGAACTCCCCGAAGTCCTGACCCGGTGGGACAAGTACCGGGCGGGCGACCCGCCCGGCTGAGCGGGGGCCATCCCTCGCTTTTTCTGCAGTTTCGGGGGTCATAGGTCTGGTGTCCTGCCTCGTCGCATCGGGCACGTATGTGGACAACGCGTCTCTACCTATGTAGAGTCACCCGCGTGGGGTCACGTACCGAGTTCTCGGCGCAGACGCTGTCGGTGCTGGCGGCGCTGTGCGAGCAGCCGTCGCAGTGGCAGCACGGGTACGCGCTGGCCCGGCAGACCGGGCTGAAATCGGGCACGCTGTATCCGATCTTGATCCGGCTGGCCGACCGGGGCCTGGTCGAGGCGTGCTGGCAGGACGAGCCGGCGCCGGGCCGGCCGCGGCGGCACCTGTACCGGCTGACGGCGGCCGGGCTGGCCAGCGCGACGGGGGCGCTGGCCGCCGTGGCGCAGCCCGCCGTGGCGCAGCCCGCGGGGCGGCCGGGCGCGAGGCTGCGGGGCGGGCGCGGGGTCGCGGCGCCCGTGGTGCCATGAGCTGGCTGAGCCGCGCGGCGGCGCGGCTGGTGCCGGCCGAGCGGCGGGACTGGGCCGAGGCGGTCTGGGCCGAGGCGGATCAGGTGCCGGCCGGGCTGGCCCGGCTGGCCTGGCGGGCCGGCGGGGTCCGGCTGATGGCCCGGGAGGCGATGCTGGCGCGCCGGGCGACCCGGACGCTGGTGTTCGCGGCGGCGGCGGCCTGGGTGGCCGGGACGGCCTGGCCGGGTTCGGCGGGGAACCCCGCCACCGCGTTGTCCCGGCTGGACGTAGTCACGATGCTGCCGGTTTTGGCCGGGCTGCCACTGCTGGCCCGGTGGCTTGTCGGGCCGGCCGCTCCCGGCCCGCTGGCGCGGGTGCTGCGGGCCGGCGCCTACGTGGCGGTCCTGGTCCTGATCGTGGCCAGGGCCAGCGTGGACCAGGTCGCGGACAACCCGGCGGCGGTCCCGCACCTGAACCCGGACGCGTCGGTCCCCGCGCTGGACGGGATGATTTACGCCTGGCTGGCCCAGAGCGTGTTCCTGCTCATCGTCGCCGTGTACGTGGCCGCGATCCTAGTGCTGACCGCGCGGCGACCGCGGGTGGCCCCGGCCACGCTGGCCGTCGGCACCGGTGCGGGCCTGGTGCTCGGCGCCGTCATGTACGCCGTCGCGCCGCTCGGGCTCACCAGCTACGCCACCACCCCGTGGCTATCAGGCGCCGCTCTCGCCCCGGTCCTGCTGCTCGCCTGGGTCTTGCTGTTCGGCGCGCCGGCCGCGGCTGGCAGCGTGGCCGCCCGGTGCTACCGCGGACCGGGCGACCCGAGGCAGCTCGCCAAGGCCAGGCTCCGGCAGGGCGGCGCGGCGGGATTCCTGGCGACCGGGATCGGCGCCCTGGTCGTCACGGTCCTGGGCACCGGCACGATCGCGCTGATGCCCCGGGCCGGGTGGGCGCTGCGCTGGCTGTACCCGGGCCAGCACCTGCTCGCCGCCGTCACCTACAACCGCGAGCTGACGGCCAGCGTGAGAGCCGGAGGCTACGACCTGATCTTGCTGTTCTTCCCGGTCATCGGGCTCCTCATCGGCCTGGCGGCCAGCACGTCGGCGGGCCAGCCCGGCCCACCGCCCGACGGTGACGGTCTGCCGGGTCCTGAATCGGCACCGGATCCGCCTGATAGCGGCCAGCTGGCCGCTTGAACAGAGGCACAACGCAGCACGTGAACAGGAGGTTCACAGCTGGATTGTGGCTTCCAGGGTAAGCCGACGCGCAGAGCGAATATTTTCGGATTTGGGACCCTGCCCTATAGCACCTGAGACTGCAGACAAATCGGCTAAGCCCGGGGAACCTGGTCGTCGGGGAGGGTGAACTCGCCGCCCAGGTATTGAAGCACCGGGTCGGCCGCCGGGTCCGGCTCACCGTGTTCGGCGATGATCTCGGCGGCGAAGGCCTCCGCGTCGTCCTGGGGGTCGTAGCCGAGCGCCTTCGCCTCGGCCAGCGAAACCCAGCCGCCGCGCGTGTTGGCGGACACCCCGAAGACGACCCGGAACCCGGGCCTTTCCGCGGTCAGGCAGGCCTCGAACAGCCGCCCCGCGTCATCGGGCGACAGCCAGGTGGACAACATCCGCACGTTCACCGGCCGCGGGAAGCAGGACAGAATCCGCAGGCAGATCGCGTCCAGGCCGTACCTGTGGTGGTACATCGCGGCCAGCGCCTCGACGGCCGCTTTGGATACGCCGTAGTAGGTGTCCGGCGCGGGGAAGGCGTAATCGGGCACCGGGAAGGCCGAGCGCGGGGTGAATCCCACCGCGTGGTTGGACGAGGCGAAGATCACCCGCGGCGTCCCGGCCCGCCGGGCCGCCTCGAACGTCACGTAGCTGCCGTTGATGTTCGCCTCGAGGATGCGCGGCCAGGACGCCTCGCCCGAAATGCCGGCCAGGTGGATGACGGCGTCCGCCCCCTGGCAGGCGGCGGTCATGGCGTCCATGTCGGTCACCGACGCCTGGATCGCTTCCTCTCCAGGCCCGGCCGCCAGCGGGGCCACGTCGAGCACGCGCAGCGTCCGTCCGGGCCGGGCCAGTCTCGCCCGCAACATGGACCCGACCAGGCCCGCGGCCCCGGTAATGACGATGACCGACACCCGTCAGCTCCCTCCGTGACGAGCGGGACCCGGCGATCCCGGCCCGGTTACAGACCGGTACCAGGTCACGCACGCACTCTTTTTATCAGCTGACGCCGACCGTAGCGTGTGTTCTGATGGGCTCTATACGGGGGTCTTTGACGCTGCCGCGGATGAACGCTCACCGGCTGGTGATCATCGCTGCGGCACTCACGACGGCGGTGGCCGCGGCGCTGGCCACCGCCCTCGCCACCTTCAGCGGCCAGGCCCTGCCCCGCGCGGTCCGCCACGACCTGAGCACCGCGGCCGGAACGCCGCTGGTCATCAGCGGCGGCGTCAACGCCGGCCAGGCCGCCAGGTACGACTCCATACTGCCGGTCAAGATCTCCTCGGCGCTCGAGGGCGCGCCATTCACCTTCTACCATGCCGACTGGTCGGACCCCCTCGGGTTGGTGGCCGGCTCGCTGCCTGCCCAGCCGGCCGGCGCGGGCAACGTGCAAATCGTCGAGGCCGCCGCCCTCGGTGGCATCACCGAGCATGCGGTGCTGGTGTCGGGGAACTGGCCCGGCACGCAGCATAACGGCGTCATCCCGGCGGCGCTGCCGGTCACCGCCGCGGCTCTGCTGAACGTGACCGACGGTGACGGGCTGCGGATGAAGGACCGGATATCCGGCCGTTACGTCCGGTTCGTCATCACCGGCCTGTACCGGCCCAGGCAGGTGTCGTCCGAGTATTGGGACCTGAACGAAATCGCGCTGACCGGCTCAAGCACGGTCAGCGGCTTCACGACTTACGGCCCGCTGACCGTGCCAGCCGGCGTCTTCGCCGGCCCGCTCGCCGTCAACGGCGGCTCCTGGCTGGCGGTGCCGGAAACGGCGGCCATCCCCCCCGGCAAGCTCAGCGCCGTCGCCGCCAGTGTCACGGAGCTCCGGCAGACGCTGGTGCAGGCCCAGCAGCTCCCAGACCTCACGCTCACCACGAGCCTGCCCTCGGTGCTGTACGGGACGGCGAGCAACCTGGACGTAGCCCGCTCGCTGCTGGCCATCTGCGCCGTGCTGCTGTTCCTGCTCGCCGCGGCGGCCCTGCTGACGGTGGCGCGGCTGCTGGCGGGCCAGCGAGAAGGCGAATCCGCCATGCTGACCGCACGCGGCGCGACCCGCTGGCAGCTGGTCAGGCTGGCCGCGGCCGAGGCCATACCGCTGGCCGCGCTTTCCTCGGCGGCCGGCGGCGTGGCCGGCGTCCTGCTGGCCAGGCTGCTCGCCGGAACCGGGTCGGCGCCGGCCGCCGGGAGCTGGCCGACTTTCTGGGTCGGGGTCGCGGTCGCCGCCGGGGCGCTGGTGATCATGCTGGTGTCCGCGCTGGGCCAGGTGACCCCGGGAACGGCCAGGGCCCGCCGGGGCAGGCAGTCGGCCGTCTCCGGCGTCACGCGGGCCGGCGCCGATCTGGCGCTGGTGCTCCTCGCCGTGCTCGCGGGCTGGCAGTTGCGGCACTACTCGGCCGTGTCGGCCGGCGCGAACGGCAACTACGGCGTCGACCCCGTGATCGTGGCCGCGCCCGGGTTGGCACTGGCCGGGGGCACCGTGCTCGCGCTGCGCCTGCTTCCGGCCGCTGGCAAGGCCGGCGACCGGCTGGCCGCACGCGGACGGCGGCTGACCGCGGCCCTGGCCAGCTGGCAGATCAGCCGCCAGCCGATCCGGCAGGGCGGTGCCGCGCTGCTGATCGTGCTGGCCGTGGCGACGGGTACCCTGGCGCTGTCGCAGCGCCAAAGCTGGACGAGCTCCGATCACGACCAGGCCGCGTTCAGCACCGGGGCGGACCTGCGGGTGGATACCAGCCAGCCGCTCTCGGCCGCCCAGGCCGGCGCCCTGGTCCGGACGCCGGGGGTACGGCGCGCCATGCCGGTCGCGGTCTTCTCCGGGGATACCACCGACTCGCAGACGCTCGCGGTCGACACGCGCCAGGCCGCGAACGTGGCGCTGCTCCGCGCCGACCAGTCGCCGCTGCCCCCGGCCGCTCTGTTCGGGCAGATCAGGCCCTCCGGGCCGGCGCCGGGCGTAACGCTGCCCGGCCGGACGCTGCGATTCTGGCTCACCGCGCGGCTCGGCCCGGCCTCGCTGGGACTGGCTCCCGCCACGGTGAGCGTGCGCGTCGAAGACGCCGACCGCGACGTCTACCAGCTCAACGCGGGCACGCTCGCCGCGGACGGCCGGGACCATACCCTGGCCGTCACCGACCCGGCTAGCGCCGCTGGCGGGGCGATCTACCCGCTGCGGCTCACCGCGGTCAGCCTGGATTACACGATGCCCGCCACCCGGCGCCGGGCGCCTGCCGTCTTCACGGTGGACAGCATGTCCGGCGGCCCGGGGACGGCCCAGCTGGCCGGCCCGACGCTAGTCGGCTGGCAGGCCATCGCCTCATCTTCCGAACTCGCGGGGGTCCTCCAGGCCAGCGGCACGAGCGGTCCGTCGGATGCCCCCGCCGTCTCGGCCAAGAACGCGGGCCGCGGCACGCTGACGGTGACGTTCAGCCCGGGCTACGGCCTGGCGAGCGGGTTTCCCGGCGTGCCGCCCAGCCCGATCCAGGCGCAACTGGCCCTGACCGCGGCGCCGCGCGTCACGGCCATTCCCGGCCTGGCCACGCAGCGCTTTCTCGCCGCGAGCAACGCGAGCGTCGGCTCCACGGTGCAGACCCACATCAACGGCGCGGCCATCAGCGTGAAGATCGTCGGGGCGGTGGCGACGTTCCCCACCGTGTCCGCGGCCGGCGGCGCGCTCATCGTCGACCTCGGCTCGGTACAGGACGTCCTGACCGGCGGCTCGGTTGAACCGGCGCAGGTAACGCGGTGGTGGCTGGCCACTTCGGGTTCTCCGGACCAGGTGCCGCCCGGGCTGGCCGCCGTCCTGCCGCCGGGATCCGCCATCACCAGCACCGGCGCGGTGGCATCTGCGCTGCTGAGCAATCCGCTGTCCACTGTGCCGCAGCAGGGGCTGCTGGCGGTGGCCATCGCCGCCGCGGTGCTGGCCATCGCCGGCTTCTGTGTCAGCATCGCGGCCGGCATCCGCCAGCGTCGGGCGGAAAGCGCGCTGCTGGCCGCCCTGGGCGTGGCACCGCGCGCGGCGGCGCGCCAGCTGTGCCTGGAAAAGCTCATGCTGAGCCTGCCGTCGGCGCTGGCTGGCCTGGCCCTGGGCGTCGTGCTCGCCGAACTCCTCGTGCCCGCCATCACCCTGAGCTCCTCGGCGACCATGCCCGTGCCGCCGGTGCTCATCCAGTTCGCCTGGTCCCAGATCCTGCCCCTGGCCGTGGCGGTGGCCGTGCTGTCGGTGCTGGCAGCGGCCCTCACCATCGCCCAGCGGCCAGACCCCGCCGCCGAATTGCGCGCCGCGGAGGCGCCATGAGCGAGCCGAAGGGGCGCGGTGCCGCCTGGACTGAGGAGCGAGGAACGAGCGACGAGGGAAGGCGGCTCCATGAAGGGGGAATGGGGAGGTGGGTGGGGCCCCGGAGGCGAGCGGGAAGACACAGCCTGAACCGGACGGTGGGCGCCGCGGCCGGAAGCACGCTCGCGCTCGCGCTGCTGGTCTGCGGCTGCGTATTCACCGCGATAGCCGGCCCCGCGCTCAGCCTGCACGCGCGGACCCAGGCGCTACAGCAGATCCTAGCCAGGCTGCCCAGCACCACCAAGGCCGTCCAGGTGAACGTGAGCTGGGGAGGTTTCCTCCAGGCGCTGCAAGATGCGGGAGTCCAGCCCGACCGGGACCTGGATGACAGCATGTTCCCCCAGTCGACCAGCGAGATCGCCGGCGGCCTGGCGGCGATGCCCGTCCCGCTCGCCGGCGGTAACTGGGCGGGCCTCAGCACGAACCCGTTCGCCGTCACCGCGGGCGCGGCGGCCAGCGCGCACGCCGTCGCGCCGCCCAGGCTGGAGGTCCTCTACCGCGACCCGTTTACGAGCCAGGCCCGCCTGGTGGCCGGATCGTACGCCAGCGGGACGGGTCCGGCCGGGATTCCGGGGACGGTGTCGGTGGCGGCTACCACGCAGACCGCGGCCCGGTTCGGGTTGCACCCGGGCCGCCGCCTGATGGTGATGACGCCTGACGGCCAGGTCACCCTGCTGGTCACCGCGATCGTGCGGGAACGCGCCGTCGGCTCGACCTTCTGGACGCAGGACTCGACGGCGGCCCAGCCCGCGCTCCAGGGCCAGAACTCGGCCCGGCCCTACTGGCTTGGCGGGGTCATCGCGGACCCCGGCCAGTTCACCGCGATGCAAGACGCGTTCAACGGTCCCGGCATGGAGCTGTCATGGGAGTTCCCGCTCGCCGTCGGCGGCGTGAACGCCGACCAGGCGCAGGGGCTTTACCGCGCCCTGCACCACGCCACCACGGCTACGCTCCCGCTGACGGGCGTGCTGGCAGCCGGCGCGAGCTCGCTGGCGGTCAGCTCGCCGCTGATCTTGGACCTGACGCCGTTCCTCGGCACCCAGGCGGCCATCACGACGGTGCTGATGCTGCTGTTCGTCAGCCTGATCGTGGTGGGCGCGGCCGTGATCTTGCTCGCGGCCAGGATGATCGTCGCGCGCCGGGCCGAAGAGCTGACCATGCTGAGGGCCAGGGGCGGATCGCTGCGGCAGGTAGCGACGGTGGTGGCGCGAGGCGCGGTGGTCGCGGCCGGGCCCGCGGCGCTGATCGGTGCGGGCCTGGCCATCGCCGTGATCCCCCGCGACGCCCGGGGGACCGCGTCGTGGGCGGCTGGCTGGTGGCTGGCCGGCCTCGCGCTCGCCGCCGCGCTGGCCGGCCCGCCGCTGATCGCGGCGTGGCACCATCGCAGGCCCGCCCCGGCCAGTAACCCGGCGCGGATCACCACCGTCGAGACCGGCAGGCCCCGGAGGGCATGGCGCCGCCCGGTGGCCGAAATCATCGCGGTCGCCGTTTCGGTCGGCGGCCTGATCGTCTTGCATGGCCAGGGCGTGTCGGCTTCCGAGGGCGGCGGGACCAACCTGTACCTGGCCGTGCTGCCGGTGCTGGTGGCCGTCCCGGTGGTCCTGGTCATGCTGCGGCTGTACCCGCTGGCCGTCCGCGGCCTGCTCGCAGTGTCGGCCCGGCGCGCGGGCGCGACCGGCTTCGTCGCGCTGTCCCGCGCGGCGCGGTCCTCGCTGACCGGGGTGCTGCCGACGTTCGGGCTGGTGCTCGCGCTCAGCCTAGCCATCTTCGCCGGGATGGTCAGCGAGGGCATCGCCCGAGGCGAGATCACCGCTTCCTGGCAGGCCACCGGGGCCGACGCGGTGATCAGCGCCGGCCCGTCATCCGGCCCGGTCAGTTCCGCCTCGGTGCAGGCGATCGCCGCGGTACGCGGCGTGCACCGGGCCACCGCGGTCTGGAACACGAACTGGACCACGCCGTCCGGGCAGCCGATAACCGTGTCGGCCGTGGACCCGGTCAGCTACGCCGCCGTGGTCGCGGGCTCCCCGTTCCCGGCCTTTCCCGTCGCCAAGATCGGCACCCGCACCGGCGGCGTCGTTTCCTCCGGCGCGACGGTGCCGGTGCTGGCATCGCCGTCCGCCGCCGCCGTCCTCGGGCCGGGTGCGACCCAGCTGACCTCGCTGTCCCCGATCGGACCGGTCAAGGTGCGGGTCGCGGGCACGCTGAGCAGCACCCCGGCCCAGCCGGGAGGCGGGGCTTTCGTCGTCATGCCGCTGGAGACGCTGCCGGGCCCCTTCGGGCTGCCCGCGCCCAACATGGTCCTGGTCACCGGCTCCGCGATCGACCACGCCCAGCTTTCCGCGGTAGCGGACAGGGTCATCCCCGGAAACAGCACCACCTTCCGTACCGCGGTGCTCGCCTCGCTGGGCAGCTCGCCGCTGCAGCACGGCGCCACGCTCATCATCACGCTGACCATCGCCACCGCCGCGGCGTTCGGCCTGTTCATCGTGATGCTCGGCGTGGCCCTTGGCGCCAGGGAGCGCGAGCTGACCCTGGCCAGGCTGGCCGTCATGGGCCACGAGCGGACCACCTGGCTGGTCATGACCGAGGCGCTGCCCGCAGTGATCGCCGCGATCCTGGCCGGCGCCGCGTGCGCCGCGGCGCTGCCCAGCGCGATCGGCTCGTCCATCGACCTATCGGCGTTCACCGGCACCAGCGCCCCGGTCCAGTTCCAGCCCGACGCTACCGCGCTGGGCTTGCCGGCCGCCGCCATCGGCGTCCTGGCCGTGGCCGTGCTGGCCGGACAGACAAGGGCGCTGCGCCGTCGCGATATCAGCGGCATGCTCCGGGCAAACTAGAAGGTAAGGAGTGACGGAATGGCCACCAGTATCGCGGACCTGGGCGCGGAGTCGGCGCGGCAGCACCGCGACTTCGGCGCGGGCTCGCTGGTCGTCTGCGACCGGCTGGTCCGCATCTACGTCGCGGCCGATATCGAGGTCCAGGCGCTGCAGGGGCTTGACCTGCTGGTGGCCGAAGGCGAGATCGTCGCGCTGGTGGGGACGTCGGGCAGCGGCAAGTCCACCCTGATGAACATCCTGGCCGGGCTGGACACGCCCACCGCGGGCTCGGTGCGGGTGGCGGGCAACGATCTCGCGGCGATGACCGCACGGCAGCGGCTGGCCTACCGGCGGCGGGTGGTGGGCTTCGTCTGGCAGCAGACCTCGCGCAACCTGCTTCCTTACCTGACCGCGCAGCAGAACGTGGAGCTGCCGATGCGGCTGGCGGGCAGCCGCGCGCGGCGCCGCCGGGCCCGCTCGGCCGGGCTGCTCGAACTGCTCGGCCTCGGCGCTTGCCGGCACCACAGGCCCGACCAGATGTCCGGCGGCGAGCAGCAGCGGGCCGCCATCGCGGTGGCCCTGGTCAACGAGCCGAAGGTGCTGCTCGCCGACGAGCCCACCGGCGAGCTTGACACGGCCACCGCGGCCGAGGTGTTCGGCGCGCTGCAGCAGGCGAACGCGGAACTCGGCGTGACCGTGCTGATCGTCACGCACGACCCGGCGGTGTCCTCGGTGGTGCGCCGGGTCGTGGCCATCAGGGACGGCCGGACCAGTACCGAGACGCACCGGCACGCGACGACCGGCGATGACGGCGAGGTGGCGCAGCACGCGGTGGAGTACGCGGTGCTCGACCGGGCCGGGCGGCTGCAGCTGCCGCGGGAGATGACCGAACCGCTCGGCCTGCGCGACCTGGTGCGGCTGGAAGCCGAACCCGACCACATCGGCGTCTGGCCGGACCGCCGGGAAGCTGAGTGACCGCCGCGCCCATGGTGGCCGTCGAGGGGGTGACGCGGACCTTCGGCACCGGGCGCACCGCCACCCAGGCCCTGCGCGGCGTCTCCTTTACCGTTCAGGCCGGCCACCTGGTGGCGCTGCGCGGCCGGTCCGGGTCGGGGAAGACCACGCTGCTCAACATCGTCGGCGGCCTCGACCTGCCAGACGGCGGCCGCGTGCGGGTGGCGGACAGCGACGTGACGGCCATGTCCTCCCATGAGCGGATGCGGCTGCGGCGCACGTCGGTGGCGTTCATCTTCCAGTCGTTCGGCCTGATCCCGATCTTGTCGGCGGCGGAGAACGTCGGGGTGCCGCTGCGCATCGCCGGGGTGGCCCCGAAGGCACGGGAGGAACGGGTCCGGCTCATGCTGGACATCGTCGGCCTCGGCGAGCACGCCAGGCAGCGGCCCGGCGAGCTGTCCGGCGGCCAGCAGCAGCGGGTCGCGATCGCCCGGGCGCTGGCCGGGAGCCCGGAGGTGCTGCTCGCGGACGAGCCCACCGGCCAGCTCGACTCCGAGACGGCGAAGCAGATCATGCGCCTGCTCCGCACGGTCGTGCAGTCCGAGGGCGTGACCGCCCTGGTCGCCACCCACGACCCGAACCTCATCGGCATCGCCGATTCCGTCCTGGAACTCGAGGACGGCAAAATCAAGGGCAATTTATCCCGAACGGCCCGTAGCGCGTGCCCCGGGACCGCCATCCCGTTATCGTGTGCGATTGCTGCCCTTCTGGGGGCAGCAACGGCCCACGATGACGGCCTCAGGTGACCGGGGTGCCAGTGCTGGCGGTGAGGTCGGCGAACAGGGACGTCAGGCGCTTGGTGACGGGCCCGGGGGTGCCGTCGCCGATGGTGCGGCCGTCCACGGACACCACCGGGGCCAGGCCGCCCATGGTGCCGGTGACGAACGCTTCCTCGGCGGTGTAGAGCTTGGGCAGCGTGTAATCCCCTGTCTCGCAGCCGATCCCGGCCGCGGCCGCCAGTTCGAGCACCGCCGCCCGGGTGATGCCCTCCGGGCAGGACACCGTGGTCGGCGTGGCCAGCGTCCCGTTAGTCACCATGAAGATGTGCGTGGCGTTGGTCTCCGCGATGAAACCGCGGTGGTCGAGCATCACCGCGTCGTCGGCGCCGGCCACGTTCGCCTCGATCTTGGCCAGGATCGACGGCAGCAGGTTGTTGTGGTGGATCTTCGGGTCGAGGCAGTCCGGCGCGGGACGGCGCACGCTCGCGGTGATCAGCGTGATGCCGGCCGGGTCGTACACCGGTTCCTTGAACTCGGCCAGCACGATCAGCGTCGGTCCGGCCTGGTTCAGCCGGGGATCCATGCCCGAGGTGACCTTGACCCCGCGGCTGAGCGTGAGCCTGATGTGCACGCCGTCCCTCATGCCGTTCGCGGCCAGCGTGCGCCTGATCTGCTCGGTGATCTCCTCGTCGGAAGGGACCTGGCCGAACGCCAGGGCCCGGGCCGAGGCGCGCAGCCGGGCCAGGTGCTGGTCCAGCCGGAAGATCTTCCCGCCGTAGAGCCTGAGCCCCTCCCAGACCGCGTCGCCACCCTGGACGACGGAATCGAACGGGCTCACCGCCGCCCGGTCGCGGTGCGTGAGCTTGCCGGCGACGTTGACGATGAGGTCATGGTTACGTTCATTGAAGACCTGCACTGTTTCTCCGCTCGCCTCCGGGGCGCTTTTGAGGCGCCGCCTTCCCTCGTCGCTCGTCCCTCGCTCCTCAGTCCAGGCGGCGCCGCGCCCCTTTGGCTCGCTCATATTCTCCACCCTGGCTGGTAATACGGTAGGTATGCAGCCGCGAGAAGTACGGCATGCAGCGGTCCGCGAGGGGCTCGAGGCGGGCGGGCAGCGGCTCGGCCGGCGGCCGGTAAGCCGTGAAGCCGGTGGAGGACCGCACGCTGTCGTACCAGTAGGGCGCCCACACGCCGTCGCTGTCGCGCGGCCCGGCGGGCCAGGCCAGCATGCGGCGGTCGAAGGGCACGTCGAGAGACTGGCAGAGCGCGCGCAGCACGCCCTCGGGATCGGCGAGCAGGTCGCGGGAATCGACAACCGGGCCGCCGAACGTCTCGAAGATCTCCGCCTGCTGCGCCAGGCCGAGGTCGGCCAGCGTCGGCTCGGTCCGCACCCTGGCGTAGGAGGCGAGCAGCTCGCGCGGGTCCCTGATCAGGTGTGCGTGCCTGAACGGGGCGAACGCGGCCTGGTCCACCTCGGGCAGCAGGTGGTGCGTCATGTGCTTGGCGTAACTGATCATCGCCCCGGCCGGCAGCGGGGCGCGGGTCAGCCGGTCCAGCACCACCCGCCAGTCGGTGGGCTGGCTCGCGATCACCTCATCCCGCCCCGGGTGATCGATGCCCCTGCGGTCCAGGTAAAAGGCGTAGAGCGGCTCGTCCGCGACCACCGTGTCCGGCCGGTTCTCCCAGGCCCGCATCAGCGCGGTGGATACGGTCCGCGGCCCCGACCACATAGCGATGCGGGTGGCAGGGTCCGCCGCGGTATCCGGGTCCGTGTGGGTCACAGGGTCACGACGCTGCGCAGCACCTCGCCGCGGCCCATCCGGGCGAATGCCTCTTCCACGTCGCCCAGGGCGATCGTCTCCGACACGAACTTGTCCAGCGGCAGGCGCCCGGCCAGGTGCAGGTCGACGAGCATCGGGAAGTCGCGGCTGGGCAGGCAGTCCCCGTACCAGGAGGACTTGAGCGCACCGCCGCGGCCGAACACGTCCAGCAGCGGCAATTCCAGCCGCATCTCCGGCGTCGGAACGCCCACCAGCACCACCGTGCCGGCCAGGTCGCGCGCGTAGAACGCCTGCTCGTAGGTCTCAGGCCGGCCGATGGCCTCGATCACCACGTCCGCGCCGAACCCGCCGGTCAGTTCCCTGATCCCGGCGACCGGGTCGGCGGTCCGCGAGTTGATCACGTCGGTGGCGCCGAAGCCGCGGGCCCACTCCAGCTTCCTGTCGTCCACGTCCACCGCGATGATCGTCCGCGCGCCGGCCAGGTGGGCGCCGAGAACCGCGCCATCGCCCACGCCGCCGCAGCCGATCACCGCGACGCTGTCGCCCCTGGTGACGCCGGCCGTGTTGAGTGCAGCGCCCAGGCCCGCCATCACGCCGCAGCCGAGCAGGCCCGCGGTGGCCGGGCTGATCGCCGGGTTGACCTTGGTGCACTGCCCGGAGGCGACCAGCGTCTTTTCCGCGAACGCGCCGATGCCGAGCGCCGGGGACAACGGGGTGCCATCCTCCAGCGTCATCTGCTGGCTCGCGTTGTGGGTGCTGAAGCAGTACCACGGCCGGCCGCGGCTGCAGGCACGGCACCGCCCGCACACCGCGCGCCAGTTGAGGATGACGAAATCGCCGGGCGCCACGTCGGTCACGTCGGGCCCGACCGCGTCGACCAGGCCGGCCGCCTCGTGCCCGAGCAGGTAGGGGAAGTCCTCGCCGATGCCGCCCTGCTTGTAGTGCAGGTCGGTGTGGCACACCCCGCAGGCCTGCACGCTGACGAGCGCCTCGCCCGGCCCGGGCTCGGGCACCAGGACCGTCGTCACCTCGACTGGCTCGCCCTTACCGCGGGCCACCACGCCCTGAACGCTGATCGTCACAGGTCCACCTCTCAGCTTCATGGTTTTACCTGGATCGTAGTGTTTCCAGGCATAACCGCGTCCGGCTGGTCCGCCCCGCCATTCCGCGCCGCGTCCGGTGTAGTGCCGCCGCACGGAATCGGCGGTCATCGCGGCGTACAGCAGGGCGATCAGCGGCAGGCCGGGCGCGCGCAGCGGCGACAGCCGGTACAGCCTCAGCATGGGCAGGTAGCTCAGCGACATGAGCGCCCAGCCCGCCAGTCCCGCGCCGGCCGCGAGGGCCGCCGGCGCGGTACCGTGGGCGAGCGGCGCGTGGGCGAGCAGGGCGGCGAGCCCGATGACCGCCCCGGCGGGCGGCAGGAGGTAGAGGAATAGCAGGCCGGTGATAGTTGCGACCAGCAGCGCCGGGGAGTAATTCAGCTGGGTATAGGCGGACCTGGCCACCATCTGCCACAGGCTGGCGAGCCTGGGGTACGGACGCACGCTGACCACCTGCCGGGACAGCTCGAGCCAGCATCGGCCCCGCTGGCGCTTGATCATGCGGCCCATGGCCACGTCGTCGATGAGGGCGCCGCTGATCGGCGCCAGGCCGCCGGACTTCTCCAGCGCGCCGCGGCGCACCAGCATGCAGCCGCCGGCCGCCGCGGCCGTGCGCGAGCCAGGCACGTTCACCCGCCGGAACGGATAGAGCTGGGCGAAGAAGTACACGAAAGCGGGGACCACCACGCGCTCCCACCCGGTGGCCGTCCGCAGCAGCGCCATCTGCGAGACCAGGTCCCGGTCATCCCCCTCCGCCGCGGCCACCAGCCTGCGCAGCGTCTGCGCCTCCCAGGCGATATCGGCGTCGGTGAACAGCACGTAGCCTGCCGGTTCTAGGCCGGGTCGGGCGGCCGGCCAGAAGGCCGCCGCGGCAAGTCCCTGGGCCATGGCCCACACCTTGCCGGCCCATCCGGCTGGCGCCGGCGTCCCGGCGACCACTGTCAGCGGCCGTACGCTCTCGATCTTCGCGGCGACCTCGCCGGTGCCGTCGGAACTGTGGTCATCGACCACGATGACGGTCAGCGCACCCGGATACTCCTGCGCGAGCAGCGCGGGCAGCGTGACCGGCAGCATCTCGGCCTCGTTCCTGGCCGGGACGACCGCCACCACGTCCGGCCACGCGTCCGGCTCACGGGTGACGTGCGGCAGCCACTCGCTGGTCCGCCAGTACCCGCCGTGCCCGGCGACCAGGTATGTCCATACGACCGCGGCCACCGTGCACGCGATGCTCAACGCCAGCATCCCGGCAGCCTCTCACACCAGAAGACCGCGGGCCGGAAGGCCCGTGAAACCTGACCTTCCGGCCCGCGATCACCGGACCAACCGCCGGTGGCTTAGGCGGCACGGCGGTAGCGGGCGTCTTCGTGGCGCACCGCGGGCCGCTGGTTCATAGTCCTGACGGCGGGTGCCGCGGCCAGTTCCGGCTTGGTGTCCGGGCGCCTCAGCACGAGCCACGCCGGAATACCCACCCACAGGGCGACGAACAGGACGGCCAGCGGGATGTTCATCAGCAGCCAGGTCATCGTTAGCTCCTCACAGTCTTTATCGGCTGGTACGGACCACCGTGCCCGACGCGCCTATGCGTGAGTGCCGAACGACCTCTGCCGTCGTTATGAATCTCAGACAAGCCTATGAATAGCCTCTGAACCTATGGGTTAGGTGCGCCACGCGAGGACATCGCCGGCCGCGGCCGCCGGCCGGCCGAGCAGGGCGGTAAGGTACTGGCCCAGCGGCGAGTCCGGCCTGACCACCGCGATTACCGCCGACACCCGCCAGGCCCTGATCTGCTCGCGCATCTTCCGGTCGGTCACGACCTTGACTTGGACGTTGCCCGGGGACCCCTGGTAGGCATTCGCCGGGACCCCGGCCGCCAGCGCCTTGGGCAGGCCCGCCTGCGAACGGGTCCACATGGCGTTGAGGTACAGGCCCGCGGCAGGCGTGCCGTTCCCGTCGATGTAGCCGCGCCCGTTCCAGGCCGGGCCCATGAAATACCCGCCGACCAGCGAGCCGGGCTCGCCCGTGTCGGCCTGCCAGCGCAGCGGCTCGGTGAAGGTGGACATCGGGATCGGCACCACCAGGACGCTGGCCGACGCGGGCAGCCGCAGCGAGGCGAACACGGTCGACCAGCCGGGCGGCAGCGGAGTCACGTCGGCGGCGGGCAGGGGCTTCGGCACGATGGGCAAGACGGCCAGGACCGCGCAGGACATCACCACCGCGGCCGGCCGCCAGCCGGCGGCGAGCCGCGGCAGCCGCCGGGCGGCGAAGCCGGCGAAGGCCGGCCCGGCCGCGTCGGCGGCGAAGGCCAGTACCGCGGCGCCGGCGCCGGCGGCCACGATGGAGAACCGGTCGGGCAGGGCCGCGCTGAACACCGGCAGGCCTTCCAGCCAGTACCAGGGCAGCTTGATCGCGGGGTGCGCGTGCCCGGCGAACAGCAGGGTGCCGCCGAGCGAGAACACCGCGAGCACCGCGGAGGCGACCGCGGCCGCCCGGACCGGCAGCCGCCGCCAGCAGGCGATCGCGGCCAGCACCAGCACGATGATCAGCGGCCAGCCCAGGTAGCCGAGGTATTCGGGCAGGTGCCCCTGATACCGCAGCGCGGCGGCCGCGCTGTCGGCGGTGTGAAAGAGCTGGTACGACGAGGGCACCACGAACGAGGACAGGTCGTTCTTGAAGAAGTCGGTGGTGAACGGGCTGCCGTGCTGGTAAAGCGGGCCGAAGAACTGCACCCACAGCGGGTATCCGGCGATCACGGCCGTCACGCAGGCGGCTACCCCCAGGCCGGCTGCCACCGTCCTGACCTTGCCCGCCACCGCCCGGGGACGGCTGGCGGCGAGCACGAGGACAAGAATGACGCCGGCCGCCGCCGTGAAGAACAGGATCTCCTCGGTGATGAACAGCTGGGCGGTGACCAGCAGGCCCAGCCACAGGCCGCCGCGCACGGCGCTGGTCCGGCCCGTCGCCAGCCGCAGGCCGACGTCGATGATCAGCGGCGGGAACACGGCGAACTGCAGGTCGTAGTGGCCGATGGCCGAGTGCAGCACCGCCGGGGAGAACGCGTAGACCGCCCCGCCGAGCGCCGCGGCCGGCACGCTGGCATCCCAGCACCTCAAGACTGCGAACATGGCTGTGGCGGACCCGGCGAAGCCGGCCGTCAGGAACACCGTCAGGGCGCTCTGCGGGCCGAAGAGCAGCGTCACCGGGGCCAGCAGGACGCCGGGCAGCAGCATGAACGTGTTCCACATGGCGTTCACGCCCTGGGGGGCGTTCATCGCCGTGGTCACCAGCGCGGGCAGATGCCCGTGCGCGATCGCGGTGGCGTCGTATCTGAAGAACCAGGTGTACTGGTCGGCATCGTTGGGGTTGCCCGCCACCGTCCTGGACGCGGGATCCCGCCATAGCCAGAGCGTGACCGCCAGCGCCGCCAGCAGGTAGTAGACGGCGGCCAGCGTCACCGCGCGGCGATCGCCAGGCGGTCTCGCGGGCTCGGCTGCCGCCGGGACATCGGGGGTCTGGACGGCCGTGGTCGCTGCTGCCACGCAGCGAGCCTAATCGGGGTTGTTCCTGCTAGAGCGGGAGTTTGTCGCGACGTCACCAAATGACTAGATTTGCCGTCCCGGCCGCCGGCGTACGCGGCTAGCCGCGGGCCGGACCCGCCGGG
>Ga0137390_10000981_pt1 | contig 20614 bp, 14 predicted proteins | sample 15con2h24AmetaG_FD_104937 | JGI IMG/M metagenome (GOLD analysis project Ga0137390, IMG submission 104937) | Vadose zone soil microbial communities from Angelo Coast Range Reserve, California, USA - 15con2h2.4A metaG | ecosystem: Environmental > Terrestrial > Soil > Vadose zone > Saprolite... | reverse complement strand
TCGGAAGCCAGTATCTCCGCGGAGGGAATGCTTGTACCCGGAGGGCGAGGAAGAATGGGGATAAAGGTAGTCTCAGTTCCAGGCATGCCCGCGAGAGTGCGGTGTGCGCCTTCGCGATTACTTCTTTCGCAGATGGAGCATAGTGCGGCCGTTCACCAGAGCGAGTTCGTCGATAGTCGCAAAGTGCTCGCCGAATGCATCACGGAATGCGGCCTCGGTAATGTGCGTGTATATGGCGCCGCGGCCGCGCAGCAGCTCCTGAAACTTCGGATCTGTTGGTGGCACCCATTCGAGGATCAGGTGTCGTGTCGTCAGGCCGCTGCAGAGGGCTGCGATGCGATCCATCGGGATCTGGTTCCGAAGCAGAAGGTGGTGCAGCACTGCGAGCATCATCACCGTGTCGAAGTGGCCGGTGCAACGGCTGAGGAAGGAGGCGTATTCGCGGTTCTCCCATCCGGCAGCGGGCGTCGGATGTGCGAGATCGACACACAGCGGGAGGATGTTCTTGCCGCTGCCCTTCAGGTTGGCGCAGAGGCGATCGACGGCTTGCAGGTCGGTGTCGATCGAAACCACCTCGGCGCCCGCGTCGGCGGCAAGATTGGAGTACACGCCGGTATTGCAGCCCACGTCGAGGACGCACGTTGGTCGCGCGGCCGCCAGAGCGTCGGTGACGAAGCTGCGCTTTCTCGCATGGTCCTCGTCGCTATAGTGGGTGGCAGTCTCGGCGTAGTCCGACCACGTAGACGAATGGTGGGCCGGAGTAACCTTACGCATCTGCGACAGCAACCCCCTGAGCGTCTTCAGCAGAATCTGCTTGGCGAGATCAGGATCCTTTACGGAACGCGATGCAAGACTCCCAGCCTGCATCTTCTTGTTGTTTGCCAGCAGCGACGGAAGCGTAACCGCCGAGAACGCAGGCTGCCGCAACCGCGCTGGCCAGGAAAACGCGGCGTAGATATCTTCGGGCTCGTAGCCGTCTCGCCGCGTAAGCGACGCCTGCAGCGGCCACCCCAGCCGCGAGTAAGCAAGCATCGGAAGCAAAAACGTCCGCACGAACTGTCCGTACGCAAGCCAGATCGGCTGGTGTGGGTCCATTCGCTCGATCGAGAGCACATCCACGAAGATGGGCTGAGTACCCTGAAAGAGCACGTTGAGCGGAGTAGCGTCCTTCAACAGCCAACCCTGTTGCACCAGGTCGCTGCAAAGATTCAGCGTAAGCTCCGCCGCCGCGAGCCACAGCCCTGGCGCCCACTCCCACGGGAAAGACTGGAAGGAGACGCGGGGATGCCGCAGCACCAGTGTCTCGGCACTCGTTCGAGACACCACTTCGCTGGCGACAAGCCGTCCCTGTTCGACAAGCTCCGTTGCAATAGGCAACGCAAGGAAGGCAAGAATTTCAGTGTCGAAGGGAGCGCGAATGCTGCGATACGCGCCATCCGGCCGAATCTCAACGCTGCCCGCCGGGTCGCGAAAGGTGGGGAGCGCGGGAAATGTCAACAGTTCTGCCATAGAAATTGCAATGTCGCTCAAGGCTGGACGGATCAGCCACCGGATCGTCGATTCAGCGAGAGGGAGGTAGTTCCAAAAATGCCGTCAGCTTATAAAGACCTGTAACGGCCTCAAAAGTTTCGCGATAAAGACAAAAAAATCGCACGCCGCCATCGTCCTGAGGCGCGATGCAAGCTAGCGGTAGAGGTGGTGGGCCTGAATGTACGCCGAGACCGCTGGGTCGAGCACGTCCGTGCATTGATCGCCGGCCTCAAGGCGTTCGCGGAGATTAGTGGCGGCGACGTCTTCATGGACGGTCTGCAGCAGATGTACCCGGCCTCGCTGAAGTGGCGTCAGGCCCAGCGCAGAGAGGTCCGCCAGCGGAAAGCCTGGGCGGCTCACCACAATCCATTCCGCAAGTTCAAGCAGCCGCTCCGGCTCGTGCCAACGCGGAAGATTGAGGAAGCTGTCCGCGCCGACGAGGTTGAAAAGCCGCGCATCGGGCATTGCCTCATGTAGCGTAGTCAGTGTCTGAACGGTGTAATTCGGGGAGCCGTCACTCCTGGGCGCGTCGAGGTCCGACACCGCAAAGCGCGGATCCACCCTGCACGCAAGCTCCACCATGGCGAGCCTGTCGGCAAAACTTGCCGGAACCCCTTCGCGTTTCAGAGGCTGCCGCCCTACCGGGGCGAAGAGGACCTGATCCAGGTCGAAAACATCCGCGGCAGCCGCGGCGATCGCAGTATGGCCGTGGTGCGGTGGATCGAAGCTGCCGCCGAAGAGGGCTACGCGCATGGCAATTCTCTCGCGGACTGCGCCTGCAACGCTACGGAAGGTGGAAGACGAAACCCATGCTGACTTGTTTGATGGGGTAGTTGTGGCTGTACGTTCCGAAAGGATCCAGACCGCCGTAGCCGAACTCGGCTACCCGCCAGTCCACGATAGGGAGCAATTTGATATCGAGACCGGCAAACCCCTCGTACTGGAAGTTGTTGTAGATGACGTTAGGTAGAGGTTGATTGGAGGCTGGGCGGCCCACATATAGGCCGTAGTCGCTGCGACCGAGGCCGGCCGAAATCTGGAGATACGGTTTCAGGGAATTGACGGGTGTATGAAAGACACCGCGGACACCACCCAGCACAGAGTAAATACGTGCGCCCGGGCCGTTGAAATTAATGTAAGCTCCACGCTTGGTCGTCAGGATGCTGCCGCGCAGGTCCGCTCCGAGTCTGACTGGCCCAAGCTTCATAAAGTCGTAGTACACACCGCCCGTCCCGCCCAGCGGATCGACCGTATTGGCCCGTGCAAAGGCCGAGCCCGTCGAATTCGGGGGAAGGGGAAGAGGCGACGATGCGATGTTGCTGAGACGGTCTGCCGTGAACATACCGTATACGCCGAATTGCGCGTGAGCGGAGGTAGCAGTGACTATGGCGACGGCGGCAACGAAGAGAACTGCTTTGCGGAGAATCATGTGGGTTTAGTTTACTAGCTCGGACGGCGGGAGTGCAGCGAGAGGCCCGGGAATTGTGGGCCGATAAGCGCCCAAAAAGAATGACATACAATTTGCCGATGTCGAAGCACAGCAGGACCGCGGAAGCAATACGACGCAGGACGAAACCTTCAGAAGTAAGCCTGGAGCAAGTTGAAGGGGTCAACCTCGCAGCTTAGCCACTTCATCCAGAATCCGATCTGCCATCGTCGGCTTGCTCATCATCGGAAGCTCCACCGCGCCGCCCCTCGTCAAAAAGCTTCCCGCATTCTGCTCCGCATCGAAACCCACTCCCTCCACCGAGACATCGTTCACGACAACCGCATCGACACCCTTGCCTTCAAGCTTCGCGCGTCCGTTGGCCAGCGCATCTTCGGTCTCCGCCGCAAATCCCACAACGATGGTTCCCACAACTCGTTGTGCCACCACCTCGCGCAGAATATCTTCCGTAGCCTCAAGCTCGAGTATCACGGCCCTCGCCGCCTCGCGCTTGATCTTCTGTGCCGCAACGCTCCTCACACGGTAATCACTCACCGCCGCCGCCATCACCACGATCGTAGCCTCACGCAGCCGCTTCATCACCGCGGATCGCATCTCCTCAGCACTCACGACCCGCACCACCTCAACCCCAGCTGGTTCCTGCAAGCCTGTAGGAGCAGTGATCAAAATCACACGCGCTCCACGCCTCCGCGCCGCCTCCGCAACCGCATACCCCATCTTTCCGCTCGAACGATTCCCAATAAACCGCACTGGATCGATCGCCTCCCGTGTTCCTCCCGCCGTCACCAGCACCGTCTCTCCGGCAAAATCAGGCTCCCGTGCCTGACTGGAAGCAACGGTATTCTCCGCAAGGCCAAGGTAGTCATTCGCACCGCCCCCGGCCAGTGTCTCCGAAACCACCGCCGCAATCGCCGCCGGCTCCGCCAGCCTGCCGCCTCCGACCATCCCGCACGCCAGATACCCACTGCCCGGCTCGATCACCTTCACTCCACGAGCCCGCAACGTCTCCACGTTCGCCCTCGTCGCCGGATGCTCCCACATATTCACATTCATCGCCGGAGCCACAACCACCGGCGCCGTCGTCGCAAGAAACATCGTCGACAGAAAATCATCCGCCAGTCCATGCGAAAACTTCGCCAGCATATCCGCCGTCGCCGGAGCGACAATCAACAGCTTCGTCGTCTGCGCCTCCCAAATATGTTCAATCGACGACTCGTCATCCTCCGAGACCGCCCCAGCATCCTCACCCCACAAACTCGTAATCACCTTATGTCCGGAGATCGCCGCAAACGTCAGCGGCCGCACAAACTCCTCCGCCGCCTTCGTCATCACCACATGGGGATCGTATCCGGCATCCTGCAGCAGGCGCACCAGCTCCACCGACTTATACGCCGCAATCCCGCCGCAAACCCCAACCGTAACCTTCACACGTCCGTTACTCATACCCATCCTCTGTCCAATGGAATGGTCTCACATACACCAGTTCCCCAGCATTTCAAGGGAAACCTGACGCTGCAAAACGAGGGTCGCGTGAGGGCGTCAGGGTCGTTCACAGCCAAGCGGCGGATTACGACAAATTGGCAAGGGACAACGATCAATAGGGTCGATCACATCGGATGGGAACCGCATCAATTGGGACATTTGGGGCTTGTTGGACTCATGCCACTTCCTGCGCGCTGCCGGCCTTCTTACCCGGCGCATCCTCTGAAGAGCGTTCCTCTTCAGCGACGAAAGGCACGGCAGCAAAGACTCTTGTTCCCTTACCGGGCTTCGAGTCGACGGCAAATCTTCCATGCACCAGATGGATTCGTTCCTGCATACTCACCAGGCCTAGCCCTCGATTCTTCTTCGCTTCTTCAACGTCAAAGCCTGCGCCTGCGTCTCGCACGACGAGTTGAACCTCTTCCTCTATGGCGAATAAGGCCACGGAGAATTGCTTGGTTCCGCTATACTTCACCGCGTTATGCAGAGCTTCCTGGGCGATTCGGAACAGGCACAGCGAGATATCTTTCGGCAGATGCTTCGGTACCTTCGTCTCGGTGAACGCGACACTTACCTGGTGTTGTTTAGAGACCTCGCTGCAGAAGGCTCTTACAGCAGCCACAACGCCAAGGTAGTCGAGTGTGGCGGAGTGCAGCTGGTGCGACAGAGATTGAACATCACCAGCAATTTCAGAGCAGTGTTTCTGGATATCTTCCAGATTTTGTCTTGTCGCGCCAAGGGGCCCATTCGAAGTGCGATTTGCCTGTCCAATTTCCATTGCCAGAAGTGCCAGCCGCTGGCAAATGTCATCGTGCAGATCTCTTGCAATGCGGCTGCGTTCCTTCTCCTGCGCTTCGATCAGTTGACCGCTTACTTTTTCAAGCGCCTGCTGGGCAAGCTTATGATCGGTGGTGTCAATCGCCGAGCCGATAAATCCTCCAAACGATCCATCCCCGTTCACCCGTGGGGATGCAACATCGAACATCCAACGGTAGACTCCATCGCTTCGACGCAGACGGTACTCTTGCGAAAATGGCTGTTTGACCTTCAACGCCTCATACAGGGTGCCTAACATACGCTCTACATCGTCGGGATGAACGTAGGTGATCCAATTGTCGCCGTACCCTGTGTCCGGATCCGGGCCTGTAAACGCGAGTCGGCGGCCATTCAGGTAAGTAATGCGGCCTCGTTCGTCGCACATCCAGACAAGCGATGGGGTGGTATCGGCCATCACTCGGAAGCGCTCTTCGCTCTCGCCCAGCACAGCTTCGGCCTTCCGTTTGCGCCCTCGCTGCCACAGCAAGCCCGCAATCAACAAGGCCTGAGCGACAATCAGGACCATGGCAATCATGATGTATTTCCGGTCGCGCTGCCAAAAGGTAGGCTGCCGGTACTCGATGACGCTGCCTCGCGGCAGCGCCGATTCCGGAATGTGCCAGCGTTGAAGCGCCCGCCAGTCCACGTGGACCTTAAGATCGGAGTCGTGCACGATGGGAATATTCCCCGGCCGTTCCCCTGACAACACCCGAGCCACGATTTTCCCATTCAACACAGCGTCTTTCGGCAAGTCACGGTACGCTCCACCAACGCCCCCACGACCCAAAGCAAGCCCTTGCCAGGCGGAATAGGTCGGCACGCGTTGTGCGACCGCAGCGAGGACGTCAATCGGGTCGACCGCCGGCTGAGTAAAGTCATCTGGCCTGAGCTGAAACAAAGCCACAGTATGAGGAGGAAGTTCAGCAACTTTCTCAAGGATCTGACTGCCTGCAGGTCCGATGATGTCGATCGCTCTCACCTTATCCTGATGGCGGAGAAGTTCGGAGTGCGCAACGGCCAACCAGTACTTGTCCCACTCCGTAACCCCGGTGACGATTGCGACCGAACTTGTATCTGGATGAAGATCAAGCGCGAGATCGATCGTTTCCCGTATCCCCACAGGACTGATCACACCGGTGACGTCAGGCCACATCTTCTGCGCTTCCTGGCGGCTGACATCGGTAAAGACGATCGGCACCCCCGGAAACATCTGGTCACGGTATTGCATCGCGAATTGAAGCACCGGATAGGTCGCTGCAACCACAACGTCCAGCTTTACCCCACCGTACCCGCGGCGGAGAGTCTCTGCCAGGCTCTCCCGATAACCTTCGTCGTCGAATTGCGGGTTTTCGACCGACGCGGTATAGAAGTTGATCTGCCCCGGAACACGAGCCCGCACGGTGGATTGCATTAAGCCCCAGGACTGAGGGAGACTGGCCCAGTTGTGCAGCACGAGTACGTTCTTCACAGCCGGCTGTGCCGCGGCAGCCGGAGGTATGAGGACGCACAAAAGAATGCCAAGAACTACAAACCAGACAGATGCAGAAAGTCGGTTGGGGCAATCCCATGACGACGCAACCCGCAGCTGCTTCACATTCCTTTCGGACGCAGGAACATACGTCCGGGAGGAGTTGTCGTTGCACGATCGTCCGGTCGCTTGTCCGGTCAACATTTCGATCACGCGCTTTCATCGCGGTGGCGGAGTCAGGGTGGAGTACGTACGTACTGCGTCGATTGCCGCTAAGCAGGGGCCCATAAGGTGACAGGGGGATTGTAGCTCTTCTGTGGCCTTCCCGACACAAAGTCTGGCAGCCGCTAGACCATCAACGCTAACCTCCAAAGATAACCGGGCAATAAAACAGGTTCTAGTGTCCCGAGTCTAGAGTTCGCCCCCCACATGATGTGTCATCCCGACCGGAGCGAAGCGGAGTGGAGGGATCTGCTGTTTCAACTGTTTGCACCAGATATTAATCTCGAAATATTTATGCCGCGAAATTTAGATTCAGGACACTAGATTGTCGCTGCGAGAGAACAGAACAGTAACTTGCTATTGTTAATACTGACAGGTTCTGCAGACCGATCGGCTGAATCTCGAATTCCTGCAGGAGCAGGAGTGCGGAGAGAAGGAACCGTAACCGCGCTTGTGATCAGGAATCGGCGTTCTCTACCAGGCATCGCTCCCGACATGCAGGAACTCGTCAATCAGCTGCGGGACGGTCATATTCTGTCCAGTCTGAATCACAGCACGCTACAATCAGCCAGGCATGATTGCTCACCTCCGCGGACGTCTCTTCTCCAAAACCCCGAACCAGGCCATCGTCGAGTGCGCCGGCGTGGGCTACGATGTCACCATTAGCGTCGCCACCTTCTCCGCCCTCCCCAGCGAGGGCGTCGAAGCCAACCTGCACATCCACACTCACGTCCGCGAAGACCAGATCGCCCTCTTCGGCTTCTCTGAAACGCAGGAAAAACGCCTCTTCGAGAAGCTTCTCACCATCAGCGGCATCGGCCCCAAGCTCGCCATCACCGTCTTGAGCGGCATCAGCTCCGATCGCCTCGTCACCGCCATTCGTTCCGGCGACCACGCCACCCTCACCCGCATCCCCGGCATCGGCAAGAAAACGGCCGAGCGCGTCGTCCTCGAACTCAAAGACAAGCTCGACGATCTCGCCGCAGCCATCCCCACCACTGCCGGAGGCCCGCACCACGGTGCTGCTGGACAAGCCGGCGACGACGCCCTCTCCGCCTTGGTCAACCTCGGCTACCCCCGCCCCGCCGCGCAAAAAGCGATCGAGACCGCCATCGCCAAAGAACCCAACACAGCCCACGACTTCGAACTTCTCTTCCGCGCCGCCATGGCCGCCATCCGCTGACAAACCTCCGTCGTCGCTCTCCTCCCAACCAAAGCCCACCCAACCAAAAGCCCCGTCATTTCGACCGAAGGCGGCGCATTTGCCGCCGCAGCGGAGAAATCCGCTTCTCCACCAGCCCCTATCCCCGCCACAACCGCGCCCTGTTATTTTGTCGTTAGTGTTTGCGGCTGCCTGTCCTTGCTGTCATCCTGTGAGCGCAGCGAAGGATCCCGATGCACCCAATCCCGCCTCTATCTCTCGAACCTTCTTGCCGACGTTTCCCTAGAGCATTCTCACAGTAGGTGTAATGCGGCATCGCAAGGGTTCCTTGGCGTCCTTTGCGTTTTTCTCAGTGTCCTTTGCGTTCGTCTTTACATCACACTATCTGTGAAATTGCTATAGTCACCCTTAGCCTTGAGTGGGCAAAAATAGATTTCAAAAAGGTGGAAAATTTTAGCCGCAGGATTTGCTGTCGTTTCCAGCCACGTTTTCACCACAAATCCACCACGATGTAACCATTAAAAAACCACGTTCTGCACACCCAAAATTCGAAAAACCCCAGCAAAAACGCCCTTTTTCGCCTCCAAAAAATAAACAAAAAAAAGAAGACCCCGAAACCGTTTTTGCGGTCCCGGGGTCATCGGTCTGCAGACGGCCCGTAAGCCGAATTCTGTTCTAGACGATCATTCCTCTACGCGACGCATTACTGCGGCGCTTTAGCAACCTACCCGCAGGTTCCGGCTCCCAAGCTGTTGAATCTACAGCTGAGTCTCTCCGCCTGGGCGCATCGGGCCGATACGCTCATCGCCGCCTGGAGAGAAGCGGCGAGATCCCTGCCTATTTGGTCTTGCTCCGTGTGGGGTTTACCCTGCCGCGGTCATTACTGCCCGCGCGGTGCGCTCTTACCGCACCTTTTCACCCTTACCCTAAGCCGCGTGCGGATTTGCCGAAGCAAATCACCAACTTAGGGCGGTATATTCTCTGTTGCACTAGCCGTCCAGCCGCCTTGAAGCGGCCGTCCCGGACGTTATCCGGCACACTGCCCTGCGGAGTTCGGACTTTCCTCCCCCGTCTAACACCGTGAGGCCCTAGCCTCGTGGTGAAGGCGGCAGCGATCATCCAGCCGCCTGCAACTACAAGTGTATCCCACGAAGCGAACAAAACCCCATCTAATTGCGTAGAAGAGAGCAGGTTAGGCCTCGCTTTGCAGGCCTCCGGCTGGTAGTCTCAGGAAATCCAGGGGAAGACAGAGCAATGGAATTTAAAGAGGCGGTAAAGGTCGCGCTGCAGTCGCTGTGGGCGAACAAGCTGCGTTCGGTACTGACGCTACTAGGCGTTGTCATCGGCGTTGCCAGCGTGATCGCGGTAGTGACGCTGGTGAACGGCGCCAATACCTACGTTACGACCAAGTTCGCCCGTTATGGCGCGGACGTGTTCACGGTTTCGAAGATGCCACAGATCATCACAAGCCCGGAGGATTATCAGCGGTATCAGAAGCGGAAGGACATCCTGTTCCCCGATTTTAAGTATGTGGAGGCGAACTGCAAGCACTGCTTAGGTATTGGCGCGCAGCAGGCGGTGACTGGAAAGATCGTGCGAGGGACGCAGTCCACGACCGATACCAGCATACGGGGTTATACGTGGCAGATGCCTGCGCTGCAGAACCTGGACATCATGCAGGGGCGCGGGTTCACGGAGGCAGACGAAGAACACGCCTCACATGTGGCGATCATCGGGACCGATATTCAGGACCATCTTTTTGAAGGAATGGATCCGCTCGGGCAAGAGTTGCGAGTAGACGGCACTCCATACACCGTGATCGGCATCAGCGAGAAGCAGGGGAGCACGTTTGGTGCAAGCCAGGACAACTGGGTCGCAGTGCCGCTGACGGCGTTTCAGAAGAGCTATGGGACGGCGAAGACGCTGACGATCTATGTAAAGGCGGGAGAGGCTGGACCGATCCTCGAGACAGCGGCGGACGAGGTGAGAGTGCTGGTGCGGTCGCGACGGCACGACGCTCCGGGAGCGGAGGATTCATTTGAGCTGGATACGAACAATACGCTGGTGGGATTCTTCAGCACGGTGACGCGATCGTTCGGGGCGGTGGCCGGGGCGGTGGCGCTAATCTCGCTGGTGGTCGGGGGCATTGTGATCATGAACATCATGCTGGTGAGCGTGACCGAGCGGACACGTGAGATCGGAATACGGAAGGCGTTGGGCGCGCGGCCGAAAGACATCCTGATGCAGTTTCTGATCGAGTCGGGGACAATGGCGCTGGTGGGTGGTGTGTTCGGCGTCGTCGGGGGAATCCTGGTGGCGCAGGCGATTACGATTCTAGCGGGATTTCCTTCGACGGTTGCGGTGTGGAGTGTGCTTGCCGGGCTGGTGATGGCCACTGGCACGGGAATCTTCTTCGGTGTCTATCCAGCGCGGAAGGCGGCGCTGCTGGATCCGATTGTGGCGCTGAGAGCGGAGTGAGCTACGAGTTGGGCAGGTACAGAGGGCGCGGACTAAGGGCAAGGGAGGCCGTTGATGCAGATTGCCGATACGAAAGAGACGATAACGATGGCGCTCGATACGCTGCGGGCGAACAAGCTGCGCAGCGGGCTGACGATTCTGGGGATTGTGATCGGCGTGATGACGGTAATTGTGATCTCGTCGGTGATCAATGGGTTGAACTCGAGTGTGTCGGGCCTGGTGGAGTCGCTGGGGACCAATGTGATCTGGGTGTTCCGGTTTCCGGTGATCGGGGTGCGGCCGACGACGGAGATGCTGACGCGAAAGCAAATGACCTATGAGGATGCGATGGCGATGAAGGATCTGCCGCACGTGCTGGCGGTGTCGCCGGGATTGCAATATCGCGACAACAGGGGGGTGCAGGGCACGGTGGCAGTGAAGTTTGGCACCAAGAAGATGGAGGGGACGGTTCTGGAGGGGGACACGGCGAGCGTGAAGGATGTGTATCAGCTCGACCTGAAGGATGGCCGATTCTTCACCGATGGCGACGTGGAGCGGGCGGCGAACGTTGTGGTGCTGGGAAACGATACGGCGGATACGCTGTTCGGCACGGTGAGTCCGGTGGGCAAGGACGTGGCCATCGCGGGCATGGTGTTTACTGTGGTGGGGGTGATGGACAAACGGAAGCAGGCCTTTGGCGGAGGGAAGAACCCGGAGGACAACAAAGCGTATTTTCCCGTGACTACGTTTCACAAGATTCATCCCGAGGTGCTGGATTACTGGATCAGCCTGAAGTTCGACGACCAGAAGAACAAGGCGCTGGTGCAGGATGAGTTGACGGAGTTGCTGCGGCGGCGGCGAAAGGTACCTAACGCCGCGCCCGACAACTTTGCCATCTTCGGAACCGACTCGCTCACTCGTCTCTGGAACAACATCACCAGCGGCTTGTTCCTCTTGCTGTTTGCTCTTTCCAGCGTGGCGCTGCTGGTCGGCGGAGTGGGCGTGATGAACATCATGCTTGTCAGCGTGACGGAGCGAACGCGGGAGATCGGTGTGCGCAAAGCGATTGGAGCGTCGAAGCAGAGGATTCTGACGCAGTTCACGCTGGAGGCGATCACCCTGTGCGCGGTTGGCGGAGTCATCGGCCTGTGTATCGGCAGCGGACTCGCGCTGGTCGTCAGCATTTGGTTCCCATCAGCCCTGTCCACGCTTTGGGTCACGGTGGCATTTTTGAGCTCCTGCGCGATTGGCCTGATCTTCGGCATCTATCCGGCGTGGAAGGCGGCGAATCTGAATCCGATCGATGCGCTGCGTTATGAATGAGGCAGGGAATAGGGAGTAGGGAGTAGGGAATAGCAGACAAAACGCTTGTCTTGTTCGCCTATCCTTTGGCTCGATATATCCTTGTAAACTGGATGGATGCTGGCTACGGTTGTTGAGGTGGTGACGGCGCTGTTGACGCTTGCCGGGCTGGCTTATCTGCTGCTTGCGCTGTGGGGAGCCCGGGATTTCGTGCACGCCTGGCGAGGCAGGAAGCTCGATCGCGAGTTTGCTCCCGATGTCAGCATTCTGAAGCCGGTGAAGGGTGTGGACTCGCGGATGTATGCCGGTCTGGTGAGCCATTGCAGGCAGCTATATGCAGGCAACTTCGAGATCATCTTTGGCGTGAGCAGCGTTGACGATCCTGCTGTGGGGGAGATCGAGCGGCTGCGGGCGGAGTTTCCGGAGTGCGCGATTCGGCTGGTTGAGTGTCGCGAACGGCTGGGGACATCGGGCAAGGTGAGCAACCTGGTGCAGATGCTGCGCGAGGCGCGGTATGAGCATGTGCTTATTAATGACAGTGACATTTACGTATCTCCGTTTTATTTGTTGCGGGTCATGGAGTGTTTTGCGGATGGGCGGGTGGGGATGGTGACGGCTCCTTATATCGGCCGCACGGCAGAGGGCGGACCGGCGACGACGCTCTGGTCTGTCTGGTCTCGGCTGGAGGCGCTGGGAATCTCGACCGACTTTCTGCCTGGCGTTCTGGCTGCGCGATGGCTTGAAGGCGGCATTCGCTTTGGTCTTGGTTCCACGCTGGCGATGTCGAAGACTGCGCTGGCGAAGGCTGGTGGGCTGGAGCCGCTGGTGGAGTATCTCGCGGATGACTACGAGATGGGAGAGCGCATCGCGAAGGCGGGTTATCGTGTGGAGTTGTGCGGCGAGGTGGTGGAGACGACGGTGCCTGCTTACAATTTTGGCGGGTTCCGAGATCATCAGTTGCGGTGGGCGCGGTCGACGCGGGACTCGCGCAAGGTGGGGTATGTGGGGTTGGGGATTACGTATGCTTTGCCGTGGGCGATGATGACCTGTGTTGCGAGTGGGTTTGCGCTGTGGAGTTTTTCGCTGCTGAGCGTGGTGGCGCTGGCGCGGGTGGCGGTGGCTTTGTCGGTTGGGGTTGGGGTGCTGCGGGACGGGCAGGTGTTGCGTGACCTTTGGCTGTTGCCGCTGCGCGATTTCTTCGGGTTGTGGTTCTGGGCATGGAGCTTTGCCGGCGATACGGTGGTGTGGCGGGGTGAGCTTTTCCGTCTGCGGGATGGGCGAATATCGCCTGTTGCAGGGGGGGTACCCCCCCCCATTGCCCGGGCGTAAATTTCCTGTATTCAGTGGTTTACGGTGGGTCATGGCTCGCAAAAATGTCATAATAAAGGGGTTACGGCTAAATTTGTCCAGGCAAAGGACTTATGGGTGATTTCCTTTCCTAACAGGAAAAGCCCCGGCTTTCGCCCGGGGCTTCTCTTGATTTCTATTTTAATTATAAAGGATTGGGTGGAACTAAATTTCACGCGGATGTTGTTGGTTTGTTGGGAGTTAGCTGGTTTGCGGGCTTGACATGCGATTTTTGGGCAGAAAATGGCAAATAAAAAATAACAGCAAGAACAAGGGCAATAAAATCAGTCGCTTCACCCTTCGGGCTACGCTCCTGCCTTCGGCAGAGCGGTAGGGCCTTCGGCCCGGCTTGTTTCGGCACGGCTGAACAGGGTGCTGAAAAAGTCGGGGTGGGAACCGAAAAGCAGACCCCAGCGGCTAAAGCCGGAACGCAAGTGAAGCACTTACGGCACGGATGAATCCGTGCCCTTAAGCAAAACAGGGTTTTTCAGCAGGCTCTGAAGCCGTGCCCCTTCCGGTTTGTGGTTCTGGTGAGTTAGCCGGCTGGTGTCAGATAGAGCTTGAGGGTGATGCGTTGACGCCGTTCGCGGAGCGGCTGGGCGTGTTCATAGCCCTGGAGCCAGCGGTCGATGCAGGGCTGGTCGATTCCGCTTTGCTGCATGTCGGCGATGGCTTCGGCGCGGGTGTAGGGTTCGCCGCCGTAGTCGATCAGCTCGTCGAGGTATTTGCAGGGTCTCATTCGCGGCTGGGTTTGAGTGTATCGTCTTGCCGCTGTAACTCTGGGTTGCGATTGTTGATTCCTCAGTGGCGGGGCGGAAGTTGTTGGCGGAGGGAAGAGTGCAATTCAGTCGTTGCGCCCTTCGGGCTTCGCTCCGGCCTTCGGCAGAGCGGTAGCGCCTTCGGCGCGGCGATTTACGGCACGGCTGAAGCCGTGCCCTTAAGCAAAGCGGATCGCGCTTTGCGCGATTGCCACTCTTGCGATGAGACCGTTTGAATGGGTACCCGGCACTAAGCGTCGTTTCCGCGGTCGAAGAGAATGTTGCCCGATCCGGTGGGCACCCGCTTTTGTGGCTTAGTCGTCGTTGAAGTTGAGGGCGAGTTTGGTTGCGGCGTCGGGGCGGGAGCGGGGGGCCTTTTTGAAGGTGACTTCGCGGACGTGGAGGGGACGCTGGACGTTCTTGTTGCCTTCGAGGAGGTCTTTGATGGTGAGGAGTTGGAGGCGGGGGTAGCGGCTGCCGTCGTGCGAGGTGTAGAAGCCGGCTTCGGCGGCTTCCTTCTGCATGGGTTTGGTGGGCTCTTCGAAGGAGATGTAAACGCCGATGTCGGCGCGTTCGCGCTGTAGGACGCCGATGAGGTCGCGGACTTCGGAGACGCCGATGTTGTGGCCGCCTTTGACGGAGAAGATGATCTGTTTGGAGTCGCCGGAGCGGTCGTCGTGGAAGTAGAGGCGGCCGTCGATGCCGCGGTCTGCTCCTTTTTTGATGCCTTCGGTGGGGCGGGCTCCGCAGAGGCCTAGCGCCCAGTATTGGAACTGGTATTTGTTCTCTTCGGCGAGTTGCGCGGCTCCGGCTACGTCGGTGGGTTCGCCGATGACCTCGTAGGTTTTGCGGATGTCGTGACCGAAGGAGTCGTCGAGGCGAGTTTTGATGAGGCCGATGGCGAGGTGAGTGATATCGATGCCGATCCAGCGGCGGTTGAGCCTTTGGGCTACCTGCACGGTGGTTCCGCAGCCGCAGAATGGGTCGAGGACTACGTCGCCTTCGTTGGAACTGGCGCGGAGGATGCGTTCGAGGAGAGCTTCGGGTTTTTGGGTGGGGTAGCCGAGGCGTTCTTGGGCTTGTGAGTTGATGGGAAAGATGTCAGTCCATACATTGCCCATCAGCACACCCGATGATTTTTCTAAGTAACGCTTTAGCTGAGGCCGTTTTGAAAGACTATCTGGATACCAGATCCTTCCCTCGTCATCGAGCTTCGCCATGGTGTCACGGGAATATCTCCATCCCAATGGAGGAGAGGGAAATCCTTTCCACTCGTACATCATATTCGGGCGAGGGCTTGGGCTGGTCATGTTGTCGAGTCTGTAACGACCCTTCTCGTCAGAATAGCGATACTTCGTTTCTAAGTATTTCTCACTGTGTTCTGCGTAAGGTGGGTTCCAGATGACGACGCTTGACTTGCCGTAATACAAGATAGAGTCTGAAACGTCGCTCCATCGTTTCGAGTCGCTATGAGTGTTTGTGCGCTTCCAGATGATTTCACTGCGGTAACACTGAGCGCCAAACACACCATCCATGAGGAGCTTGAGGTAGTGGCTGGCGGTGGGGTCGCAGTGGAGGTAGATGGAGCCGGTTTCTTTGAGGACGCGGCGTAGCTCGACGAGGCGTGGGGCCATCATGGCGAGGTAGGCGAGCATGTCGGAGCCGTTGAGGAGGGTGCGGAAGGCGCGCATGGCGTCGGCTACGCGGCCACCTTGCTCAATGACCTCTTCGTAAGAGCGGGCGGCTTCTTCGTTCCACTCCCAGGTGTCTTTGAAGGCGGTGATCTGGGAGGCGGAGCGGGTGCCGTCCTTTTCGGCGAAGAGGACGTTGTAGTCCTGACGCGAGTTGAAGGGCGGGTCGAGGTAGATGAGGTCGACGGACTGGTCGGGGATGTAGTCGCGAAGGACTTCGAGGTTGTCGCCGTAGTAGAGCTTGTTTTTGTCGTGATTCGTTGTTGGGGGCATCCGGGTTGAGGTTAGCACGTTGCCGCTATGTGTCATGCGGTTCGTTTTGCGAAGGGCACCTTGCCGGTTCACGCTGGACCCCACCTTAGGCGCTAAATGCGCGCCGAAGATGGGGCACCCGGTTGTTGGTGGGTGATGGCGCGGTGTGGGTGGGGATCGTCGGAGAGAAAGGACGTGTTCTGGGTTGGGTGGAGTGGTTCGCGCTGCCGCGCGAATGCCCACTCATGCGATCCGCATGAATGGGGCACCCGCACCCGGCGTGGATTGAGGGTGGGATGGGGTGGTGGCGGGTTGTGGGGGGGGGAAGAGAGACTCCCCACGTTAGCGACGATGAGGCTGTCGCGAACATGGGGCACCCGATGCTAATTTTTGGGTTTGCCCCAGAGTTGGTCGAGGAAGAGGTAGCGTGCGCGTTGGGTGTCGGGTTTGGCTTCGGAGGTGGCGTCGAGGTGCATGACCTGCCATTGGTCCGCTGCGTTGTAGGTGGGCCAGTGGGGAAGGCCGGGGCCGTTGGGGTCGCCGGTGCGGGCGAAGTTGGTCCAGTAGGCGCCGATCTGTTCGGCGAGCTTGCGGTCTTCGGGACGCCAGACGGCTTCGGGGCGGGAGTCGAGGGTGCCGAAGACGTATTCGATGTCGTCGGAGTGGAAGGCGCCGAGGAGCGCGGAGTGGTTTTTGTCGCCGGGGGAGCTGAGGTCGAGGCGGTAGCGGAAGACGGGGGCGTTGCCGGTGGTTGCGTGGGCTTCGAGCCAGCGCCAGGTGGAGTAGTCGATGAAGCGATCGCCAGCGTAGTCGCCGGCTGAGGCGAGGGCTTCGGCGTCTGTGGTTGCGGGATAGACTGCGAGAAATTTCTGGGCGTTGTCGCCGAACTCGGTCTGGGCGGTTGCGGCGAAGCTGGCGGGGGTGGGTTTGGTTTTGGCCATGATGACCTGGCCGCGGGCTTCGTCGGCGTTCCAACCGGCGAGGAGCGGAACGTGCGCCTGCTTGCCGGCAGCGTAGATATTGGGAACGGAGTCGGGGAGGAAGTAGCCGTCGACGTCGGGGCCGAAGCGGGGCGGGGGAGGGACGATCTTCGCGGTTGCGGCTTTGAGGATGTTGTCGGCCGAGAGTTTGCGCAGGTCGGCGAGGGTGGCGTTGCCGAAGACGGCCTGGTCGAATGCGGCGTTGCGCTGTTCGACGGACTCGCGGGACGGGAAGTTGAGGCCGCTGCTGCCGTAAAGGGCTCCGCCGCTTTCGCCGATGGCCTTGGCGAAGAGACCGCGTGCGAGGGGCGAGGCCATTTGGGCGCTGACGGCGATGGAGCCTGCGGACTCGCCGAAGATGGTGACGTTGTTGGGATCTCCACCGAAGGCGGCGATGTTGTTTTTGACCCACTCGAGTGCTGCGGTCTGATCGAGGAGGCCGTAGTTGCCGGAGGCGTGGTGAGGCGACTCCTCGGTGAGTTCGGGGAGAGCGAAGAAGCCGAAGATGCCGAGGCGGTAGTTCATGGAGACGACGACCAGGTTGCGATGAGCGAGGAACTGACCGTCCTGACGGTTCTCGGAGGTGCCGCCGCTGACGAAGCCGCCGCCGTAGATCCAGACCATGACAGGGAGGGTGCCGGGCTTGGCGTCGGCGGGTGTCCAGACGTTGAGGGTGAGGCAGTCTTCGCTGGGGCCGGGGTCGTGGAAGACCATGTCGGGGTAGCCGGCGGACTGGATGCAGTGCGAGCCGAAGTCTTTGGCGGGACGGATACCCTTCCACTTCGCCGCGGGTTGTGGAGGCTGCCAGCGGAGATTGCCGACGGGCGGGGCGGCGAAGGGTATGCCCTTGAAGGCGCGAACCTGATCGTTGTTGGTGAGTGTGCCTTCGACTACGCCTTTGTCGGTCTTTACCTGGAGGGGGTCGACGGGGTGGGCAGCCTGAGCTGCGGTTGTGAGTAGACAGAGCGCCAGAAATGGGGCCGCGAGGGATCGAGAGGACAGCCTGGGCATGAATTGTCTCCGCGGCACAAACTTATCACGGACAGCGGGCGGGTTATGGGAGATGCAGTCCATGTAGAATCGCCGGTGTTACTGCTCACCTAAAGATGAATACCCGAGACTCCAGAGTTCCCTTCGCGGCGGAAGACACCATCGGACTGCTGACAGCGCTGGTGGGTGACGGCCGTCCGTTGCTGATGCTGGTGGCGCTGGGGCTGATGCTCTCGGGCATCTTTGCGCTGTTTCTGTCGGCTACGGGTACGTTCCTGCCGCATGATGTGTCGTTTCTCGGGATGCAGCCGCGTGCGCTGTGTGATCTGCATCAGTGCCGCATCGTTCACTTCATCTTCCACGACAGGGTTTCGTTTGGCGGCACTCTGCTGGCGATCGGCGCGCTGTACCTGTGGCTGCTGGCGTTTCCGCTGCGCCAGGGGGAGGAGTGGGCGTGGTGGACGCTGCTGCTCTCAAGCATTGTGGGGTTTTTGAGTTTCCTTGCGTACCGGATTTACGGGTACCTGGATTCGTGGCACGGCGTCGCCACCGCCGCGTTGTTGCCGCTGTTTATCGGCGGCATCTGGAAGAGCCATGGGCTTCTGGAAGCACGGCGTGAGAGCTGGCGTAGCCTGCTTCGGCCAGGCATGCCGATGGCGCTGGGGACGCGGGTGGGCTTTGGACGCGCGTGTCTGCTGTTCGTCGGGGCTGGCATGGCCCTGGCTGGCTCGGTGATCACGATTTTGGGTTCGACGGTGGTCTTTGTGCCGCAGGACATCACCTACCTCGGGTTCAGCGCCGCAGAACTGAACGCGATCAATCCGCACCTTGTCCCTTTAATTGCGCATGATCGCGCGGGTTTTGGCGGCGGCCTCGCCTGTTGCGGACTCACAGTGCTGGCGATTGTATGGAAGGCGCGACCGACACTTGCCTTGTGGCAGGCGCTGCTGGTTGGCGGAATGACAGGGTTTGGTTGCGCGATCGGCGTGCACTACCCGATGGACTACCTGATCGTGTCTCATCTGGCGCCGGCATGGACTGGCGCGGCAATCTATGCGGTGGGGATTGTGTGTTTGTTTCCCGCTTCGCCGGTGGTGGCGATGCCAGTGGATGTGCGTTCGACTCGGTGAGCGACCAGACCGGTGGTACTACGCGCGGCCCCTTGCGGAGTTTGGCGGTGGAGGGTAGTTGGGCTTGAGCTTGACGGGAGTTAGGGGTGGTGGTGGCTCGAGGTCGATGGTGCGGTGGGCCGCGACCATCTCGGCGATGGCGTACTTGAGGGCATCGATGCCTTCGCCGGTGACAGCACTGATTTTGTAGAAGGGGAGCTTGCGGCGCTTCGCCATCGCGGTGAGTTTTTTTAATTTTTCTGGATTGGCTACGTCGACCTTTGCGGCGACGAGGATGGTGGGCTTGGCGGCTAGGGCGGGGTCGAAGCTCTTGAGTTCCTCGGTGATGACTTTATAGTCGTGCACTGGGTCTGGGCGTGCGCTTCCGGAAACAGCGGCGCTGGAGTCGGAGACGTCGACGAGGTGGACGATGACGCTGGTGCGCTCGATGTGTTTGAGGAACTGGATGCCGAGGCCGGCGCCGAGGTGTGCGCCTTCGATGAGGCCAGGGAGGTCGGCTACGGTGTAGGACTCAGTGTGGGGGTATTCGCCGACCTGGACTACGCCGAGATTTGGCTCGAGGGTGGTGAAGGCGTAGTTGGCGATCTTTGGTTTGGCGGCGGAGAGGCGCGAGATGAGCGTGGACTTGCCGACGTTGGGGTAGCCTACGAGGCCGGCGTCGGCGAGGAGGCGAAGCTCGAGGCGGTAGGCGCGCTCTTCACCGGCGCGGCCGAGTTCGTGCTCGCGCGGGGCCTGGTGGGTGCTGGTGGCGAAGTGCTGGTTGCCGCGTCCGCCTCGTCCGCCTTTGGCGATGACGATGGTTTCGTTGGGGTGGGCGAAGTCGTGGATGAGATCGCCGGTGTGGTCGTCGTAGAGGAGAGTGCCGACGGGGACTTTGAGGGTGGTATGTTCGCCGGCCTGGCCGGAGCAGTTGGAGCCGAGGCCGTGGCCTCCGCGCTGGGCCTTGTGCTCTGGGTTGAAGCGGAAGTGGACGAGGGTGTTGTGGCTGAGGGAGGAGGACATGAGGACGTCGCCGCCGTGACCGCCGTCGCCGCCGGAGGGGCCGCCTTTGGGAACAAATTTTTCGCGCCGGAAGGCCATGCAGCCGTTGCCACCGTCACCGGCTTTGATACGGATTCGTGCCTCATCAATAAACATGCAATCTCCAGTGTACAAGCTTGTGTGGAAGTGGCCAGGTTACTGATTCTGTTGCTCATTGGGGAGAGCGCGGGTGGCAACGAATGTTTTGATTGTGGGGAATTTGGTCTTTTCCGTATACTGATGGACCTCACCGTAATCATTTGTTAATCGATGTGTGCGAATGTAGTCGTACCGATCCATGACCGAATAACAGGCAGGAAAAAGAACCTGTATGCGGCGGCTGTGATTTTAAGGAGACCGAAAATGCGAACGATCATTCTGAAGAATGTTGTGCGATTTTTGTTGATCGCGATGTTGTGTGCGGGAGCTGGATCCTTCGGGTATGGGCAGTCGGCGGTGGATGGCGCGATTGGCGGGACGGTGCAGGATTCGTCCGGTCTGGCGATTCCGAAGGCGACGGTAACCATCCACAACAACGCAACCAATGCAGAGCAGGTAGT
>Ga0137390_10000977_pt1 | contig 20634 bp, 22 predicted proteins | sample 15con2h24AmetaG_FD_104937 | JGI IMG/M metagenome (GOLD analysis project Ga0137390, IMG submission 104937) | Vadose zone soil microbial communities from Angelo Coast Range Reserve, California, USA - 15con2h2.4A metaG | ecosystem: Environmental > Terrestrial > Soil > Vadose zone > Saprolite... | reverse complement strand
CGGGTAATTGAGCAGATCCTGCAACAATGGGGGCAGTAGCGCCAGCGTCGCGAACAGGACGGCACCGACGATGAAAATGAACACATTGCCGGTGAGGAAGTTCCGGTCCTTGAAAAGCGCCGGACTCACGAAGCGCTGCTGGGTCGTCGTCAGCATGTGAATGACGAATAAGTAGAAGGCCACCGCCGAGACGGTGGCCTCGATCCAGATTTCCGTTGAGCTAAACCAGTCTTTCAATTGGCCGCGATCAAGCATGATCTGAAAGGCGGCTACGCCTACACTTAGCGCAGTAAAGCCGAAGAAGTCGAAACGCGACTTGCGGATCGTCGCCTCGGCAAGAAAACTCAAAATGCCGAGGAATGCGAGGATCCCGAAGGGCACGTTGATGTAGAACACCCAGCGCCAATTGTAGTTCTCGGTCAACCAACCGCCGAGGGCGGGACCAATGATGGGACCCAAGGTCACGCCCATCACCCACACGGCCATCGCGCGGGCATGACGCGCCGGCGGGTTGATGTCGAGCAGCACCGCCTGCGACAGCGGGACCAACGCGGCTCCGCACAGCCCTTGCACCAGCCGCGCCAAGACGATCTGAGGCAGGGATTGCGCGACGCCGCAGAGCATGGACGCCACCGTGAATCCGACGACGGAATACAGAAACACCCGCTTGCGGCCGATCTGACCGGCAAGCCAGCCGCTCAACGGCGTCATGATCGCGGCGGCGACGATGTACGAGGTCAGGACCCACGCCATCTGATCCTGGGTTGCAGAGACCGAGCCTTGAATGCGCGGCAGAGCGACGTTGGCGATCGTGGTGTCGAGCGACGACATGATCGATGCCAGCATGACCGAGACCGTGATGAGCGCCCGGCGCCGTCCATCGATCTCGGCAGTCTGCGAAGCGGCGCTGCTCAACGCGACACCGCGACTGCGGAGGTGGGGCCGGTCGCAGCGGCAAGCTTGGGGTCGTGCGAGTGCGTGTCGACGGTCACATTGGCACTCAGTCCCGCCTGCAATAGAAACCCGGCATCGACCTGGGTCAGCTGGAGGCGCACGGGCACGCGCTGGACGACCTTCACCCAGTTGCCGGTGGCGTTCTCCGGAGGCAGCATGGAAAATTGCGAACCGGTGCTCGGGCTCACGCTCGTGACTTCTGCCGAGAATCGCCTGTCCGGGTATCGATCGATCTCGACGGTCGCTGTCTGGCCCGGGCGCATGCGGGCGAGCTGAACCTCCTTGAAGTTTGCCTCGATCCAGACATCGCGAGTCGACACCAAGGCGAACACCGGTGCGGATGCTGCAATGGTGTCCCCGACTTGCAGCTGCTCTACTTTGGCCACGACGCCATCCGTCGGGGCGCTGATCACCGTATAGGATAAGTTGAGCTGTGCACGATCAAGTGCGGCCTGCGCCTGGGCAACCAGAGGATGCCGTTCGGGTGCAATGTTTGGGTCACCTCCTAAGTTGGCGAGTGCCACGCCGATCTGCTGCTGAACGTTGGCGACTTGTTGCCGCGCCGCATCGAGCCCATGGGCAGCCTGATCGAACTGTGCCTGCGACGCGATGCCGGACGCGAGGAGCCGGGTCTGCCGATCGAATTGCTGCTGCGCGTACCTCTGAGTATCCCGCGCAGCGCGTAGCTCGACCAGCCGCTGCCGATAGGTCGACTTGAGCGACTCGATTTGCAGCCGCGTGTCAGCCAGGTGCGCCGTCGCGTCGCTGACGGCAATGCGGAACGGTGCGTCGTCCAATTTAAATAGCGTCGCGCCGCGTTGCACGAGCTCATTGTCTCTCACCTCGATCTCGCTGACGCGTCCGCCCACGTTGGCGCTGATCGACACGGTGGCTGCCTGTGCGTATGCGTCGTCGGTGCTCTGATACCGGCTGCCCTTGATATAGAAATATGCCGTGCCGCCGAGTACCGCAATGGCCGCGAGCGACATGAGAGGCCAACGCAGGCGTTGCAGGCGCGTCTTGCGGAACGTCACAGTCCCTGTCGTGGGTGCGGCCTCATCGAGCTCCACGGGACGTTCTGCGCTCATGGCCGCGAAGCCGTCTGCTCGCGCCGACTCCGCGCTCCCCCTGCGCCGGCGCGCCCGCTTTGAAGGGCCGCCACCGCAGGCGCTGGCTGCAGCGGTTCCAGCGCGACTAAGTTACTTTGGATTTTCTCCAGCAATTCAATCATGAGATCGGCGTGCTTCTTGGGAATGCCCGCAAACGCCTCCCGGCGCGTCAAGGCCACCAAGTGCCAGATGTCATCCACGAGCGGTTTGCCCTTGGGCTTGAGATACAGGCGGCGGGCCCGGCGATCAGCCGGATCGCTGCGTCGTTCCAGCCACCCGTGGGATTCCAGGCAGTCAAGGGTTCGCACGAGAGTCATCGGCTCGAGATCCGTCAGCTCCGCCAGCTGTACCTGGCTGATTCCTTCGTGATCGGCCAGACAGATGAGCACTCTGCATTGCGGCAGCGTAAGGCCGAGCGCACCGGCTCTCTGCTCGAATCGCTCCACGTACAGCCGGTTCGTGTCCTTGAGAAGGAAACCAAAAGCGCGCAGTGGGTTCACAACTAGATCTCGTAGGTTGCCTGGCAATAAGCCCATTATATATTACCGCACGTGATGATATCAAATGTTAGTATTTAGCGGCCGCTCAGATTGCGAGCAATCACCCGATTGGAGTCGACGAAGAAGACGTGGATCGTTCTTCGTCCACGTACCCGCGTCCTGTCTCCGCGTCCGGTTCGTGGGGCACGCCAAAAATACTTTCGGAGAATATTTCGTGCGCTATGAGCAGGAGTCCGACGAGCAAAATAACCCCGACGCCGAAGGCCCAGGCACATAGAACGAGCAACCGCATTACCGCATCCCTCAGTAGATGTTGCGTGCCGGAAGGGTAGTGCCGAGGTCTCTAGCTGGATAGCTCATATTTCTCGATAGCACCTATCGCCGGCAACGATAGGTAGCCGAGGTCCCCCCGGCCCGATTCGCCTCGATCATTACAGCGGCAGGTCGCCTGGACAATTCCACATCCGGCGCAGCAATAAAACTGCATGCATCTAGTGCGTCAATACATTCTATCGAGAGATATGGGCTATACAAATTGGAAGCAGGAGTACTAGTGTTCGAATATCCATCCGCGGCAACGCCTTTGGAAGGCGAGCGTCGAGCGGCATGTGCGGATCGCCTCGTATGCGCGGCACGCTTGCCATCGGCGCGCCGGGTATTCTGAACTACCGAGGATTGCGTATGACCGATCGCCCTCTGTCTCCTTCCCGTTGGTGCATTGTGGTGGCGGACGCAGCGGGCCCGGAGTGGCTCGTCCCTGACGACTCCCATGCGCAATGGGCGCCGGTTCAGTATTGCAGTCTCGGGGAGCCGACGACAATGCTGCAGAAGGCGCTGCACCGTGCCGGTCGTATATCTCACGCGACACGCGTAGTAGTTACTGTCGCCGAGGCCCATCGGTCGCGCTGGCAGCAGGCGCTCTGGTTCACGCGGCCTGAGCATCGCTTCGTCAGCGAGTTCCCGGGCTGGTCTTCCCTCACGACTGCCGCCGCGGTTCTTTCGATAGCCGCACGGGCGCCTGACGCATTGGTGACGATACTTCCTGCTCGCTGCTATGTAGCGGACGAGTGGACCCTGACGGTCGCGCTTCACAGAGCCCTATCGGAACGGACTTTCCCCGTTGACAGCATCGTGACGCTCGGGATGGTCGGCATGGATACTGATGTCGACGAGAACTATCTGCTGCTGGGCGCGTCCCATGGGCGGCCAACCGTTGAAGTGTCGGGCGTCGCGCGACGGCCCATGGAATGGGTTGCCCGGTACCTTGTCCGACAGGGAGCGCTCGTCGTCTCCGACATCTATATCGGCCGCGCGAGCACGCTTGCCTTGCTGCTTTCCAAATACTGGCCGGCAGTGACTCATAAGCTCTTGGAACATATTACGAGATCGATCACGCCCGGGGTCGAAAACCACATCCCGCCCAGCCTGGCGCGAGAGGCGTTGCACGTGGCGCGACGAATGTCCCAGGACCGTCCGCCGTCGATTCCCCTACGTGCCCTGCGTGTGGCGCATTGCGGGTTGAGCGGCCTTCATTCGCCGCGCGCCATCGAACGACTCGCTACGTTGCAACCGAACCCCTCGCATGCGTGCCTTCTCACCCACGCATTCAGATCTTCAGCCATTGAACACGGGCATGCCACTTAAGCCGCGGAGCCCGCTTTCGCGGGGTCGACACAACAGGCTCGGTCATAACGAGGATTGAGTTCGACACCCGCGTGCGCGATCGGGTGTGACGCATCGAGCGATCTGCTATCGACTCACCGCGGGGAATCCGTTAGTGGACAACGGACGGATCATTGCCAGCGAACGGCTGGGCGATCGCTCCTGTTTGGTGGTCGCGGCCGCGGATGGCGGCGGCTTCTCTTTCAGCCACCGTGCGTCTTCTTGTTTGAGGCGGTCGATGAACCAACGCCCGGCCGGCCCCGGAGGGCTATCAGTCCGATACACGGCCGACATGGCGACGACATAACCCTCGGGCGGTGCGGACTCCGCCGTGATCTGAACGAGCGCCCCGGTTGCCAGATCCGTCCCAATCATGTGAAGCGGCATGATGCCAAACCCAAGCCCTGCACGCAGGAAGGCAAGCTTGGCCCCGAGATGGGAAAGCCGCCACACTCTCGGGGACAGCAACCCGAATCCACCGGCTCGCGACAGATCCGAAGGATCGGCGTGTACGAGTTGGATGTGGTCGGCGAGCACCGCCATTGGAATGGGTGCGCGGTAGGCGGCAAGCGGGTGCTGCGGCGAAACGAGAACGGGGCTCGTGACCGCCCCCAGCCGTTCGCGCGTGAGCTGCGGCGGCGCCGCCCGCAAGGACGCTATGACGCCGAGTGTGCAGCGGCCGTCGAGCACAGGCTCGATCACGGCACTCGACTCGACATCGAACCTCAGCAGGGTTGCGGGGAATTCCTTCTGGAAGGCCGCCACGGTAGCGGTGAACGGCGCGAGCGGATATACAACGTCGACGGCGACGCTCAGTTCCGGTTCAAGCCCACCGGCCAGGCTCTTCGCCCGCGCCTTGAAGAGGTCTACGTCGCCCGCCACCGCGCGTGCATCGGCGAGCAGCGCGCGGCCCTGATCGGTCAACACCGGAATACGAGCGCTGCGATCGAAGAGCTTCACACCGAGCTGCCCTTCCAGATTCGCGAGGGTCTGGCTCACCACGGACTGGGCACGCCTCAGGCGGCGCCCGGCCGCCGAGAAGCTGCCTTCATCCACCGCGGCGATGAAGGTGCGGAGCTGGTCGAGTGAAACGCCGTCAAACATGGATCTTCTCCTGCCTCATGACGGCGCCAAGTGACTGTTTTATTTGACTCGGCGCCACCACGGGAATACCCCGACATGTGAGTGACCGGTAAGTAACATGCTCATGGTAGTAATCCGCAGTGTGGGTGTCAACCCACAACCCACATCTGCTCTGACGATACGTTCCATCGAGAGATACAGGCTACCCAGGCAATAGCCTCGGCTCTAGGCTTCTACCATGGCGACCACTCCACCAAGGCGACTTCGCCCATTAGCCGGAGAATCAAATGACCGAGAGTAAAAAGCTATTCGTACTGCGCGAGAAACTCGTCTCCCGACGCCGGGAAATAGTCGACAGTTTCCAGACGGCTTCCCAGGAACTATTGAACGGAAATACCGTTGTCCAAATCCAAAACGCGATCGATGCAGTGGATAGGGCAATTGCCGACGAGAAACGTGCGGAGTCCACCTCCGCGGATTCGCGTCGACTAGTCTCGTCCGCAGCGTCCGCGAGCGTATGAGCCGCTAACCTCACGGTACATGGCAAACTACGCGGCCGCGTTGCCCGCATGGCCGAACAGTCCCCTGCGCTTGATGGCGTCCGCAACCGGGATGGGGACCATCTTCTCCCACAAGAGATCGTTGTCCTTGATCTTCTTCAGCACATCCCGCGAAAAAATGTGGAGGATGTTCGTATCGAACCCGACTATGGATTCGATGTAGTGGTTATCCAGAAGGTGGGCGTAGAGGTTCGAAAGATGATCGGCAATCCGCACGTTTTTCGCGGTGATGAGGACATTCGACGCGAACGATAGGACTGACGCACCGGTCCCGGTGGTGTCCACGATATACCTTTCGTAGGCTTCCTCCCTCATCGGGTAGATGTACAACTTGACCGCGTTGCGGAAAAGACGTCCGAAGGACTCCAGGATGCCCCCCTCCAGGTTGTCGTAGTATTTTTCGTTGAATATTTCCAGCAAGTTGTTGATACCCATGGCGACGCCGATCATCTCCTTGGTGTACCGCCGGAAATAGGACGTGAGCCGGTAGTACTCCGAATAGTTGGAGATGAGGACCGTAAAGCCAATGTCGGCCAAGAGGTCGACACGCGAGAGAAAATCCTGGGCATCGAGCGCGCCCCCTGAAAGCAGGTTGTTCATCGTGATCTCCATGAGGACGACCACCTCCCTGCCCTTGACCAGCGGCTCCTGCACGAAGTGCGCCGTTGCGCTGTTGATCATGTCGACGTTGACATGGGTCACGGGCCGGAAACTTCCCCGTTCGACGAGGATCGCTTTCTTGTGCAGCACCTCCGACGGCTGCAGCACCTCACCCTGCTGCCCGAACATGACCGCGTTCGTGAGCTTGAACTCCACCAAGTACAGCGACATCAGACGGTTGTCGATCTTCTCGAAGCAGTGCCCCGAAAACCGCAACATGTCGATCTCTATTCTCTCGATACCAAGGTTGTCCCGGAGTGATTCAATCAATCTCCTCGGATCGGTGCGGTAATACAGGGCCGCGTAAACTAGGTTGACCCCGACGATGCCCAGTGCCTGTTGCTGCAGGAGCGCATCCTTGTCCCACATCCGCACATGCAGCACGATCTCGCTGGGCTCGCCCAAGGGCTCGGTCTGAAATCGAATTCCGAGCCAGCCGTGAGCTTCGTTCGTGCCCTTGAAGTTTATGGTCGCAACCGTGTCCGCGAAGACGAAGAATTTCGTCTTGTCGCCGCGGCTCGCCGAAAGGCGCTCGAGCAATAGGCCGTATTCGTGATCCAGCATCAGCTTCAGGCGCTCGCGGGACACGTACCTTGGCGCCTTCCCATAGATCGCGTCGCTGAATACCATGTCGTAGGCTGAAATCGACTTGGCGATGGTCCCCGAGGCCCCGCCCGCATGGAAGAACTCGCGTGCGACTTCCTGCCCGGCGCCGATCTCCGCGAACGTACCGTAAAGGGGTCCGTCGAAGTTGATGGTGCGTGCCTTCTGCGTCGTCGTGAGCAGTTCCTTACTTTCATTCATGCTGGTCACCTCACCTCGCCGCCTTCACGCGGGGCGCTCTGCTTGATTAGAAATCTCTACTTACGGGTCCGGTGGACAGCTATTGCGGACGGACGTTCCATTTTGCCTATTCAAAGGCCTGCGGGAAATAGCTCGGAGATTCACCCGCCGCCCTCCATGGCGGCCCGCTTCAACGCTTCGGAGCTGTTGATTTGCAGACCACAGTGGAGTATCAGTCGTTGGCGCGCGAAGGCGCGAGGAAACCCATATGCAACGATCACTTTTTCCACCGCTGCCGTTGTCGCGGCGACGGTTTCTGTCAGGGGTAAGCGGGCTTGGTTTGACGGGGCTGCTCGGCGCCTCGGCATGGGACGCCGTGGCCGCGGACCTCGTCGAGTTTCCCTTCGTCAACGGCCGGCGCGAGCTGGCCACGAACTTTCCGCAGAAGGGAGCCATGATCTTGCAGCGCACTCGCCCGCCGTTGCTCGAAACACCGTTCGAAGTCTTCGATCAGGGCGTGTTCACACCCAATGATCGCTTCTACGTGCGCTGGCACCTGGCGAACATCCCCACGGAGGTCGATCCGGCCACGTTCCGGCTCAACATACGCGGACATGTGGATCAGCCAATTCAGCTGACGCTGGATGACCTGGTCCGCGGCTTCAAGCCGTTCGAAATTGCCGCCGTCAATCAGTGCTCCGGCAATTCACGCGGCTTTTTCAGTCCGCGGGTACCGGGAGGGGAATGGGCGAACGGCGCCATGGGTAATGCCCGCTGGACCGGGGTGCGCTTGAAGGACGTGCTCGATCGTGCGGGTGTCAAGGCGGGGGCGCTGCAAGCGCGCTTCAATGGGCTCGATACCGGCGTGGTCCCGCAAACGCCCGACTTCATGAAATCGCTCGCCATTGATCACGCGCGCGACGGCGAAGTCATGATCGCCTATGCGATGAACGGAGAGCCTCTGCCGCTCTTGAACGGCTTCCCATTACGATTGGTGGTGCCCGGCTGGTATGCGACCTACTGGGTGAAGATGCTCGACGACATCGAGGTGCTGGACAAACCGGATGACAACTTCTGGATGACGAAGGCGTACCTGATTCCGGACACGCCGTTCGCCAACATCGTGCCGGGTCAGAAGGACGTGAAGATGGTCCCCATCAATCGGCTGCTGCCGCGCTCGTTCTTCACCAACGTCAAAGACGGCGCCGTCCTGAAGGTTGGACAGACCACGACCGTGCGGGGCATCGCGTTCGGTGGCGACACCGCACTGGCGAAAGTGCTGTTCTCCGCCGATTCCGGCAGCCGCTGGCAGGAAGCGCGGCTCGGCTCGGATCATGGCAAATACAGTTTTCGACGGTGGGAAGTGCCGTTGCGCCTTTCATCCCCAGGTTCGCATCAGTTGATGATCAAGGCGGTTAACGCGGCAGGCAGCGTCCAGCCCGATCGCGCCAACTGGAACGGCGCGGGCTTCATGCGCAACGTGATCGAGTCGGTATCCGTGCAGGCAGCCTAGTTATCTTGAGGAATATATGGAAATGAGCCCACGCGGCATTGTTCTGGTCTCGGCGATCCCCATCTTGCTGGGAATCGCGCTTGCGGCCGGTAGGGCGTGGCCGCGCACAGTCAATTCCGAGCCCGCGGCGAAAGAGGCGGCCAATGGACCGGTCAAAAAGTGGACCAAGGTCAGTGTTGAACTGCCCGCGAGCCAAACCGCTTTCCCGCCCGGCGACGGCGCGGTCATCGCCAATGCTCAATGCCTGATCTGTCACTCGGCAGGCATGGTGTTGCGTCAGCCACCGCTCACGCAGGATGAATGGGTAGGCGAAATCAACAAGATGCGCAACGCCTACGGCGCAGCGCTGCCGGCCGATCAAGTCGACGCCTTAGCTAAGTATCTGCACAGCATCAACGACGGTCAGTCCCCAAGGGGCTCGTCTACCGTGGATGGACAAGGCGGTTGATCGCGTCGGCCGCTGCTATTCCATCTCGCATTTCCGTTTCTTGTCGATGTTCAATCGATCTGCTCGATGAGCTTCAGACTCGCGTTGTTGACTCCCCAGCCCATTCCCCTAAACCCTATGTAGCATGTGCTAGAGTCCCCTTGGGAATACGGATATTACTTCAGGGAGAACATGATGAACGCGACGGTCGCCTCGGCAGAAGGCCTACGGTCCGATAGTCAGTATTTCTATGTCTGGATGGCCGGCGCTTTTGCGTTGGTCGCGTTCGGCGGGTTCATCCCCACCTTTTGGGCGAAGGTTGCCGCCGGTACCTTCCGTGCTCCACCCGTGGTCTACATTCATGGCACGATCCTCTTCGCCTGGACATGTTTCTACTTCATTCAAACCTCGCTGGTAGCGGCGCGGCGTACGATGGACCACCGCGCTTGGGGATTGGCGGGCATCGCGCTGTTCAGCGTCATGATGTGCACGATTTTGATAACGGAGATGGCTGTTCTCAAGCGGGACGAGGCTCTTGGCATGGGCGACGCGGCGCGCCGATTCGCGGCCGTTACGCTCTGTGCGTGGCCAGTGATGGCCGGCATATTCACCATGGCCATTGTCAACATCCGCAGGCCGCCCGTGCACAAGCGCTTCATGATGCTGCTGATGATCGGCATGATGACGCCGGCGATAGCGCGGGTGTTCCTGACGCTGATCGCCCCGCCGGGGGCCGGCGCCGACGGACCGCCGCCGCCGTTCGTATCGATACCGCCGGCGCTGGTCGCGGATCTCTTTCTCATCGTGGCGATGGTTCATGATTGGCGCGCGCGCGGCCGGCCTCATCCTGTCTATGTGTACGGCGGCTTGGTTCTGGTTGCCCAGCAGCTGTTGACGGTTCCGTTCGCTGCTACGGCAACCTGGATGAGCATTGCGAAGGGATTCCAGAGCCTGGCCGGATAGCGCGCGATCCCACCCGCGGCGGCAAGGGTTATTCTCGAGCACCGGTCCGTCCCGTTCAGCGGCTTTCGCTAAGGCTGGCGCGAACCCCTACATCGAGGTCGCGATACTTCAGCGCCACGCCGAGTTCCGTAAGCATTCGACTATTGTCGACGCGGCGCGACTCGGCGAGGAATGACCATGACGACGGGGGGAGAGTTCGCTCCGCCTCGGCGCGACTGATCAGAGGCGGTGACGGCAAGCGAGCGATGGTTGCCACACGCTGCAGATACTCCGTGTGACTATCGTCGCTGCCGTCGGTCACGTTGTAAATCCTTCGATCGGCGGCCGCGTTGAGGCCCGCCGCGACACAGGCCGTCACCAAATCGGTCACATGAATCCGATTGCCGGGCGACGCTTCGTTCGGAACGATGGCAGGCGCGGTGCGGCGTAGCCGATCGAGCGGCAGGCGGCCGGGACCATAGATTCCGGGCACTCGCAGCACGCACCACGACACGCGGTGCGATTCTGCCCACGTGCGCAGCGCGATCTCCGCCGCCAGCCGCCGCGCGGCGCGTTCGGTAACGGGAGCGGGCGGCGTGTCCTCGTTGACTTTCGCGCCGCCAGGGTTCCCGTATACACCGGTAGTGCTCAAATATATGAGACGTTTGGGTTCGCCCAAGAGGCCGCCGAGAAATCGATCCAGCCGCGGGTCGCCGGCTTGGCGCGCCGGCGGTACTGCGTAGTAAACCAGATGCCCCGTGAAATCCACAGGCGTCATTGCCGCGTCAAGATCGAGGGGCAGCGCCTCTGCACCCACCTCCTCTATCTGCCGCAGGCTCTCGACCCGCGTCGCAAAACCGCGCACGCACGCGCCCGATGCCAGGAACCGTTCGGCCAAGCGCCGGCCGGAATATCCGCAACCGATGATCGATACCGGCTGCATGGACGGATCAAGCCGAGGTTCGATCAGCGCGCTTAGGCGTGGTGACGGACACCTTGCCGGCGCCGGCATCCGGCGCGGCGCCGATCGCACCCTTGGCAATGACCGGCCCGGTCGGCTGCCCGGTTGGCGAACCGCCGACCGGTTCGACCGAGACGGCGAGCGCGGCGGTGGGGCCGAGTCTCGCCAACAGCGCTGCATCGAGAGCCAGCGTAGTAGGCTTGTCGGGTGCGATCATGCCCACCGCGATCGGATTGGCGCCCGCCGGAATCAGCCAGAGCTCCGGTGCACGTCCCTGCGCGAATGCCACCGGCGTCCCCGGCACCACGATCATACGGGCGTTCCGCAGATCCATGGTCGCGGTCCAACCCGTGGAGCCGTTGTCCTGCTGGAGGGTCGAGGCCATGTACCCGGCGTTGGCCACCGTCGGTGTGAGTGCCGGGCGGGGCACGAACACCGCCACCAGCAGCGCGGCGGCCAGTGCGCCGGCGCCGATTCCGAGCCGGCGCCACAGTTGCAGGTTGTCCCACAATCCCTTGCGCGGCTGCAGCCGGTCAGGTGCATCCAACTGCAGGCTGTCGCGAATACGCGCCCACACGTAGGGCGCAGGGGCAACCTCATCGATCGGATCGGCCAGCGGCGTCAGCCGACGTTGCCACAGCGCCACCGCGACCGCAGCCTCGGATGTGGTCGCGACCTCATGAGCCACCGCGGCGCGTGCATCGGCGTCGAGCACGCCCAGCACGTATTCGGCGTAGCGCAGATTGTCGTTACCGTCGTCGGCTGGCGTGTTCATTGATCGAGGCACTGGCGAAGTTGTATCAGGCTGCGGCGGATCCAGCTTTTCATGGTTCCGAGCGGCACCTTGCAGCGTGCCGCCAATTCGTTATACGTAGCTCCGCTGAAAAAGGCTTCACGAACCGAACTCTGCTGCTGTGGCTCGAGTTCATCCAGGCACTGCTGCAGCCGCCGATATTCCTGGCTGGACTCCGCGTCCGCCGCCGGGGTGGGCTGTTGGTCGACGGCCGCATCCAGATTCTGCGGGTCATCCAGCAGTTCCTCGCGATGCTGCCGCAGGCGATCGATCGCCTTATTGCGCGACAGCGCCACGAGCCATGTGATCGCGCTCGCCCGGGTTGCGTCGAAGGTCGCCGCGCGTCGCCATACCGTGGTGTAGGTTTCCTGCAGCACTTCCTCGGCTGCGCCGCGGTCGCGCAGCATCCGCAGACATACCCCGAACAGCTTCGGCGAGGTGCGTTTGTAGAGCTCGGCAAAAGCCGCCTGGTCGTTGCGACCTGTGCTCTGCAGCAGCCGGTTCAGTTCGTCACCCCCGCCGGGGCCGGTGACATTCATGCGCAAATCATCCGCGTAGTCCTGAGATACCAGATCGCAACCATACAGCATTCCACGGCGAAGGGATGCCTGCGACAGTCAGGGCGCGGTGATGGAGCAGGGGGGGCGGTCAACCTGCCCATAACCCGCCGAAAGGCGATGAGAAGTTATCCATGTAGAATTCTAATTTCACTGGCGCGGAGGGCTATGAGTTGAGGATCGCCACCTACAACGTAAATAGCGTCAATGCTCGCCTTCCGGTTCTGTTGCGCTGGTTGAGTGAGACGCAGCCCGACATTGCCTGTCTCCAGGAGCTCAAGGCGCCGCAGGACAAATTTCCGGAAAAGGCGATTCGCGACGCGGGTTACGGCGTGATCTGGCACGGACAAAAGAGCTATAACGGCGTGGCTATCCTTGCGCGAGGACGCGATCCAGTCGAAACGCAGCGGGGATTGCCCGGCGACCCGAATGACCTCCACAGCCGCTACATTGAAGCGAGCGTTGGACCTCTCGTTGTCGGATGTCTCTATCTACCCAACGGCAATCCCGCGCCCGGCCCCAAGTTCGATTACAAGCTGGGATGGTTCGAGCGCCTGGCGATCCGGGCCTCCGATCTGGTCGGTCGAGATTCCCCGGTGGTTCTCGCCGGCGATTACAATGTGATCCCCACCGAGATCGACGTGTACAAACCCGAACGTTGGGTGGACGACGCGTTGTTCCGGCCTGAGACACGAGCGGCCTATCATCGGCTGCTCCAGCAGGGTTGGACAGACGCGGTTCGAGCGCTCCATCCGGGCGAACGAATCTATACTTTCTGGGATTATTTCCGTAATGCGTATGGTCGCGACGCGGGTTTGCGCATCGATCACTTACTCCTCAATCCCTTCATTGCCCGGCACCTGCGACGGGCGGGAGTTGACCGGCACGTGCGTGGCTGGGAGAAAACGAGCGACCACGCCCCCACATGGATTGAACTTGAAGGCTCGCCTTAGTGGCAGCCCGGCGCATCATTCTGTATTCGGCACGTTACATTGAGTACAATACGCTTCGGCTGGCTGCCGCGTTTTCGAATCCAAATCGGACAAGCGGTACTGCCGATATCTCGAGATCCGGCGACGCTTGCCAACGACCAACGTAACCAATTGAAATAGGTGACCAGCAACTGCATGAGCAATTCGAACTCGTCTTCCAACCCCACACCATCACGTGTCACACTCAAGTTAAAGCTGGGCGTGCGAAAGTCGGCCAGAGAAAGCAAGACCCCCTCGCTTCCGCAACCGCAAAGCAAAGCTAACCTAAAACCCGGCGCTCACTGGTCAGACGAATACAAGGAGCGCATGCAGGCGGACATGGACGCACTGATCCGGCCTCGATCGCGGTAATTCGTCCACGGGATTCGCCGTGGAATGACGCGTAAGATCGCCCAACCACCCTTGGGTTACGGCGATCGCAGCCTCGATGACCGCGCGCGGTATCAATGCGCCGCTATCGGAACCGACGCCAACCGGGTTCCAGAGCATCGCGGCCAATCTCCTTTCGGTTTACGAGAGATCTCGACTCCTTTTCCCACCGCGGTCGAGCAAGCGCGCGATTCCGCCACCTAACTTCATGAGCGCCGCAATCGTTGACCGAGGCAGCGCAATCATCTGGTCGTACCAGCGGCTGATGCGTTCGACGAAGTCGAGCATCTCTCTGAGTCGAAGCTGCACGACCGGATCGACGCTCTTGTCGTCCCGACACATCTCGACGCATTGGCGCAGAGCGGCCGTCGCCGGATCCAGTTCGCGAGTCTTGCGGCCGGCTGCGATACGCGAGACAAGCGTCCATAGGTCCGTTTCAGCTTGGTAGAAGGTGCGCCGGTCACCCAATACGGGAACCGGCCGGATAAGATTCCATGTCTGCAATTCGCGCAGCGAATTTGAAACGTTGGAGCGTGCAATCCCGAGCGCGTCGGCGATATCCTCGGCCGCAAGCGGTTGCCTCGATGCGTACAGCAGCGCATGGATTTGACTCACCGAGCGGTTTACGCCCCACCGTTCGCCCAAGTTCCCCCACTCCAAGACGAACTGCCGTACCGCAATCGGAACGCTGTCTTTTATATCTGTTATTTCTGTCATGACAGATATTACAGGCTAATAAGACTCACTTGTCAAGGGTCGCTTGCGGACCCAACACACGGTCAGTTCATCAGTCGCTGCATCCAGGTTCGGTTGAGACCTGACATTGGCCGAAGAGCCAAACGCTCATTGAGCAGCGCACGAGTCAGTTGGATCTGTCCCGCCTTCTCTGCGGCCGACAACAATGTCTGCGTCATCACATCGCGTTGTGCATGGGAGCCGCCGGCACGGACCGCAAGAGTCCGGACAGGCCCCAATAGAGTCACCGCTTCCGTATAGCGGTTTTCCGCATACGCAAGCAAGGCTTGGGAAACCGGCAGACCAATCGCGCGCGTAACCGCGCCATTCTCGGTGTGCGTAGCCGCGGTGCGCTCTAGAACACCGATCAGCCGCCGTCCGAGATCGAAACGCCCCGCTCCGGCGAACGCCATCATCGCATGCATGTCGTTGAAGGCATACCACGCCTCCCCAATTCGAGGTTCCCACGCGTCGGCCAGGCTCTGCCATCGATTGCCGACGTCGGCGCCATACACCTTGAGCCGCCACAAGAGCGCACTCGCATCCAACAATTCCATGACCACGGTAGAGGCGGGACGTCTTATACGAGTGTCGTATAGTTCGAGCACTTGATCCCAGCGCTGCCGGTCGCAATAGTAGAGAGCCAGGTGCCACGCGATATGCACCGCCAAGTTGCTGCCGGTCCAGTCGCCCACGCGCGTCAGCAGCCACTGCTCGCCCTCGTCGACTCGATTCGTCATTTCGAGTACGTGAGCTACCGCATGAATCGCCCACGCGTCGCCCTTCTCCCGTTCCACCGCGCGGCGTCCGACATCGAGCGCCCCGGCATAGTCGCCCATTTCCTCGAGACCAAAGGCATACATGCCCCAGTAAAAGCCCTCCGCCGCGGCTCCCTTCTCGATATCGGGTAACCGCCGCGCCACCCGATCACGGAGTTCGCTCAGCTGCCCAAGCAAGAAATCTCCTTGATGTGCCGCGAACATCGCAATGGCATCGCTCGGATGCTCGACCAGGATGTCCTCCCATACAGTGCCGGCCTCGGTGAAATATCCACGAAGCCATGCCTCGACGGCCGCCACATGCTTTGTCTCCCAGGAAGAGGCACTTACCGCATTCTGCCTGGCAAACGAGAGCGTCGATTGCGCCTCGGCCACCAGAGACTTCTCCGTGCTCAGCCCGAGTATCAGCGCTTTGAGCACATACGCCATCAAGAAACCGGGGTCCGTCGCGATCGCACGATCGAGGTCGGCCAAAGGATCGCCGTGAAAGCTGAGCATCTTCCGTACAGCGGAATCAAAGTGACCGACCGCTGATCGATCGGATCCAGTCAACTGAAGGCCAGTCGGATCAAGCAAGCCCATGATCACCCTCTGCGCCGGCAATCTGCGCTGACGTCGGCCATTCTATTCGCTCACCCGGTCCCGGCACACAAATGATTTCACCGGTGTCTCTGCCGAGCGACATGCCGATGACGATATATTTATTTTCCGCATTCCTCGTTGTCTTTGGCTAGACTAAGACTCGTTTCATTTTTTGGACAATCGTCATGAAACGATCGATACACTTTCCCAAATCATTTTGGGGACAATCAACCAGCGAAGCATTCTGCACCGCCGTCGTCGACTTCGTGCAAAGACAGGGTGCCGTGAGCGGCATCGTGAAACGCATGGAACAGTTGGGACTTGGCGCGGTCGCTAGCTCTTGGCTGGCCAGCGACGTGCATGTCCCGATCTTCAGCGAACAGCTCCATGCGCTGTTCGGCACGAGTGCGCTGCGTGCGTTCGCCGCACGGTTGGGCTTGCAGCCGCGCGATCTCGTTCGCCGTCTCTCGCAAACGCTGCCCCAGATATTGAATCGCCTTGCGTCTTCACAAGGCCTGACCCCCTCCGCAGCAATGTACTGAAGCAAGTGATCGACGCCGGTCCCCTTTCCGACGCCCTGTAGCGCCGAATACCGTTACCTCGATTCGCGTCGCACTTAGAACTTGTAGCGGACGCCAACGGTGGGGTTGATATTGGTCGTATTCAAGTAGCCGCTGGCCACGCCGTCATGCACGCCGCTGTACATGGCCCCCAAATAAGCGTCGAAGTGCTTGTTGAATCTATAGTCGGCGTCGAAGGAAAAGGCCTCGAAGCTGCCGCTGCAAACGCTGGACGCGGACGTCGTGCAGCCCGCCTGCTTTCCGGTGCCGTAGGCGTTCTGGTGATAGCCATAGTAGGCCGCGGTCAGGTCGAGGTGGGGAATGACGGTGTAGCGAACGCCGGTCCAATACACCTGCACAGTCTTGGAATCCTTGTAGGCATTGTTCGTGACGAAAGCCAGGACGTAACCCCCGATATCGTTGAACCCGGCGCCCAGCGGCGTTGTCGGGTTGGCATATTTGATGTGCTCGTAGCCGGCAAAGAATTTCAACGGGTCGAACCGGTACAACGCCATGAGGGCATACGCCGTATTGTCCGAGATGGTCGCCGCTAGAGAATTCGATGCCGAATACCCCAATGCCGGAAGCTGTGCGACTTGAGCGGCGGTCAAGGAAGTTACCGTGATGGCGCTGTTGACCTTCGAGTAGTACGCATCGACCGATGCGCCCGCGTATTCGCCGCCTATATCCGCCTGGAAAGCGGTGTTGGCCGATCCGTTGGATCCGTTGAACTTGTAAAGAGCTCCTAGGTGCACCCGATCGTTGAAGCCTACAGAGTACTTCACCGTCGAATCGAGCCGGTTATCTTCCTGGCTGCCGCCGCCGGAATACGTGTTTGACGCGCCGAGCAGGCCGAACGCCGAAGCGTTGTAGTTGGGGTCGTACTTGATGATGCCTTCCAAGAGAAGCGTCACCTGACGACCAAAGGTGATGGTACCGAACCGCGCCGATTTGAGCCCGACGTATGCGGTCTGGAAGGCCTGACCCGCCGAACTTCCATCGACGCCGACCGTTTGGGTGGCCAAAGTTCGACCATTGTTCACTGTCAACGACTTCAGAGAATCAGCGATTTCGCCGGACTGGGGGTTGAAATATGTCTCCACCTGAAATACGGCTGACCAATCATCATTCAGGGGCTCGATGCCCTGCAGGCCGACCCTCGACTGGCCCATGTTGCTCGGCGTGAGACCGGTCGCCGACTCGCGGCTATTCGAGCGCACGATGTTCCCGCTGGCGGCCGGACGGTAGGGGGTGAACGGCGCACTATGCGTATCGTATTGAAGACCAATATCGACCACACCGTACAGCGTAATGCCATGCCATGTCAGGCTGTCATCGCCCATGATCCCCGGTCCCGTCTTTTGCTGCGCGATGACGGGAATCGAGGAGGTCATGGCGCTCACCAAGAATACGGTCAGCGTCAATACGAATCTGAAATGAAAATGCCGTGCCGGCATCCCATGTGTGTAATTCATCGTTGTTCATCCACCCAATCGCACCCGCGGACTTGAGCGGGAGACGCCAAGGTACCGAACGAAAAGGCACCTCGGAACTACTCTTCTGTCATCTGCATATGCGATTCAATTATCGAGACCGCGAGAGATGGATCCGGCCCTGACGGAATGATCAAGGTGCGTAATGAGTAAAGATAAAGTCGCGAGTTTTGACGGGCACGTGACAGGCAAAGCAAGTGTTATGCAGCGCTTCATCGGCGGGTTTACCGTCTTTAAATTGGGCGAACCCCCAGCCGCCCGTCGAGGCGTATTTTCTGGAGTCCTTGACCATAAACTGAACGTTCGTCGCGGGACCGGCCACGAAAGATTGGGCACGGCCAAACACTTTGTTGTTTTCCTCCGACGGGACGTAGCTCCAGGCGAGCCGGGCAATGATTGCGCCGTCCGGGAACGGAAGCTTCCCTTCCCGGTAGGCCTTGATCGCTAGGTCGTTGCCCAAAATGGCACGCAAATCGTTGAGTTTGCCTTCTTCGTGGGCCACGGAAATCAACTTCCAGTCGCGGTATCCGGAGGGGATCTTGATTCCGAAGATCGGGGCGGCCTCTCCATCGGCCTGCCCAGATGCAGGGGCAATGTAGGCGACCGCGCCGCCGGCCAGCGCCATAACTGCAATCAGCACGAAAACAATCCGGCTCATGCGATGTCTCCTTCAAATAGGCGTAATTGAACCCAGGCGATGGACGTTGGTGATTAGCTCTCCTTTCCAACAACGAAGTCGCGGCGTGACCTCTCGTGTTGCGTCGTCGTTGCTTCGCAATGATCCATTACACGCCGAGTTGAATCGGATGCAACAGGACAATGGACGGCGGGGGTAAGATCCTTGCGAAATAATTAACTAACGTCAATCCTACTTAATTCTACTTCGTCAGGTTTATCCATATGAAAACGTTGGAATATCCAATATGATCGGGGCTCCAACCAATGACGTTTTTCTCGACAAATGGGATCGAGAGAAAATCACCGAAGAAACAAGCTCAAAAATAGGATTCGCAATGACAAACCGCTGGGGACGCTGGGCGGCGACTATGAGGGCTTTGCGAGTCCATATTCCGGGGACTTTCAGTCCGGCAATCACTCGGTTGCGCAGACGGCCCAGCAATATCTGTTTGGCCTGATGCAATCCGAGAAGCGCAACATGGAGCGTATGGTCGAAGCAGTACCGGACAGCGACTACCAAGTGTTGCAGAACTTTCTCACCCACTCCTCGTGGGAACATCGCGGCGTCATGGATCGAACGGCAGGCAATGCTAATACTTGGATCGGCGCGGAAGTGGGCGCAGGTCTGTACATCGATGAGAGCGCATTCGAGAAAAAGGGCGAGAAATCGGTGGGCGTTGCCCGGCAATGGAACGGGCGCTTGGGTAAGCAGGATAACTGCCAGGTCGGCGTGTTTGGCGCGCTCGGCCGTGGGGATCGGGTGAGCCTGATTGATGCGCGTTTGTATCTGCCGAAGGAATGGACTGACGATGCGGCGCGTTGCGAGGAAGCAGGCGTACCGCGAGCGCAGCAAGTACATCGAACCAAGACGGAATTGGCCGAAGAGATCGTGCGTCATGCACGCGCCATCGGTGTGCGCTTCGAATGGGTGGGGATGGATGGCGGGTATGGGAAATCCCTGGAATTGCTCGAGTCCTTGCATGCGCAGGGCGAAGTGTTCGTCGCCGATATCCACTCCGACCGGCACATTTATCTGCAAGATCCGGCGCCGCATTTGCCGCAGCAAAAATCGGGCTTCGGCCGCAAGCCGCTGGGCCTGCGCTACCACAGCAATGCGCAGTCGATCGAGGTGCGCAAGTGGCTGCAGAAGCAGCCGGCCTCGGAATGGCGCCCGCAAACGTTGCGCGACACGACGCGGGGAGATCTGCACGTCGAGGTGATCCATCGACACGTGTGGCTCTGGGACAAGCACGGTCCGAGCGCACACCGTTGGCATCTGATGGTGCGTCGTGAGGTAAATTCGCCTGCGACGATCAAATACACCTTGAGTAACGCCGATGAACAGACGAGCGTGAACAAACTTGCGCAAATGCAAGCGCAACGCTTCTGGATCGAACGCGCCTTCCAAGACGCCAAGAGCCATGTCGGCATGGCTGACTATCAGGCGCGCATGTGGCCATCCTGGCATCGTCACATGGCGCTGGTCATGATGGCGATGCAGTTCATGCTCGAGACTCGAATCAAAAATGCTGAGCTCCTTCCATTGCTGAGTTGCTACGACATCCAGATCTTGATCGCCACGACCATGCCCGACAGGCGCAGCGACGCGGACGAAGTCATCCGTCAACTTCACGAGCGACACCGTAAACGCCAGGCTTCGATCGACTCGGCGCACCTGAATGAAACGCGTAACTCGCTGACATGATTAGAAATCAACGTAACCAAGTAGAATTAGAATCACACAAAGATACACACGGGCGCGCGCAGTTCCGCCCGTTTGCCTCAGATCAAGCGCGCCCCAGCAAGTTCACGCTTCAAATACGCGTAGTAGATGGGCGCGGCGACCAGACCGGAGATGCCGAACAGGGTTTCCATGAGCAGCATTGCGATCAGCAGCTCCCAGGCACGTGCCTGGATCTGCGTGCCGATGATGCGTGCGCTG
>Ga0137390_10000971_pt1 | contig 20687 bp, 28 predicted proteins | sample 15con2h24AmetaG_FD_104937 | JGI IMG/M metagenome (GOLD analysis project Ga0137390, IMG submission 104937) | Vadose zone soil microbial communities from Angelo Coast Range Reserve, California, USA - 15con2h2.4A metaG | ecosystem: Environmental > Terrestrial > Soil > Vadose zone > Saprolite... | reverse complement strand
GTGATCATCGACGCCCAACGCAACCCGCGCGGTACCCGCATCTTCGGGCCCGTCGCCCGCGAGCTGCGCGAGAAGAACTTCATGAAGATCGTCTCGCTTGCCCCGGAGGTCCTCTAGCCATGGCTCAGACCATGCGAATTCGCAAGGGCGACCTCGTCCACGTGCTGAGCGGCAAGGACCGCGGCAAGCAGGGCCGCGTCATCGACGCACGCCCGAAGGACCGCAAGGTCATCGTCGAGAATCTCAATCTCGTCAAGCGACATACGAAGCCCCGCCCGATTCAGAACACCAGTCGCATGGGAGCTGCCGGGATGACGCCGGGCGGTGTGATCGAGAAGCCGGCGCCCTTGCACGTGGGCAACGTCATGGTCGTGTGTCCGGTCTGCAACCGGCCGACGCGCGTTGGCATCAGGGACAAGGATTCCCACGGGCAGCCGGTGAAGGTCCGCGTTTGCAAGCGCGCCGACTGCGGCGAGGACATCGACCGATGAGCACCAGAGTCCGCGAAGCCCGTAGGGAAGCCGCGCGCGCAGATTACGCGCCGCGTTTGAAACAGCTCTACGAGGGCGACCTTCGTGCGCAGCTCAAGGACGAGCTCGGCATGTCTTCACCGATGGAGGTTCCGCGCATCGAGAAGATCACGCTGAACATGGGTGTCGGCGAGGCCAAGACCGACGCGAAGCAGCTCGATTCCGCGATCGAGGAGCTCTCGATCATCGCCGGACAGCGCGCGCAGGTACGGAAGGCCACGAAGTCGATCGCGCAGTTCAAGATCCGCGAAGGGATGCCGATCGGTGCCCGCGTCACGTTGCGCAGCACTCGGATGTACGAGTTCCTCGACCGGCTGATCTCGATCGCACTCCCGCGCATCCGCGACTTCCGCGGGCTGAACCCAGGGTCGTTCGACGGGCGCGGCAACTATTCACTCGGCATCCGGGAGCAGATCATCTTCCCGGAGATCGACTACGACGACATCCAGCAGGTACGCGGCCTGGACGTCGCGATCACGACCTCTGCGAAGACGGACGAGCACGGGTTTGCGCTCCTGCGCGGGCTCGGCATGCCGTTCGCGGCGGACGGAAGGGAGCAAAGCTAAGTGGCAAAGACATCACTCCGGATCAAGCAGCAGCGCCCGCAGAAGTACCGCGTGCGGGCGTACTCGCGCTGCAATCGCTGTGGGCGACCGCGTGCCGTCTTCCGTAAGTTCGGCCTTTGCCGGATCTGCCTGCGGGAGCTGGCTCATCAGGGCGTGATCCCGGGCATGACGAAATCGAGCTGGTGATCCCATGTTGACCGATCCGGTAGCGGACATGCTGGCACGAATCCGCAACGCCAACAAGGCGCTGCACGAGAACACCGAGATGCCGACCTCGCGCCTGAAGGAGGGCATCGCGCGGATCCTCAAGGAGGAGGGCTACATCTCGGACTTCCACGTCAACAAGGGCGAGAGCTTCGATACCCTGGTCATCCAGCTCAAGTACGGCCGGAGCCGCGAGAGGATCATCACCGACCTCAAGCGGGTGTCGAAGCCCGGCCGCCGTGTCTACGCGGGCAAAGATCGCCTGCCGCGCGTCCTCGGCGGGATGGGCGTGGCGATTCTGTCCACGTCGACCGGCCTGATCACGTCGCGCACGGCGGAGGAGAAAGGAATCGGCGGCGAAGTCGTGTGCTTCGTCTGGTAGCGAATGAGTCGAATCGGTAGACAGCCAATCGAATTGCCAACCGGCGTCAACGTCTCGCTCTCCCCTGGCCGCGTGATGGTCAACGGCCCGCTGGGCGAGCTCACGCAGCAGGTCCCGGCGCGAATGAAGATCGAGCACGCCGAGGGGACGATCACCGTTGCCCGACCGACCGAGCGGGGCGACGATCGCGCGCTGCACGGGCTGACCCGGACATTGATCGCCAACATGGTGGAGGGCGTGACGAAGGGTTTCGAGAAGCGTCTCCAGCTGCAGGGAGTCGGCTATCGCGCCGCCCTCCAGGGCTCGGACCTTCGGCTCGACGTCGGCTATTCGCATCCCGTTGTGATGAAAGCGCCGCAGGGGATCTCGTTCGAGGTCCCGTCGAACACGGAGATCATCGTGAAGGGCGTCGACAAGCAGCAGGTGGGGCAGACTGCGGCGGAGATCCGCAAGGTGCGTCCACCCGAGCCGTACAAGGGCAAAGGCATCCGCTACGAGGGCGAGTACGTCCGCCGGAAGGTCGGAAAGCGGGCCTGATGCCAACCCTGACCGTCAGAGAAGCGCGCCGGCGCCGCCACAAGCGCGTGCGCGGCAAGGTCTCCGGGACGGCCGAGCGGCCGCGCCTCGTGGTCTCGCGCTCGAATCGCGGGATAGCCGCGCAGCTCGTCGACGACATGCAGGGTCGCACGCTCGCGTCCGCCAGCTGGCTGCAGGTGAAGACCTTCAAGGGCGACAAGAAGGGCCAGGCGGCCGAGGTCGGCAAGTTGCTGGCCGAGACCGCGAAGCAGGCGAAGATCGAGAGCGCCGTGTTCGACCGCGGCGGCTACCTCTACCACGGGCGCGTGAAGGCGCTCGCTGATGCAGCACGCGAGGGAGGACTGCAGTTTTGAGCACCAGACCCGAGTTCACGAGCGTCGAACGCGCCGTGATCGAGCGCGAAGAGACCCGCGAGCTCAAGGAGCGCGTGGTCGAGATCAACCGCGTCGCGAAGGTCGTCAAGGGCGGCCGGCGGTTCTCGTTCACGGCTCTCGTCGTCATCGGTGACGAGGTCGACCGCGTCGGGGTCGGCTACGGCAAGGCCCGTGAGGTGCCGCTCGCGATCACGAAGGCGGTCGACGACGCGAAAAAGAATCTCTTCACGGTGCCGAAGCACGGCTCGACGATTACGCACGAGATCCTCGGGCGTTCCGATGCTGCCCGCGTCCTCCTGCGACCCGCAAGCGAAGGAACCGGTGTCATTGCCGGCGGCGGAGTTCGCGCCGTCCTCGAACTGGCCGGGATCCGCGACATCCTCGCGAAGAGCCTCGGCACGACGAACCCGATCAACATGGCGAAGGCGACCGTTGACGGGCTGAAGCGCCTCCGCCGCCCCGACGAAGTCGCCCGAGCGCGTGGACTCACGATCAGCCAGGTTCTGCCGTACAAGCATCCCGTTTTGCCTGAGGAGACGCCGAATGGCGAAGATCCGAGTAACGCAGGTTCGTAGCCAGATCGGCCAGAGCCAGAAGCACCGCGGCACCCTCCGCGCGCTAGGGCTCGGCAGGATCGGCAAGACCGCCGAGCACGACGACGGCCCGGTCTTCGCAGGCATGCTTCGAAAGGTCCGGCATCTCGTGAAGGTCGACAATGGCTGACGAGCTCAACCTCACCTCCCTGAAGCCCGCGCAGAGCCGGAAGGACCGGAAGCGCGTCGGCCGCGGCATCGGCTCCGGCAAGGGCCGCTACTCCGGCCGCGGGATCAAGGGCCAGAAGTCGCGCGCGGGCTCGCACAAGATGCGCGCCGGTTTCGAGGGCGGCCAGATGCCGATCTACATGCGATTGGGTAAACAGCGCGGCGCGACGTCGAAGGACGCGATGCCGATCGGTCCCTTCCGCACTTCCACGGCACCCGTCAACGTCGGTGCGCTCGACCGCTTCGCCGACGGCGCCGAGGTCACGCCCGAGAGCCTCGTCGAGATCGGGCTGCTCAAGAACACGAAGACCGACGTGAAGCTGCTCGGCAACGGCGACCTGAAGAAGAAGCTCATCGTCCGTGTGCACGCGATCTCGGCCGCCGCGCGTGAAAAGGTCGAACAGGCCGGCGGAACGGTCTCGCTCCTGAAAGAGCCGAAGCTGAAGAAAAAGAAGAAGCACGCCGCGAAGGCCAAGTCGGCTCCGGCTGCCGCGCCTGAGCCCGAGACTCCCGCAGCCGAGGCGACCGAGTCGCCTGCAGAGTCCGAGGCCGCGGATCAGGCCGAAGAGCAAGCGCCCGAGGCGGAGTAGCTGGTGCTTTCCTGGCTCGCCAACGCCTGGCGCGTCCCCGAGCTTCGCAAGCGCGTCCTCTTCACGTTCATGATCCTCGCGCTGTACCGCCTGGGGTCGTGGATCCCGGCCCCCGGCGTCGACTCGCAGACGATCAAGGACTACTTCAACGGACGCGGCGGCACCATCCTCGGCCTGCTGAACGTGTTCTCCGGCGGAGCGCTTTCCCAGTTCGCGCTCTTCGCGCTCGGGATCATGCCCTACGTCACCGCGTCGATCATCTTGCAGCTCATGACCGTTGTCGTCCCTCAGCTCGAGCAGCTGCAGAAGGAAGGCGAGTCGGGCTACGCCAAGATCAACCAGTACACCCGCTACCTCACCGTCGTGCTGGCCGCGGCGCAGTCGACCGGGTATGCGTACCTCTTCAAGCGGGCCGGCAACCTCAACGCAAACACCGGCCGCATCGTTCTGATCGTCGTCACGCTCACAGCCGGCACGACCCTGCTGATGTGGATGGGCGAGCTGATCACGAAGCGCGGCGTCGGCAACGGCATCTCGCTGCTGATCTTCGGCTCGATCCTCTCGTCCGCACCGGTCGGAATCGCGGCCTGGTACAACGGCGGCACGATGGAGCGGCTGTTCTTCCCGCTCGTCGCGATCGGAATCGTCGCCGCCGTCGTCTTCATCCAGGAAGGGCAACGACGGATCCCGATTCAATACGCGAAACGGATGGTGGGCCGGCGACAAACCGCCGGGGGATCGACCTACATGCCGCTGCGTGTGAACATGGCCGGCGTCATCCCGGTCATCTTCGCTGCTGCGGTGATGGCGTTCCCGCCGACGATCGCGCAATTCTTCCCGGCCACGCAGGGCTGGATCAATGCGCACTTCTCGTACGGGTCACTGCTCTACATCGGCCTCGAGGGCGTGCTGATCATCGTCTTCACCTACTTCTACACAGCGGTGCAGTTCAATCCGGTCGACCAGGCCGACAACCTTCGCAAGTACGGCGGGTACATCCCGGGCATCCGTCCCGGTGCTCCCACCGCGCAGTACCTCGACCGCGTGCTCACGCGGCTGACGCTCCCGGGGTCGCTCTACCTCGCCTCCGTCGCGGTGCTGCCGAGCATCTTCATCAAGTACGGCGGCTTCTCACAGGCGACGTCGCGCGCACTCGGCGGCACGTCGGTCCTCATCGTCGTCGGCGTCGCGCTCGACACGATGCGGCAGATGGAGTCCCAGATGATGATGCGCAACTACGAGGGCTTCCTCAAATAGTGCCGCTCAACGTTCTGCTACTCGGCCCGCAAGGGGCCGGCAAAGGCACGCAGGCGAAGAGGATCTCCGCCGAGTACGGCATTCCTCACATCGCCAGCGGCGAGATTCTGCGCGCCGAGATGGACGCGGGCACCGAGCTCGGGAGGCGCGTGAAGGACGTCTATGACCGCGGCGACCTCGTCTCAGACGACTTGATGATCGAGTTGATCCGCAACCGGCTCGAGCAGCCCGATACGGAGTCGGGCTTCGTCCTCGACGGCTTCCCCCGGACGACGGTGCAGGCGGAGGCGCTCGACTCGATGTTCAGCGACATCGGGCGGAACTTCAGCGTCGCGTTCGCGCTCCAGATTCCCGACGAGGTCGCGTTCGACCGGCTGCGCCGCCGCGCCGAGTTGGAGAGCCGCGCCGACGACACCGACGAGGCGATTCAGCGGCGGCTGGACAACTACCACCGTGAGACCGAGCCTCTGATCGAGTACTACCGAACGCGCGGCAATCTCGTCCCGATCCACGGAAATCGCAGGGAGAACGAAGTGTTCGCCGAGATCCAACGCGCTCTGGAGCAGGTGCCTGCAGCTTGATCGTTCGAAAGTCAGCTGCTGAGATCGCAGGGATGGAGCGCGCAGGAGCCATCGTCGCCGGCACGATCGCGCTGCTGGGCGAACTCGCGCAGCCCGGCATCACCACGGGCGAGCTCGACCGGCTCGCCGAGGATTTCATCCGCGAGCACGGCGGCGTCCCCACCTCGAAGGGGTACCGGGGCTTCCCGGCGGCGACGTGCATCTCGCCGAATTCGATGGTGGTCCACGGCATCCCCGGCGCCCATCGCGTCGAGGACGGCGACCTCATCTCCGTCGATGTCGGAGTCACACTCGACGGGTTGGTTGCCGACAGCGCTTACACGTTCGCGATCGGGGAGGTCGACCCGGAGGTGCAGCGGTTGCTCGACGTCGGCAAGGAGGCGCTCGCGGCCGGGATCGACCAGGCCCGCGCCGGGAACCGGGTCGGCGACATCTCTCACGCCGTCCAGCGCGTGGTCGAGGGCGCCGGGTTCTCCGTCGTCCGCTCCCTCGTCGGCCACGGGGTGGGCCGGTCTTACCACGAGGAGCCCCAGATCCCGAACTTCGGCCAGCCGGGGCGAGGGCCACAGCTTCAACCCGGCATGACCCTGGCGATCGAGCCGATGATCACGGCCGGGAGCCCCGACGTCTACCTCCACGACGACGAGTGGTCGATCTCGACCCAGGACGGCTCCATGGCCGCACATTTCGAGCACACCGTGGCCGTCACGGAAGAAGGGCCGCCGAGGATCCTGACTCAGCCGCCGCTGGCGGCGGCTCTCCATGCTCCCGAGCGAAGCGACGGGACATCCCTCAACACACTGGAAAAGCGCAGCTTTTCCAGTGGATAGGTTTGGTACCATAATCGATACCCGGCGGGCCGTCCCGCCGTCTTTTCGTGCGTAGACAAGAAAGGCGATGACCAAGCAAGACGAGAAAATCGAGATGGAAGGCGAGATCACCGAGGCGCTCCCGAGCACGATGTTCAGGGTGCAGCTCGAAGGCGGGCCGTCAGTGCTCGCCACGATCTCCGGGAAGATGCGCAAGCACTACATCCGCATTCTCCCCGGCGACAAGGTGAAGGTGGAGCTCTCGCCCTACGACCTCACTCGCGGCCGAATCACCTACAGACACCGATGAAAGTACGAGCCTCAGTCAAGCCCATCTGCGACCGCTGCCGCGTGATCAAGCGGCACGGCATCACCATGGTCATCTGCAGCAAGGATCCAAAACACAAGCAAAGGCAGGGTTAGTGCTCCTCCCAGCAATACTCGTCGGCCTCTGGCCCGCGATCACGCGGCACCAGCGCCCACCCTCGCCCTTGCCAAGGCATCCGGCCTTGGCCGCGGACGAGCGCGGCCTCTGGCTTGGTGCTCGCGACCCAGAGACTCGACAGCATCACTGGAAGGAGCACTAAGTGGCAAGAATTGCAGGCGTCAATCTCCCGAACCAGAAGCGGCTCGAGATCGGGCTGACCTACATCTACGGGATCGGCCAGCCGACCGCGCGCAAGGTCGCGGCGGCGCTGGGCCTGAATCCCGACACGAAGGTCAAGGATCTGACCGACGAGGAGGTCACGAAGCTTCGTCAGTACATCGACGAGCAGCTTCAGGTGGAAGGTGACCTGCGCCGCGACCGCTCGCAGGCGATCAAGCGCCTTGGCGAGATCGGTGCGTATCGCGGGATCCGTCACCGCCGCGGGCTTCCCGTCAACGGACAGCGAACCCGCACGAACGCGCGCACCCGCAAGGGCCCGGCCAAGCCCGTGAGCCGCGGCAAAAAGGCTACGGCGAAGACGTAAATGGCGCCTCCTCGAAAGACAGCGGCCAGGGGCCGCACGCGTCGCCGCGTCCGCAAGAACATCGCGATTGGACAGGCGCACATCAAGACGTCCTTCAACAACACGATCGTCGCGCTGACCGACAAGGAAGGCAACGTCATCGCCTGGGAGTCCGCAGGCTCGGCCGGGTTCAAGGGCTCGCGCAAGTCGACGCCCTTCGCCGCGCAGGTGACCGCCGACTCGTGCGCTCGCAAGGGGATGGAGCACGGCCTGCAGAAGGTCGAGGTCTTCGTGAAGGGCCCGGGCTCCGGACGTGAGACCGCAATCCGCTCGCTGCAGGCTGCAGGGCTCGAGATCCTCGGGGTCAAGGACGTGACGCCGCAGGCGCACAACGGCGTTCGTCCGCGAAAGCGAAGGCGCGTCTAATGGCTCGCGACACCTCCCCCAAGTGCAAGCAGTGCCGCCGTGAGGGGATGAAGCTCTTCCTCAAGGGCGAGCGCTGCCTCACGGAGAAGTGCGCGATCGAGCGCCGCTCGTATCCACCGGGCGAGCATGGCCGCGGCCGCATCAAGCAGTCCGAATATCTCCTGCAGTTGCGCGAGAAGCAGAAGGCGCGCCGGTACTACGGCCTGCTCGAGAAGCAGTTCCGCACGTACTACAGCAAGGCGGCCAAGGGCACCGGCGTCACGGGCGAGAACCTGCTGCGCATGCTCGAGACGCGCCTCGACAACGTCGTCTACCGGCTCGGCTTCGCAGCGTCGCGCGCCCAGGCACGGCAGCTCGTTCGGCACGGCCACTTCCACGTCAACGGTCGCCGAGTCAACATCCCCAGTTACCAGGTCAAGCCCGACGACATCATCACCGTCGCGCCGGGCTCATCGGCGGAGCAGGTCATCCGCGATGCGACCGATCTCACAGCCTCCGTGGCTCCATGGCTGCAGGCCGACCACGACGGGCTGACCGGAAAGATCCTCAAGTGGCCGTCGCGTGACGAGATCGACACGCCGGTCCAGGAATCGCTCATCGTCGAGCTCTACTCGAAGTAAGGAAGGAATCGCATTGGCTACTCGCACAAGTTTGATGGAGTTTCAGGTCCCGCGGATCGTCCACGAGGAGTTGGACGAGCAGCGCGGGGTCTTCGAGATCGAACCGCTCGACCGCGGTTTCGGTTACACGTTCGGCAACTCGCTGCGCCGCGTGCTGCTCTCGTCGCTAGAGGGCGCTGCGGTCACCTCGGTCAAGATCGAGGGGATCTCGCACGAGTTCACGACGCTCCAGGGCGTTCGTGAGGACGTGACGGACATCATCCTCAACCTCAAGAACCTCGTCTGCCGTCTGCACGGCGAGTCGCCCGAGATCGAGGTGCACGTCGCGAAGCGCGGCGCCGGCGCCGTCAAAGCCTCCGACATCGAGGCTCCGGCGGAGCTCGAGATCCTCAACTCCGATCTCGAGATCGCGCATCTGTCCGACAAGGGCAAGCTCGAGATGACTCTGACGATCGGTCGTGGTCGCGGGTACGTCCCGGCGGAGATGAACCGCGGGCCCGAGCACACGATCGGGGTCATTCCGATCGACTCGATCTTCTCGCCGGTTCGGCGAGTCGCATACGACGTCGAGGCGGCGCGCGTCGGTCAGCGCACCGACTATGACAAGCTGCGTCTCGATGTGACGACGGACGGCTCGATCAGCCCCAGGGACGCGATCGGGCAGGCATCCGAGATCCTGATCAGGCAGCTGGCCATCTTCACCGACCTCGATCGCATCGAGGGCTTCGGCGAGTCGGCCGCGGCCCCGGGCAGCGACGGTGCACCGGCGGAGATGCCGCTCGCACATGGCATGGAGAACTTCCCGATCGAGGAGCTCGAACTGGGAGTGCGCTCGTACAACTGCCTCAAGCGGGTCGGTATCGAGACGATCGGCGACCTCGTGGTCAAGACCGAGAACGAACTGGCGGCGATCCCCAACTTCGGCAAGAAGTCGGTCGAGGAGGTCAAGGAGACGCTGTCGGCCCACGGTCTGACGCTGCGCGGCGACGAAAGTGGCGGGGGCGCCCTCTAGCCATGCGGCACCGCAGGGCCGGCAAGAAGCTCGGGCGCGACTCGGCGCACCGCAAGGCGCTCTACTCGAACCTCGCGGGCGCGCTGATCGAGCACGGCCGGATCAAGACCACCGTGGCCAAGGCCAAGGCGGTCAAGCCGTTCGCGGAACAGATGATCACGCTCGGCAAGCGCGGCGACCTTCACGCCCGAAGGCTCGCGCTCGCCGAGCTGCGCTCGCAGGACGTCGTCCATCAGCTCTTCGCAGACGTCGCCCCACGCTTCGCCGACCGTCCCGGCGGGTACACGCGCATCGTCAAGCTCGGACCGCGTTTGGGCGATGCAGCCGAGATGGTGTATCTCGAGCTCGTCGACTACGAGCCGGCCGGCGTTTCACCCGCCGGCACCGCGGCATCCTAGAGCGGTTGGGGTCGGGTCCGGTTGGCTCGACCCGTCATTTCAGACGGACGCACGGGCGAAGCCCGCTGCGTCCTGATCACGGCACAGCAAGCGGCGCCGTAGTCTCGACAAGCGCATGCTCCTGCTTGGAGCGATCCTCCTGGCGATCTTCGTCCTGCCGTCCCCGTGGGGGATCGTCGCTGTCGTCGCAGGTGGGCTGCTCGACGTCTCCGAGTCGGTCCTCTTGCTGAAGTGGTCGCGGCGGCGCCGGGCTGTCACGGGCGTCGAGGCCCTCGTCGGCCGGACCGCCGTGGTCAGCTCGCCCACACAGGTCCGCGTCGCGGGTGAGCTGTGGGAGGCGGTCTCTGACGTCCCTCTCGTAGTCGGTCAGGAGGTGGAGGTGACCGAAGTCGACGGCTTGACCTTGCGGGTCAGCCCGCCGAGCCAAGCGCAGCGCTGACGGCGGCGATGATGACGCCGCCCAGCGTGACGGACGCGAGCGCCCGGACGAAGCCAACCTCGAAGAACTTCCAGCGGAGCCAGGCGAGGACGAGGAGCTCGAGCGCGACGACGGCGATCGCGGAGTAGATCGCCGCCTGATAGTGGGGGATCAGGAACGGCAGGGTGTGCAGGATTCCGCCCACGAACGTTCCGACGCCGGTAATGGCGCCGCGAACCATCGGATTCCCCCGACCGGTCAGCTCGCCCGTGTCCGAGAGCCCTTCGGAGAAGGCCATCGAGATGCCTGCGCCAAATGCCGTGGCGAGGCCCGCGATGAAGGCGTAGTGCGGCTTGTGGGTGACGACCGCGACCGAGAAGATCGGCGCAAGCGTCGAGAGCGAGCCGTCGATGAGACCGACCATCGCCGGCTGCACGCGCTGCAGGAGGAAGGCTTGCTTCTCGGTCACTGATTAGAGTGTATCAACTATCTCGCAAACTACCAGATCATAAGGCAAACCTGACAAACACAGTGAGGGAAGCCTGACGTGCGCGTGAAGCTAACGCTCGAGTACGACGGCACGCATTTCCACGGCTGGGCGCTGCAGCCTGGTCTCCGCACGGTCGAATGGGCCGTGCGCGAAGCGCTCGGTGTCTTTCCTTCCTTCGCCGGGCTTGCCGTAGCCGGACGAACGGACACCGGCGTGCACGCACTCGGCAATGTCGTGAGCGTCGACGTCGAAGGAGGCCCGCCTGCGCCGCGCATCGCTGAGGCGCTCAACTCGGCCCTGCCGGACGACGTCGCGATCCTCTCTGCGAGTCAAGCCGCACCCGATTTCAATGCGCGGCATTCCGCGCGGTCGCGCAGTTACCGCTATCGCATCTGGCGCCGCCCGGAGCGGTCTCCGTTCGAGCAACGGCGTTCCTGGTGGTACCAGCGTCCGGTCGACGAGGAGCGTCTGGCGGTCGCGGCCGACCTGCTCCTGGGCGAGCACGATTTCCGCGCGTTCACGCCCACCGAGACGCAGCATCGGGTCTTTCGGCGCAACGTGCTAGCAGCCGCCTGGTACCACCGGGGCGACGCGCTCGAGTTCGAGATCACGGCCGACAGCTTTCTCAGGCACATGGTGCGGACACTCGTCGGCACGATGCTCGAATTGCCGCCTGAGCAAATCGCGCCGCTGCTCGAAGGGCGCGCGCGCAACGCGGCAGGGTCGACCGCGCCGCCGTGGGGTCTCTATCTGACGCGCGTCGAGTATTAGGGGCGTCGTTAGCATCGACTCCATGCGTTTTCCCGTTGTCCTCTTCGATCTCGACGGCACTGTGATCGACTCCGGCGCGATCATTCTCGCGTCGATGCGGCACGCAGCCAAGCTGGTGCTCGGCGCCGAAGTTCCGGACGACGAGCTGATGGCGGCGGTCGGCGGGCCCGGTCTCGAGGCGCAGATGCACGCCCTGTCGCCGGACAAGGTCGACGAGTTGGTCGACGTCTATCGCGCCCACAACGAACCGCTGCACGACGAGCTCGTCTGCTGCGCGGGTATGGACGACGTGCTCGTCCGGCTGAAGGACGAGGGGAGGCGTCTCGGAATCGTGACTGCGAAGCGGCGACAGACGGTGGAGCTCGCGTTCGCCCGCATTCCGATCGCGCACCTGTTCGATACCGTCGTCGGCGGTGACGAGACCGAGCGGCACAAGCCCGATCCGGAACCGCTGCTGCTCGCTCTCGACCGGATGGGTGCGCGATCAGAGGAGTCCGCCTACGTCGGTGACGCTCCGTTCGACGTCAACGCGGCGAAGGCCGCGGGCCTGTTCTCGATCGCCGTCACGTGGGGCGGCATCCACGCTCGCGAGCGGCTCGAATCCGAGCGCCCGGACGCAATCGTCGATTCACCGGAGCAGCTGCTTGGCATCCTCTAAGGACGAGAAGCGCGCCGCGGAGTTGCGCGACGCGCTCGATTATCACCTCTATCGCTACCACGTCCTCGACGACCCCGAGATCTCGGACGCCGAGTACGACCGGATCTACGACGAGCTCGTCGCGCTCGAGCAGGCGAATCCCGAGCTCGTGACGCCCGGCTCTGCGACGCAGCGGGTGGGGGCGCCGCCGTCGGACAAGTTCCAGAAAGTCGAGCACCCGTCGCCGATGGGCTCGCTCGAGAAGGTTGCAACGGAAGAGGCGCTCGAGAAGTGGCACCAGGACGTGTGCAAGCGCCTCGGCACGAGCGACGTCGCGTACGTGACCGAGCCGAAGATCGACGGCCTCTCGATCAACCTCATCTACGAAAACGGAGTCTTCGTGCGCGGCGCGACGCGCGGCGACGGCCGGCTCGGGGAGGACGTGACGCCGAACCTGCGCACGATCAAAGCGATCTCGATGCGGATGCAGCTCGCCGAGGGCGAGACCCCACCGCCCCTGCTCGAGGTGCGCGGCGAGGTCTATCTCCCCCTCAGCGGCTTCAACCAGCTCAACGAGCGCCTGATCGCGGAAGGCAAGAAGCCCACGCCCAATCCCCGAAACGCGGCCGCCGGCTCCCTGCGGCTCAAGGACTCGACCATCACCGCCGAGCGTCCCCTGTCGATTTGGGTGCACGGGCTGGGTCAGCGAGAGGGCCTGCCTGCGCAGGGTCACTGGGAGGCTCTCGAGTGGCTTCGTGAGCACGGTTTCCGCACGAACCCGTTCGCCGAACGCCACGAGACGGTCGCTTCGGTGGCGGCTGCGATCAGCGAGTGGGAGAGGCGCCGCATCGAGCTCGACTACGAGATCGACGGGATCGTGATCAAGGTCGATTCCTTCGACCAGGAACGCCGGCTCGGCGCCCTGCACGACCGTCCGCGTTGGGCGCGCGCATTCAAGTGGGCGCCGATGACCGCGGAGACGAAGCTGAACAAGATCCACATCCGCGTTGGCCGTACGGGCGCCCTGAACCCGTGGGCCCAGCTGGAGCCGGTCGAGGTCGGCGGCGTCACCGTGTCGCAGGCGACGCTGCACAACGAGGAGGACATCAACCGCAAGGACATCCGTGAAGGGGACAACGTGATCGTCCAGCGCGCCGGCGACGTGATCCCGCAGGTCGTAGGGCCGGTGCTGCCGCACGTGAAGGGCACGAAGCCGTTCAAGATGCCGGAGCAGTGCCCGCTCTGCGGCGCCGACATCGTCAAGCCGGAAGGCGAGGCGATGCATCGCTGTCCGAATCGCGCCTGTCCGTCACGCGGCCTCGAGTCGCTGATCAACTGGGTGCAGGCGGCCGCGGACATCGAAGGCGTCGGCGAACAATCCGTCCGCCGCCTATGGGACCTCGGTCTCGTGCGGTCGCTCCCGGATCTCTACCGGCTGACGAAAGAGCAGTTGATGGAGCTCGAGGGCTACGGCGAGATCTCGGCGGCGAGCGCGATCGCGTCGATCGCGGCGTCGAAGCAGGTGCCGTTCCACCGGGTTCTCTTCGGCCTCAATATCGCGGACGTCGGCTGGGTGACGGCCCAGAATCTCGCGCGCCACTTCGAGAACGTCGACCGGCTGATGGCTGCGGCGCAGGAGGACATCCTCGAAGCGGAGGGAATCGGCCCGGAGCGCGCAGAGGCGATCGCGGAATGGTTCTCCGACGAGGCGAACCGCGCGCTCGTTGCGGAGCTGCGTTCGCTCGGCCTCCGCTTCGAGATCGGCGACGAGCTCAAGCCCGTTGAAGGCCCGCTCACGGGCGACACGTACGTGATCACCGGGACGTTGGAGGGCTTTACTCGCGACGAGGCGGCGGCAGCACTCGAAGCGAAGGGCGCAAAGGTCGTGAACTCGGTGTCCGGCAAGACGACAGGGCTGATCGTCGGCGAGGAGCCGGGCAACTCGAAGCTGACGAAGGCGCGCAAGGTCGAGGTCCCGATCCTGTCCGAAGCGGACCTGGTCAAGCTCCTGGAGCGCGCGTAAGCGAAACAAGACTGCGCCGACTCCCGCAAAAACCGTCCGCGTCGGACCCGTCCGACATGTCCTGATCCGACAGGCATGGGGTCAGACCCGAAACGAAGGAGTGACTGTCACGAAAGCGTGCTGACTTTGGAACTACGAGCCGGCCAGGATCTGCGCGAACCGGTCCTGGGCGCGACGGGCCCACCAGTACGACAGGGGATGGCCGTTCTGCACCACCGCGAACGCGTAGCGGCCGCTGACGTAGCCGGACAGCGACGACGCCGTGTCCGTCGTCCCGGTCTTAGCCAGGACGCGCCCGCGCGCGGGTGGCTTGCGTAGACGATGCTCCAACGTTCCGTTCACACCTGCCACCGCAAGGGATGCGAGCAGGGCCGGACCGATGGTCGAATCGGCCCAGGCGGTGTGCAACAGGCTGCCGAGCGCGCTCGCGGTCAGACGGTCGAGCCGTGAGAGTCCCGAGCCGTCGACGATACGCACTCCCGTCATCGGGACGCGCGCCTCGGTGAGCGCCTGGGTGACCACTGCCGCCCCCGCGGCGCTCGTTCCGCGGCCGAGCTCCGTGAGGCCGAGCTGCTTCAAGAGCATCTCGGCCGTGAAGTTGTCGCTCTCCCGGTCCATGAAGCGCAGCATCGCCCCGAGCGTCGGGGATGAGACGTTGGCGAGCTGCTCCGACCACTCCTGCGCCGTGGCAGCCCGGACAGGGCCTGCGACGGTGATCCCCGCCTTGCGCAACGCGTCGCGAAAAGCCGTTGCCGCTGCAAGTGCCGGCCAGCGGGTCACCACGCGCCCGATGCGGGCGCGGTCGACCACGAGAGCCGAAAGAGGTGGAGACTCGTCGAGGAAGAAGCTTGGCTTCCAGCCGGCCACGATGCGCCGCGTGTCGTAGGCGCTCTCGTCGCCGCTCACGCCTCCCGTCACGCTCCGAATTCCCAATGACTTCACCTGCGCGGCGAGGGCGCGAAGGTCGGCACTGGAAAGCGTTGGATCGCCGTTTCCCTTGAGGAGGAGGGCGCCGGTCCATTGCGTTCCATCCTGCTGGCCCTCACCGAGCACGTCCGTCTCGATCCGGAATGCCGGCCCAAGACGGGCCAGGGCCGCGTAGGTCAGCGGCAGCTTCTCGTTCGACGCGGGAGCCAAGGGTCGACCGGGGTTCTGCTCGAAGAGGACGGCGCCTGAAGCGAGGTCGAGCGCGATGGCACCCGACCGCGCCGGAGCGACATGGGGGACATGCAACGCACGGGCAAGCCGGCGCTGAAGCTGCGAGTCCTGTGTCGGCCCCGCCGCCGGCGTCGCCGCCGGTGCCGCAAGGGCGATCAGCGCAAAGAGGGAGGCGAGAAAACGGCGGCTCACGCGCAATCCATTTTTCGAATCTGACCCAATTGAGTCAAGAGAATGGGCCGGTGCAGGGCAGAAGATAGTCCGGGCGGCCCATGTGCTTGGCGGGTCGCAGACTCGATACTTGTTCGGATCCCGGCAATCCACGACGAAGCCCCTCATTGATCCAGGACGAGATCCGCTCGCTGCTCGACGCGCCGCCCGACGGGGAGGATGCGCCGACCATCGACGCCATCGAGCACACGCTGACCGCCGGATATGCCAGAGCGCTGGCGCTGGAGGCCGAGCGCTGGCGGCTCGAGCGCAGGATCGCGACGGTGGCGGCGGAGCTCGGTGGGAAGTCGCAAGACGACGAGCACTCCGAGCTGACCCAGCTCGGACAACGGCTTGCCGCGGCCGACGGCGACCTCAGCGGACTTCGTGGGCTCCTTTCCTCGCTGCGTAGCCGCGCGGACGAGGTTCGGGAGCCGTCTGGTCAAGCGTCTAACTAGACGATCCCGCTTCTGACCGCGTAGACGGCGGCCTGGATGCGGTTGTCGATCTGCAGCTTCATCAGGATGTTCGAGATGTGATTCTTCACCGTCTTCGGGCTGATGTGGAGCTCGCCGGCGATCATCGCGTTGTCCTTGCCGTTCGCGATCAGCTTCAGCACCTCGATCTCCCGGTCCGAGAGCTCGGCGCGGATCGTGCTCTCGATCTCCGGCTGTGTGCTGGAGGCGCGGACACGCTGCAGGACCTTGGACGCGATCGTGGGCGAGATCAACGACTCGCCGAGAGAGGCTGCCTTGATTCCTGCGATCAGCTCGTGGATCGAGGAGTCCTTCAGCAGATAGCCGCAGGCCCCGGCGAGGATCGCGTCGATCACGTCGTTGTCCTGATCCGAGATCGTCAGCATCACCACGCGTGTGAGCGGCGCAATCGTCGAGATGTGACGTGTCGCTTCCACACCGCCCATGCCGGGCATGTTCAGATCCATCACGACGACGTCGGGCGCCACCTCGCGGACGATGTTCAGCGCCTCCTGCCCCGCGGCGGCCTCACCGACCACGCGCACGCCTTCGTCCTCGAGCAGGTTGCGAAGGCCGCTCCTGAAGAGATCGTGGTCGTCGACGATCAGCACGCGGACCTCCGCCAACGCCTGATCCTCCGCTTGTACGGGCTGATTCATACTGGGCGTCCCTCCCCGGCGGGCCGACGAAGTCTAGTGAAGGGTGATGGTAACCGTGCGCCTGCCCCAGGCTCGGGCCTGCGCCAGAGTCGGGAACCAGAGGTCGATCGTCATGCCCTGCACCGCGCCTCCGGTATCGGCAGCTACACCTTCGCCGTAACCGGGGATGGACAATCGAGTGCCGAGCGGGATCACCGCCGGATCGACGGCGACGATTCCGAAGCCGGTGGGAAGCCCGGTCGCGGTCTTGCCCGGCATTGAGTAGCCCGTCGACGTCACAGTCAGCGTCCGCGTGCCGGCGATGACCCAGGTGGCTCCGGCCGACGGTGACGGAGCGGCCTGCGACTGGACAACCTCCGCCTTGGCCACCACTTGCCGCGCGCGCTGATCGAGGGCCCGGATCTGGCGGGCGTTGAGGCGCCGCTCCCTCGCCAGCGCGGCGAGGTACGACACGCGCCTGCCCCGTGCGCTCGCGAATGCTGTCGCGGTCCGCTCCGCCTGGGCCTCGAGGGCCCCGACCTCCCGGATCCGCGCTGCGAGCTCGAGGGCGAGCCCCTCCAGCTTTGCGCGTCCGTCTCTGGCGTCCGTCGCCGCCTGCGCGCCCTGCCGGGCGCTCCGCTCGAGCTCGTCGAGCCGGGTCACGGCGTCGTCGAGCGACGTGGCGCCGAGCAGGACGGCGATCGCATCCGGCTCTCCCTCCTCATAGAGGGCCCGCAGACGGGCCCCGAGCAGGCGCTGGGACTCCTCGAGATTGCCGGTGACGACGCCGATCTCCTGCCGGACGCGGTCCCGTTCGACCCGGAGGCCGTCCAGACGGCTCCGAAGGCCCGTCAGCTCGCTTCGGGATCGCAGCAGCCGCGAATCCAGGGCGTAGAGGCTCAGCAGGGCCGAATGGGAACGGGTCGCGAGCGCAGCCCGCTGCTGGCGCGGAGAAGGTTGGGCCCGTTTCCTGGGGCCCGCGCCTTCAGCCCCCGGGAGAAATAACCCGAGAAGCAGCGCGGCTCCGAGCGCCAGCCCGAGCGCGAGGCGGCTCTCCCTACGCCAACGCACGGCCTGTGACCCTAGCAAGCTAGGACTTTGTGCGGTCCGCACACATGGGAGAAATCGTCACTTTTAGGCTGGGAAAGCGGTTGCAGACAGCCGAAGACGTTGCTAGGGTGCGCCACTTGTGACGTACCGGCCCCCTCCGGTGCGCCCGTCGACCCGGATCTTCCGCGTGCTGGTGGCCAGCGGCAGGAAACGACAGGCGCAGGCGTTCGCCCTTTGCATAGCAATGCTGTGTGCGGCGGCATCGGCCAATGCCACACCCGGGACGGTCGCCGCCAAGCGGGCGCAGGCGCAGCACGTGCTCGCCCAGATCCAGAAGATCGACGACAGTCTCGGGACCGCCGTCGAGTCCTACAACCTCGCGAACGTCCGCCTGCAGAAGATCGAGAGCGATCAGCGCGAGAACCGCGTCCAGCTGAAGCTCACGCGTGCAAACCTCAAGATCGCCCAGGCGTCCCTCGCAGCGCGGCTCGTGACTGCGTACACCTCGACCCAGGACAACTCGACATTGTCGGTGCTACTCGGAGCGACGAGCCTCGACGATCTGTTGAGCCGGATCGAGGCAGTCAATTCGACGTCACAGCAGGACGCAAGCATCGTCCAGCAGGTGGCATCGTTCAAAGCGGCGATCCAGCGTCAGCGGACCGCGTTGCGCCGGGCCCACTCCGAGCAGCAGACGATCGTCGCGCAGAAGGCTGCACAGAAGCAGCGGATCGAATCTCAGCTCGCTTCGCGCCGGCAGCTGCTCTCGTCGATCAAGGGCCAGATCGCCCAGATGCGCGCCGTCGAGGCGGCGCAGCAGCGCCAGCTCGCGGCTGAAGCGCGGTCTCGTCTGGCCGGCGGTGTCCAGGTCCCCGTGTCGGGTGTCGGCATCTCGGCCTCGACGCCGGAAGGGTCGACGGTTGCGCCTCCGAACGTGCACGGCGGCGTCGTCGGGATTGCGATGCGCTACCTCGGCGTGCCCTACGTCTGGGGCGGGTCCTCGCCGAGCGGCTTCGACTGCTCCGGGCTCGTCTCGTACGTGTTCGCCCAGATCGGTGTCTCGCTGCCGCACAGCTCCTACGCGCAGTTCGGGATCGGAACGCCGGTTTCGATCGGCGAGCTGCAGCCCGGCGACCTCGTGTTCTTCACCGGGGCGAGTCACGTCGGCATCTACATCGGCGGCGGGCAGTTCATCCATGCGCCGCACACCGGTGACGTGGTGAAGATCTCCTCGCTGAGCGGCTACTACTCGTCGAACTTCGCCGGCGCTCGGCGCGTCTAGCGCAACTAGCGCGCGACTCTCCGCAGCGACAGCCAGAGCACCGACGCCACTGCGAGCGGCAGCACCCACCACGCGGGGATCGACGTCGTGGCAAGCAGCGCCGTGAGCCCGAAGGCGATCACGATTCCGACGGCGACTCGCCAGTCGTCCCCGACGATGAAGTCCCACCAGAACTTCCCGAACCGCTTCATGCGAAAGCGAGCTTTCGGCGTCGCAGCGCGGTGACGAAAGCGAGTGAGATCACCAACACGAAGGCCAGGACCCCGAGCAGCGCCGCGTCCCCGCCCGGCCAGTCGACACCCGCCCCCTCCGCGCCCCAGAAGATCCCGAAGGTCGTCAGCATCACGCCGACCGCGAACGCGAGTGTGTTCTCGGGGACGCGGCCGAGCGGCTCGCGCACGACGATCCCTGCGAGGACGACGAGCACGACCGCTGCCCCGGCGCCGAGCGCTGCCAATGGAATGCTTCCCTGCGTGCTTCCGAAGGTCAGCACGATGAAGGCCACTTCGAGCCCTTCGAGAAGGACACCCTTGAACGAGATCGTGAACGCGTACCAGTCGAGCCCGGCACGCTCCACGTGCGGCGCGTTCGCAGCTTCCGCGCGCTCGCGTGCGAAGACCGCGTCCTCGTCGCGCACCGCGCGCCAGCCGCTTGCACGCAGGATCGCCTTGCGCAGCCACTGCAGTCCGAAGACGAGCAGCAGCCCTCCGACGACGAGCCGCAGCACTCCGATCGGGATCACGGTCAGCGCGGGCCCGAGCGCGGCAACAATGGCCGCGAGCGCGAGCGTCGCGGCTCCCGCTCCGACCAGTGTCGAGCGCCACCCGCGCGTCAGGCCCATCGCGAGCACGATGGTGAGGGCCTCGACCGTTTCGACCGCGCTCGCGAGGAACGCGGACAGAATCAGAAAGACGTCGGTCAGGAGTAGAGCGCCTCGATCTCGTCGGCGAAGTGCTCGAGGCAGACACGCCGCTTCAGCTTGAGTGTCGGCGTCACCTCTCCGGCTTCGAGGGTGAAGTCTCGAGGGAGGATCCTGAACCGCTTGATCTGCTCGTAGCGCGAAAGATCGCTGTTCACCTCGTCGACCGCGCGTTGCACCGCCGCTTGGGCGCCTTCCGGCTCGACTCCCTCCGAGAGGGTGATCAGCGCTGCGACATAGGGGCGCCGGTCGCCGACGACGAGCGCCTGCGAGATGACGGCATGGGTCTTGAGCGCATTCTCGAGATTCTGCGGCGCGACATTCTTCCCGCCGGCCGTGACGAGGATGTCTTTCAGCCGGTCGGTGATCGTGAGGAAGCCGTCCTCGTCGAGGTGGCCCACGTCGCCGGAGCGCAGCCAGCGGTCCTCGGCGAGCACCTCGCGCGTCGCCTCCTCGTCCTTGAAGTAGCCGCCGAAGATCGTGTCGGTCTTGATCAACACTTCGCCGTCGTCGGCAATCCGGAGCTCGACGCCCGGGAGAGCCGGCCCGACGGTGCCGAAGCGATACCGCTTCGGCCGGTTGATCGTCGCGCCGGTCGTGCATTCCGTCAGCCCGTAG
>Ga0137390_10000968_pt1 | contig 20708 bp, 22 predicted proteins | sample 15con2h24AmetaG_FD_104937 | JGI IMG/M metagenome (GOLD analysis project Ga0137390, IMG submission 104937) | Vadose zone soil microbial communities from Angelo Coast Range Reserve, California, USA - 15con2h2.4A metaG | ecosystem: Environmental > Terrestrial > Soil > Vadose zone > Saprolite... | reverse complement strand
CCCATCTGGCGAAAAACTGAGCGTTTGCTTCCGGAATGGAGTCTTGGTGAGCTGGATGGGATCGCCATCGGGAAGCGTCATAAACCAGACTTGCCCGCTATTTAGTGAAGATCCGAAATCTCCAGTCCCACGCAGGAAAGCCACCACCTTTCCGTCGGGCGACACGGCGGGTATTTGCGCCGAATCGCTGAAGTTCGTGAGTTGCTCCCACCGAAGAGACTTACCGCTCAGTTCCTCTTCGTGCTGGCGCACCACCCACCAAATCGCAATTCCAACAATCGCGACACCGAGCAATGCAACCGACGCAAACAATATCCCTCGGGCTCGAGGTTTGACGGTGGGGCTTCGGACCGCGGTCGCTACGCGCGTGGAGCCAGCTTCCATTCGCCGCAAATCCGCCGCGAGGTCTTTCGCCGACTGGTAACGCAGCTCCGGGTCCTTCTCAAGACATTTCTGGACGATGCGCTCCAGCTCGGGCGAAATGGTTACGACATACGAACTCAACAACGGCGGGGGCAGGTGCAAGATGGCATTTGTCAGCTTCGGCACAAGCGAGTCACTGAAGGGGAGCTGTCGTGTGATCAATTCAAATAACGTCACCCCGGCTGAGTAAATATCGCTGCGTTCATCAATCTGGTTCCCGAGCAACTGCTCGGGTGACATGTATGGCAGCGTACCCGCCACTCCTGTCGGGGCGTCCGCCATGCTCATGGTCGTGCTGAGTTGAAGGACAGCGTCGCGAGAGAGCGTCGCCAGACCGAAGTCGAGAATTTTCAGGTTGCCGTCGGGCGTGACCCGCAGGTTCGCCGGTTTCAGGTCGCGATGGAGAATTCCGGCGGCGTGTGCTGCTGCCAAGCCTTGCGCCAATTGCACGCCGATCCGTATCACTTCTTTTTCCGGCAGCGGTCCGGACGCTAGCCGAGCGTCGAGGGACCGGCCTGGCACCAATTCGCTGACCAGGAAATCCGTGCCGTCCGCCGTATCAAAGTCGTGCACGGTTTGGATCGAGGGATGATTCAGGCGAGACAGCACTCGCGCTTCATTGCGGAGGCGCTTGCGCGCTACTTCGCTGTCCAGCGTGCCGGGTGAGAGGACCTTGATGGCGAGATCGCGCTCCAGCCTCTCATCGTAGGCACGATACACCACGCCCATGCCGCCCGCGCCGATTTCTTCCTCGATGCGGTAACGCCCAAGCGTCTGGCCAATGGCAATGCGCATCCCGAACCTCAAGCGGAACACTTCGCGAGATGGTACCACTGTTACTGCTGGATCCGAATAGTGAGCAGAGGAGCGCCAATCTGCCAGATTGTCCGCCCAGGCCGACGCATCATGATTACGTCCGCGGAACCGCGCAAGAACCGTAACTGTTGATAAATCGCCTCATTGACCGCGTGGTGAGTGAAAATGGCTTGTGACTGAGATAGCTGTCGCCAAGGAGTTCGTTTAGAGCCCCGTTAGATTGAGGTCTACTACGTCGGTCCCAAGGCGGTGAGCCGGTTGGGAAGAGAATCGGTCAGGATTTCCTCAGTTCTGTTCGTCGGAGCCTATGTGGAACAGGGCTGCCTGCTCTTCGGCATGTTTCCGTAGTTCATCCATCTCGTCCACGGCGATCTCGCTGCCTTCGGGTTTTTCCTGGCTGCGCTGGGTCCGGCGCTCGACTTTTTCGCGCTGTTTCTGCTGCCGGGCTTGTTCTTTCTGGCGTTTGTTGAATGTTGATCGGCCTCGTGGCATCGCAATTCTCCTAGGTCATTTTTTTCATAGTTGGCAAGCTGCTGTCGTATTTCACGAGTGCAGAAAGGCTACCAGCGTGGTTCTCTGGGTTGACGCGCGTGGCCCTGATAGTCATCGCGACCCCCGCCACCTCCCTTGCGTCCTCCGCCGCCACCGCCCGGGCGTCCTCCGCCGCCACCGGCGCCAAAGCTTCGCCCGCCGCCACCTCCGCCTGGCCGGTCCGTCTTCGGCTTTGCCTCATTGATCTTCAACGCGCGTCCGCCCAGTTCGGTTCCGTTCAACGCAGCGATGGCCTTTTCGGCTTCGCTGGCGTCCGTCATTTCAACGAATGCAAAGCCGCGCGAGCGGCCGGTTTCACGGTCCGTAACCATGCTGACCTTTTCAACTGCTCCGTGGGCTTCGAAGAGGCCGCGTAGCTCGGGTTCGGTGGTGCTATGGGGTAAATTGCCAACGTAAAGGTTCTTCATTGCGTCCTCTCCCTGATCATTTGAGCAAGAATGTCAACTTCGTCGGTGCGTTTGGATTGCGATATTTCGGAATCTCGTGGAGGCGCAGGGCGGTTGCGGATGGCCTTGGAGCGCGCCTCAGACACCGACCGCACCGCCGAGATCCGGCGGCAAGCTTCCAGAATTCCCCAGCGCTGAGAAGGCGGGTCCGACAGATTGGTTGCCAGCGCGGTCTTCACATCGTTCCAGATACCGGGCTCGGCGGCATTGTCGTCTCCCGGCGAAAATTGGCTGAGATTGGGATCAAGAGTTGGCACGGTAGCCAGATATTCAGGCTTGCCGACCAGAAACATGATCTGCTGGGGCGGCGTGGCGTTGCGCATGTCGTCGCAGAATTTGTCGCGTGGCACGGTGGCATCATCCACATGGATCAGCACTAGATCGTAGAGATCAGCCCGCCACCAGCAGCGGGCTTCGCTTATGTCGGCGGCACAATCCACTTCCACGCCCATCTTTCGCATGGTTTCAGAGCGCAGATCGCGTTTGGCTCGCGATGTATCTATGAGAAGCACTCGTTTTTTCTTGAGCGCAGCGGCTGCGGGATTCGAAAGCGACCAGACGGGCAGAGTAGGCGCGCTCATGCGGACACCGCTTCCGTCTTCGATGTGGGCGCCGACGCGACTGATTTAGGTGGTGCGGGCAGGCCCTTGAAAAGCTTTCGGTTGCGGATGCGGCGCGCTAACTTCTCTTTGCGCTCCCGGTGAAATCTGGATTTATCGCCATTGATTCCGGACATGAATTGCTCCCTCTACGCGAAGAACGTGTTATTTCTCAATCCGAAGGCGCAATCGTCCGGAGTCTTCGAGGTTAAGAGTTTAGGTTGCCGCTGTCAGCTGGCTAGCGCTGCTGCGAAGCGTGTTTCTGGGTCTCTTCTTGATCGCGGTTAAGCTGCTCGATGAGATGGTTGATCTGCTGAGAATCGCGTTGCTCAACCGCCACAGCTGCTAAGTCCTGCCACTGCTCGCCTGGATTGCGGGCCATAGGAACCCCTTCGTGCTGCCGTTTCTATATTACTCCCTAATCCGGTAAAGCCCTAATTTCGGGGGCTACAAAGGGTCTCCATATTGACTTTCCGCCGCATTTAGCAATTGAGAATAAAGGAGTTATTCTTCCGCCGCACAATTTCTATTGCTATGCACGGATGGGCAGCGTAGTATCACGATGTACGTTAGACCGAATCGGTCGTGAGCAGTTCTCGCTAAACAGCCAGTAACTTGCAACACAGATGTCCCGATCCCTCCAGCGTAACTCAAACAAAGGAACAAATTACAAACATGGAACAAGGAACAGTAAAGTGGTTCAATGACGCCAAGGGCTACGGCTTTATCAGCCGCCAGTCGGGCGAAGACGTTTTCGTGCATTTTTCTGCCATTCAAGCGGGCGGCTTCAAGAGCCTGCAAGAAGGCCAGGCAGTGCAGTTCGACGTAACCAAGGGACCGAAGGGCTGGCAAGCTGAGAACGTGCAAGCGCTCTAAAGCTTCAGACAGAACACGAAGGCGACCACTCCGGTGGTCGCCTTCGTTCGTTTAGGCTCCTGCCAGATCTCCGTAAGCGATTTTCCTCCCGTTTCTGAAAACAATCCCTCCTGAATTAGCATCTCCTACGTAGCCAAGGAGATCGCATGCGGAAGATCACTCCCTTCCTGTGGTTCGATAACCAAGCCGAAGAGGCGATGAATTTCTACGTTTCTATTTTCAAGAACTCAAAAGTTGGAAGGGTCACTCGCTATGGAGAAGCAGGGCCAGGGCCGAAGGGGACGGTTATGTCCGCGACATTTCAGCTCGAAGGACAAGATTTTTTCGCGCTCAACGGCGGCCCACTATTCAGCTTCACTCCCGCGATATCGTTCTTCGTAAACTGCGAGACCCAGCAAGAAGTTGACGATCTGTGGGAGAAGCTCTCCGCTGGCGGGAAAAAAGAAAGATGCGGCTGGCTAAAGGACAAGTACGGTTTGTCGTGGCAAATCATTCCGACCGCCTTAGGCGAGATGCTGGGAGACAAGGATCCGCAGAAAGCGGGACGGGTCATGCAGGCGATGATGCAGATGGGGAAGATTGAGATAGAGGGATTACAGCGGGCCTATGCGCAAGAATAACTGAGCACAGGCCCGGGGATTGCGGTAGCCATGTTTTTTGGCAGCGGCAATGGGATCGGGTCACGCGTGTCTAGTCGTGGTCGTGCTCGTTCCAATCGCCTTCCGTGTGCCAGCGGTGCTCGTGTTCATCCCACCACTGATGCCGCTCACGCCAGCAACGCTCCCGCGCATCGTGCAATTCACGACGCTCGTGATTGCCTGGCTGCTGTGGCGTCCGTGTTTCTCGATGCCTCGTGGAGCTCATGCTCCGCATGAGCGACCCGACGCTGACAGCGGTCTTGGTCTTCCGCCTGAAGCCGCGGCGTTGCGACGCAAAGCAGAAACGCTGCGAGAGCCACTAGCGAGAGAAGCGTTTTTCTGAGTGTGTTCATTGATGGCCTCCGCTGGTAGTTCCTACTTTTTGCAGGAATCGCTGACCATCTTCAGACTAGTGACGCGCAAATCGCCGGCTTCCATGGCTTCTGCTTCTTTGGTTTCTTTTGCCTCGGTCTTTTCTTCCTTGGCTTCCTCGGCCTTGGTTTCCTGGTGACGCACGCCGGTAACGGTCACCGTGTGGCCGACGTGCTCGTCCAGCTTGACGGTCTTGCTGCGCAGTTCCCAAGTCTTGCCATTCTTGCCCGCAATTGCAAATTCATCCGCTGAGTCACCCTTCTGCAGGCAGCCGGTCACCGTAACCTTAGAGGGCATGGGCTTGGCAGCGGGCGTTGCGGGTGCCATAGTCCCCTGCGCCTGGAGCGCGACCGGGCACAGGCTGATGAACAACGCTACAACTGACCAAAATGGAACTTTCGCGATCTTGTGGAACATATGGTCTTCCTCCTCAAGTTTTGTTCTTCGATCTGCTCTGGGTAGAGTTCCCAACCTGCCGCGAGCACCCAGCGTACAGATTTCCAGCCAACATTCGGATGACAGCAAGGGTTTTTTCGTGTTCACATCAACCCACGAACACCCTGCGCTGGCATCCTAGAAGTCACGAAGAAGCGCGTCTGGTCAATTTTGGACACTTTTGTTTACTGGCAATTGCTCCGGAGGGTGCCCCGTCCTTGCCTCTGCGTTCTTTGCAGAGACAGGCCGGGGCTTTTGGACAATCTGAAACGTCGAGCCCAGTCGTCGTTCCCGTTTATGGGTCGTCCATTGCGACTCGATTTCCACCGCGCTTTCCGCTCCCGTAGCGTAGTGACGAAAGCTGCTCCACGCCCAATCCTCCGGTTTCTCCACCAACCCGCGATGCACTGGGTTGCGGTGAACGTAACGCAGCTTCTCACGCTCCAACCAAAACGGAGCGCGCGGAGTATTCATCTCCCGATCCATCAGCGAAGGGTACCCCATCAACAGCGGGTGCCCCGTCCTTGTCCCTGCGTTCTTTGCAGGGACAGGGCGGGGCTTTTCCCTCAACTCCCGCGAAACATTCTGCTTGAGCATCTGCAGCGCCGTGGACAATTTTCCGCGCTCCGGCTCGCTCACCAGCAGGTGGACATGCTCAGGCATCACCACGTACCCGGATACATAAAACCCGTACCACTGCCGAGTCTGCTGAACTTGCTCAAACACATCACGCGTTCCCGGCGTACCCAAAAGCGGAGCGCGGCGATAACAGCTAAAAGTCACAAAATGCAAACACCGCGCTTCCTGAAAGCGACGAAGTCCCCAAGGCATGCCCGCGGCCTACGTCTGTTTGGGCGCCGGGTCTGTGACGAATGAACATTGTCTCGGTTCTTTCCAGAATCGGGAAGTATAGGACAGAGTCAAAAGCCCCGCCCTGTCTCTGCAAAGAACGCAGCGACAAGGACGGGGCAACCCTCGGAAAGTAGTTGAATCTGCTTCGATATTTCTGCAGCCAAAGTGATAGATTGGATCGTCCAAATGCGTATAACAGCAGAGATGCAGGCTGCGGTGGCGATGTTTGGGAGAATCCGTGACGGTTTGTTCGAATGGCGCAGACCGAAACGGATCGCGCCGGAACCAGTCCTGCCTGATCCAGCAGTCAAGTTTCCCCATCCGAAAAACTAAGACTTGTTCGCCTACTTTAGACGGGGTTGGCTGGAAGGCTCGAAGACAAAATCCCGTTGGGACATCGACGAATACCCGTTACGCGCGCATCCGGATCTCACTGAAAAATTCCGCAGTCTCGCTCCAGCAGCCGATGTGATGAACAGTTCGGCTTACGGCCACCCCGTGATGGCCAATTCCTCCGGCCTCGTATTTGCGTGGGCCGGCGGGACGCATTACATCATGCTGAGATTGTCGCGAGAACTTCAGCAGCAAGCGATCGACGAAGGCGGTCGGTTCAATCCCACTTATGGTAAAGATTGGATTGAGTTCATTGGATTCGGTCCGCGTCTGGGACAACGAACCGATTGGAAGGAGCTGACGCGCTGGATGCGCATTGCTTACCAGGAGAGCCTCACGCTGAAGACTGACGGCTGAAAGCTGAGAGCTGACAGCTTCCCTCAAAACGCATCAATCCCGGTCACGCTCTGCCCAATGATCAGTGTGTGGATGTCGTGGGTGCCCTCGTAGGTCTTTACCGACTCCAGATTGGCCATGTGGCGGAAGATGGGGTATTCGTCGGCTACGCCGTTGGCGCCGAGGATGTCGCGGGACAGACGGGCGCACTCGAGCGCCATCCAGACGTTGTTTCGCTTGGCCATGGAAATGTGCTGGTGTTTCACTTTTTCCTCATCTTTGAGGCGGCCGACTTGCAGGACCAGCAACTGGGCCTTGGTAATCTCTGTGATCATCCACGCCAGTTTTTCCTGCACCAGTTGGTGCGAGGCGATGGGCTGGTCGTGGAACTGCTTGCGGAAAAGTGAATACTGCAGCGCGCAGTCGTAGCAGGCCATGGCCGCGCCCACCGCTCCCCAGGCGATTCCGTAGCGGGCCTGGTTCAGGCACATCAGCGGAGACTTCAGCCCGCCACTTTTCGGAAGAAGATTCGAGGCGGGGATGTGGACGTCTTGCAGGGAAAGGCTCGACGTCACCGACGCCCGCAGCGACCACTTGCCATGAATGTCTTCGGCGCGGAAGCCGGGGCGGTCGGTTTCGACGAGGAATCCGCGAATACTGCTGGCGTCGTCGGAGCCGGCGGAATCGTCGGTCTTCGCCCAGATCACGGCCACATCAGCAATTGAGCCAGACGTGATCCACATCTTCTCGCCATTCAGCACATACTCGTTGCCGACCTTACGCGCCCGCGTTCTCATGCCCCCGGGGTTCGAGCCAAAGTCGGGCTCGGTCAGGCCGAAGCAGCCGAGCTTGTCACCACTTTGCAGCGCGGGGAGCCAGGTTTGTTTTTGCTCGTCGCTGCCGAAGGCGTAAATGGGATACATCACCAGCGCCGACTGCACGCTTACGAACGACCGCACGCCGGAGTCGCCGCGCTCCAGTTCCTGCGTGACTAGTCCATATTCCACGTTCGACATTCCGGCGCAGCCATAACCCTTCAGGCTGGCGCCAAAGAACCCGAGCTCGCCCATGGGCTTGACTAGTTCGCGCGGAAAGCGCCCGGCGCGATTGCATTCCTCGATGATGGGAATGAGGTTGTCTTCGATGAACTTGCGCGCGGTGTCGCGGACCAGGCGCTCCTCGTCGGTAAGCAGAGTGTCGAAGGCGATGAAATCCACGCCGCGGAATTTTAGGGCCATGGGGAACTCAATTCTGTTTCCACTCTAGCGAGCATGCCGGGCGAGGGCGCCAGCCCCACACGTGCATTGCTAGTCGAAAGGGAAACGTTTGACGTTAGCAGAGGGCGAATCGGCGGGTCAAACCGGCGAATGGCATCGGTGAGTCACTTTACTCTCACCGTGGCCCGGTAATCGTTAGTTTACGAGTCTTCTGCTTTGGCGTGAGTTTGTTGTAGTCGCGGAAATACGACCGCAAGCCGGAACTGAGAGTGTTTTTCGTGTAACCCGCCGCGAGCTGCTCTTTATAGTGATTCAGATAAAAATCGAATGGATCTTGCGGATCGAGGTCAATCAAGATCAGATCGGTGTCGTTCATAGTCAATTTTCCGAAGCGAAGCTGTGCGCCTTGATAGGCCATATAATTTCCAGGCATTTTTGCGGAACGCACTGGTGTGTTTCCGTACTTCTGAACAATCTCATTTCCGCGGAGCACGACCGAACTTAGGCGGCCCTGTACATGCGGTGGGGGGAAAAGCTCGGCGGGAGTAAGGATCAGGTCGTCTTTTTCGACTCGGACGCCGCGAACTTTGCGAGTATCAATCAGCCTGGCAATGGTCTCGCCCAGCAGATCCATTAGCCCCTTCACCGGAAGATGCGCGGCCTTGACTTTCTCGGTATGCACGCGGATTTCGCCGTCTGGCGTGACCGAGAGCGAACCGACGCTTTCGAACGGAATATTACTTTTCGAGCGCAGTCGTCCCTGGATATTGAGATTGCCGCCCTGGGCCGAAATCCGGATTTCCTTGATAGGAGCATCGGGAGCGGCAAAAGCATATTGGTTCAGCGCGTTGGCAAGTGACTCGGTGGCGATTGAGACTTCCGCAGAACGAATATTAAGGGTGAACGAATTTGGGTCATCGAAGACCGGGATGCCTGTCTCAGTGGTGGGAACGAGTTCCCCTTCCAGGTACACGATGTGGACCGCACTCGAATCGGTGAAGTGGTACATCACGTTGTGCATTTCGGTGTGAACGGAACGGCTCGCGGCGGACGACTGCTCCTGCGCAACCGAAGTGGCGAGTACGAACGTAATGCAGACCAACGGCAACACCTGGCGAAACATCTCATGTTGGATGCTAGCAGCGAAGCGGGGATTGTAAGTTCGCAGAATCGAGGGTGATGGTGGTCCAATTTGAAACTTCGGCCCGGATCGTCTGCCAAACTGGGACCGCTATTGACAACTCTTTTACACTCGAAGGGCTGAAGCGGTGAGTGGTGCGCATCTATACTTGTAGGCGTCTAAATGAGAATTACGAGTCTAATCCGGCAGGCCGCGTTGGTGGCGACACTAGCTGCGCAGCCCGCGCTGGCCGCAGATCCCGTGATCACCCGCCCTCCCCTGGATCGCGGCTTCCAGCTTCTCTACAGCCTGGACTTCGATGGCGCTCACAATATCTTTGCGGCCTGGGAGCAGAGCCATCCCGACGATCCTATGGGGCCGACGGCCGATGCCGCGGGAGTCTTGTTTTCCGAATTCCACCGGCTGGGAGTGCTGGAGGCGCAGTTCTTTGAGAGCGACAAGAGATTTGAAAACCGGCCGAAGCCGAACTCAGAGCCGGTTGTCCGAGATCGCTTCAACGCGGCAATTCAAAAAGCCGAAAGCATCGCGCACGCGCGGTTGGCGAAGAATGCGAGAGACCGCGACGCGCTGTTTGCGTTGACGCTTACTTCCGGGTTACAGGGCGACTATGCGGCGCTGATCGAAAAACGCAATCTCGCTTCTTTGCGGTTCACCAAAGACGCCACCGGCTGGGCGCAGCAGACTCTGGCGGTGGATCCCAGCTGTTACGACGCCTACCTGGCGAGCGGCTTCAGCAAATTCATCATTGGCAGCCTGAACGCTCCCATGCGCTGGCTGGTCCGCCTGGGTGGAATTTCCGGCGACAAGAAGGCGGGGATCAAAGAACTGCAACTGACCGCCGAGCACGGACGCTACCTAGCTCCCTTCGCCAACATTCTTTTGGCGATGGCTTACGTTCACGAGAACGATAAACCGCACGCTCGGGAGCTGCTGGCGTCACTGCGCGATCAGTTCCCGACAAATCCGCTGTTCGCGCTGGAGATTGCTAGGCTGGATTCGGGGCGGTGAAAAAATCGGCATCTCTGGTGGCGCAGGTCCTTGCGCCGGTTCTGAAATCTATACGCCTCGCCGCCTGAAGCCCAGAGCCTAAAGCCTAAAGCCTGCTTTTTCATACTCCTTTAACAATTCCCGGATAGATTCCTTTCTGAGACCCGGGGGAGTTGGCTGCTTTATACTGGTTCAGGCAGCGCCGCCTGAGTACACTCTCGACGACCTGCCACTTTCGCAATACTCTCCCTTGATTCCGTCATGGCTCGTGCCTCAGTGGACAATCCGGACTTTTACATCAACCGCGAGCTTTCGTGGTTGCAGTTCAACCACCGTGTGCTCGAAGAGGCGCAGGATGAAAGCAATCCTCTGCTCGAGCGGCTGAAGTTTCTTTCCATCAGCGCCAGCAACCTGGATGAATTCTTCGAGGTGCGGGTAGCCGGACTAGTGCAGCAAATTGAAGATGGATACACCGAGGCTGGCCCGGACGGTCTGACGCTGCTCGAAGAGCGTGACTCGGTTGCCGAACAACTGCACAAGTTTGTCGGCGAGCAGTATCAGTGTTGGAACGAGAAACTGCGTCCGCAGCTGGCGCAAAAGGGAATCCGCGTTCTTGCCTTACATGAACTGGACGAGAACGCCCGCGCTTTCGTCGAGGACTATTGCGAGCGCGAACTCGACCTTTTGCTTACACCGGTGACGGTTGATCCGGCGCATCCCTTTCCCCGAGTCATCAACAAGGCTCTGTGCGTGGCTTTCCTGTTGCGGCGCCGCCGGCGGTCTTCGCTGACGTACACCGGTGTAGTGACAGTTCCGCGCGCGCTGCCGCGGCTGGTAAGGCTTCCGTCAGATGGGACTACGGACTTTATTTTTCTTGCTGACCTGGTCGCCTTCCACGCGCCGCGCATGTACAACGGATACGATATCGTTTCCTCCGCCGCCTTTCGTGTCACGCGCAACAGCAATCTTTATCTGGCGGAAGAAGAATCGCGCAACCTGCTGGAGTCTGTCCGCACCGAACTGCACAATCGGCGCAAGGGCGATGCGGTGCGTCTGGAAATCGAAGCCAACGCCGACCCGGAGATCACCGAACGCCTCCGTACGAATTTCGGTTTGGAGCCATGGCAAGTCATTCGCGTGGATGGCCCGGTGAACCTTCCGCGCCTGTTTAATATTTATGAGCAGACCGACCGCCCTGATCTCAAGTACAAGCCGTTTGTCCCGCGCGAGTTGCGGCTGACGGCCAAGTCGCAGGACTTATTCGAAGAACTCCGCCGGCATGACGTCTTGCTGCACCATCCTTTCGATTCGTTCGATGCCGTAGTCTCGTTCATCGAGGCCGCAGCCGAAGATCCCAACGTGCTCTCGATTAAGCAAACCCTCTACCGCACCAGCGAAAACTCCATGATCGTGCGGGCCCTGATTGCTGCGGCGGCCAAGAAAGAAGTCACCGCCGTGGTCGAGCTGAAGGCGCGTTTTGACGAGGCCTCGAACATCCGCTGGGCGCGCGATTTGGAGGACGCCGGGGTGCAGGTTTTTCACGGCCTGGTGGGACTGAAGACGCATTGCAAACTTTCGCTGCTGGTGCGCAGAGATCCGGATGGGGTTTCGCGGCGCTATGCCCATCTGGGAACCGGGAATTACAACTCGAACACGGCGCGGTTTTATACCGACCTGAGTCTGCTGACTGCTGACGGGGAAGTCACCAGCGCGGTGCATGATGTCTTTGCTTTTCTGACGGCGTATTCGGAGCACAGCAGTTACGCGCCGCTGATGGTGTCGCCGGTGAATATCGCGGAGAATTCTTTGGACTTGATCGCGCGCGAGAGCGACCATGCACGGCTGGGCCGGCCGGCTCGCATTATCGCGAAAATGAATGCGCTGTTGGATAAGAACATCATCGCCGCGCTTTACCGTGCCTCGCAGGCAGGAGTGGAAATTGATCTGATCGTGCGTGGAATGTGCGCGCTGCGTCCGGGCATTCGCGGGGTGAGCGACCACATTCGCGTGCGCAGCATCGTAGGGCGATTCCTCGAGCACAGCCGTATTTTCTACTTCGCGAACGGCGGTCAGGAGGAGGTCTATCTTTCCAGCGCGGATTGGATGCCGCGCAATCTCTACGAGCGCGTGGAAACCATGTTTCCGGTAAATGACCCGATGCTGCGCGAGCGTGTGCGGCAGGAGATTCTGGATGCCTATCTGGCCGACACCGTGAAATCACGGGTGCTGCGCAAAGACGGATCCTACGTCCCGGCGTGGCGCGTTTCGGGCAAACGCAAACCCCCGGCTCCCGGATTCAGCGCCCAGGACTTTCTGGTCGCGCTCGCAGAAGGAAAGCAGACAGTAGCTGCTCTCCCAGTTGCACCCGAACGCAAGACGCGCCGTGCGCTGGTCCGAAAGGAACGTAAAGCCTCATGATTATTTTCTTCGTCCGCCATGCCAACGCCGGCACTGCCCTCAGCAATCCCAAGAAAGACGAGAAACGCCCGCTGGATGACGATGGCATTGAGCAGTGCGGGGTCGTAGGGCGCGCGCTGGCCGCCCTCGATGTGCAGCCGGATGTGATCATTTCCAGTCCGCTCAAGCGCGCCACGCAGACGGCATCGCTGATCGGCAATGAAATCGGATACGAAGGCAAGCTGCAACTGGATCCTGCACTGCGCCCGGGTGCCTCCTTCAGCGATTTCCGCCGTATGCTGGAAAAATACGCCAAGCACGAAGCCATCATGCTGGTTGGCCACAATCCCAGTATCACGGAGTTTCTGGCGCGGATCATTACCAAGTCCGGTAGCGAGGCCATACTAGACTTCAAGAAGGGCGCCGTGGCGCGGGCCGAGACTTTGCGTCATGCAGCCACTCTGAACTGGTTTTTCACCCCGAAAATGGCGCGAGAAATTCAAGCGGCAGCCGCGGCAGCCGCTGAAAAATCGCATCCGAAGACTTCGCGGAAATAAGCCCTCTCTTTTTCCACTGCCCAGAGTTCCAAGTCCACACTCATGGGGTGTTTCGGAACCAGGATCAATTCCACCGAAGCTTCATGGATCCTCACTCGGGACGTTTTCAGCGCACCGCTGCGGCCCAGATTCAGCGCCCAGGCGAGCCGTAGCAGGAGGGAAGCCTTGGCTATATGTTTCTGCTCGGAAGGAGGAAGCGCCTTGATCGGCGCGTCTCCGATTGCGGGGCGGGATTTGCCCAGATAGCGGGCGATGGCTGCAATTACTTTTCTCTGCTGCAGGGTGTAACCGAGGATTTCGGAATGCGAAATAATGTAGCAGGTGTGGCGATGACGCCCGGTGCGGTTAAGGTAGTCCCCGACCTCACACAACATGGCGGCGGCCGCGATCCATTCCTTGTATTCCGGAGGCAGGCGATGAATCCGCCGTAAGTCGGAAAACAATTTGGTGGCCGACTCCCGTACCCGCGTGGCATGATCCAGGTCCACGCGGTAGTGTTCCACGGCCGCCAGGAGCGAATCCTGGCGTTCGGACGCAATCTGCTTTCCTGATCGCGTGGCATGGTCGTAATCAGCCGCCATCTGGGCCAGCAGCCCATCACGCAGCCCGAGCGGAGAATAGCGAAACCCAGAAAGCCTGCAGCGCTCCAGCAGCTCCGCAAACACGGCCGCGCCCGCAATGACGATCTCAGCCCGTCGGACGCCGATTCCGGGCACGTTGCGGCGTTCTGCGAGGGGGAGTCGCGCCAGCATCTTGGCAATCCTTCGCATTTGCTGGCGCGAAACCGTCATCCCGCGCTGGCTCTTGGTGCGGTAGAGCGCATGGCACACCGTGGCAAGCGCTTCCGCGGTGCCCGAAGTAGCGATCACAGTTTTGGGGCGCGCTCTGGTGATGCGTTGCGCTACCCGGCCGATTTCGCGTGCTATCAGACTTCGCAACTGACGCAGTTCCGATTTGCGGGGTGGATCATGATGCACGAAGTCATTGGTCAGCCTGACCGCACCCAACGGCAAGCTTACGGTTTCCTGGATATGTCCCTTTTTCGAAACCGTGAGCTCACAACTGCCGCCCCCGAGATCCATCATCAGCGCGGGAGAGGAATTTACCCGCAGGCTGGAGGTCAAGCCGAGGTGAATCAATCGCGCTTCTTCCAGTCCGGAAATGACCTCCACCGGCCATCCGGTTGCCGATCGCACCCATTCCAGGAATGCGCGCGAGTTGCGGGCATCCCGCAGCGCGCTGGTGGCGACCACGCGCACCGAGTCCGCGCCCGCACGTTGCGCCGCCCGATGAAACCGGCGGAGCACTTTCACCGTTAGTGCGATGGCTTCGGGAGACAGGAACCCGTTGCGAAAAACAGACTCTCCCAACCGGGTGACCTCGCGGTCTTCAAGGATTTCAACCAGGCGGTGAGAAATCAGGCGGGAGATTTTCAGGCGAACGGAGTTCGATCCGATGTCAACGGCGGCGAATGTCGGCATTCAGCAACAGTGTACAACTCAGGGGACATAGTCTGGTTAAGCGGCGGGAACCCTAGCGGCGTATGCCGCGCTCTTTGCGGCGGGCTCGGTCGCGGCGGTCTTCCGGCCTGCGGCTGGAGAAGGCGGTGGCGATTGCCGCCCGGACAAATCTGCAATGGCCGTGGTCATCGCAGTCACTGCCCGGCGAAATCGCGCCCGGCAGATGTTCTGCAGCGCGGCTACCAATGCGGAATCGTGCACCATGCCAAAGAGCCGTTCCGCCTTCTGCTGAAGCTTCATGACATCGTGCCATTCGCCGACCTCATCCTGTGCCCGCTTCAATTCCTCTACAAAAGCTTTTGCCTTGGCAGAATCTGTGGCGAGCTCGGCAAGATAACGCGCCCGTTTCGCGGCGATACGGCAGGCGTGCAGCATTTTCTCATTCATCGGCGCCGGGCCGGTTTTGGGCAGACGGCTCAAGGCAAGCTTGAGCGGCTCGATCCCGTCCAGCCTAAGTTCGGACTGGGCGCGACGCAGGCGTCTGCGAAGCTCACGCACCGTATGTGCGTCGAAGCTCCTGGCCAGCTTTTTCGAGCGCCGGCTGTGTTCCTCCGCCAGCAATTCCAGAAGTTGCGCGCGATGGTTCTGGCGGTCCGGGACCCGTAGGTTCTTCAGGAAGAGCAGTTGCACGTCGAGATCCCGTACCCGTCCGGCTCGCTTCCTCAGTTTCGAGAGCAGCTTGAGGAGTTTCTTTTTGTTGCCATTTTCCGGAAGTAGATCTGCGAGCAAGGCTTCCACTCGGCGGCTGTTGGTGCGGAAACGGTGAACGTCCTCTGATCTCGAACTCTTGGCCAGACGCCCGGTGTACCGGCTCATCCGGGCAAACACCAGCCGCGCCTGTTTCTGTTCAGGGCTAACGGTCGAGCCGTCTTTGGTTGAGCCGTTCGGTCGCATACTTGCGGAGTTCAGACTTGCGGAGCCCCGGGAGGAAGCTCGGCTCGGTCCCAAGCAGGCAATTGTAACACTCCGTTAACAATCCATCGACAGTAGTCTTCAGCCCTCCAGGAAGCAGTCCTTGCAGTGACTTACGGTCTTCCTGCCGGGTTTGCGGCGGTTAGATTCTGATTCACATCAGCAAAAGAGAAAGCGAACGCCACGTTCGAATACACTTTCCCCGCCACTTCCACGTACGGATACACGAAGTAATTCAGCGGCTCTCCCTGTTGCGGCGGAGTCAACTTCAAGTCCCGGCCCACGGAAAATTGCATCCGGTCGGAGTCGTGTGCTCCGAAGAAGTAGTCTTTCTTAACCGGATGCTTCCAGGCCTCGGAAATATCTATCGGTATCCAGCCATTTTGCGGATTGAAAAACTCCGCCCAGCAATGGTATCCGGCAATTTCCGAAGACGTTTTGTCGGGCGGCAGCGGAAATCCAATTTCAAATCGCGCAGGAATACCTTGCGACCGTGCCATGGCAATGAATAGCGAATGGAAATCGGTGCAATTACCGCGCTTCGAATCGCAGGCCCAAAGCACATCTCCGTGCCCCCAGCCGGTGCCGGTCTTGTCGTAGCGCATGGTGTCGAACACGTAGTCATAGATAGCGCGGGCTCTCTCGAGCTGTGAGGTTTTGCCGCTGGTTGCTTTGACGGCAAGTTCTGCGGGAATCCCGGTAATGGGCACCAATTTGTCGGCAGCCAGATACTGTTCGCTCTCCTTTTTGCTCAGAACAGCGTTTTCCAGGCGCGGGCGGACCAGTCCCAGAGTCCGGTGCTCGTGTCGCACGACGTCATACACGACTTCAAAGTGCAGGTCGCCGGGTTTTGCTTTCGAAGATTCGGCGTAGTAGATTTCATTGCCGAAGCGCGACTCTTTGTTTTTCTTGAGGCTTAGATCACCGGCGACTGAAATTACGCGAACTTCCTGATACGGATCGGAATGGGCGGCCGGGAACCATACCTGCACCCGCTCGCCTGCGGGGACATCTTTTACCGTGAAGGCATAGTGAAAGGTAAAGTGGCGGACCGCCTGGGCCGAAGCCGCCGTTTCAAAAATGACGAAGAGTAAGAAACAGAGTGTAACTTTGCGCAGCATAGTTTTCTCCTGGTAGAGGGTTCAAGTGTGAGATCACACACGGTGCTCAGGAGAAAACGTTCAAGTAAAGCCGCGCAGGTAGCGATGCATGTTCGTATTTATCTTAGCAACAAACACGTAGGGGCGGAGCCTGCCCTGAGCGAAGTCGAAGGGTGCCCTCACCTGCCCAGACGAGGGCGTCTGGGCCTACACGTGAAACGCGGGCGTCCAGTAAAATCCCTTCATGTCTGCCGTGATCCAGTGCCGCGACCTCCGCAAGACCTATGACGGCAAAGTTGAGGCGGTCCGTGGATTGAATCTGGAGATTCGGGCGGGAGAATGTTTCGGCTTGCTGGGGCCGAACGGAGCGGGAAAAACCACCACCATCGAAATTCTGGAAGGTCTGCTCGAACCCACTTCCGGAGAGGTCAGTATTCTCGGGCAGACGTGGAAATCTCATCCTCGCCAGTTGCGTGAAAAAATCGGGATCTCTCTGCAGGAAACCAGGCTTTCGGAAAAGCTGACTGTACGCGAAACGGTCGAGCTTTTTGCCAGCTTCTATCGCGAGCCGCGCCCGGCAAGTGAAGTGCTTGGAGATCTGCAACTCGAGGAGAAAGCTGATTCCTGGGTGGGAAAGCTTTCCGGTGGGCAACGGCAACGTCTGGCGGTGGCGACGGCGCTGGTGGGATCTCCCAGGGTGCTTTTCCTCGATGAACCGACCACCGGGCTCGATCCTCAGAGCCGGCGCCAGCTTTGGGACATCATTCGAGCCTTCCAGAAAACCGGCGGCACCGTGTTGCTGACCACCCATTACATGGACGAGGCCGAGCGCCTCTGCGACCGGCTTGCAATCGTGGACCACGGACAGATCATCGCCGAAGGAACTCCAGCAGAATTGATTGCGCGGCTTGGCGGCCATCACGTGGTCGAGTTTTCACTGGCTGGAGACTCACATGGCAAGGCCGAAACTTGGCAAACGCTGCCGGGAGTGGATTCGGTGCGCAACGACGATGGCCTAGTCAGCCTGAGCGTGCGCGAACCGCATCGCACAATTCCTGCTTTGCTCGACGTGGTTGACAAGCAGTCCGCGCAATTGGAGCATCTGACCACGAGGCAGGCGAGCCTGGAAGATGTTTTTGTTCGACTGACCGGGCGGCACTTGAGAGAGGACTAATGACTGTGGCCCCGCAAAATCCGCGCGTGGAAAGCGCACAAGCCAGTACTCTGCGCAACGGCCGCTGGTCCGGTTTTCTTCATTTGATTTCCGCGCGCATGAAGGAGCTGCGCCGGGAACCGGAAGTCGTCTTCTGGATGTTTGTTTTTCCACTGCTTCTGTCATTCGGCTTGGGAATCGCTTTTCGCAACCGGCCCGCGGATGCAACTTCGATCGCCATCGCCTCCGGCCCGTATGCCGAGAATGCGTTAGCGCTGATCCAGAAATCAGCTCAGAAAACTTCCATCCGCGCCGAAATCGTTGACCAAGCCCGCGCCGCGCAGGGCCTTCGGTTGGGCAAGTACGATCTGGTGGTTGAAGCTGTTTCGCCAGATAGAGTTCAGTACGATTACGATCCGGCGCGTCCGGAAAGTGTGCTGTCTCGCACCGAGGTCAACGATGCGTTACAAATTTCGGCCGGACGGAAGAACGCGGTCGAAACCACTGCAGTCGCTTCCAGCGATCCCGGTTCGCGCTACATCGATTTTCTGATTCCGGGACTGCTAGGCATGAACCTGATGAATTCTGGTATGTGGGGCATGGGGTTTGCGCTGGTCGATATGCGGCAGCGTAAGCTGCTCAAGCGGTTTGTCGCCACTCCCATGCGGCGGGGAGATTTTCTTCTTGCCCTTCTTGGCAGCCGCTTGTTGTTGATGGTCGCGGAGGTGGGGCTTCTGCTCGGCTTTGGGGTCGTTGTTTTTCACATGCGAGTTCTGGGTTCGCTGTGGAGCATTCTGCTGATTGGCGCCATCGGCGCCATTACGTTTGGTGGGCTGGGCCTGCTCACCGCCAGCCGCGCGCAGAAAATCGAGACTGCCAGCGGTTTGATGAACCTGGTCATGATGCCGCTATGGATATTCACCGGCGTATTTTTCTCCTACGAACGCTTTCCAGCGATACTGCAGCCGTTCATCAAAGCCCTGCCCCTGACCCCACTCAATGATGCGTTGCGAGCCACGATTCTTGAAGGCGCATCTCTGGCTTCGCAAAGTGGCAGGATCCTGATACTGGTTTTGTGGGGAGGGATTTCGTTTGCCCTTGCACTGCGCTGGTTCCGCTGGACGTAATGAACCAGCCATCGGCCGTCAGCTGTCTGGAAGACCAAGAGCTTAAGAGTCGTTTACCTGACGGCTAGTGTGTACCATTTCCACAAGCTGCTATGCACTTTCAAGTGCTCTTACTTGAACCATACGTGCTAGACTCCCCCTGTGATCGCGACGCAAGGTTTGGGGCTGCGTCGGGTCGCAACTTGAGGCGTTCGTAGCGATTTGGTTTGTGCCCTTCGCCCGCTCAGGCCGCAAGTGTTTTCAGGATCACGGGAAGGTTCTTCCGTTTCTTCGCGAACAGAATTTCAAGCTTTAAGCGTGTAGGATCTAGGCTTTAGGGGTTCCTGTTTGTGCGCGGGAAACGAACCCGATCTCTGGTTCCTGCATCTGAAGCCTGACACCCTGAAGTCGGAGTTTCGGAATGAAGGTCGCGGAACGACAAGACGTTTGCGGTCCGTTTTTTGAGCGGGTTAGTCAGGCTCCGACGCGCGCCCTGCTTCTTGACTATGACGGCACGCTGGCGCCTTTCACCCCCGACCGCACACGTGCGTTTCCCTATCGCGAGATTCCGGAACTGATCGCGCAGATCATGCGCCATCAAACGCGTGTGGTGCTCATCAGCGGCCGCCCGGCTACGGAGTTGCTTTTCCTGAGTGGCATTCATCCCCATCCTGAAATTTGGGGAAGCCACGGCGCCGAGCGGCTCCATCCTGACGGTTCGTATGAAGTTGATGCCCCTCCGCCTGAACAGCGGACAGCGTTGCAATTGGCCGCCAGGTCGCTGCAAGCCTGCGGACTCGGCTTGCGGACTGAGACCAAGCCGGGCGGAGTTGCGGTTCACTGGCGAGGACTGTCTGCCGAGGAGCGGGCCACGATTGAAAAAAAAGTAAGAAATCTATGGTCTTCGCCGATGAATGAATATGGCCTGCAAATACTTCCGTTTGATGGGGGTCTGGAACTGCGCGCCCCCGGTAAGAACAAAGGGGATGCTGTGACCGCGATACTGGGTGAAATTGGCCCCCAAGCGGCAGTCGCATATTTGGGTGACGATCAGACAGACGAGAATGCGTTCCGCGTCATCAAAGGGCGAGGACTCGCAGTCCTGGTCCGCACTGAACCCCGGCCAACCATGGCCGACGTTTGGCTGCGGCCGCCGGAGGAACTCGGGCGTTTTTTGCGAGGCTGGCTTGCGGCCTGTGGAGCTGAAACCTATGAAGCTGCGGGAAGGGCGTCTCATTAATGTTTCCAACCGGCTGCCGGTGGAAATCAAGAACCGCTCCGGTCATCCGCGGCTCTCGCGCAGTTCGGGCGGGCTGGCCACAGCTCTGGACAGCGTCTGGCGTGGGCAGCACGGGGTTTGGATCGGGTGGGCCGGCGCTGCCGCAGATTCTGCGACCGCGGACACGCTTCTACAAAAGGCCGCTCGCGGCCGCTCGTATAGCTTTAAGCCGGTAACTATTTCGCGCGACGAGGTTTCCAAGTTCTACTCCGGCTTCGCCAATGAAATCATCTGGCCTCTGTTCCACGACATGCCCTCGCGCTGCGACTTCGATCCGGAGTACTGGGAGGTTTACCAGCGAGTGAACCGGAGATTTGCCCAGGTGACCGCAGAAATCGCCACCGCGAAGGATGTGATTTGGGCGCATGACTATCACCTGATGCTCATGGGCCGTTATCTCCGAGAGGCGGGCAGTCCGGCGCATGCTGGCTTTTTTTTGCACATTCCCTTCCCCGCGCCTGACATCTTCGAGAAATTGCCCTGGCGGAAGTCCATCCTGCGGGCACTGTTGCAGTATAACTTGCTGGGTTTTCAGACTGACCGCGATCGCTACAACTTCCTTAGTTGTCTGGAGCGAATTCTTCCTGAAGCGACCGCCTTG